>QWCB01000090.1_pt1 | contig 94407 bp, 68 predicted proteins | sample 1972511 | NCBI WGS metagenome assembly QWCB01 (sample SAMN09866719, study PRJNA288562) | Human gut metagenome isolate term5_stool, whole genome shotgun sequencing... | isolation source: gut | host: Homo sapiens | place: USA: California | reverse complement strand
AACGCAAATGGCAGACCATTTTACGTGTTGTACACGTTGCGAGGAAGAAGGGCTATGCCCGCTTGAGAAAAACCCCACGTTTTACGTGGGGCTGTGATTTTTATGTAGAATTGATTTGAGTCTAGGGCTGCAGGCTTCGAATATCTTGCATTAAATTCTAGGCTTTTTATAAAATCTACCGCCGAGCTGCTCAGTTTTCATTACATTTACGAAGGCCTTAGGGTCAACCTCCTTGATAGCATTTAAAACAGCGTCAACTTCGTCACTTCCGACAACCGAATAAATCATCTGTCTTTGACTGCCCTGGTACATGCCTACGCCCATGAACAAAGTAGCGTCATGGTGCGTTATTGTTTTTATCCGACCGTAAACTGAAGCAGGCTCATTCGTAATTATCAGCAAAGTATGCTTCCTATACTGCTTGAAAAGATTTTGAATGACTTGGGTTGTGCAAAATTGAAAAATTATCGAATACATTGCTTTGTCAACACCAAACAAGATGCCTGCAACAGTCAGAACTAGGACATTTCCAAGCAAAATGTAATTCCATGCATCCTTGCCTCTTTTTTCGGAAAAATAAATTGAGATGAAGTCAGTCCCACCTGCGCTGGCACCTACAAGAAGACAAATCCAAATTGCAACGCCATTGATAATGCCGCCGAAGATTGCTATGAGAAGGATATCATAAGTCAATACTATATCTGGCAAAATGTCGACGACAATACTGCTTAGGACTATTACATATATTGAATAGAATGTAAAATTTTTGCCAAGCCATTTGATTCCGATGTAAATTGGAATCATGTTAAGTGGAATATAGATCAGCGTATAGGATACTTGGATATTTAAAAATGCGTCTAGACTTCGCTGAATTAGAAGAGTTATACCTGCGAATCCACCTGGAAATAACCCGCCCGTACGCACGAAGCTTTTGATGTTGAATCCGATTATAATGGCTCCTATGGTACAAAATAATATTCTTTTGAATATTTCGAATGTTTTGTTGTTTTTCTCATATAGAGATGACATATAATCTCTCCTTGATATTTGTTTAATAAACTTTAAAAACATTATATCACAAATGTGTTTGAGCATGTTATATAAGATTTTATTGCAAAACTATTATATTAAATCATTATAATGAATATTTTTTCTTTTTAGTCGTTGACTATTGGTTTTGATGGTGATATACTTCTCGTTATAAATTATTTACATTTTGTTTTTTAGGAGGCTAAATTATGGAAGATAAGGGTAAATTCAAATCAAATTTTGGTTTCCTTATGGCTACCATCGGGTCGGCTGTCGGCCTTGGTAACATTTGGGGATTTCCATTTAAAATGGGGAAAAACGGAGGGTTTGCTTTTTTAGTAATCTATATTATTTTAGCTGTTATTATCGGATACTGTATTATGCTGGGTGAGATTTCATTTGGGCGTAAGCAAGAGAAAGCTGCTATCGAAGCATATAGAAAACTCGATAGTAAATTCACATTTAACGGATGGATTAACACACTAACGCCATTAATCCTGATTTGCTTTTATTGTACTCTAGGTGGATATTGCCTAAAGTACACAGTTGCTAATTTTGGAAATATCTTTAACGCAAGCTGGGGAACGCTTGGTGTTGAAAGTGGTGATTTCTTTGGAGGATTCATTTCTGATACGTGGCAAGCTATTATTTATGGACTTATATTCCTTGCCATTACAATTGTTGTTGTGCTTGGTGGTGTTTCAGGAGGTATTGAGAAATTTTCTGTAATTGCAATGCCGGCTCTTTTTGTTATGTTGATTGTTGTAATTATCAGAAGCGTAACCCTGCCAGGCGCAATGGACGGTATCGCGTTTATGTTTAAACCAGACTGGTCTGTATTCCACGGTTCTGGCTGGATTACCGTTCTGGCTGCAGCGGGTGGACAGATGTTTTTCTCGTTATCGATTTCTTCAGGATGTATAATTGCATACGGTTCATATTTAAATAAATCAGAAAACCTTGAAAAAAACTCAGCTATAATAATTATTGCTGATACAGTCGTGGCTATTTTGGCGGGAATCGCAGTTATGCCTGCAGTATTTGCATTTGGACTTGAACCCGATGCTGGACCAAGTCTACTGTTTGTAACCTTACAGACGGTTTTTAATTCTATGGGTGGGTTTGGAGCGTTGTTTGGCTTTATATTCTATTTTCTTGTACTGATTGCAGCGCTTACTTCTTCAGTAGGTATGCTCGAAGGTGCAGTTTCAGCCTTTATGGATGAACAAGTACGAAAAGGGAAAAATCCTTCAAGGAATTTTGTAACGATTCTAATAGGGATATGGGCTTGCCTAGGCTCAACATTAGTTTCTGCCGATGCATTAGGTGGCGGTGGATTGCCGCACATCCTAGGCTTTGATACTTGGCTTGACACATTCGATCTCTTCGCTGAGGGATTTTTGATGCCTCTTGGAGGATTGTTCATGGTTGTAATATTAGGCTGGCTGAAGCCTGGGTTTTTGGACGATGAAATTAAGCTTGGTTCATCGTTTGGGAGCAAAAGCTTTTTCTACTTCTGCATAAAGTTCTTAGCGCCTATTTTCTTAATTTTCATTTTGATAGGACAGCTTAACGGCTTCTTTAATTGGGGATTGTTTTAAATGAAAAGGAGATTCATATAGACGCAACAACTATATTATTCCACACTTAATGTATAATTATCGTAGTATGATACAAAATGTGCCGATGATTTATTCTTCGGCATTTTTATTGAAAAAATTTAATTTAGACATAGAATATAAAGAGAACGTACGAAAAACTTTGTTAAAAATAACAAAAAATAATTAATTTTTATATTTTTGTTGACAAATATAGAACGCCGTGTATAATGGTAATATCACATTTTAGATAAATAGGAGGATATTTCAATGGAACAACAAAAGAAAGGTCAATGGGGCAATCAATTTGGCTTCTTGATGGCTGCGGTGGGTTCTGCCGTAGGACTGGGAAATTTATGGGCATTCCCGTATAAGATGGGCAAGAACGGTGGATTTGCATTTTTATTTATTTATATTATAATCGTTGCTTTCGTTGGAATTATTATTACTATTACAGAACTCGGTATTGGAAGAAAGACTGGAAAGGGTGTTGTAGGTGCTTATAGGGAGCTAGGAAAGAAATATGCACCGATAGGATGGTTTGGAGTAATATCACCATTTCTAATTATGTCTTTTTACATGATGCTTGGTGGATATACCCTCAAATATATGATTGCAAATCTTGGAGATATTTTTGGTGCAAGCTGGGGATATCAAGCTGCTGGTATGGAAACTGCTGAGTATTTTCAAGCATTCTTTAGTAATCAACTAGAAACAGTTATATATACAGTTATATTTGTTTTGTTGACAGCTGCAGTCGTAAGAGGTGGTGTATCAGAAGGTATAGAGAAGTTTTCAAAGGTAGCAATGCCTGCACTATTTTTTATGCTTGTTGCAGTTATCATAAGAAGCGTCACATTGCCAGGAGCATCGGAAGGTCTAAAATTCGTATTTGAGCCAAACTTTGAAGTGTTTAAAGGCAGTGGTTGGGTAAATGTGTTTGCAGCGGCAGGTGGTCAAGCATTCTTCTCATTATCTCTTGGAATGGGCATTATGGTAACATATGGATCATATCTTAAGAAAGAGGAAGACTTAAAATTGAATTCAATAGTTATCCCAGTTGCAGATACAATTATAGCTGTCATGGCAGGAATGGCAATCATGCCTGCGGTATTTGCAGGTGGACTTGAGCCAGCTGCAGGACCTGGACTTCTGTTTGTGACACTACAGACCGTATTTGCATCCATGGGAGCTGGCGGCCCGATATTTGGATTTGTTATGTATTTTCTAGTATTCATTGCCGCTATCACATCGTCAATCTCTCTCTTAGAAACAGTTGTTGCGGTAGTAGTTGATATGAAAATAGAAAAGTCTAAGAAATTCAATAAGAAGAAAATCACATTTTGGTGTACGGCTGCAATCATGGCAGAGGCTATATTCGTATCTCTTGATGGACTGGGAAGCCACGGATTCCCACAGATATTCGGGCAATCTACATGGCTTGATTCAATGGATTTAGTTTCGGAAGGGGTGCTAATGCCACTAAGTGCTCTGCTCACTTCTATAATTTGTGGCTGGGTACTTCCTGAGTTTGTAACGGACGAAGTAGAACTCAATGGTAAGTTTACTTGGAAGAAATTCTATATGTTTTGTATAAGATTCGTTGTGCCACCTGTAATGATATTGGTATTACTTGGACAATTGGATTCCTTCTTTAAACTCGGAATATTTGGTTAGAAATTAAAGAAAATAAAATATCAAAATTAAACTTCCTCATTAAACTTTCTCAAAAATAATTTATAATAATACAAAATGAAATTCAGGTTCACTTTCCTGAATGCAGAGATTTCTCCTTTGAAATTGCAATTTTGCTGATTTTGAAGGAGATTTTTACGAAATTAAAACTTTATCGAATTAGAGAGTTGACATAGACCGGACGCTATGTTATAATTCACATACTTTATTAAATTAAATAGATGAGGTGAAGAGATGAAACAAAATATTAATAAAAGATTTATAGCATTAGCATTTGTTCTTTTGATGATTTTTTCCGTCGTTTTTATAACAGGCTGTAATGATGAGCAAAACAAATCTGACGATGTCAAGGGCGGCTTAGATCTCGGAAAAGAAGGTGTATTTACTGTGGGACTTGATGACACGTTTGCACCTATGGGTTTCAGAGATGATAAGGGGAAGCTAGTTGGCTTTGATATTGATCTTGCAACAGCAGTTGCGAAAGAAATGGGCCTTAAAATAGAATTCAAGCCAATTAATTGGGACGCCAAAGATATGGAGCTTAAATCTAAAAATATAGATTGTATATGGAACGGGATGTCTCAGACTCCTGAACGTGAAAAAGCAATGTCTCTTTCGAAGAAGTATCTTAATAACAAAATAATTTTAATGACGCAAAAGGACGATGTTGTAGTTGAAAATGCAGCTGACTTAGCAAAATACAATATCGGCACGCAGGCGGATTCATCAGCTCTTGAGATGCTTGGAAAAAATGAAAAATACAATGATTTTAAGGATAAAATTACAGAATATAAGTCGTACGACGATGCTATTTTGGACATGAAGGCTGGAAGAATAGATGTTATTGCAATCGACCAGGTTCTTGGAGAATACAAGAACAAAAACATGGGTGAGGCTATGAAATCTCTTGAATATAACCTCGGAGATGATTTCTATGTAATAGGCTTTAGAAAAGATGGCAAAGAGTTGACAAAATCTGTTAATGAGGCAATTAAAACTTTAATTGACAACGGTGAAGCCGCAAAGATAAGTGAAAAATGGTTTGGTAAAGATATAGTTGTTTTTAAGTAAAATCTGAGGGAGAGGCAAAATGATACTTAAACCACTGATTGAAAATTGCCAGCTGCTACTTGAGGGGACCCTTATGGTCATAAAGCTCTTTCTTACTACTTTAGTATTTTCTCTCCCTCTTGGACTTCCTATCGCCCTTGGCGCAAACAGCCAGATATTCCCTATTCGGCTTTTGTGCCAGGGATATGTATGGATTTTTAGAGGAACACCGCTCCTGATGCAGATGTTCTTCTTTTATTTTTTCATACCGATTAATATAGGGATTGCACCCTCTCTTTTTTCGACGATTGCATTTACATTTATTTTGAACTACGCTGCATATTTTGCTGAGATATACAGAGGCGGCATAAACAGCATCGACCGAGGACAGTTTGAAGCGGCATATTCGCTTGGCCTAACGAAATGGCAGACCACAAGAGATATCGTGCTTCCGCAAACTATGAAAGCCATTTTACCCTCAATCTTTAATGAAGTCATTACACTTGTAAAGGACACGGCGCTTGCTCAAACACTTGGAATGATGGAGCTTATGAAGGTAACGTATGGAATAGTCAACAGGACTTCGATGACTACTATTTTCTTGTACACCGCCATAATCTATCTATTACTAAATTTGATAATAACTCTGGTAGCAGGCAAGCTAGAAACACATTTTAGCAGATATGATGCAAAGGAGGAATTCTGATGTTTTTATCAGTCGTCGATAGTTATTATTCAGGAAAAAATGGCACGGCAGAAGCAGAATGTGGCACAGCAGAAAATGGCACGGCAGAAGCAGAGTGTGGTACAGCAGAAAATGGTACGGCAGAAGCAGAATGTGGCACAGGAAAAAATGGCACGGCAGAAGCAGAATGTGGCACAGCAGAAAATGGCACGACAGAATTGGAATGCAATGGCTACAAAATACTAAAGATGCGCGGGATCATAAAAAAATACGGTGATTTCGCTGCGCTTAAGGGGGTTGACTTTTCAGTAAATAAAAGTGAGATAGTGACAATTATCGGTCCATCAGGCTCGGGCAAGAGCACATTACTTAGGTGTATAAATGGTCTCACAGAACCTACAGAAGGTGAAATATCTCTCGATGGAAGGACGAGCATGGTTTTTCAGCATTTTAATTTGTTTCCACATATGACCTGTCTAGAGAATATAATTTATGCACCGATTAAGGTATTGAAATTGCCTAGGAATGAGGTAATAGACCATGCATTGAAGCTATTAGAAATGGTGAATCTCTCTGATAAGGCAGATGTATATCCAGCTCAAATCTCAGGTGGACAAAAACAGCGTGTGGCTATAGCTAGGAGCCTTGCGATGAAACCTGATTTGATGCTTTTTGATGAGCCTACTTCGGCCCTTGACCCTGAAATTATAGGGTCTGTCTTGAATGTAATGAAGGGGCTTGTAAAAGAGCACATGACAATGGTTGTAGTAACTCATGAGATGGGATTTGCAAGAGATGTATCGGATAGAACTGTTTTTATGGCGGATGGAAAAATACTTGAAGAAGGAAAACCAGAGGAGCTTTTTAACAATCCTAAAACAGATAGGCTCAAGACTTTTTTAAATTCTTTTTAAAGATGTGATGAACTGCTTTTTTTAGACTGAACTTAAAATATATTAATATTATATTGTATAAAAAATACAAATTTTCTACTTGACAAAAAAACACATGAAGTATAATTAAACAAATAGATGTATTAATACATGCGAATAAGGGTGGTGATTTTATGGATATGAGGAAGCTGTTTAAGATTTTGGATGTAGCTGTGGTGTTGCTTCTTTTGATACCAGTTTTAATACCACAGAAGATTGATCCATATATGAGTATTTGGACTGCAATAATAATAGCTTTTGCATTAGTTGCTTACTATGCAATTAGAACGGAAATAGCCAAGACCCCATATTGGAATACGTCTTGGAAGAGGGTAATAGTTAGCTTGATTTGTCTTTTAGTTATGTTTTTGATAGATGTTTTGCTCAATAGATTTGGAGATTATCCTTCGCTAATGTTATTTGAAGGTTTGACAGCAATTAGTGTGGGAGAAATATACGAAACGTATTTTGTTAAGAAAAGAACATGATTGTCTATTGGGACCTTTTCGAAGGTCCTTTTTTTGTTTATTAATGCTACTAATTTGAAGGATAAAATAATATATATAGTATGACGAAATAAAAATGCTATTTCTTGAAAACAACGACATTTTATTATATAATATTGTGGAATAATTGTAAGCGAGGAATAGCCATGAATATATTTGGTAAATTAGGTCAGTTTATAGTAAATAACCAGGAAATTGTACAGAATGTTGTAATATGCATTTTGGTGATATTATGTATAATATTCTTGGTATTTTTGTGCAAAAAAATTAATAATGCATCGAAAAGGAAGGCAGAATCTTATAACAAGATAGAAGGCATACTTGAGGACATAAATGGCAACATATCTCAGCTTCGAAAGCAGGGGGATTTTATTTATATTGATAATTCTTCAAAGAAAGATCATGAACAGGAGGCACTTGATGAGGCTATGATTTTGGCTAAGTCAAGCAGGGAGATGCCTCGAGAACCCAAGGATTTAGCAGATATTCAGGCAAGAGATAAAGCCGTTTCTGATACAGATGTTTTGTGCGACTCGATTAGAGAGTCGGCGATTGAGAAAATTATAAATGCTTCTGGTGTTGGGGTTGACCTTGATTCTAAGACTAGTCCGAAGCGTAAGTTTGAAAGCAGATCGGACAGTGTTGATAAATTCGGTAGAGTGTATAACGTCGAAGAGCTTGAGAAGCAAATAAGAGATTAGAAAGGTGAGAATATGTTTTGTAAAGAATGTGGGAAATCTATAAATGATGATTCTAAATTTTGTAGCTATTGTGGTAGCAAGGTTGAGCCGATAGATAAAATGCAGAGTTTTGAAAATTTCAGTAATGAAGCGAATAATCCGCATGAGGTTCAACAAAAGACAGCTGGCAGAACGGATTCTCAAACTCCTGAAAAAAGTATTAAGGATATTAATCTCAAAAGAACAGCAAATTTCAACTGGGATCTCGATGGATTTCCATCTGATGACCAAAGAAAAGAGAAAAAAGTAAGTATTGACTGGAATGATGTTTTGATGTCAGGAAATCAAGATAATGATTCTACTAAAATAAGGAGAGATACAAAAGGGAGAAAAACCGACAGTTTCTTTTTCGCTACCCAAATACATGACGGCGACAAATCAGTTCAAAATAATGATGATGTTGATCTCCAGAGTTTTTTGTTTGAAGATAAGACGAATAATCAGGACTTTTCTGGCAAATCAGATGCTGATTTTGTTGAAAACGGAGATTCGGTTGCTGTAAACAAGTTCTACACCTTTAATAAAAAAAATGAAGAATTTCAACGATTATTAGACAAGGAATATGAAAAACTTAAAAATGATGACGGATTTCAGGAGATAGAGGATGACGAAAAGGAATTCTGCACTAGTGACGATTCTTCTTCAGAGGCTAAGAAAGGAGGGCAAGAGAGCGAATTAGATTCGCCCCTATTTCTTAAGCCAAGGTCAAATGGCGACATATCGGGAGAAATCGAAAACTCAGGCGTGGGAGTTTTGGAAGACGGCGATCGACCCAAGGAAGCAGGAAATGGAGAACATATCCCTAGCGAAAGAAAGGGCAGTGAGGGAGATATCGAAGTCAAAAACGATGGAGATGAAAATGACTCAATCATATCCGAGCCTGAAGGAGTCGAGTTACAAGAAGGACAAGCTGATTCACAATCAGAACCATCAGAAGATGAACTCAAATCAAGAAGAAATAGAAGAGGTCGCGCAGATAATCGAAGTAAAACGAAATTCGACTTTCATGCGATCTTTGACGACGAAGATGTTATTGATAGCAGTAATATTATCAAGCAAAAGAAAACTCATAAAAAAGATGATGAGCTAATCGAAAATGTGAAGCTAAACGATTCAAAGGATGAAGACCAAGTCAAGGATGAGGAAGATAAACCTAAATCAAAGGGGAAGAAAATTTTAAGTATTCTTTTCTATATTATTTTAATCATTGTTATATTAATCCTAGGAATCAAACTAGTAGCTCCAGACAGTTCATTGGCCATAAATATTGATAGAGCATATGAAACTGTAATTGACAAGATAACTGGTAAAACTCCAAAGGGAGCACAGGTTGAAGAAAGTAAAACTATTGAGGACTGGATTGCTGATGCGTCGTCTGCGAATCAAAACATTTCAAAAATTGAATCAGATCCTGAAATCAAGGTGGATATTACAAACAAGGATTTCAAGGGCATGGATGCAAGCAAGCCTTTCAGTGATAGCATATGGTATACAACTGATGACGGGCAAGATGTGTATTATGGCGGTGATATTGTAAAAGCTGTTGTTGCGTATTATTCTGATTTGAATACATCTTCAGGCGGTATCAATGACACCAAGATTGACCACCTTAAGATAGGCGAGATTAGAACTGGAGAATTTGGATTTTTTGTTGCAACGTCATTTAATGATGATAAAGAACGAAAAAATATATACAATTTATACATTGAACCAGAAGGCACTGTAATGAAAGTCAAGGACAGTGTCGAGATTAAGAAAGCTGAAGAAGCAGAAGAATAGAAGGGATTTTTACCATATGTTAAGAATAGGCAGAGGACGTAACCCTATTAGCCAAAACAAAAGACGAATTATTGCTGCTTTGATAATTATTATACCAGTGATATTCACAGGGCTTGTAGCCTTCATTGTTGACTGGTTGTGGTTTGATGAAATCGGATACGTCGCTGTATTTTTCACTAAGCTTTTTACACAACTCAAGATTGGACTACCAGTATTTGTAGTAGTTACACTCCTTGTGGCATTTTACTTGCACAATGTCAGAAAAGGCTATTTTTCAAAGGTAGTGTCATCAGAAGAAACGAATTTAAAGAGGCTGAGGATTTACACTGGCCTCTTATCTGTGATTTTTGGAGCCTTTGCTGCTATATTTGCAATGAAGGTTTTGTGGTTCCCATTTTTGCAATATATATCAGCGACAGATTTCAACATCAAGGATCCGATTTTTAGTAAAGATGTGTCTTTTTATGTCTTTAAACTTGAATTTTTACAGATGATTAATCAACTTGTAATTGCATTGACAGTCATTATAATAGCAATTACGGTTATTTATTATCTAATTCTTTTATCTATGAGAACCCCTGATCCTTCGCATAATGAGGACGATGCGAATGAATATTCTTATGTGAATGAATCTGATTTTAGCGACTTTAAGGATGTTAATGGCGTTGCGGGTGAAATATTAAAGAAAATTTTTGTGAACCGTAGAAATCCTGGTGTGAATAGGCGTGCAGCAGCACCAGGCAGAGCATATTTCAACAAAATACTTGATATTGCCAAGCATCAATACATGGCTCTCGGCGTATTTTTGTTCCTGATGCTGTCAGTGAAATTTTATCTTAAGCAGTTTGAACTTTTGCATGCACATAGGGGTGCAGTTTATGGTGCAGGCTATACAGATCTCAATGTTACTCTTTGGATTTACAGGATCTTGATGGCTATTTCCATCATTGGTGCAGTTCTTGTAGTGCCAATGATTCGCAAGAGAATATATAAAAAGATTTTGTATATTCCTGCTGCAATGATTATTATCGGAATTCTCGGCTTTGGTGTTTCGACAGCAGTACAGAATTTTGTTGTTTCTCCAGATGAAATAAACAAAGAGAGCAAATACCTTAAGAGGAATATTGAGTTTACACAGTATGCTTATGATCTTGATGATGTGAATGTCAAACCTTTTGCTGCAGAAAATTCTCTAACGGCGGATGATATCAAAAACAACAATCAAACGATAAGTAATATTAGGATAAACGATTATAAACCTGTAAAAACTTTCTATAATCAAACTCAAAGTATCAGGCAGTATTACACATTTAATGACGTGGATGTTGATAGATATAATATTGACGGTGAGATAACTCAATCGTATATGTCTGTTAGAGAAATTGATGAGTCGAAGATAAATGATACGTGGCTTAATAGACATTTAAAATATACGCATGGATATGGTGCTACTCTGTCTAGAGTGGACACAGTTACACCTAGCGGTCAACCATCAGTAATGATCAAAAACATACCACCTGAAACAGACAAAAAAGAATTAAAAATAACGAGGCCTGAGGTATATTTTGGAGAACTTTCAAATGACTATATTTTAGTGGATACAAATGAAGATGAATTTGATTACCCAGATGGAAATGACAACAAATATACTAGATATGAAGGTAGTGCGGGCATCAAACTCAATCCTTTTAATAGACTGGTATTTTCAATTAAGGAAAGCAGCCTAAAAATTCTGGTTTCTTCAAATATTAAGAGTGATTCTCGTATAATTATAAATAGAAACGTAGTTGAAAGAATCAGAAAAATTATGCCTTATCTTACATATGAGGATGACCCTTATGCAGTTAATGTCAATGGTAAGCTATATTGGATGATGGATGCCTATACAACTAGCGATATGTATCCTTATTCAGAACCATTTGTTGGGGATGAAGTAAAAGGCAATTACATAAGAAATTCTATTAAAGTTGTAGTCGATGCGTACAATGGAGATACGAAGTTCTATGTTGTTGACAAGAAGGATCCCCTTGCTAAAACATACCAAAAGATATTTCCATCTCTATTCAAAGATATTGAGAAAATGCCGAAAGAATTGCGTTCGCACATGAGATATCCTCATGCATTATTCAAGATACAAAGTGAAATTTACACAAGATATCATATGAATGATGTTAAAGTGTTCTATCAGAAGGAGGACCTCTGGGATGTTGCGAAACAAATATATGGAACCGAAGAAGTTACTATGGATCCAAATTATTTTGTTGCGAAATTGCCAGGTGAGAAAGATGCTGAATTTATTAGCACAATTCCGTTCACGCCTAAGGGGAAAAACAATATGACGGCACTTATGGTTGCAAGAAATGATGGAAAAGACTACGGCAATATTGTTGTGTATCAGTTCCCGAAAAGCAAAACTGTTTATGGACCAATGCAAATTGAAGCTCAAATTGACCAAAATACTGAGATTTCACAAGATTTTTCGCTATGGAGTTCAGCAGGTTCACAGTACAGTAGAGGTAATTTGTTTGTCGTACCTATTGAATCTTCGCTTCTTTACGTTGAGCCTGTATACCTTGAAGCGAGCAATTCTGCAATACCTGAAGTTAAGCGTGTGATAATAGCTTATGGCGATAAGATTGCCTATGAGTCAACCCTTAAAGAAGCCTTGCAGTCCCTCTTCGGAGAAGAGGCGGGCGATTCATATACACAAGGGATGGATGCAAAAGGAAATGGCAAAACAGGCGGAGATGGTAAAAACTCTTCTAACGCAGCTATCGAGGATGAAAGTGTAGCATCTCTGATTGATAAGGCAAATAAAGCCTTTAAAGATGGTGAAAAAGCACTTAAGGATGGCAATTGGAAGGATTATGGAGATAAAATGGACGAGCTTTCCGACTTGCTTAAAAAGCTCAAGGATAAATAAATGATAAATATAACTCATGTTTAGGGGGATTTATGGAGAGAATACATAGATTAAATTACGATTTAGACAAGATGTTGTTTACTATTCCAGCTAAAATGCATGGCGAGCATGATATAAGACGAATTTTGGAAGAGCATCCAGAGGTTAAGTTTGTATCTTTTGTTGGAATTGACATGGGCGGGCACGATACAGATGAAAAAATACCTACAAAGGTTTTTTTGGATGATTTAACAAAGCTTCTTGCGCATGGGGTTCAGACTGACGGCTCAAGTGTAGCGCTTCCAGGCATTGCTGATTTAAACAATGCGAAGATTGATATAATACCAGATCTTGATGTGAACTGGTATGTTGATCACAATTTTAGGCACATAGATTATTATACAGGTCTACCTGTTGGAACCTTGAGGATACCATCTTTTTTGGTGCATAATGAAGACTTTGAATGCGGATCTAGAGTTGTGCTTAGGGATGCGCTTAAGTATTTTCGCCAAAGGATGCTTGAGGAACTGAAAGAAAATAACTATGTATATCCATACATGGATGGAGTTAGCTGTGCGGAAGATATAGAAGAATTGCTTCTGACTAGCGCTACGGAGCTTGAATTTTGGGTTAGAACTCCTGATGATAAGGGAGATAGGGAGCAATTATTTACATCTCAGGTTTTAAAGGAACAGTACTGGAAAAGAACCTACGGTCAAGTTAGGACGGCTCTTGAAGAGGTGATGACTATTCTTGACTGCTATGGATTTGAGATGGAGATGGGGCATAAAGAAGTTGGAGGCGTCCAAGCAAACCTGGCTAATGAAGGTCATTATAATCACATAATGGAGCAGCTTGAGATTGACTGGAAGTATGCGGATGCTATGCAGGCAGCTGATAATGAAAATCATATCAAGTATGTCGTTAGAGATATATTTACGATGCACGGACTTGATGTTACCTTTATGGCAAAGCCTGTAAGGGGAGTTGCAGGTTCAGGTGAACATACACATTTAGGTCTTGGAGCTAGACTGAAAAATGGCAAGATTGTTAGCCTATTTGCACCTGAAAAATGGGACGAAGAATTTCTAAGCCCAATAGGCTTTGGTGCTCTTATGGGATTGCTGAGAAACTACGAGCTGATAAATCCATTTGTTAGCAACAATAATGATGCTTTTAACAGACTGAAGCCTGGATATGAAGCTCCCGTTTGTACAGTAACGTCTCTTGGCCGATCAGTTAAAGAGCCTTCGAGAAATAGAACTGTACTGGCTGGTCTTATAAGAGATGTTCATAATCCGGCAGGAACAAGATTCGAATTACGTTCACCTAATCCCAAGAGTAATACTTATCTTGTATTGGCTTCATCATATCTGTCTATGCTTGACGGAATTGAAGCGGCACTTTCAGCTAACAAAACACCTAAGGAGCTTGAGAAGTCAATTTCTAAGAAATATGGAGATGATGATTTCTATCTTGAAAGAGATAGGGAATATAGAAGTGAAAAAAACGTATTTACTGATTATTCCGAGCAAGAGAGGCAGCAGCTTTTCGGTAAAGCCCCTGCAACCGTATGGGAAAATTTAATGAGCTTTGAGAACAACAAGGATAGACTTGAAATTTTCTACAAAGGCAGTGTTATGAGCCCGCTTGTAATTAATTCTTATGTTGAACAGACACTTTCACATTGGAAAACAGAACTGCATGACAGAATTATACCGGCAACTATGAATTTTGTTAGAGAGTGTAAAAAGGTTCATGATGACAGGGAATTTACGGACATGGACATAAAACTCTGGCTGTCGATTGACAAGATGAGACATGAAATTGCAAAAGACGAATTGAATGAGTTTTGTCTTTTAACTCAGGTAAAAAATGCACTTGATACTGGGGATTACGCGTTGGCCTCAGATCTTCAACTTAAGCTTCAGTCAAAGGTTAATGCTTTAAGTGAAATATACAGTGTATATGTGCATAATGTTTTGTAACGGATGTTATAATATGTTGTTTATGTTTTTTAAAAATAGTAATTTGTTTAGGTGTATTGACAGTGAATAGCAACATTAAGTAAATAAGATTGGAGAATAAAATGTTAGATGTTAAACGAATTAGGAAAAACTACGAGGAAGTAAAGGAACGAGTTGAATTTAGGGGAAAGGGAGATTTTGGGCTATCTGAGCTTAAAGACATTGATGAAAAACGTCGCGAAATACTTGCTGAAGTAGAAAAAATGAAAAATAAGCAAAATACTGTTTCAAGGCAGATTCCTAAGCTCAAAAAAGAAGGCAAGGACACGAGCATAATAATGTCAGAGATGAAGAAGCTGTCATCTAATATTAAAACTCTTGATGCTAAGCTTGACGAAATAGATGAGCAATATAGAATTATGCTTCTTTCGGTTCCTAATACTCCAAATCAAAAAGTGCCATACGGGGTCGATGATAGCGATAACGAAGTTATGAGAATTGTAGGAGAGCCAACTAAATTTGAATTCGAAGCCAAGGCGCACTGGGATATTGGAGAGGAACTTGATATTTTGGACTTCGAAAGAGCGGCTAAGATTTCGGGGACCAGATTCACAGTGTATAAGGGACTCGGAGCAAGGCTTGAGAGGGCTATCACCAACTTTATGCTCGACTTGCATACTATTGAGCAAAGCTATGTGGAAATCTTGCCACCTTTTATGGTCAACAGAAAGGCTATGACGGGAACAGGACAGCTTCCTAAGTTTGAGGAGGATATGTTCTATGTTCCGCAGAAGGACTTTTTCCTTATTCCGACCGCAGAGGTTCCTGTTACAAACCTTAGAGGCGATGAAATTCTTAAAGAAGAAGAACTTCCGATATATTATACAGCTTATACACCTTGCTTCAGAGCTGAGGCAGGCTCTGCGGGAAGAGACACGAGAGGTCTAATTAGACAGCACCAATTCAACAAAGTAGAACTAGTGAAGTTTGTAAAGCCAGAAAATTCATATGATGAACTTGAAAAATTAACAGCAGATGCTGAAGCCGTACTGAAAATTTTAGGAATTCCGTATAGAGTTGTCAGACTTTGCTCAGGCGACCTTGGATTTTCATCTGCAATGACTTATGATATAGAGGTGTGGATGCCTAGCTATGGCAGATACGTAGAGATATCTTCTTGCTCTAATTTTGAAGATTTTCAGGCTAGGAGGGCAGGCATAAGATATAGAGATAGTGAAACGGGCAAAGTAGAATATGTTCATACATTGAACGGCTCGGGACTTGCTGTCGGAAGAACCACGGCTGCAATACTGGAGAATTTTCAGAAGGAAGATGGGTCTGTTGAAATACCTGAAGCACTCAGAAAATACATGGGCGTACACGAGATAAATAAGGCTGAATAATCAATCTGTACTATTGATTGATAAGATAAATTGATAATATAGTTTGAACAAATTAGGTAATGATAATAATTGATAATAAATATGATTTGTATATTTTCGAATCAAAGGAGGTAGGATGCTAAAACTAAAGAACCTTTCAAAATTCTATTATAGTAAGGGGATAATTGCCAGTGGCCTTAATAGAGTGAACCTAGAACTTCATCCTGGAGAATTCGTTGTAATCACAGGAGAATCAGGATCGGGAAAATCCACGTTAATAAATGTAATTTCAGGGCTCGACTCATATGAGGAAGGTGAGATGTATATTGACGGCAACGAAACCAGCCATTTCACCGTAAACGATTTTGAAACCTATAGACGAAAGTATATCGCCAATATCTTTCAAAGCTTTAATCTAGTTTCCAGTTATACTGTATTTCAGAATATTGAATTGGTTCTTTTGGTTGAAGGAAGAAAAAAGAGTGATGTCAAAGACAAAATTCATGCAATCATTGAAAAGGTTGGACTGACTGAATTTACTAATACCAAGGTTTCAAAGCTTTCGGGTGGACAGAAGCAGAGGGTTGCTATTGCAAGAGCTCTTGCGAAGGAAACTCCGATAATAGTTGCAGACGAACCAACAGGAAACCTTGATAGTAAATCTGCACTTGGTATAGTTGAGCTTTTAAAGGATGTTGCTGAAGATCATCTCGTAATAGTTGTAACACATAACTATGACCAATTTGAGGACTGTGCTAGCAGGAGAATAAAGCTCTCTGATGGTAGAATAATCGAAGATGAGGTTATTACTCCAAGGCGAGAGGAGCACAAAATAGCTCCCGTTGAAACTAGGCCGATGACATGGGCTAACAAGTTTATTTTGGGGATTAGAAACACCTTCAATATATTCCCTAAATTTTTGTTGCTGCTACTTGTATTTTTATTCCTGAGTGCATCCGTTATAATGCAATATGCAGGCATCAAGGCTAATAATGACGCATTTGAGGGCTTTGGTAACAATATGTTTTTCAGAAACAGCAGCGACAGGAGAGTGGTTGTAAAACACAGTGACAACTCACCTATGACAGAGGACGATTATACTAAGCTACAGAACACGCCACATTACAAAACTCTTTTCAAGGACGATATAATCCTCGATGTTTCGTTTTATTCCTTTGATGACAGCTCCGATGCAGCTGCTATTTCGGAGTCTGAGGCTAAGTATAACGTGTATATGGAGGCACATCCTGCCCCAATATCTGAGATGCCTAAGAAGCTAATCGCAGGAGAAAAACCGAAGGCTGATAATGAAGCTGTCATAGGCCTTTACAGCATGACCATGGATGAAGATGCGCTTAAAGCACAGGTGGGCAAAGATGTCAAGCTAAATGATGACGCAGGAGAAGAGTATACCGTTAGAATTACAGGCGTATACTTTGTTGATAAAGAGAAGACGAAGACATCCAGTGTTGATGTAAATTTTGAGGGTGTCGGCAAAATTTTCTTGAGTGACTCTATTTTGTCTAAGGCGAGGGCATCTAAAATTGGTAGTATTTCAAAAACGGAAATACTTATAAATGGTAAAAAATATCCACTTGGAGCAGATGGCGGGCAGTTTAATGTGTATCCAAATTCAAATGTTGTAAAGGGATATGCAGTTGTGCCCGAGGAAGTTGACGCACTTTATGAGAGCGGTTCTTCAAGGTGGAAGCAGTTTGTGTATAATGTAAAGAACATATATTTCAAGGACACGATTACAGTTGTAAGTGCGGCTACATATACAAAGAATAATTATAAAAATTTGCTCGGCATAGATAAACCTTTTGAGGATATTTCGGGGAATATATACATAAATGATGAAGAGTATAATTCTCTATTTATGAAAGGAAATTATCAGTCGACAGTTTATATAGATGAAAGAAAGAATGCCGACGAAGCTGTTTCTTGGCTTAAGAAAAATGGATATACTGTCATTTCTCTTGCAAAAGCCAAGACGCAGTTCATTGACACTGATATTTTGAATATTGTAACGGTACCGTTCAATGTTGCTATCGTAGTCGGAATATTCTTTATATGTTATTTTGTTATAAGGCTTATACTAAGATCAAGAAGTACATATTTCTCAACGCTAAGACTGATATGCCTTGATATTAAGAGCATCAAACAGATTCTGGATATCGAACTTATTTTGATAATAAATATAGCTTATTTTATGCTGGTTGCTTTCATCAGACTGGTTCAGACAAAGGTTTTAGATATTCCGTTCTTAGTGGGAATATTTGACTTCATTAAAATTCAGGATTACATCATTCTCTATGTGATTGTTGTGTGCCTGGCCTATATAATTTCGAGAAAATTCTCAAAGAAATTGTTTAAGAAATCCGCCATGAGCACATTTAGAGAGGAGGTGTAGTCATGATAAAATTAGAAAATGTAAATAAATATTTTAATAGACTAAAGAAAAATGAAATACACGTTATCGATAACACTTCGCTTGAGATAGACGGACCGGGACTTATTGCGATACTAGGACCTTCAGGCTGTGGTAAGACAACACTGCTCAATGCAATTGGTGGTCTTGATAGTGTAAGCACGGGAAAAATATTTGTAAATAATCAGAAGCTGACTGGTAGGACCGCATGGACTAGGGACAAGATTAGAAATTTAAACATAGGATATATATTCCAAAACTATAACCTTGTTGATGAGATGTCTGTATTTGACAACGTAGCGCTTGTACTAAAGATGCAGGGCGTTAAGAACAAAGATGAAATCAAGGAGAAGGTCTACTATGCTCTTGAAATGGTAGGCATGTATCGATATAGAAATAGATATGCCGACATGCTTTCTGGTGGTGAACGCCAAAGAGTGGGCATTGCAAGGGCTATAGTTAAGAATCCAGCGATAGTAATCGCCGATGAGCCTACAGGGAACCTAGATAGCAGAAATACTCTTGAGGTAATGAACATAATCAAGACAATTTCTAAGACTAAGCTGGTCATAATGGTAACCCACGAGGAGAAGCTTGCTAATTTCTATGCGTCACGGATAATTAGGCTTACAGACGGAGCCGTAGTTTCAGATGAGGTAAATACGAATGAGAGTAACCTCGACTACAGGATAGACGACAAAATATATCTCGGAGAAATACAAAACCACAGCTCATTTGATATGCAAGGGTCGAAGATAAATGTTTATCAGGAAGATGAGCAGGCAGCAGAGATGGATATTGTGATTAAAAATGGCAATATATACATCAAGGTTAATGACAACAACCTGAGGACTGAGATTGTCGATGAGCATTCTAGTGTGGAATTTATTGACGGCACGTATAAGGAAATTTCAAAGGATGACTACAAGGACAAGGGCTACGATATGAGCGTTCTTGAAGCAAAGAAGCCTCCAAGGAATGCGTCAATTATTAGCTTGTGGTCGATGATAGTTAAAGGCTTCAAACAGGTTTCGAATTATCCTGTAATGAAGAAGGTCCTCCTTGTGGGATTCTTCATTTCCTCAATGTTCATAATGTATGCTATATCAAATACAGCAGCTATAATGAATACGCCGGATGAAAGATTCGTCGATACGAATAAACATTATATAATTATAAATAACAAAAAAATGTCGCCTGAGCAATATTCAAATCTCGAAGCTATAGCTAGCGGTTTAGTTGCAAACCAAAAGGATGGAGAACTAAAAGGATATGTAATACCGGACAAGTCGATAATCAATGTGCCGATAAGGTATGATAATTTTCTACAGACCGGAGTGGAAATGGGAGAAAGCATCAAAACCTCTATTACGGATGTTAATACCCTCAAAAAGAAAGATTTAATTTCAGGTAAATTGCCAGAAAATCCTTCTGAAGTGGTAATTGACAAGCTGGCATTCAAGACTCTAATTGAAGAGGGCTTAGCAAAACAAGCTGGCTACTTTAAAGCATCTGATTTTGTTGGAATGAATTTGAAGCTCGGAGAAAACGTCAACCTTAAAATCACCGGTATTGTTGACAAATCTTCTCCTTCGATGTATGTAAATTCAAGCGAAATATATAATATTCTATATGCCAAGGGAAGTATCCCACAGAAAAGTGAGAATCCTGAAGCGGAAGCTAAAGATGTTGACAGCAACCTTATAACAAAAGAGTTGGCTGACAGGATAGCCGATGATGCACTAACTCTCAAACGTGGAACTTGGCCTGAGGCTGAGTACGAAACCGCAATACCATATGACAAAATATATGATGTGAAAATAGGCTCGCTCGTAACACCGAAGGTCAACGGGCAAAAACTTAAAGTTGTCGGCTTCTATACGGATGAATATAGCAGACCTATGTCCATAGTTTCTAACGAGACACTTAAAAAGAAAATTATATCTGAAGCAAATGGAGCAGCTTTATATGTTCCTAAAAAGTCAGAGAAGGCTGCAACTATACAGACACTAAGAGATTCTGGCTTCGACTGCTATGATGCCTATAAGAGCTCAAAAGAAAAATATACGAATGAAGTCAAGAAAACTATGAAAACCGTACGTATAACGGGTCTAATTATACTTGCTATTTCGCTCATAGAAATATATCTGATGATGAGGGCGTCATTCCTTTCAAGAATAAAGGAAGTTGGAATTTTCAGAGCCATTGGAGTCAAGAAAACCGATATATACAAGATGTTCCTCGGTGAAGTCCTTGCAATTACAACTGTAGCGGGTATACCTGGATTTGTTTTAATGGGCTACATTGTTCACAGGCTGAGCCTCATTAAGACATTCCAGTACACATTCCTCATGAACCCAACGGTTGCAATAGTTGCTGTGGCAATTATCTACGTTGCAAATATTTTGTTCGGGCTCCTGCCTGTCGCTAAGGTACTGATGAAGACGCCTGCTGCCATTCTCGCAAGGACAGATGTAGACTAGATTTTGGAGGTATTATGGAATTTAATGAAGTGCAAGCAGTTAATCGTGCATATGAGCTTCTTTCTGCCGAAGAAGCGTGCAAGGGGCAGGCACATCATCTACGTATAATTAAAGATAAGCTTGAAAAAGAAACGTTGACCCTGTCAATAATAGGTCAATTTAAAAGGGGCAAGAGTACTCTCGCAAATTATATTTTGGACGACGAGATACTTCCAGTTGGGATAGTTCCAATTACTTCGGCCGTTACGCGGGTATACTATGGGGAAAAGTCGGCAGAGGTTCACTTTTTCAACGGCGATGTTAAGCCGATTGACTTTAAGAATCTGTCAGAATACATAAGCGAGCAAAAAAACAATAATAACAAGCTCGGTGTGTCGTCTGTAGTGATAAGGACGCCGTCGAAATTTCTCAAAAATGGCATAGAGTTTGTCGATACACCTGGAGTTGGATCTTTTCACAAGAATAATACGGAGGTTGCGTATCAGTACATGAAGGAAAGTGATGGAGTAATATTCCTGCTTTCTGTTGACAGTCCCATAAATGAGATAGAGATTGAATTTCTTAAGGCAACAAAAGAGTTTGCTTCGAAGTTCTATTTTGCGGTGAACAAGGCGGATTTGGTATCTGAGGTTGAGCTTGCCCAATACATAGGATATTGTCAGGGTGTGCTTCAGCAAATAATGGGATATGACAAAGAGCCTGTTAAGATTTTTCCTGTTTCTGCAAAGACAGGTGAGGGAATCAAAGAACTCACGACCTCAGTGAGCAGGGATTTAAAGCAGAATGCTAGAGCAATTTTGGAGCGTTCGTCAATCCTAAAACTCAGGGATATTATAGATGAAGCTATAAGTCAGCTCAGATTCTATTGGAAGGCCATGAATATGGAATACAAGGATTTGGATACAGCTTTTTCTTCTATCGATGAATATATAGAAAAGATAAAAAAAGAAGCTAGTGAGCAGGATGCGAATTTTGAAATAAAATTCAATGAAATGAAGCTAGACTTATCTGAAAAAGTTCAAGAATTTTTTGGTATTCGCTACGTCTATGAAATTGAGGAAGCTTCACCATTTGAGAGGACTATGACAAAGAGCGAATTTCTCGAAAAGGTAAATGCTTTGCTAGGGGATTTGAGAAATACGCTCGATAGTATTTTGCTATATAGAGAAGATAATGCGTACATCGTAGTTAGAAGGATAGCAAATATAAATCTGCTTTCAAACAGACTTAGGGAGATTAAAAGGCAAATAAATGAACAACTTGAAAAAGGCGAATGATATGTATAGTTTTTTAAGGACCAGCTGCATAAATATAGAGAGTGCAATAAAAACGATAGTAAAAATTACAGTAATATTGATTTCGTGCTTGATTGTTTTTTCGGGACTTAAATTTTTCAATCCAGATGCAAATGCATATGCGAAATCAAAAGACGAGTCGCAGGATTCAAAGCTGGAAGCTCAAAGAAAAGAGCTTAAGGATTATTTTGGTGACTTGCACGGCTTTGCTGTGGGAAACCCTGAAACTGGAGAAATATATTTCGCAGATAAAACCGATAAAAAAGTCCCTATTGCGAGCATAACTAAGATGATGACATATCTACTTGTTATGGAAGCGATGGATCGCGGTGAAATAGATAAAAATGGGGATGTAGTTATATCGAAAGAAGCTGAAGATATTACATATCCTTATGGGATCATCTGGCTCAAGGAAGGGATGAAGGTTCCGATAGACGACCTGATAAAAGCCATGCTCATACCATCCAGCAATGAATCAGCGGTTGCTCTTGCGTGCCATGTTGCAGGCTCAGAGGGTGAGTTTGTAAAGCTTATGAATAAGAGAGCAGAAGAGCTTGGGTTAAATAAGACACACTTTTATACTGCTAGTGGGCTACCAACAAACCTTGATGAAGAAACACCTGAAGATGCACTTCCTTCGGAATACCTAAAGACAGAAAATCACTCAACTGTAGAGGATTTATTTAAACTTGCGAGCTTCATAATGAAAAAATATCCTCATATCACGAAAATAACTTCAAAAAAGGATATAAGCCTTCAACAATTTAGTTTTTATTCGGAGAACACTAACACGCTTCTGAAAAAAGACAGTAGAATAAATGGACTAAAAACTGGATACACAGGAGGTGCTGGGCGTTGCATTATCTGCACTCGAATTGAAAAAACAGACTTCAAACAAGCTCGAAAAAATGGAAAAACGATGGTAGTTTTTATGGGTGGAAAAAGTGTTGAGGAAAGGGATAAAAAAGTAACCACACTTCTTGATATAGGAGAATCTTTCTTCAAAGCAAAGGAGAGAATCGGATTTTTTCCGACTATGAGTGTAAAAATTCCTGAAAATAAAGCAGAGCTATCACCCGAAGAGAAGAAGCAAGAGAATAAAAAATCTCTTATTATTAAAATTGTTGAGTTTGCAGCTTGTATTTTAGTGGCGATTATTTTGTTGATATTATTACTTAGATTCATCATTAGAAGACGAAGAAAAAACAGCAGGCTTATAATGAGCAAAAAACGATATCGAAAGCGTAGCAATATTAAATTTTAAAGGCATAAAGTAGAGCTCTAAATAAAATATATTTAAAGAATGTGTGATAAAATAAACAATTTCTTCTAGAATGCTAGATTTTTATCAAGAAGATTGATATAATAGATAAGGATTTACTTAAATTAACCGTTAATAATATGATAGAAAGGTGATTTGGAAAATGATTAACAAAATGATGACTGCGGATGAAGCAGTTGCAGGTGTTAAAGACGGTATGACCATAATGGTTGGCGGCTTCCTAGCAACTGGATCTCCGGAAATCCTGATGGATGCACTAGTGAGAAAGGGTGTAAAGCACCTTACTGTAATTGCAAATGATGGCGGACTTGATATAGGTCAGTATGGTGCAAGAACAGCTAGAGGTGTTGGAAAGTTGCTTGAAAATCACATGGTTGACCACATCATAGCTTCTCACCTAGGAGTTAACCCTAAGCTAAATGAGCAGTTTGCTGACGGTTCTCTTAAATATACACTTGTTCCTCAAGGAACTCTTGCTGAGAAAATTAGAGCTGCCAATTATGGTCTTGGCGGAGTAATAACTCCAACAGGTATTGGTACTCCTATGGAATTTGAAAAAGATGAACTTGGTAGAGATAAGATTACCATGGAGATAGATGGTGTTAAGTACCTAGTAGAGAGACCTCTAAAGGCTGACTATGCGTTCATTAGAGCATCTGTATGCGACAAGTTTGGTAACTTCGTTTGCTCAAAGGCTACCAAGAACTTCAACTACGTTATGGCTGGAGCTGCTGATAAGGTGATAGTTGCAACTGAAGAATTAGTAGAAATCGGTTCAGGTGATCCTGATAGGTTTACAGTTGCAGGCGTTCTTGTAGATGGTATTGTGGAAGGAGAAAAGAAATGGCAGATATAAAGGAAAGAATTGCCAGAAGAACAGCTAAAGAGCTGAGAGATGGCGAGTTGGTAAACCTTGGAATTGGGCTTCCAACAATGGTTGGGTCTTTTGTTCCTGAAGATATCATTATTACACTTCACTCTGAAAACGGTTTTGCAGGTCTTGACTCTGTTCCAGAAGAGGGAAAAGAAGACGTTGATATCATTAACTCAGGTGGACAGTATGTAACAGTTCTTCCAAGAGTTAACTATTTTGATACAGCAACAAGCTTCGGTATCGTAAGAGGTGGACACGTTGACGTTACAGTACTTGGTGCTATGCAAGTTGCTGAGAACGGAGACCTTGCAAACTGGATTATCCCTGGTAAGAAGGTTGCCGGCATGGGCGGAGCAATGGACCTTGTAGTAGGTGCGAGGGAAGTTATCATTGCAATGACTCATACTCAGAAGGGTAACCACAAAATTCTTAAAGAGTGTACACTTCCTCTTACAGCTGAAAAAGTTGTTGACATGATCATCACAGAGATGGCTGTTATGAAGGTAACTGATAAGGGTATAGAGGTTATCGAGCTTCACCCAGACTTTACTAAGGAGCAGGTTCAGGAAGCAACTGGATGTGAGCTAATCTGGAGCCCTGACCTTAAGCCATATCAGGAAGACTAATTTAGATAAGTCATGAACATTTCGCATATATCTTGCGTATATTGCGAAATTTATATGAGAACAAAATAATGCCCCGAGCCGCATATTTCGATTCTAAACGGCGATGCTTTTCATCGCACTTGGATTTAGTGATATTGATATGCAGGCTATCGGGGTGTTTTGATTTTTGATAAAGGTTGACAGGGGGCTTTTCCCACAGGTATGCTGGCTTATAGAGCAGTATTATCATTTTCAGCAAATACTTTAATGAATTCATTTAAATCATTTGTATTTGCAAAGGTTACCTGAGCTGATATCTTGCTACCACCACCTTTGCCATCTAGAGGCAGTGCTTTGTTTTTTATTATCTCACCGCAGTTGAAAGAGGAATCTTTAGAGGTTACTATTAGAACGAATTTTGCATCATGATTGACTAAGATAATCAGTTTTGAGTCTGCAATTTTTATTAAATCTTTGCTCATGCCTTGCAAAAGCTTAGAATTTAAGCCATCTAGCGTTTCAATGTGTATTTGAGAAGACGATTTTTCTATGCGTTCTTTAATATTTTCAGTTTTGCTTGCGATAACTGATTTTTCGAGCAAAATGAGCCTATTTCTTATTTCTTGATTTTTTGCTTCCATAGATTCAAACTTTTCAAGCAGATCTTCTTGCCCAGCCGATAGCTTGTTAGATATCTGTGTCATGGAATTATATTGTGACTGATATTTTTTCAATGCACGCTCGCCAGCCTCAAAGTAAATGCGAGTCATGCCTTTGTTTTGTTCTAATTTGTAAATTTTCAACATGCCGACCTGCCCTGAAAATGCAGGATGAGTTCCGCAACATGCCACAGCATCTGAAGGATTCTCGAAACTGCCTATCCGTACTATTGTGATGTCTTCTTCGAGCTTAAGTTCCTTTCTGAGAGGCTCCTTAGAAGCTTCTTCCTTGCTATCATAGTGCGTGCTTATCACGGGCAGGTTTTGCCATATAACACTATTCGTTTCAAGCTCCGCAGCCTCTGCCATAGACCAATCAATACGATCATATTGGCTATTCTCAAGACTGATGTCTATAGTCATATAGTCATCGCCCATATGAAAACCGCGGTTAATTCCCTTATACAATTTATACATTATTCCGCTCAGAATGTGTTCTCCACAGTGTCTTTGCATATTGTCGAATCTATGAGCCCAGTTAATCTCCTGTAGAACAGCATCTCCGACTTTAAATTCAAATTTATCCATAGGTGAATCATCTCTGTCCATAGGTGGATCATCTTTGCCGATAGGTGAATTATCTTTGTCCACAGGTAAATCATCTGAATCCGTCGTGGAATTGTTTTTTATATTCACAACTTGATGGTAAATTTCGTCATCGTGTTCACTGACATCGATGATTTTATATTTCTTATCATTAATAGATATAATTCCAATGTCACAGCTTTGCCCACCACCAGTTGGAAAGAAAATAGTTTCTTTGAATGTCAGAAAAATTTTACCCTCATCACAAAACACTCCTGAAATGTGAGAAACAAGCTCTTTTTTGTAAACATCTTCTTTATAAACTCTTATTGTTTTCATAATCTCTCCTATTATTCGCAACAGATTTTTCAGTATAAAAGTGCATAGATAATTTTTCGAAAAACATGTGGATAACTCTGGGCGAAATCTCATGCACAAGGAGTAAAATCATTGCAATATCAACAGTTATGGCGGCAGGACTTATCCACATGACACTGTTAATAAGTTTATGCACAACTCCGTTGAGATATAAAAAATATCGAATTTTCAATGAGTTTAGAGTAGCAACATTACAGTTATCTATACCAAAGTTTACATAATTTTCAAACTAATAAATATCGATGAATAAAATAAAACAAATCGATAGAATAATTCGAACGAATAAAATAAATAAAAGTATCTAAATCAGCAATACCCAATTAAGGACTGCTGTATCACTCTCTTAAGCTCTCGGCATAATCCATAAAGTTATTTTTTTCACTTAGAATATAATCATATAGAAGAGGATTTGCATAAATTTCTTTATGTATCAGCTGAGCATGCTTGCCAAACTTCGAATTAAAAATATCGTGCTCAAGTAGACCTAGGTATTCGTCGGAAGGCGCCATCAGCACAAGCTCATCCTTGCCGTTGTAATAGTATACCCCATAAAAATCATTGAGCATGGAATAATTCTCAGAATTTACATGAGAGTTGTCAGGCTTATACAAAATAAATAAGGTGCCTTTCTCCTCTTTTCTCGCCGTGCTCCAATTCAGCATAAAGGTTGAGTTTTGGCTGAATTTTTCAAACTCTTCATCTACCGTCATAACAGATATGTGCTCTGTCCTCCTCAGCATTACCGCAGCTTCGACCGTTGAGATTGGAAATGCTGAAATCCTTTTGATTTTCTTAATACGAAGCTGATCCATCTGTATATGGCAGACGGTGAGATAGTATACATCTTTTGCTTCTATAAGAGATTCACATGAGAAAGTATCCGCCTCTTCAAGGGCAACTATTTTGTTGTTATACAGCACGGAGCGCGGTATGCGTGGGAATGCATCTGAAATGTCCGGTTTGGTCGAAAGCACAGCGGCGGCTTCAATGTCTTTTGCAAACATTCTCATAACAAAATAGTTGATTGCCTCATAAGGTGTCGATACAGGTGCACACTGCTTGCTGTCGAGTATGTACATTTCGGGGTCTGTAAAAATAACGGTAGGTCTAAGGAGGTCAATATATTCATCCACAGGGGTCGGGATTTTGTAGCCATTCTTAAGGGCTCGATTTGAGTACTTTTGAAGGAGCCACATTGCTTCTCTGAGTGAAATTTCAACAAGTCTTGCTCCGAGACCACCCACATAGGTACGTTGAATGTCATAGTATTTATCGTCCTCTTCACCTAGGATGCTGTCGTATCGTTCAAGGCCGTAGTCCTCAACATCTATATAAAAGAATTGATGAAAGTGTTTTTTGAATTTATTATCGGGCAAATCCCATGTTATTCCAATTGAAAGAACACCCATAAGGCGAGTATCTGTCACATATGCCGAGCGAAATACTTTGTTGCCGGTTTTGTATGATTCGATGGCTCCACCGTCAAGAGTATCAATTTGAATCATAGATTTGGATATGCTTTTTTTGTTAGTGGAAACTGGAAGTTTCTTATCTTTATTATTACTCATGGTAAATCACAACACCTCATATATTTTAGAACAATGAAATATTTATAATTTTTCTTAATTATCGCATATATCTGCACTAGTTGCAATCAGTATGTTTAGTTCAAGAGCTATTCTATTATAACTACTGATTACGGTAAGAAATTGGATTTCAGCGAAATAACCCGTAAATTCTTTCGACTATTACGGTAAGATTTCCATTTTTTGCCAAATGACCCGTAAGTTTAATCAAAAAATTACGGTAGGATTTCCAAAATTTAATATTTGACCCGTAAACAACTTTTAAAATTACGGTACAAATTTTGATTTTGCAATTATGACCCGTAAACCATCATGAAGACTATTCTAGGAGTTTCAAATCTGAATCTAGTAACAATATATATTATCATAAAAATATGTTGACAAAAGTATTTGAAAGAAGTATCATATAGGTATAAATAAACGATAGAGGTAATTATTATGAAGTTTACAGAATATCTGAACTCTTGGCTTCAATTACTGGGGTTTATATATCTCATTGATTTAGTATGGAACTCTGCCTCTTTTAGTCCTATTGCTAACATTGTTATAGCAACAGTCCTTGTATTTATAACTTTCATCGTAGATGCGTGGAGGATATATAGTAAAAAGAAATCTGCGGCTTTTGATGCTTCTAAGAGTTGAATTTTTGAATCTAGGAGTGAATGATACATAAATAGATTTGCCATTGATTTCAAATTGTCATAATTATAGTTATAAATTTTGTCGTCGGTGTAAGCTTGAACATGTTTGAGCATTTTACTCTGGCGATTTTCTTATATTCCAACTAATTTCTTTTTCTCCAGCTATTTTTTATTCTCCAGCTATTTTTTATTCTCCAGCGATTTTCTTATTACTCTGGTTCTGGTGATTTTCTTATAACAATATTGACTTTTAAACCTGTCAGTGTATAATTGAAGCATACCTTATCAAGAGTGGCGGAGGGAATAGGCCCTGTGATGCCCGGCAACCTTAAGGCCTATGTTTAGAAAGATATTTTAATCTAATCTAAAGAACACAACCTTAAAGGTGCTAATTCCTACAGAGCATTGCTTTGAAAGATGAGGATTGATAGAAAAATCAACCTCTCTTAGCTATGCAAGGAGAGTTTTTTATTTTTAGTTTTCAGTGAAGTCAGCAAAGCCACCAAATTCAGCGAAACTAGCAAAGCCTGATAAGCTAGTCCGCAAAAACGACAAATTTGGGATATTGCTCCTATTTTGCACTTGCTTAGTGCTTTAGCATCTATTTTGTTTGTACTTGCTTGGTGCTTGTTTAGTATGTATTTTGCACTTGCTTAGTGCTTGTTTAGCGCCTGCTTTATAATTGTTTTGTGCTTGATAGTCTTAGACCCGCTGAAATGTTTGAAAGAGATGTTTTAAGGAAAGGAAGAAAAATGAAAAGATTATTTACTTCAGAATCGGTTACAGAAGGTCATCCTGACAAGGTATGCGACCAGATTTCCGATGCGGTAGTTGATGCTATAATGGAACAGGACCCGACTGGAAGGGTTGCATGCGAAACGACGGTAAATACCGGATATGCAATGCTTATGGGAGAAATTACGACAAATTGTTACATTGATATTCCTAAGATTGCAAGAGAAGTTATTTGTGACATAGGATATGACAATGCAGAATACGGGTTTGACGGCAATACATGTGCTGTGATGACATCAATTGATGAGCAGTCCTCAGACATTGCGATGGGAGTTGACAAGGCCCTTGAATACAAGGACGGAGAGCTTATGAGCGAAGATGAAACCAAGATAGGTCATGACAGCCTCGATACAGGCGCTGGAGATCAGGGTATGATGTTCGGATATGCCTGCAATGACACAAAGGAGCTGATGCCGATGCCGATAGCACTTGCAAATAAACTTGCAAGACAGCTCACAAAGGTTAGAAAAGACGGCACTCTTGCATATCTAAGGCCCGACGGAAAAACTCAGGTGACAATTGAATACGATGACGACAAAGTAGTTAGAGTTGACGCAATTGTGGTCAGTGCTCAGCACAATCCAGACGTAACGCAGGAACAAATCAGGAAAGACATAATTGAGCACGTAATTAAGCCAGTGATACCAGAAGAGCTTCTTGATGATGCAACAAAATATTTTGTTAACCCAACAGGCCGCTTCGTAATAGGTGGACCACATGGCGATTCTGGATTGACTGGTAGAAAGATAATAGTTGATACATATGGCGGATGTGCAAGGCATGGAGGCGGCGCATTTTCGGGCAAGGATCCTACAAAGGTCGATAGGTCAGCAAGCTATGCCGCAAGATATGTAGCGAAAAACATTGTAGCAGCTGGTCTTGCAGATAAGTGCGAAATTCAGCTTGCTTATGCGATAGGTGTGGCAAGACCTGTAAGCGTTTCGGTAGAATGCTTTGGTACTGAAAAGATTGCTGAGGATAAGATAGTTGAAATAATAAATGAGGTATTTGACTTAAGACCTGCTTCTATAATAAGAGATTTAGATTTAAGAAAGCCTATTTATAGACAGGTTGCAGGCAGTGGGCATTTTGGAAGAACGGATATAGATTTAAGCTGGGAGAAAACTGATAAAGTAGACACTATCAGGGAAAAAGCAGGCTTATCGTGGAGGTAGATATTTGGAAACAAATCAGATTTTGACAATTATTGTATTTTTTCTTGTAATGATAGCTATCATGTCGGAGAAAATTCACAGAACCGCGGCGGCACTTGCAGGGGCTATGGCGTTGTTTTTCTTGCATATTCTTGACGTAGAAAAAGCAATTGAATATGTTGACTTTAACACAATCGGGGTGCTTATCGGAATGATGATATTTGTATCTGGTGTAAAAAGATCTGGATTGTTTGAATATATTGCAATCAAAGCAGCGAAGCTTGCAAAGGGCGATCCTTGGAAAATCATGGTCAGCTTCATGGTTTTAACAGCTGTTTTGTCCGCATTCTTAGATAACGTTACAACTGTTTTGCTTGTTGGTCCTATGACAATTGCCATTTGTCAGGTGCTTGAGCTTGACCCAGTTCCATTTTTGCTGACACAGATAATGAGTTCAAATATCGGTGGTACGGGCACGCTAATAGGTGACCCTCCAAATATTATGATAGGCAGCGCGGCAGATTTGAGTTTTACAGATTTTCTAGCAAACACCGGCGTGGTTGCTGTAGTAATAATGGCTGTTGTCATTCTATTATTCAGATTCTTTTACGGTCGAAATCTCGGGGCAAGCGATGAAGCTATTCAAAAAGTCATGAATATGGATGAAGAAAAAGCAATTGAGGACATGGGTCTTCTAAGGAAAAGCCTTATCATCATTGCCCTTGTCCTATTTGGATTTATGTTTCACGGGCTCCTTGGTATAGAATCATCTGTAGTTGCTCTTACCGCTGCTACTGCTATGATGATTTTCGGGAAAGTCAATGTTGAGCATATAATAGTTGACGCTGAGTGGGGAACAATTCTTTTCTTTGTAGGGCTTTTCATCGTTGTCGGCGGCTTGGTTGAAACAGGAGTAATAGACAGCTTGGCGAAGGGGCTAATTGCCTTTACAGACGGTAATATTATGCTCACAATGATCGTACTGCTTTGGGGTTCGGCTATTTTGTCGTCATTCCTTGATAATATCCCCTTTGTTGCAACGATGATACCTATGATTATCGCTATGGGAAACGATGGGATCGATACTGTGCCGCTGTGGTGGGCAATTTCTCTTGGCGCTTGTCTTGGTGGCAATGGAACGCTGGTTGGAGCATCGGCTAATGTGGTGCTCGTAGGAATCAGCAATAAACAAGGTTATCCCATTACATTTAAGAGTTTTATTAAGATTGGAATGCCTGTAATGATACTTTCTATTGTCGTTGCTTCGGCATTTATGTTACTGAGATATTAATGCTTAGAATACATTATAATTATTTAAAGCATTGGTATATGATTTAAGATTTAGAAGCTTAAAAAAATTGTCTTAAAAGAGATTTACAGAGGTTTAAAGAGGTTTAAAAATGTTCAACGATACTTTTAACGATGATATGATAAATATCGTCCTAAGACAAGCAGGGGCAGATTCAATCAAGACGCACCTAGCACACATCAATATTGTTACCTTTCAAATAGCACCTGATGTTAAGGTTACCTATGTTTACGAAATCAAGGAAAATGGCGAAATTTATGTTGAGAGAATGAGCCCATATCCAATGCTTCTTGGCAGAATGTTCGATGAATCGGCACTTATTGATATAGTAAAAGACGATGTGGCTAGCTTCCGCAATGCTTATCATAGTAAAAATTATGATACATATCTACAGCTTGTAAAAAGTCATATTAGATTCCAGCTTGCCGCTGAGGATTTGTTCCTTAAGCATAATGTTGATGCAGATGACCTTGACGAGCTTCACAGCGCGTATGAGAGGCTTCACCAGCAGCTTGAGGAAGTGAAGTCGAGATCGAAGAAGATAGAGCTTTAAATAGGGCTACCGCAATCCCATTGGTAATCCCATTGGTTTTATCTTATGGATAGTTCACAAGCAGTGTATATAAAGTTGGTTTAAGGAGAATCAGTATAAATGGATATTAAGGTCGCAAAATTCGGCGGTTCATCGGTTGCAGACAGCATACAGATAATCAAAACGAGGGATATAATTCTACAGGATGAGGGACGAAATTACATAATTGTGTCAGCACCCGGCAAGAGATACGAGGGAGATAACAAAATAACGGACCTTCTTTACCTCTGTAAGACACATATAGATCACAATCTGCCATGGGAACAACTCTTTGAAGTAATTGTCGACCGCTACGTTGCAGTCGCTCATAAGCTTGGCGTTGACGGCGTGCTTGACAAACACTTCGATATAATCAGGCAAAAGATAAACGAGGGTTCATCGACTGAATACATCGTGAGCCGTGGAGAATACCTAAATGCCGTTATGATTGCAGCCTACCTTGGATACGATTTTGTTGACTCTGCTGGACTTATTTTGTTTGACGAGAAAGGCAAATTACTGCACGATGCGACGGATGCCGCATTATCGGAAGAATTATCCAAGCACAAAACAGCTGTCATACCTGGATTTTACGGCTCCGAGAAGGGGAGCACGAGAATTAGAACATTTTCGCGTGGAGGGTCTGATATCACAGGAGCGCTCGTTGCCAAGGCAATAGAGGCATCGGTTTACGAGAACTGGACAGATGTATCAGGATTCTTGATGGCTGATCCTAGGATTGTGGATAATCCAAAACCGATAGATTCAATATCTTATAAGGAGCTTAGGGAGCTGTCATATATGGGAGCATCTGTTTTGCACGAGGATGCTATTTATCCTGCTCGTATTGCCAATATTCCTATAAACATCAGAAATACAAATGTTCCTAAGGATAAGGGAACGTTTATTACAGCGCACCACGATCCAAGCTCAAACAGAATAATCACGGGAATAGCAGGATCTAAGGATTTCACAGTTATAGCTCTATATAAGAATATGATGAGCACTGGCCGTGGATTTGTTCGTAGGCTGCTTAGCATACTCGAGGACCTTGATGTCAATTTTGAGCACCTTCCTAGTGGAATCGACACTATGTCAGTCGTGCTTTCAAATGATTCGCTTGGGGATAAGCTTGATGAGGTGATTAGTCAAATCAAGATTCAGCTTGAGCCTGATAATATAGAGGTATTCCAAAATATTGCCTTGATTGCGACGGTTGGACAGGGAATGACATCGAACATAGGTGTTTCTGCAAGGCTTTTCACTGCACTTGCAGAGGCGGATATAAACGTCAGGATGATAGACCAAGGCTCATCGGAGATGAATATTATAATAGGTGTTGAAAACAACCAGATGGGAGATGCCATTAGAGCCATTTACGGGGCGTTTGAGGACGAGGAAATCTGAGTATTTAGGGTAGTTTTGCATGAAAATACTTATAATTGAGGATGATAGAACAATTAGAGAGTACCTTGGCAGGGAGCTTGTAAATTGGGGTTATGACGTTTTTTTGCAAGAAAACTTTCAAAATCCAATAAAAGATTTTGATAATATTAAGCCAGACTTGGTTTTGATTGATGTGATACTTCCAAGCAGGAATGGATATTTTTGGTGTCAAGAAATAAGGAAGCTATCGAATGTGCCTATAGTTTTTATTTCATCAAAGAATGAAGCTCTGGATATTGTAACCGGCATGCAGGCTGGTGGAGATAATTATATTACCAAGCCGTTTGATTTATATGTCGTTAGAGCAAAAATTGAAGCAATTTTGCGGAGAGCTTATGATTTTTCTGATACAAAAAAATATGAGTTCGTATCACAGGATTATGGTCGTATAGAACTAGATTGCGGCAGAGGTCTGCTTGTATGTTCACAAGAAGCTTCAGATAGAGATTCATTAGGAGAACTAGCAAGAGCTTCAGCGGAAGCTTCGGCAGGAGATCCAGCAGGACATGCAGCAAGAGATTTAGCAGGAGATTCAGCAGGACAGATAGATCTCACCAAAACCGAAATGATGATCTTACAAGAGCTTATAAATGCACAAGGTGGATTTGTTTCACGCCAAGCGATTATTGAAGTGTGCTGGCAGGGCGAAGATTTTATCGATGATAACACACTTGCGGTCAATGTTGCAAGGCTGAGAAAGAAGCTTAAAAATATGGGTCTTGAAAATCTTATTATTACCAAAAAAGGTGTTGGGTATGGACTCAGGAAGTAAAAATATAAGAGATTACATATATATTTTTATTAAATCTGTATTGCCTTTCGGCATGGGTGGAGGCATATTTTTAATGATTCTCCTATTCCTAATGAAGTTCACATCAAATAAATCAGATTTAATCATTTTAGTTTCTGAGATTTTCTTGATAACATTTCTCTTTTATTGCATATACATGCTAATAAAGCTTAAGCGTAGGAAGAAGCTTGAGAAGCAATATGCTGAGCTTAGTCAGAAATATCAACAAAAGATAAATGATATGGCAGAACTGAAAACTGATATTCTTGACTTTTTTCTGGTATGGGTACATCAAATTAAAACGCCGATTGCAGCTTCGAAGCTTCTTTTGTCATCATCAAAACTGGTAGACGGGCATGATAGTGTATCAAATTTGAACACAGCTGATAGACAGCAGCTGAGAGCAGAAGTGCTGCAAATTGAAAAGTATTCAGACATGGCTCTTGGGTATCTTAAGCTTTCGAATGATGATACGGAGATTTTTGTTGATTATGTAGATTTAAATAAAATTATTAAGAGCTTACTTAAAAAATACGCTGTTTTGTTTATCAACGAAGATATTAATGTGCAATATACAGAAATAGAAAGAAATGTAATAAGTGATTCTAATTGGCTCACGCTTGCAATTGAGCAGTTGATATCGAATGAAGCGAAGTATGCGACAGGGGAATCGGTAAAAATCTATTTTTCTGACGAGGAGAATTCTCTTGTTATTAAGGATACAGGCATCGGTATTTCAGAATCTGATTTGCCTAAAATCTTTGATAGGGGATATTCGGGCTTCAATGGCAAAGGGTATAGAAATTCTACTGGAATAGGCCTATATCTTGCCAAGAAAATATTTGACAGGCTTGGATGCAAGATTCACGTAGAATCAAGGGAAGGTGTTGGAAGTGAATTTCGTATACTCTTCCCCCGTGACTTAATATAAATCAAATGAGGATGGACTGACCCCATACTTACAAAAATGTAAGATATGGGGTGTTTTTGTAAGATTAAATAAATGCAAGGCTTTTAAGGAGATATTATAATTTAGATATAGTTTGATTTAGGAGGAAAATTTAGAATGACAATGTTAGAAGTAAAGAATCTTACAAAGATATATTCAAAGGGAACAGGGAGCCAGACTATAGCTCTGAATGGAATAAATTTCTCACTTTGCGAGGGAGAGTTTGTTGCAATAATGGGAGAGTCAGGATCAGGGAAAACTACACTTTTAAACATGGTTTCAACCCTTGATAATCCTAGTGAAGGGGAAGTATACATAGGTGGAAAGAATATAGGACAATTCAAAAATAATGAGCTTGCATCGTTTAGGAGAAATGAACTCGGCTTTGTATTTCAAGATTTTAATTTACTAGATACGTTTAACACGAAGGATAATATTTTGTTGCCTCTTGTTTTGTCGGGGTATTCGTATGAAAAAATGGAGAAAAAATTGATGCCACTATCGGAAGCACTTGGAATTGAAGCCTTACTAAATAAATTCCCCTACGAAATATCGGGCGGACAAAAGCAAAGGGTCGCTATAGCCAGAGCAATGATTACAAATCCAAAGCTTATACTTGCAGATGAGCCAACGGGTGCACTGGACTCAGGGTCAGCAGATATGATAATGAAAACCTTTGAAAAAATCAATAATTCAGGACAGACCATAATGGTGGTAACTCATTCTGTTAGAGCGGCAGCTTTTGCAAACAGAGTTCTATTCATCAAGGATGGCAAAGTATATAACGAAATTTATAAGGGTGAGAAAAGCAACAATGAGTTTATGGAAACAATAGGCAAGACTCAGTTCATAATGCGAGGTGCAGAGGATGAAAAATAAATTAAAGAGAAGGATAGCATGGAGGAATATAGTATCCTATAAACAGTTTATGCTACCATATATACTCTGTTCGTCCATTATGGGGATGTTGTTCTTCATAGGTGCATCACTACTTGATAATAAATTTGTCCAAGAGAGAAATGCAAACATGATTGATATAATGAGGCTTTCGGTTGCACTTGTTGGGATTTTCACTGTAATTTTCACCATATATTGTAATAGCCTAATAAGCAAGGTAAGAAGTAAAGAAATTGCTTTGTATGAGATTCTAGGCATGGAGAAGAAACACATAAACTCTATAATATTCATAGAACAAAATATATGCTTCCTCGCAATATCGGTGCTCTCAATTGCTGGTGGCAGGGTGTTTGGAAAGGCACTATTTCTGATATTCAACAAAATAACAGGCAGCCAAGGAGTCCCTCTTATGGAGTATCCTTTAACAATGAAACCCGTTCTACTCACAATCGCTGTGATTGGAATCTCGTATCTGATTATAGCGATAAACGGAATAGGTAAAATTTATCGTTCCTCACCTATTGAGCTTATGTCAAGCAAGCACAAAAGAGAGGGCGAACCCAAGAATAGATATATCCTTCTTGTAATTGGTGCATTATTCTTGGGAGGCGGATATTTTGCAGCTTTAACTACGAAGGGCACATTGGATGCCATAACAATATTTTTCTTCGCAGCCATAGCTGTGGTAATTGGAACATACTTGCTATTTATAAGCCTTGGGTCTATAGTTTTGAAGGCCCTAAGACGAAATAAAAAATTCTATTATAAGGCTGAAAACTTTCTTTCAATATCCGGAATGCTACATAGAATAAATAGTAATGGCCTTAGCCTTGGCAGTATAGCACTTCTAAGCACCATGATAATACTGACATTAACAATTACTGCTTCAGCCTATGTTCAAACAGACAAGATAATAGATAAACTTGTTGACGATGACTACAATATAGATTATCCCCAATATGAGTTTGATAAAGACTATAATAATTATGCGTTGGCTGAAAATGAACTGAAAAATAAAATTGAATCGACCACCGTGGGCAATGAAGAGATACAGGGTTTAAAGGTGTACAAATACTATATGAATGGTTTTACTTTAGAAAAGGGCTCACTTCAGCATGATTATAAAAAGAATCCTGCTATGGGTGATATCTATATTGTATCATTTATGACTGTAAGAGATTACAATAATCGAGTCGGGACAAATTACAAATTAAACAAAAATGAAATCATCATAGATGGTGCAAAGAGGGATTTAGCCCGTGCAAAGGATTTGAATATTGCCACCAAGAAGTATAAAGTTATAGATCATGCAAAACAAGGCACGAAGGAAATGTTAGTTCTTCAGGGGCAGGCCATTGTAGTTTCTGATGAGGACGATTTATTTAGAATAATGAAATATTATAACAAAGGTTATAAGACGAAAAGTGGAGAAAAAACATCAGAGCCATATAGAGTGTCTGTGGCATGGCATGTTGATAATATGAAAAGGAATTACAGCCAAAGGGTGTTAAGTGCCTTAAGTGACTTAGAATCAGAAGATATTGAATTTAGTTATGAAACAAGAGCGGAAAAACGCGACTTTCTTATGCAGATTAATGGAGGATTCTTCTTTATAGGAATGCTGATGGGAACAATTTTCTTGATCGGAGCCATTATGATAATTTACTATAAACAAATTTCAGAAGCATTTGAGGATAGAAATAGGTATCAGATAATGACTAAGGTAGGTCTCCCGGAGAAAATTGTCAAACGTACCACTAGAAAGCAAATTCTGTGGTTGTTCTTCTTGCCGCTGGCTGTTGCAGTTATTCACTGTGCTGTAGCAAGTAAAATTGTATTCCAGCTTATGGCACTTTTTGCGGTGACGGACGTTTGGTTCTTTATACGGAATCTTTTGTGCGTGATTGCAGTATTTGCTGTAATATATTTAATCATATTTATTATGACATCCAAGGTTTATCAAAGGATTATTTCGTGATAGAATTTCTTAGTATTCACAAAATATTGTTTGTTGATAATGTCGAAAAATACGCTAAAGTGATTGACAATTCGTCATTATAGCGTATTTTTATGTTGTTTAGCTTTAGATGTGATTGCTAAAGTTTAACAGAAATATTGTGATTGCTGAACTTTCATAGAGATAAGGAAGCTTCCCATGATGTTTAATCAAAACAAAATATAGGCATAATCAGGAATACTCGGGGAGCATGCAAGGCTTAACGTGGCGAGTATAAGAAGTAGTTTACGGGTCATTTGGCGAAAATCGAAAATCCTACCGTAATTTTCGGAGTGTTTTACGGGTCAAATGTTAAATTTTGGAAATCATACCGTAAATTCATAGATGTTATAGCATGGGTTTACGGGTCATTTTCCAAAAAGTATAAACCTTACCGTAAATTTAGAGAGGTGTTTACGGGTCATATTACCAAAAATGAAAATCATACCGTAATCTATGAAAAAAAATTACGGGTCATATCTCAAAAATTGAAATTCTTACCGTAAATGGTGCGAAATTTTACGGTTCATTTTCTCAGAATTAAAAATCTTACCGTAAAATTCGTATTATAAGCGATTATACTGGACCCATAAGTGTGGACACTGCTCAAAATGATTTTGTATGTATCCTAAATGTGGAATCCAATATGTGAACATAGCTTTGTATGTACTTTAAATGAGGAATCAATATGTGGACATAGCTTTGTATGCATAAAAAACAAGCAAACACTAAAGAAGTATTTCAGACCACATAAGAGTAATTAGAATTACTTCTATTTCAAAAAAATGGCATAATAAATCATAATAAATTCATAAAATATATTTTTACAATTAGGTTGTATGACGACTACATATTGTGATAAAATACTTTCATAACAACGAGATATTGTAAAACTGTAATAATATAATAATTTAAACGGAGTTGAATGGATGAAGACAATTATCAAAAGAAACTTGACAGAAGTGCCTTATGATGCGGAGAAGATTAGAGTTGCAATACGCAAATCTTTTGTATCTGTTGGAGAGGAATGCGACAGCGAAAGACTAGATAGCTTGATTGAGCAGATTGAAATGAGATTCCACGGCGTTGAGATGGCTGAGGTAGAAGAGATTCAGGATGCTGTTGAAGTAGTTCTCATGAAAAACGACTGCTATGATGTTGCAAAAAGCTACATCCTATACAGAGAAAAGCGAACATCTCTCAGGCGAATTAGAAGCAAATTGATTAAAGATGTTGGAGATGAGGGCTTAGAAAGAATTTTTCACAAAATACAGCGAGATTTTCAGGATTATGACCTGTCGCGTTTAAGAGCTAAGTATATTGCAATGAACAAGGACGAAATGGACCTTGATAGCAGGCTTAAACTACTTACCAAATCTGCCGAGGAGCTCACTTCTCAGGAGGAACCAAATTGGGAAAAGATTGCAGGGCGCGTGCTAAGCTATGTTTTTCATAGGGAGCTTGCTGAAACCGAGGAAAATCTAAGCATCAGTGGATTCTATAATAAAATTAAGTATCTGACGGATGAAGGCCTCTATGGTCAATATATTTTGGAAAATTACGACAAGAATGAGATTGACCAGATAGAAGCAAAAATAGACAATACGAGGAACGATTTATTTACTTATTCAGGTCTAGACCTTTTGATACACAGGTATATAATCCACAATCATAGTCATGTGTCACTTGAATCACCACAAGAGATGTTCATGGGCGTTGCGATGCATCTGGCCATGGGTGAAAAGGAAGACAGATTATTTTGGGTAGAAAAATTCTATGATATCTTGAGTCTGCAGAAGGTTACCATGGCAACGCCAACGCTTTCAAATGCGAGGAAGCCGTACAATCAGCTATCAAGTTGTTTTATCGATACCGTGCCTGATTCACTTGAGGGAATTTATCACAGCATTTCTCAGTTCGCAGCGGTTTCAAAACTCGGCGGAGGAATGGGAATGTACTTCGGCAAGGTTAGATCAAGAGGCGGCAAAATAAGGGGCTTCGAAGGTGCAAGTGGCGGTGTGATAAGGTGGATCAGACTCGTCAACGATACTGCCGTTGCGGTGGACCAGCTCGGAATGAGGCAGGGAGCAGTTGCCGTATATCTTGACGCATGGCATAAGGATCTGCCAGAGTTCTTGCAGCTTAGAACAAACAACGGGGATGATAGAATGAAGGCTCACGATGTATTTCCTGCGGTTTGCTATCCGGACTTGTTTTGGAAAATGGCGAAGGAAAACCTTGACCAGGATTGGTATCTAATGGACCCTCATGACATCCTCACAACAAAGGGATATTCTCTTGAAGATTCTTATGGTGAGGAATGGGAAGAAAAATATTTGGATTGTGTCAACGACTCAAGAATTTCAAAGAGAGCAATAAATCTAAAAGAATTAGTAAGGCTTATCCTTAAATCTGCGGTTGAAACCGGCACACCGTTTGCATTTTACCGAGATACCGTAAATAGGGCTAATCCGAACAAACATCAAGGCATGATATACTGCTCAAATCTGTGCACGGAAATTGCACAAAACATGAGCGAAACCGAATTTATAAGCAAAACTATAACTACAGAGGACGGCGATCAGGTCGTAGTTCAGACAACAAAGCCGGGGGATTTTGTCGTATGCAATCTAGCATCGCTCTGCCTTGGACACATTGATGTCAGCAACAAGGAAGAGCTTGAAGATGTAACGGCAACAACTGTGAGAGCACTTGATAACGTAATCGACTTGAACCTCTACCCGGTACCATACGCAGAAATCACTAGCAAGAGAAACAGGGCAATTGGACTCGGTGTTTCAGGATATCACCACATGCTTGCAAAGAACAAAATACGTTGGGAGTCTGAGGAACACGTAGCCTTTGCGAATCGAGTATTTGAGGATATCGCATATGCTGCAATCAAGGCGAGCAACGAGCTTGCCAAGGAAAGAGGTAGCTACAGCTACTTTAAAGGTAGCGAGTGGGAAACGGGCGAATATTTTGTGCGCAGAAAATACGATAGCGACAGATGGCTTGCTCTCAAAGACAGCATTAAGGAAGGCGGAATGAGAAACGGCTGGCTCATGGCGACAGCACCGACAAGCTCTACATCGATTTTGATAGGCACAAGTGCAGGACTGGACCCAGTTATGAGCAAGTTCTATCTCGAAGAAAAGAAGGGCATGATTATGCCGAGGGTGGCTCCGGATCTTTCGACTGAAACGTTCTGGTACTACAAGCAGGCTCACTACATCGACCAAACATGGTCAATCAAGGCAGCGGGCGCAAGACAGAGGCATATCGACCAGGCACAGAGCATGAATTTTTGGATAAACAACGATTACAAGATGAGTCAGCTTTTGAACTTGTATATTTTGGCGTGGGAAGAGGGCGTTAAGACGGTTTACTATGTGAGATCGAAATCCCTCGAGGCTGAAGAGTGCGACAGCTGTTCGGCTTAAGAATAGGTAGGCCTAGATTATAATTGGATCGACTCAGATTAAAATTGGGTCAGTATGAGGAATTTAATAATAGTTCGTTTAAAAATAGGAGATAAAAATGGGCGAGAACAAAATTACAAAAAAACCTCTTTTCAATCCGGATGGTGATATCGAGGTAAACAACAGAAGACTTTTGAACTTCAACACAACTAATATCAACGACTTCAACAACATGAAATACTCATGGGTTTCTGACTGGTACAGACAGGGCATGAATAACTTCTGGATTCCGGAGGAAATCAACCTTGATCAGGACAAGAACGATTACCCGAATTTGCTACCAGCGGAGCGTACAGCATACGGCAAAATACTCAGCTTCCTCGTGTATCTCGACTCGCTTCAGTCTGCGAATTTGCCAAATATAGGGCAGTACGTAACAGCTAACGAGATCAATCTATGTCTTTCAATTCAGACGTTTCAGGAGTGCATACACAGCCAGAGCTATAGCTATATGCTCGATACAATATGCAATCCGACGGAGAGAAATGATATACTTTACCAGTGGAAGACAGATGAGCATCTTTTGAATAGAAACAAATTTATTGGGGAACTTTATAACGAATTTCTGGATAATCCAAATAAATATACATTCCTCAAGGTATGCATTGCAAACTACATTCTCGAAGGCGTTTATTTCTACTCAGGCTTTATGTTTTTCTATAATCTTGGTAGGAATGGCAAAATGCCTGGAAGCGTTCAGGAGATAAGGTATATAAACAGGGATGAGAATACCCATCTGTGGCTATTCAAGAAAATTTTATTAGAACTTGAAAAAGAAGAACCGGAGCTGTTTAACGAAGAAAACAAGAAGATTATTGCCGATATGATAAAGACTGGCGTAGAGCAGGAAATTGCATGGGGGCAGTACGTTATAGGCAATGACATACCAGGACTTAATAACAAAATGGTGGAAGACTATATCAAGTATCTTGGCAATCAGAGATATTCCTCTTTGGGACTTGGGACGCTTTATCCGGGGTATGAGGAAGAACCTGCATCAATGGCATGGGTAAGCCAATATTCCAATGCAAACATGGTTAAAACAGATTTCTTTGAGGCGAGATCGTCAGCTTATGCAAAGAGCAGCGCTATTGAGGATGACCTGTAGAAATACGCGAGTTCAATATGTAAGGTAACATAAAATATTATAGAAAAACAAAAAATAGTTCCGACGGACACATAAATGCCTGGGGAACTATTTTTTTATATGAAAAAATCTGCACAAAAGGTATGAAAAAATCTGCACAAAGGAATATTGAACATTGGGGAGCTTTATTATATAATACTCAAGGGGAATGCTCCCCAAAAGGAGGACCGAAATGGCAACACAATATAATGAAATTCAGGAGTTACTCAGAAGTCGTGCCGAGCTCAATGCAAGAATGAACTTAATGCCATATGAAGGTACACCCGAAATCAAAAACCGTGGCAATGGCAAATATCTTTATGTAAGAAAACGTGTTGCAGGAAAACAGACATCTACTTATGTAGGCAAATATACAGAAGAATTGTATAATCTGCTACTGCGAAATGCTAGGGAAGCACGCGAAATCAGAAAATCTCTTCGCAGTATTGAAAACCAGCTTGCTGTAGCCGGGTATGCCGAGGATGATATTTCTGCCGAAGTTATAAACAATATTGAATTTGCACGTGCAAATATGAAAATGAATATCTACGATCAAGCTGTTTTGGAGGGTGTCGCAACATCCTTTCCTCAAACTGAAGAGATAATAGAGAACGGAAAAGTATCTGGCATGACGGCTACCGATGTACAGAAAATTTTGAATTTGAAACACGCATGGGAGTTTATTTTAGATCGTGACGTTGTTGCTAGCCGTTCTGACTATTATATGCTAAGTCATATTGCTAGACTTGTTAATCAAGGTTTCTTTTCAGAAGGCGGTCGAATCAGAGGTGTTCCAGTTACAATAGGTGGCTCGTCTTATGTTCCACCCTTGCCAAGCGAGTTAGACGTGAAGGAAAGAATCAAGGAGATTGTTGAGGAAGATGATGACCCAATTAATATTGCAATCAGGCTTTGTCTTTACTGCATGAAGACGCAAGTATTTCTGGACGGTAATAAGCGAGCTTCTGTTATTTTTGCAAACCATTATCTTATTGCTCATGGAGGAGGTTTCTTAGTGATTCCAGAAAAGGAAGTATCGGAATTTAAAAAGTTACTTGTAAAGTTTTACGAAGGCGAAGATATTTCTGTTATTTCAGCCTTTATGAAGGAACGATGTTGGAAAAGGATGGTATAGTAAATACCGAATTGCCAACTATTTTGTTGTATAAGCCTAATTTAATAAACTATATAAGAGTGTAAATAAATCACAGCCACCAGCTATTGTAGTGAACCCATTAGTTGGTGGTTGCGACTTCGTGTAAGAGCAAACACTTTATAGAAAAACGGTCGCTAGAAAAAATAGAAAAACTGTCGGTAGAGAAATGGGTGTTTGTCCAATACCTGTCTGGTGGAGAATAGGGGATTCGAACCCCTGACCTTTTGACTGCCAGTCAAACGCGCTCCCAACTGCGCCAATTCCCCATATGAAATTTTATAAAACGAATATGCAATTACATTGTATGGGATTTTGAATTTTCGATTTTCTCGGTAAGTAGAATTGTAACAAAACACTAATATTTTGTCAATGAAGCAATCGATATTTTTACCAAATTTTTCCAAATATCCTGTTGTAAAAGTGGGTTAATTGTTGTATAATACTAGCATAGCAATGGCATTGGCTCAATTTGTAGGAGGTTCAATGAAAAAATTAGTTACAATCAGCAGACAGTTTGGAAGCGGCGGAAGAATTATAGGCAAAATTGTTGCCGAGAAGCTAGGCGTTAAATTCTATGACAAAGAAATTATTGAAATGGCAACCGAAGAAAGTGGGATTGACAAAAGCATTTTTGAGGGAGAAGAACTTAGGGCGAAAAACAGTTTCACTTACGGACTATCTTCAGCTATTTGTCTTGGAGAGTCGATTTCGGCTGATCCTATGAGCATCAACGACAGAGTTTTTGTTGCTCAATATAAGGTGATAGAGAAAATTGCTGAAAGTGGCGAAGGCGTGATTGTAGGAAGATGTGCGGACTTCGTTTTAAAGGATGTGCCTGGAGTTACAAATATTTTCATACATGGTGAGAAGCAGGACCGAATAAGGCGATGTATTGAAGAATATGGCGAGCAACCTGAGACTATAGAAGAACTTGTTAAAACGTATGATAAGGCAAGAGAAAACTATTATAATTATCATACTAGCTTTAAGTGGGGAGATATCAAGAATTATAATTTGAGTTTAAACTCATCATACATAGACTATGAACAGGCAGCTAATTTAATAATAGACTATATTGAAAAAAGGAAGTATTAATCTAATTTAGAGGAGGATTAGACATGAGCAAAGAAAGCAAAAAACAAAACAATAATTTTTCAAAGGTTGCTAAGGTTTCTCTTGCAATTCTAGGAGTTGGATTCGTTGCTAGTACCGCACTTGTAATAGGCATGGATAGAATTATGAAGAAAATTTTCATCAATGAAGAGTGGCCTGAGGAAGAGTGGAGCGGTGAAGACTGGACAGACGAAGATCTTGAAATTTAGTTACTGAAGGAAGGAATTAGAAGAATGAGCGATAATAAGAAATACTACATTACAACGCCTATTTATTATCCGAGCGACAATCTGCATATAGGTCATACTTATTGTACGGTTATGGCGGATGCTATGGCCAGATTTAAAAGGCTATCAGGTTATGATGTCAGATTTTTGACAGGAACAGATGAACATGGGCAGAAGATTCAAACTATCGCTCAGGAAAAGGGGATAACACCTCAGGAGCATGTAGACAAAATAGTTGCGGGAGTGAAGAAGCTGTGGGAAACCATGGAGATTTCCTATGATGATTTTATCAGGACTACAGAACCTAGACATATTGAAAGAGTTCAGAAGATTTTCATGGAGTTATATGAGAAGGGTGATATATACAAGGGTGTATATAGCGGACATTATTGTAAGCCTTGTGAAGCTTTCTGGACTGATAGTCAACTTGAAGACGGTAAATGCCCTGATTGCGGAAGACCAGTAACAGAGGAACATGAAGAAGCATATTTCTTTAAACTTTCAAAATACCAGGATAAGTTAATAGAACTTTTTGAAACAACTGATTTTCTTGAACCAGAAGCTAGACGCAATGAGATGCTCGCATTTGTTAAGCAGGGTCTTGATGATCTGTGCATTTCGAGGTCAACATTTGACTGGGGTATTAAGGTGCCAATTGATGAGAAGCACGTAATTTACGTATGGCTTGATGCTTTAAGTAACTATATTACGGCTCTTGGGTACCCTGATGACAAGGAGCTTTACGACATATATTGGCCTGCGGATGTGCACCTTGTAGGCAAGGAAATTGTAAGATTCCATACGGTTATTTGGCCAGCTATTTTGATGTCATTAGGGCTTCCTCTGCCAAAGAAAGTTCTTGGACATGGATGGCTGCTACTTGACGGCGGAAAGATGTCAAAATCCAAGGGAAATGTTGTCGATCCAGTTAAACTCATAGATAGATATGGCATTGATGCGCTCAAGTATTTCTTGCTACGTGAATATACATTTGGTCACGATGGCAATTACAGCACAGAAGCACTTATCAAGAGAATCAACTCGGATTTAGCTAACGACCTTGGGAATCTTGTATCGAGAACAGTTTCGATGATAGAGAAATATAATTCAGGAATAGTTCCTGATGCAAAGCTCGAAGATGACTATGATAAGAGTCTTAAATCAGTTGCACTTGCAGCGGCTGATAGGGTTGAGGCTGAGATGGATAAATTTGCTTTCCACAGTGCTCTTGAAGAGATATGGGTTCTTGTGCGAAGAGCGAATAAGTATATTGATGAAAAAATGCCTTGGGTTCTCGCTAAAGATGAGGCAGAGAGGGACAATCTTGACACCTGTTTACATAACTTGGCTGAATCAATTAGAATCGTATCAATTTTAATTTATCCGTTTATGCACTCAACGTCAGACGAAATACGTAAACAAATGGGGCTTTGGTATGCTGACGTAGCTTGGGAAGATGCAAAAGAATTTGAAATGATGTATCAGGAGAAAGTCAAGAAAGGTAAGTCGCTTTTCCCAAGAATTGACATTGAAAAAGAACTGGAAGAACTCGAGAAAATGAACGAATCTAGCGAGAATGATGACGAGAATATTCCGCTTGAGCTAAAGCCGGAAATTGTTTATGACGATTTCGACAAAATAGATTTGCGTGTTGGAGAGATTATCAAAGCTGAGAAACATCCAAAAGCAGACAAACTACTTGTATTCCAGGTGAAAATGGGGACTGAAAAAAGGCAAATAATATCAGGTGTTGCAGAGCATTTTACACCAGACGAAATGTTAGGCAAGAAGGTAGCGGTTGTTGCTAATTTAAAGCCTATGAAGCTTCGTGGATTGGAGTCAAAGGGTATGATTCTATTTGCAGATAATGGTGATAAATTAGAGCTTGTTAAGACAGATGCTCCAGATGGAGAAGTGATAGCATAGAGCTAATCTTGTATTAGGTTTGTAATTAGATATTTGGTGTTCAATTAGATGTTGGGTGTTTAATTATAGGCTTCGATTATACTATGTTATATTGCCGATAATAACTTGCCGTTGGCTATACATTATAGCCAAATGAAAATCGGGAGGTGATTTCAAATTTTATTCGATTCGCATGCACATATAAATTTCGAGAAATACACTGACGAGGACAGAAAAAAACTAATTGAAGAAATAAATAATTCTGACGTTTCGTATGTTATGGATGTGGGATGCGATCTTGCATCCTCACTACAGTCAGTTAAGAATGCAAGTGAAAATGAATGGTGTTATGCCGTTGTTGGTATTCACCCACATGAGGTGTCAGACATCGATGAAATGGAGATTTCATTGATAGAAGGGCTTGCCAAGAAGGGAAAGGTTCAAGCTATTGGTGAGATAGGCCTTGACTATCATTACATGCACAGTCCTAAGGAGGAGCAGCAAAAATGGTTTAGAGAGCAGATTCGACTTGCAAACAAACTTAAGATGCCAATAGTAATACATTCACGTGAAGCTGCAAAGGATACAATGGACATCCTTATTGAAGAGGGTGCATTTTCTGATGCGAGAAAGGGATGGTTCCCAAAAAGAACTCTGAGAGACGGAAGTGAGGTTCCAGATGCACGTGTTTTGTTACATTGCTATTCAGGTGGTGTAGAGCAAGGCATGGAATATGTTAAACTTGGTGGGACTATTTCTATGGCTGGTCCTTTGACATATAAGAATAACAAAAAAAGCGTAGAAGTAGTGAAGCAGATTCCTATTGAATATTTATTGGTTGAGACAGATTCACCGTATTTGACACCAGAACCATTCAGAGGTAAGCCAAATAAATCGCCATATGTAGAACATACGGCAAGAAGAATGGCTGTTATTAAAGGTATGGATTATGAGGAAGTTGCAAGGATAACTTGTGAAAATGCTAAGAATTTTTTCAACATAAGATAGAACATTAAATCTTTATATTCAGGACCTGATATGGCAAAAAGACGTAGAAACAATAAGAATAAATTAATATCCATTATAATTACATTAGTTGTGGTTGTTACAATAACATATGGGAAAGATAATGGGATTATTCCTAAAGGCTTGATACCTGAATGGCTGGATGAGAAGTCATCCTCGATTGAGAGTGGTAAGGTCTATTGTGATAGAGTTGTCGATGGGGATACGATTGTAGTTCTTATGGACGGAAAGAAAGAAAAAGTCAGGATGATTGGTATAGACACACCAGAAAGTGTCCACCCTGACAAGTCAAGGAATACTCCTATGGGAAAGATAGCAAGCAAGTATACAAAGGATAATCTTGAGGGTAAGTATGTTACTCTTGAAACTGATGTGCAGGAACGAGATAAATACGGCAGAATACTCGCATATGTATATTTAGATGACAAGATGTTCAACAAAACTCTTCTAGAAGAGGGATTGGCGGAACTAATGACTATTCCTCCAAATGTGAAGTATGTAGATGATTTTAAAAAGATTGAGGCTGAAAGACAAAATAATTATTAAAAGCAACTATTAAAAGTAAATATTAATAATTATTTTCGTTTATTAAGACTTATAGCCCAAATACCACTTCCAATAATTACGGCCATGCCTATAAGAGTAGTCAACTTCAGATTTTCGCCAAAGATAATCATACCTACCAAAGGCGACAATATGACACCTGTATAATCAAATACGGTAACAGAACTCGCCTTACCCGACAAGTAGGCTTTCGTTAGGAAGTATTGTCCGCTAGCGGCAAATACACCTATTAGAATTAAATATATCCACGATTCAAAATTTGGAGAAACCCAGTGAAAAGGGATGAAGAATGCTGAGCAAATCATTGAAAATAAGGAAAAATAGAATATTATTACCATTCCTTTAATTGAGCCAGCAAGTTTACCGACCATTGCATATGCAGTACCTCCAAAGAATGCAGATGCAATCCCGACTAGGAAAGGGAATATGAGAGAAAAACTGCTTCCCCCTAATATTGCGGAGTTATCAACATGAGCCAGTTCGAGATTCCCAGTTGGATTTATTACTATTACAGCACCTATGAAGCCTAGTATTATGCTCAGAATTCTTTGCCAATTCACAGATTCTTTTAGTAGAGTTACAGCCCAGAACATAACAAAAAAAGGATTGAGCTTTTGAAGAATTTGAGCATCTGCAAGATATAGATGATTGCTGGCATAAAAAACACATATAACACCAAGAAATCCAAAGGTGCACCTTGCCGCAAGGAATGGGCGGTGAACAGGTTTAACCCTCAGGCTGATGCCTTGTTGATGAATGACGACACCTGCAAATATGAGCATGACAAGATTACGAAAGAATACTTGTTGCATTAGAGGTATGTTTGACCCTGAGAGCTTAACCATCGTTGCCATTGCGACAAAGGACGCTGATGATAGCATCATTGACAATATAGCTTTTAAGTTATATTTTTGTGATATATTGTTAATATTATCTGTAATCATGAGACTATTATATAACATTGTTTTAATCTTGCAAGCGTTGAACGTAGGATGTATAATAATCATGTTGATTTATAGTGAAGGAGAAATTTTAATGAATAAGAAATTTAGGAAAATATTGGGAGTTGCAATTGTTTTGTGCATGGTAATTGGGTTGTCGGCATGTGGTGCTGATACCAAAACTCCAGAGGGAGCTACAGAAGCATACTTGAAAGACTTGCAAAAGGGTGATGTTATCAAATGGCAGGAGCAAATCTCAGGACGCAAGCTCTCAGATGACGAGAAGAAGCAGCTCAAGAAAAATTTTGAAAAAAGTCCACAAGAGCAATTCAATAGAATGAAGGATTTTGATTTTAAAGTTATCAAAGCTAAGGAAGTTAAAAAAGGCAAAGAAGCAGAGGCAACAGTGGAGATAACCACATATGATTTTGTAAAAGTAACTCAGAATATGAATACTTATTTCACTAAGAATCTTGGAAAGCTCAAAGCCATGAAGGAAGACAAGCTAAATGAAACCATTGACAAGGAAATGAAGAAGGAATTTGACAAAGTAGATAAGAATATCAAAAATAAGGCGAAGCTGAAGCTGACCTACGATAAGAAAAAGGATGAGTGGAAGGTTGTCGATGTAAACAGTAACTTTGAATTCCAAGATGCGCTTATGGGAGGATATTTGACACAGCAGGCTCAGCGTTCAAACAATTCTCAGCAACAGAACAAATAAATAACAATGCATATTGGTTGAACATGTTAAGTAAACCGTTGTATAGTTTCTTTTGAACTGCAACGGTTTTTTTTGCGTGCATTGGCAGTTTCATTGCAAACAAAATATAAATATTGTGAAGAAAAAACAAAAAAAATTTAAAAAATGTGGGGGGGGGGTTGTACTCTACATATCTTGCATATATAATTTACATAGAAAATATAATAAGTGAATCCAAAGGAACACACAGAGTAGAGCTTTAAATGGGGGAATTTTTAGCAAGTGTACTTGCCTATTATTCATGTTACGAAGTGTTACATGGATAGGGCAAACTGTATTGTGGAGCAAATCACATGTTAGGCATTGCTATGGTGAAACAATAGCCATAGTGAGAAGCCGTGAAATGCTAAGAAGCATAGTCAGGAGACTTATTCACAGATTTATTTCTAAAGATTTAATCATGATGATGAAAATGTGCAAGATATAATCGGTAGCTATACGATTGATTGCCAAGCACGCAAATATGAATTGTCTTATTGCAGTTATTATTTTTAGAAATTTGAAATGAATCGAGTATTAAGGCTTCTTCTGGTTTCTTTTGGAATCGGCAGGAAGCATTTTTTATTGGAAAAAAGGAGGGAGTATATGACTTTTTTCAAGAAACTTGATAAAAGAATAATCTCTATTGTCACAATTCTAATGATGACGATAATGATTGTTCTTTCACTATTTGTAAATCCTGTTCATGCAACTACAGGAGAACAATATGGGTATGATGAGACACCTCAGGCAAAAGTAAAGGTGTACTTTAATATATCCTCGGACGGAAAACTTTTAAAAGGAAATGACAAGGGAAAGACTGTATTAGGCAGAGTTCCTGTGGAAGTACCATACTTTGATGTAGGAGATTATGGACTTGCGGAGTTTAGGCGATATCATACAAATGGAAATACGCCTGATTATATAGATAATAAGGTGGTAAAAAGGCCAACTCTTTTGCACGCCTATCTTTATGTTTTGCAGAAATACTATCTAGGACTCCCAGAATCTAAAATGAATGGTGAAAATACACCTCTAGGCAAGGAAGGGAAACAAGGCGTAGTAACTATCGAGGGAAATGAGGCTTATGAGGATAATCTTAAGGCTTTAGTAGTAACTGGAGTAGCGAAATCTCTTTATATGCAGAATTTTTGGGGGCACGATGAAAACCTTATGTACTATAGGAATCACGTTTATCCGTTGATGTCGAAAGGGGTAGGGTCTACCTCAGACTATATTCTTCTTTCTGATGGAGATGTTATAGATGTTGCTATGTTTAAGGATTGGACTTTCTATCAAAGAGGCTTTTTTACGGCTTTTGATAAAGATGCGTATGATGCAAATACTAATAAGCCTTTAAAGTTTTCCACACTGAAATCAGGAACACAATCTGTAACAGAGGGAAATGATGATAAGCTACATAAGGTAGAGAATCTTAATGTGGAAATATATGATTCAAAGTGGAATAAGTTAGCAACAATAGAAGGCAATAAGGGAGACTATACATATACATTTAAGAAAACAGGCAAGTACTATATTGTAAGTGCAGATAAATCTGCTGGTACGGATGAGGCTTGTGCTGCGCCAGCAGTATCTACAGTTACTGTTAAAGATGGTAATACAGAAAAGCAGCATATAGGAGATGTAAATGGAGACGGAGAAATAAATAAAATTGATATTCAAAAAATTATTGATTGGATATCAGGAAGTGCTTTATCCGATGAACAAAAGAAATTATCGGATGTAAATGGGGATAAGAAAATAAACTCTGTAGATATCTCTTTGATGTATAGGCATATGAATGGAGAACTGGATAAGTTCCCTGTGGATAGAAAATAAAGAAGGTGATGAAGCATGAAAAAAATATTAAGTAAGGCACTCACTCTGACATTGTCTTTATTAGTAACTTTAAGTTTCTCTTTTTCCAGCATGGCGTCGCTTGCATTTGCAGATGATGGGCAGACAAATAGCGGACAGGCACCTAAGGTGAATCTGAATCTAAGTGAAAAAAAGATAGAACCTGGTGATACAGTAAAGGTAACTCTCGAATTAGACAAGGATGTAAAAGATGTTTTTTCATATCAATTCGATATTTATTATTCAAAAGATTATTTTGAACTAAAAAACAAAACATCTAATGCCCCATATATGCAATTTGGTGGTTTAAATTCAAGAGTTCAGAATGGTAAAGATGCAACAGATGGCTGTGTTCCATTTTACATGAATAATTATGATGGAAAAAACACAAAGCTTCCCGCTGGAAAACTTTGCGAATTAACATTTGTAGCAAAGAAAACCCTCAAGGGCATGAATAACGGGTATTTTTACATAGAGAAAAATGAGAATGGTGGAAACGCCTTCTTTAAAACCTTCAATGAAAAAACGCAAGAGGATGAGAATATTGATTCAATCATTGATTTTGACGTAAAGAATGTAACTGTTGAAAAACAAGTAAAGCCGACAAAGGTAAGGGTATATGCAAACGATGTGACTTTTAAATCCGAAGCATATATCAATGAAAATAATATCCAAAAAGCAGGTCGGGCACCTTATACTTATTTGGCAAGAAACAATATGGGTGTAATAACCACTGGAGATTTTAAGGTAGATAGCAAAAAAGCCAAGGCAGGGATTCAAAAACCAACAGTCCTATATGCTGTAGATGAAAATGGTCGAGGATATAGGGAGTATGACCTGATGCCAGGACAGTATCATTGGTATGCCGGAACAGATCTTGATATTTTGAAAGCCGTAGATCCAAGTAATGGAGAAAATCTAAAAACAAGCTATGATGCCGAAGACGCAGTATTTGAAGTCAAGGAGCAAAGTGAACCTCAAATTTTGGAAATGAATATGAATAGAAAGACATATTCATTTAAACTTAATGAACACAAGGATTTGCTTGGGAAGGATATCAAATATACCGATAATCCATTAGTTGGATACTGCTATCCTAAATTCAAACAAAATACCGGAATTATTAGAGGAAATGGTAAAAATATTGAATGGGTTGTGAAAAAAGTTGAGCCTGATTCAAATGGTGTTTATGAAGTTCCAAGAGGCTGTAAATTATTGATTGATTTTAGAGAATCAGCCAAAAATTTGGAGCAGGATGGCATAAATTATGAGATAACATCGTCTAATATTATTTTTGATACACAGGCATATGGCAGGGATAATAAGGAAAAATTCACGCTTAAAAAGAATGATGCCAAGGGAACAATGAGTGATGCGATTGAAAACGCAGGCTTTGATCCTGAAAGTGAAACCTTATATATTGGAGAAATCAGCAACATTCACATGATTTCTAATAATAAGAACAATCCATATCCTTTAAACACTCAATGGAGTAAGGTTAATTCTAAAATATTTAATGTATTCGCACAAAAGAAGGACCAGACAAATGCTACAAAATTAAATGAAATAGATGAGATGATTGATTCTGTGCTTGTAGATGGGGAGAAGGCAGAGCTTATAGATAATGGCGAAAAGGCATGGAATCCAAACAGATACTCATATAGTTTGTATATAGATAAGGATAAAGAAAAGGATATAAAGCTAAAGGTAGTAACTAAGCCAAATTATTTTGTTCAACAGGGACTACTTTTAGAAGGTAAAAAACCAAAGCTTTCTGTGGACATGGACGGCAAGAGAACCTATGAGATAGATAAAGCTGTCAGGGATATGAGAATGACCATATATCCTACTAAGGGGCTCAAAGCCATAATAAATTTCAATTCAAACGGAGGAAGTACACCTGTGCCTATGGAAGTGGAACCAAATAAGGCGATTAAGGTGAGCGAGCTTCCAAAGCCATTCTATCCTGACAATGAGTTCATGGGCTGGTATAAGGACCAGGATTTAAAAGAAAAATGGACCGATAGTGATAAGATGGATTATGAAACTTTGAATGTCACACTCTATGCAAAGTGGAAAAAGAAAATCTTAAATCTTGGTGGAGGGGGCTCTCTCTATGTAAGCTCTAGCGTTGGTAAAGCTGAAAGCCTAGGTAGAGGTGGCAATAATCAGATTACGACCATCAGAGTTAGCGACATACCAGAAGGATATAAGTTTAAGAAGCTGACTTCAACATACGGGAGTGATCCAGAGCTTGAACTCAACAAGAACTACTGGATAAAGGAAATTTCGGATAGTAGCGGCAACATAAAAGAACTCTTCGCTTATGTAATAATGAATCAAAAAATGATATCTACGGACGGCGCAGATGTAATCAGGCTTGGCGTACAAATGCAGAACGCAAGAAATGATTTAAAGGCGAAGATAGATGAAGCTGAAAAAGAACTAAAGAATACAAATGTCAGCGATGACGGCAAGGATGTATTAGTTGCTGAAAAATGGATTTCACAAAAAGAAAAAGATAAACTCACAGATGCAATTAAAAAAGCAAATGCGGCACTCGAAGGTCAAGAGAGTGGATACATTAAGGCGATTGAAGAACTAGATAAGGAAATAAAAGCATTCCGTGAGGCAAAGAAGGATGGGCTTAGGGTTGACAAGTATTTTGTTTTAAAAGCAATAAAAAATGAAATTAAATTTAAGCAAAGTGGAGACCTTGAAAACAACGATGTACAGTACAAAACATCCGAAGAAATCATATCTAAGCTTCCGAAAACTGTACTTATGACGCTTAAAGATGAAAAAGGGGTGGATGCAGGAGAACGAGAAATTCCGATAAAATGGGAGGATTCGGGAAAGTACGATGCAACCAAAGCAGGAAAATATAAGTTTAATGCAAAATTTATACTGCCTTTAGATATAAAAAATTCGGAAAAGGTGAGCGCTCCTTCTGTTACTGTTGAGGTTATTGATAAACCAAATTATGCAAGACCAGTAGATATGGCGGTATATACTACGGGTAGTAGCAGTAATGATAAGAAGACATATCTAATCGGAGATGAGGATATGGGCTTCATTATGAGCTTCGATAAGAGCAAAAAATTCTACGACTTTAAGGATAAGTTTACTAAAGGATATGAGTTGTCCAGTGCTAATTTTGAGATAAGCCTACAGGATGGCTACAAAGCAACGATATTATCTGCTTCAAGTCAAGCTGAGGTTTCAAGCACTAATCCTAAAGGCACTGTAAGAACGGTTCCGGGAGATACTATAACGGTAACTGTTAAGGCACCCGAAGAAGCAAATGAACGCGATTCGATATACACACTAAATTTACCGAGCCTGAGAGTCTTACGTCCGCAGATGGGACTTGAAAATTATTCACAGCTAGGAGATTCCGAAAACAATGAAATTCCTGCAAAGGGAAGTGGAGATGTACCTACATTTACATATACGGGCTATAACAATGACAAGTCTGTATCGCTTGGTATACGACAGTCAGGTCTCACATTTAAAGGTCAGCTGGGCAAGGGAAAATTTGTACGCTTGAATGGAACGGCAAAAAATATTGAAGCTCAGAATGTTCAGGACCAGTTAAAATTTAATTTTGATATAGATACTTCAAAAGAAAAAAATATTGCAGAGTTTATCATTAGCGATGCGAACGGCACGGAATATCCTTTTAAGGTTGAATTGAAAAAAACACCACAAGACGCAAAATTAGAATTTAAAACGATTAAAATGCAGGATAATAATAGCCACTATTTCTATAGAAAAGAGAATGATGTGGACTTTGGAGTTGCGGTTTTGCCTGCTAAAGGAGTAAGTAGATTCAGTGCCAATGTTACTGCGAACGAAAATTGTGACCTTGAGGTTACAGTAATGGGGCATAGCAAAGGTAATTATTTAAATGGAGGAAGTAGCTTCTTTGATGAGGTGAGAACAAAATACACAGAAATAACATTTAAGTCTGCTTCGTTTGGAGATTCAAGTAAGATAGCGACGAAAACTGTTCCAGTTCAATGGTCGAAGAAGTTTATGGGTTGGAATGATACAGTTGTCAAGCTAAGGCTTAAATCTGAGGGTGAACTCGAAAGGAGTTTAAAGGTTGGTGAAAATACAGTATTAAAGGTTACTGGCACCAGATTGGATAGTGAAAAGAAGATACAATATCAGTGGTATAAGTCTAAAACTCCCGACTTTGACTCTGGAGAGCCTATCGATAATGCTACAAATGATGAGTATACTCCAAATACGGGCAAGAGCGGAAAAACATACTATTACTGCGTAGCTAAGTCAAAGAACGAAGACGAGGTGTATAGCTGTATATATACAGTTTGGGTAAATGAAAAACCTTCAATTAAAACTATAAAACTGTATGGAGATAGCTGGGAAAATAAATTAAATCAGAGGAATGATATTAAAGACGGTGACATTATCGAAATCCCTGAAGGAACCAATTCTGTAAGGATGAGGATAAAATCGGATACAGCCGAAAAGGTATCAGTTAATGGAACGGATTCAAGAAAAAAATCTGATTTCTTTGAGTTTAAAAATATTGATACGGTAGATAATGAAACAGAAATCACCATAGGAGCGGTGAATGCGAAAGATGAATCGCTAAAAACAGAAATAAAAATTAAACTCAAAAAGGTGAAGACGATAGTTGGTAGACCAAATATTATTTTAAATCCTGAAAACATTGTTGTGGATTGGAAAACTGCAAATAATTCACTCTTTGCGATGGCATCTATAGTTCCTTATATGGCTGACCCTATGGGTGAAATTAAGGCTCAGTGGTACAGCTGTGATGACAAAGAAAAGACAAATCCTGTTCAAATAGCAGGAGCAACTGATAATCAATTCACTATACCTAGTGATTTAAATCCAGAGATGGACTATTACTATTTCTGTAGATTTACAGCTCAAGGATATAGCGAAGATACTTCGGTAGCAATGGTTCATGTCAAATATGCGGATTTGAAGCCTTTAGATTCAAAATTAAAGATTGTAAGGAAAGATGGAACAGGAAATTATATTAACAAAAGAGATGCAGAAAAACACATAGCCAATTTCGGATTACAACAAACCAAGGGGGATATAGCTAAAGAGCTACAGGATAACGGGCAAAAGGTTGATATACTTTGGTATATGACAAATTCTAAGACAAAAGAGGTACTCGAACTGAAAGCTGGAACCCTTGATGCTACAAAAATTAATGAGGAAGTAATATCGATAGATGCGTCAAAATATGAAGCTGGAGACTATACTATTCATATGGAACTAAAAAATTCGTATGAACATAAGTCACCTGCTCAAAAAGTGGTATATGGTCCTAAGCAAGAGGTAGAAAAAGCATATCTTGAGATTGTAGATGAGGGTAAAATTCCAACATATAAAGAATATAAAGACCTTTTGGCAAAGATGCTTATATATAGGGACGGAGAAAAGAAAGGAAGCGTAACGGGAGTCGGAAAACTTGTTGATGCAGTTTCAGCCCGAACAGTGCCTAAGTATCAGTTCTTCAGTTTAAAGTACAGCCAAAATAGCATTCAAAATCTCGTCAATAATGCACAATATGTTTGCAGTTCGGAGGAAAATTTCAATAGACGATCTCCTAATGATATAAAAGACTACTATGAGCGAATGCTAAAAATTAAGAATGAGTTAGAGGGAAATGACCCAGAACAGAAGGCTGTTAGAGGAAATAAGAATAGTGCCCCACAACAGAATGTTTTCAAGAACTTACCTGAAAAGATTGAAGGCTATGTTGGAGACGAAATCGAGGTGCCTGTTTACAGAAACGAAAATGGCAAAAAAGAGTATTACTTTATAGATCCTGATTCATATTTGGGATTTGAGGGCGAAAAACCACTCAAATATAGTTATGGCAAAAAGCGTTCTGGGGATATGACAGCGATAGACGGAGAAGTAATTAAATTAAAATCAGAAGAGCCAATTGAATTTTCCGTATATCTAATGGCAAGTGATGGGGTCAATGCTTCTAAAAATAGTGTACAGATAGCATATGTGAAATTCAAGGAGATGCCGGCTGAAATGAAGGTCGTTCGTCTGATAGATGCCATAGGTGAAGTTACTGATACAAGTGGAGATGCTATTTCAAAGGCAAGAGAGGCGTATGATAAGCTCAGCGATGAGCAAAAAGCTAAGGTAAATAATTACAAAACATTAACTGATGCTGAGGAGAAATTCAAAACAATCCATGCTCTGAATAAAGAGAAACAAAAGGCTATCAAGGAGCTTGCAGAATATAAGAATGCTGATGATTATAGAGACGCCGAAAAAATACAGCTTAAGAATCTTGTTGAAGAGGGAACTTTGGCTATCAATGCTGCAAGTGATATTGTAGGTGTTAATAAGGCATTAACAGATGCAAAGACAAAAATTGATGAATTAAAAACAGATGCTGAACTTTCAGGCTCCGATATAGTTAACAAGGAAGTCGTTATTGAAACTGACAAGAAATATATTCAAGGAGATGAGCCAGACCTGAGCGATGCCGAGATTAAAATAATTCTGACAAGGAGAGACGGAAGTCAAGACGAGTTAAAGGTGCAGAAAGAGGATGTGGTTAAATATGATGTCAATACAAATACTTTAACCATAGAAAAAGATAATGAAACTTATACATTCAAGAATGCTTTACATTTTGAGGACTTGAAGTTCCTGCAAGGAGAAAATCAGGTATACAATCATGGTGACAATTCAGATATAAGTATTGTTGCAAACGGAAATATAGGAGCATTTATTGGGGTTAAAGTTAATGGCAATTTCCTAGAACCTATGCATTATGAAAAATCTGAAGGCAGTACAATCGTAAAACTCAAGAAAACATATTTAGATACCTTGGGCATAGGAACTCATAATATTACCTTTGCGTATAAGGGTGGCTATGAAATTTCAACAAATCTTACTGTCAAGGAAGCTTCAGTGACCCCTGGGCAGGATGAAGATAAGAATGATAAGCTGCATGGAGATACAAGCGAAAACAAAAATAATGTTACAACTGAGCAGATAAAGAAAAGAGATACAGCAAATACAGCAGATGCAAATATATCTCAATTTATTTTCTTGATTTTCATGTTGCTAGGAAGTCTTGTTACACTTTTATATGTGCAGAAAACAAAAAAACAATAAACTAGCTCAGATAGGATTATTATAAATTCCGAAATCATAAAATACATATGGCAATCTATCCTAATGGAATGTCATATGTATTTTTATGCAACAAAATACTTACACCTACTATTTTAGAACCAGAGCACACCGCGTGAATTGCAGGAAGAAAGAGAACTTGCTTGCTTGTACAGTTATTTTGTTTTCTCTAAGGTTTTAGCTGTTGCTAACAACATAAATTGGTTGACATTGTATACACTGAGGAGTACACTTAGAGTAGAGAATAAAGCATAAATTTTAAATATAAACAAAGGAAGGTGAAAAGAGTGAGAAACCTAAAAACAATGGATGGTAATACAGCTGCTGCTCACGTGGCATACGCTTTTTCGGAGGTTGCAGCTATCTATCCAATCACACCGTCATCCCCTATGGCTGAGAGCATGGACGAATGGGCGTCTGATGACCGAAAGAACATTTTCGGCGAAAAGGTAAACATTATTGAGATGCAGTCAGAAGGGGGAGCAGCAGGAGCGGTTCATGGAGCAGCTTCAGCAGGTTCGTTTACATCTACATTCACAGCATCGCAGGGATTGTTATTGATGATTCCTAACATGTATAAGCTTGCAGCAGAGATGGCACCAGCAGTTTTCCACGTTGCAGCGAGGGCTATTGCGACTCATGCTCTTTCGATTTTTGGAGACCATTCAGACGTAATGGCAGCAAGACAAACGGGATTTGCAATGCTTGCATCTAACAGCGTTCAACAGGTTATGGACCTTGCGGCAGTTGCACATCTTGCAACAATTAATGGCTCACTGCCTACACTTCACTTCTTCGACGGATTTAGAACTTCGCACGAGCAGCAGAAGATTGAAGTCTGGGATTATGATGAACTCAAGAGCATGGTAGATTGGGAATCTGTTAAGAGAAGAAGAGCAGAGGCGCTTCATCCCGAACATGGCATCGCAATGGGCTCAGCTGAACAGCCTGAAACTTTCTTCCAGCATAGAGAAGCTTGCAATCCTGTATATAAGGATGCTGTAGACATTTTCGTTGATTCTATGAATATGGTTAACGAAAAGATTGGTACAAATTACAAACCTTTCAACTATTACGGTGCAAAGGATGCTACAGAGATAATTATAGCGATGGGTTCTGTCTGTGATGCTACAGAGGAGGTTATCGATTATCTAACTGCTAAGGGTGAAAAAGTAGGACTTGTTAAGGTTCATCTTTTCAGACCGTTTTCTGTTAAACATTTGCTAGGTGAAATTCCTAAGACAGTTAAAAAGATTGCTGTTCTTGATAGATGTAAAGAGCCTGGTTCAGTTGGTGAACCTCTGTACCTTGATGTTGTTAAAGCTCTTCGTGGCTCAGAATTTGAAAAATGCACAATTTCTGGCGGTAGATACGGTCTTGGATCAAAGGACGTTCAGCCGGCTGATATTTTGTCGGTTTACGAAGAACTTAAGAAGGACAATCCAAAGAGCGAATTTACAATTTCTATTGTGGATGATGTTACTAATCTATCACTCACACCTAGCGAAAAACCTGTTACAGTTCCTGAAGGAACAATTTCATGTAAGTTCTGGGGTCTTGGATCTGACGGTACCGTTGGAGCTAACAAGAACTCTGTTAAGATTATAGGTGACCACACAGACAAATATGTTCAGGCATATTTCCAATATGACTCTAAGAAATCTGGCGGTATCACAATTTCTCACTTGAGATTTGGAGATCACCCAATCAAATCTACATACTATGTAAAACAGGCTGATTTTGTTGCATGTCATCAGCAGTCATATATGCACAGATATGACATCGTTCAGGACGTCGTTCCGGGCGGATACTTCCTTCTCAATACAACATGGGATGAGAAAGAGCTTGAGGAAATGATTCCTGGAAATGTTAAGAGATATATTGCTAATAACAATATTAAATTCTATACTTGTAACGCTGTTGATTTGGCAGAAGAGATAGGACTTGGTGTTATGAGAACAAATACTGTTCTCCAAGCTGCTTTCTTCAAACTGGCTAATATAATTCCTATTGATAAGGCTTCAGAATATATGAAGGCTGCAATTGAGAAGACTTACGGCCGTAAGGGCGAGAAGATTGTAAACATGAACAAAGCAGCTGTTGACGCTGGAATCAAGCATGTTAAGGAATTTATTGTTCCTGATAGCTGGAAAACTGCTGAGGGTGAAATGTGCTATCCACAGCCTGAGGGTAAGACACCTGAGCTCACAAAATATCTCAACGAGGTTATGGTACCTTCAAATGCTATGCGTGGCGATGAGCTTCCAGTTTCAACATTTGTTGATTATATTAGGGGAGATGCTCCTGCGGGAACTTCACTTCACGAAAAGAGGGAAATTGCACAGAGGATTCCTGTATGGAAGCCAGAAAATTGTATCCAGTGTAATAGATGTGCATATGTATGTCCGCATGCAGTTATCAGAGCTTTCGGTATGAGCGAGGAAGATGGAAAGAAAATTGGCGATGAAGCTCTTGATATGATGGGAGCAAAGGATGGACAGAAATTCACAATCGCTATATCCTCAATGGATTGTACTGGTTGCGGATCTTGTGCATCAACTTGTCCTGCTAAGAACAAGGCTCTTGAAATGGTACCTGTTACATCTGATCTTATGCATAACACTCAGAAGAAATATAATACAGTATTTTATGATACAAAGAGAGTTGAAGTTCCATTCAAGCCTGATAGCTTAAAGGGTTCTCAGTTCTTGCAACCACTTCTTGAGTTCTCAGGAGCTTGCCCTGGATGCGGAGAAACTCCTTATGCAAGGCTTATAACTCAGCTATTTGGCGATAGAATGTTCGTGGCTAATGCTACAGGTTGTTCATCAATTTGGGGCTTCAGTGCACCAGCAACGCCATATACAACCAATGAAAACGGATGTGGTCCTGCTTGGGCTAACTCACTATTTGAGGATAACGCTGAATTTGGTCTTGGTATGCACCTTGGAATGAAGACAAGGAGAGAAGCTGCAAGGACTGCGGTCGAAGCTCTGATTGAAAAACATGCAGACTTTAAGGAAGTCGGACAAAACTGGATAGACCATATGTACGACGGAGATGAATCTAAGGTTGCTTCTAAGGCTGTTCTTGAAGCACTCGACAAGATGAATGCAGACGAAGAAGAAGTTAAATTCCTAAAGGATAACAAGAATCTTCTAATCAAGCCTTCCGTATGGATTTTCGGTGGAGACGGTTGGGCATACGACATCGGATACGGTGGACTTGACCATGTTATCGCATCAGGCGAAGATGTAAACATTATGGTATTTGATACTGAAGTATATTCAAATACAGGTGGTCAGAGCTCTAAGTCAACACCAATGGGAGCAGTTGCTAAATTTGCCGCTTCAGGTAAGGGCGTAAAGAAAAAGGATCTCGCTCAGATTGCAATGGCGTACGGGTACGTATATGTTGCACAAATTGGAATGGGAGCAGATATGAACCAGACTCTTAAGGCAATTAAGGAAGCTGAGGCATATAAGGGACCTTCTCTGATAATCGCATATGCACCTTGTATCAACCATGGAATTAACCTGTCAAACGCACAGGGCATTATCAAGGATGCAGTAGATGTTGGATATTGGAACCTACTCAGATTTAATCCTGATCTTGCAGCAGAGGGCAAGAATCCGCTCAAGGTTGACAGCAAACAGCCAAAGCCTGAAGGATATAAGGACTTCCTTATGAGCGAAGTACGTTACAGCTCGTTGACTAGGAAATTCCCTGGCAGAGCTGAAGAACTCTTCGAAAAGAATGAGGAAGATGCACTTCGTCGTTATGACCTTCTCAAGGAACTTGAAAAGACATACGCTACGGCAAATGAAGACGTTCCTACAGCTTCCGATGTAGCGACTAAGAGAGATCCAGGAGATCCGCAGAAACAGTAAATAGAATTGTTATGCCGCTGTAATCACACAGCTGAGATTCTACGAACAAAATAATATTGGGGCCCTTAAAAGGGTCCCATTTTTAAAATTTTAACAAATGGATTTATAATTTTTTATAGTATTAATAAGCATGCTGTAATTTTAGTTTTTTCTAAAATGAGCAATTAATTTTAGTATTTAAAATCATAGAAAATAGAAAATGGAATTATGGGAAAGAAAAATATTTTTTCGAAAAATGATTATCAAAAATTAAAGAGAGCTAATGATAAAAGGCTTAAGTATTTTGAAATGGAAGATAGGGACTTGATGAAAAATCTCATCACAGAACTGGATATAAGAGGTGCTTCGAGGGCTTATATAGAGGTTGTAAGGACAGATTTAATCAATGCCATGATACACGAAGAAAATTCTCACAAGAGCGTGAAAAAGGATCTTAAGGGAATACTTGGCGGAGACGTTGAAGCGGCTATTGATGAAATTATGGAAGCTTCTCCTCAGAGAACAGATAAACAAAACCTCATCATGGCTATAGGAGATGCATTTTTCTCTTATATATTTGTATTAGGAATAGCAGCCGCAATATCTGGTAGTGGATATAGGTTTGTTTTCGGCCCTGCTCTTCTTGCGATTATAATATTGAGCTTTGCTGCATTGTTTTTGATAACTAGAAATACTGGGAGAAATGCGAAAGATGAGGAGGGAAGACGACGCTCAGGTGGACAGTATAAATTAATTGTTGCTGCTATAACCTCTGCCTCTGCTGCCTTATCACATATGGTGCTGAAGCTTCCTGAACCATGGTATATCAACAGCTGGATTCCTGTTCTAATCTCTGGGATGTGTTGGCTATCTTTGTATGATTGGGATAGCAAGATAAATGACGATAAGCTTACAGAGATTCAACAGAACTATACTGAGTAAAACTATTAAATAAAGCGATATGGCATATAGCTTATAAATCACAACTAAAGCAAAAAAATTCAAAGGTAGTATACGTGGAATTTGTCCAATATACTACCTTTTTTGTGTCGTTTTTACAAATACTATTTTGTTGTAACTAAATTTTGCTATTGAGCATTAACATACTTTTATTTTCTTTTAATGCGAACATCAGGCTCTTTAGGAAGACCGAATAGAGGCACAAATCTGTCAGCACCTGTAACTGTTAAGATTAGAAGTGACAATACAGCAATCATCGCCATAAAGTTATACTGAATAAAGTTTACAGCACTGAATTTGAACAGAGGATATACATTTGCAGCAATACCTACATAAAATGCAAGATATACGTGCCAAGGAATAAGCTGTGAACCGAATACTCCCATTGCATCACCGAAAGTTGCATTTCTGAGTTTGAGCTTGTACATGTCTTCTTCAGAAGCCTCAACGTTCTCTTCAACAATGTTCTTGGTTATTGGACCAACTGTTACAATCTGAGCCATTTCATCTGCGAGAAGCATGTTTCCGATTATGCACAGAAGACCATTGAAAAACATGAGAGTTCTTACTTTTCTGGACATTGCAGCTATTCCTCTTGCAAGAGGCTCAAATGCATTCATTGCAGCCATTATTCCTCCGAATGCAGCTACCCACATCATCATTACAACTACCCAAGAACCAGCTTCTGCGAAACCATCCATAATTAGTGTAAGATATTCGTTAAGTCCGCTCTTTTCAAAGCTAGGTCCACCGAATGTTGTAGTGCCGGCAAACAGTCCGAGGATATAAGCTGAGACAATTCCTGAGCCGATACACACGAAAGTGTTAACACCTGCAACAGCAAGACCGATTACAAGAATCAGAGGAATTATCATGTAAAGTGCCACGCCCTCCTGAACCTGAGTTAGAAGGTCAATAGCAACCGGTTTTTTCTCTTGAATATATGCGATAGCATCAGGAGCCTCAGCATTGAGCTTATCAAATACGCCGGAAGCATCAGCAGATTCACCTGGAAGTCCCATAATTGTTCCTGCAACAAAGAATGCAATGATTGCAAGGATTAGACATCCAACAGACCACACTCCCTGTGTTCTGATTCTATCAACTACTTCAACGCCCTGAATACCTGAAGATACGATTGTGGTATCGGAGATAAGGCCGATGTTGTCGCCGAAGCAAGCACCGCCCGCAATGGCACAGGTTGTTAAGATGACATCTCCTCCTACGATGTTATTGAGCCATAGGAAGATTGGAGCGCATGCTGCAAAGGTTCCCCAAGATGTGCCTGTAGCAACTGAAAGCACAGCAGTAACTGCGATTCCAACTACAGCGATAGTTTTGCCAGTTACACCGAGCTTAAGAGCGATGATTACGGCAGAAGCACCTACACCTGTTGTCATAAATGCAGAAGCCATTGCATATGCAAACATAAGAATGAAAAGTGCTATGAGGATGTGAGATACGCTGCCGACAGCAGCATCAATCATGTCTTTAAACTTAAGCTTTTCTGTTACTGCGGCAACGATGCAGGCACAAATGGTCGCAATCGGAGCTGCCAAAAGAGCATCCATTCCAGTCATCATGAGAGCTGCTAGGACAGCTACTGGAACGAACTTGATAATTGCTTTAAGTGTGTTCATTAAAAGTTCTCCTTTTCTTTGATAAAAATAAATAATAAAATTAGGTGAAAAAGTCACCATTGTTAATTTATAAGCAATCATCATGCCAAAACTTTCATGCGTAGATTAAATATTAAAATTAATTGTTTCTTTTGAATAAAATTCCATGCTTGGACTGGGTTTAAAGGGCATTTTGTGTTATAGAGAAAATGCCTTGTTTAAAAATTTTGTTGAAAAACAATTGCGGCTTTTGTATATAATATTTTAATCTCTTGCTTTTTCGAACCGAAAACGGGTCGTAGTGAAAAACATAAACCATTTTTGGGTCAAAATTGTTGACCGAACAATTCAAAAAATATAGAATGGATTATGAACTTAGTATATTTTGAACTTAGAAATGAAGCAGGAAGGTATATTGCATGAAAAATTTTGGATTATCAAGGGTAGTTTCACCTAAGGGTGTTTTGCCAGTAGCTGCATGGGAGCTCGATAACTCTCCGAAGCTTCGTGTTGGAGAGGCAATTCTTCATATTGAAAAGATTCAAATAGAAAAAGAAAGCTTTGCACAGATATGCTCAAGCTGTGGATATGATAAGCAAAAGATAAAATCTAAAATTATAGATATAATAAATAAAAGAGGAAAGCTGCAAAATCCAAATACAAACACAGGTGGCGTGTTCATAGGTAGGATGGCAAAGATAGATAAAAGCTATATAAATTCTGAGGATTTTCAAATTGGAGAGAGAGTTTGCTGTGTTTGCTCGACATGCGGAATCCCAATGAAAATTGAGAGTATAGATTCGATTGATTTTACATATGGGCAAATACAATGTAGTGGCTATGCTATTGTGTTTGATACAACTCCGCTGAGGCATGTTTTGCCAGGCATAAAGGATGAAATCGTGCTAAGTGCAGTGGATGAGGCAGGCAATTTATATGGATTATACAAGATAGCAAAGTCCGAAAAAATAGAATCAGCAATGATAATAGGTAATACTCCGATTGCGACAATGCTTTATGCACAAGCCTTGCGAGAAGCTATCAAGGATAATGATATTAAAGGGAGTATATCAGCTATTATAAATGATAATTACTTGCACACCGTCAAAAAAGAGACCACGGCAGAGGCGCTTGAAGGAATTGTGGATGAGATATATTTTGTTGACCTTGTAAGACCTATCGAAGCTGTAAAAGAGTTGATGCCGCTAGAGGATATCTATAGGGGCATCGTCGATAAGGTTGTAGTTATTGAAGACGTATTTGGGGCAGAAAGTCTTGCGATATCAATTGTTAAAAGGGGCGGTCATGTATTTTTTTCTTCTGCTGGCAACCACTACTGGACTGCGGCGGTGGCATCTGAAGGCTTGGGTAAAGAAATTCATATGCATGTTTTTGATCAATATGTCGAGGAACACCCGGAATTCACATTTAAATTAGTAAGAGACATATATGAAAATTTGAAAAATGCTGGCGATATGTGGCAAAAGACCAACGAGCCTTTTTTGTGGAATGTATTCGAGGATGATGCGGATTCGAAAAGAACAGATATAAACATTGCTATTACAAAAGGAAATTTTGTGTTTCAAAGTCTTGATACCAGGCAAATGCTTGAGGAGGCTATAAATATAGCAAAATATGATTGCAATCTCATAATTCAAGGCGAGACGGGAGTCGGGAAAGAAAAAATTCTCGAGATAATACATGAAAATAGCGGCAGGCGAAGTGAGCCTTGCATCAAGATAAACTGTGCTACGATAAATGAAAGTCTAGCGGAATCGGAGCTTTTCGGATATGAAGAAGGAGCATTTACAGGGGCGCGGATTGAGGGTAAACGCGGATATTTTGAAATGGCCAATAATGGAATCCTTTTCTTGGACGAAATAGGTAGCTTGCCAATGCACATACAGTCTAAACTTTTAAGAGTAATTCAGGAAAGCCAATTTTATAAGGTTGGAGGCACGAAGCCTGTAAATGTCAACGTAAGGGTCATAGTCGCAAGCAACATCCCTCTAAAGGAGCTTGTCGATAGCGGTGATTTCAGGGAGGATTTATATTATAGATTGAATATATGCACGATAGATGTTCCGCCACTTAGGGAGAGAAGGGATGATATACCCTGCCTTGCGGAGTATTTTGTAAACGATTGGTCGACAAAATATTCTGTTCATAAGGTGATAGAGTACGATGCAATGCAAACGTTATATTATCACTCATGGCCGGGAAATGTGAGAGAACTTGAAAACGTCATGCATAGATTGGTAATAAAAACAGAGGGGAACAAAATAACCAAGCTCGATGTTGACCAGCTTATCCACGGAGAACAGGGAGAATCCGGATTTTCAAGGAGAAAGAATTTAAGTAGCAATTTTGATGATTCAATTAACTTTCGTGAATTTATGGATGAACAGGAAAAGGAAGTAATTGCCTATGCTATGGAAAAAGCGGGATCCACAAGAAAGGCAGCAAATCTTTTGGGGCTTCCTCAAACAACATTTGCAAGAAAAAAATTGAAACATGGTCTATGATATAATTGGTATAAAAATATTCACTTTCAGGGCATGATGAGTTATAATCTAAATTGAGAAGTTAAAAAAACGCTTCTGTCAAAAGAATTGCTTCTGTTAAAAAAATCGCTTCTGTCAAAAGAATTGCTTCGGTCATTTGAGATGCGGGGCTAAGCAATCCTGTTTTGTATATATATTTATCTGGGAGGTATTTCGTGAACGAAGAGAAAAACCTAAAAACAATGGAATATTTTGTTGATGAGATATCAAATGCAAGAGAGATATTTTGGCATAATGATTGTGCGGTGCATACTAGAGGCAAATGTATTCAAAGCTGTGTGTATAGCGACAATTTTAGCACTAAAGATATAGACGAGGCAGAGCTGCGTCTGATAAGATTCGCTCCGTATATTGAGCGTGTTTTTCCTGAGATAAAAGCCCAGAAAGGCATAATCGAATCGCCACTTGTAGAAATTCCAAAGATGAAGGATTACATTGAATCCAAGGGTGACAAAATTTATGGCGACCTATTTCTAAAGTGTGACAGTCACCTTCCGATTTCCGGCTCAGTTAAAGCTAGAGGTGGAATCTACGAGGTTTTAAAATATGCTGAGAAGCTAGCAATGGCAGAGGGAATTCTTAGCTACGACGATGACTATAGCATCTTGGCAGAAGATAAATACAAAAAGTTCTTTTCAGGATACAGCGTTGCAGTTGGATCTACTGGGAATTTGGGTATGTCAATTGGTATTATAAGTGCAAAACTAGGTTTCAAAGTGGATGTTCACATGTCACATGACGCAAAGGAATGGAAGAAAGATGTACTGAGGAAGGCTGGAGTGAATGTTTGCGAGTATTCTGGAGATTATGAAAAGGCGGTTGCTGAGGGTAGAAGACTAGCGTTATCCAATCCTAAATGTCATTTTGTGGATGACGAAAATTCTGTGGACTTATTCTTGGGATATGCGGTCGCAGGTCGTAGATTGGCAAGACAACTGGAAGAACAAAATATTTCTGTTTCAGAGAAGCGTCCTCTCTTTGTGTATATACCATGCGGAGTGGGCGGCGCACCTGGTGGAATTGCTTTTGGTCTTAAGGATGAATTTGGCGACAATGTTCACATATATTTTGCTGAACCGGTTGAGGCTCCGGCAATGACACTTGGACTTGTTACAGGAAAGTTTGAAAAGATTTCAGCGACGGATATTGGACTTTCGGGTCTGACAGAAGCTGATGGATTGGCTGTATCGAGACCTTCAGTCCTAGTATCACCACTCATGGCAAAGATGCTTGATGGTTGCTTCACAGTTAGGGATGAACGTCTATACCCTTATTTGGCTAATCTTGGTGAGCTTGAAAACCTTTGGATTGAACCGTCTGCATGTGCAGCGTTTCCAGGACCGGGACTTGTAGCATCTAACATAATAAATGATGAGAAAAATTATGATTCAATTGCAGAAGCTTATGACCCCATTAATATAGTTTGGGCAACAGGCGGAAGCGCAGTGCCTGAAGAAATTATGCAAGAGTATTACAGAAAAGGGAAGAATTAAACGTTGATGTGGCATGGGGTTAATTTTGAATATATAACTTTATGCGAAAGGTGGTGCGATAATGTGCCTTGTAAGTGATTCGATTGCATTGCGAGAGTTCGACAAAGTATTTTGCAGGTGATTGCATTGCGAGAGGCCATCGGTAATCGTTGTCAGATATGTTAAGGAGATAAATTGAGAAACAGATTTAAGAACAAATATTTTCGGTTGTGGCTCACGCTCTTTTTAGTCGGAGTTGCTCTGATAACATTCCATTATGTAATTTCAAATATGGGAGACATATCGGGAGCTATTAACACCATTGGGAATATACTATTCCCATTCCTACTTGGTGGAGTTTTAGCTTATCTTTTGTGCCCTGTGTATAATTTTACTGTAAAATTGACATATCATCACAGCTTTTCGATGTTTAAAACAAGAAGACGCACTCTAAATTTTGCGAGGATTATGGGTTCAATCGCTTCAATTTTGATACTTTGCTTCGTAGTAGGTGGCGTGCTTTGGATGATTATTCCTGAACTTATAAGGAGTATTAGTAATATTATAGAATCTGCTCCTGCAAGTTTAAACAAAATAAGGACGTTGATAGAACTGGAATTGAGCAAGGGTTCTCTGTCTTTTGCGGAAAAATCAATTCGTGATGCGCTCAATCAGCTGCAGTACAAGGTTGTGAGCTGGTCCAAGGAGGGAATAGTTGATAGTTTGGATATTTATATTCAAAAAATAACGGAAGGTGTGTTATTCACATTTAAGACGATTTTAAATGTGCTGGTTTCGGTAATCGTGGCGGTCTATTTGCTTAACGGCAAGGAAGTATTTCTTGCTCAATCTAAGAAGATAGTAATAGCTAAATTTTCGGAAGAAACTAGAAACAAAATTTTCGATTTTTTCACATTTACGAACAAAACCTTTGGTGGATTTATAAATGGAAAAATAATTGATTCAATCATCATTGGTATTTTGACATATATAACAATGAATATAATAGGATTGCCGTATCCTTTGCTCATAAGTGCCATCATAGGTATCACAAATATTATTCCATTTTTCGGACCATTTATTGGAGCTATACCAAGTGCAATTATTATTCTAACCGTTGACCCGTTGCAGGCTGTATATTTTGCTCTGATGATTCTCGTAATTCAACAGCTTGACGGTAATGTAATCGGTCCTAAAATTTTGGGCGGAACGGTTGGTTTACCAAGCTTTTGGATAATGTTTGCAATCATCATAGGTGGAGGCTTATTTGGCTTTATTGGCATGGTTCTGGGAGTTCCAGTATTCGCGGTTATATACTATTATTTTCGTAGACATATTGTCGCTAAGCTGGATGAGAAAAATATGCCTTCTGATACTAAGGCATACCAGAATTATGATAAATATGATATTAAGAAGGAAGATCTTATATGAGAATTATAAAAAATTGTAATTTGGCAGAATATACGTCTTTCAAAGCAGGCGGCAGCTGCAAACGTCTTGTGATTCCAGAATCAGAGTTTGAACTATCGGAGCTGCTTTCGGAAATTTTAAGAGATGGTGAGAATCATATTCTTCTTGGCAACGGAAGCAACACCTTGTTTGCGGATGGGATTTATGATGGCACAGTTATCAAGCTTAGCGAAGGCTTCAACAAAATATCTGCCTCAGGGTGCGTTCTCAAGGCAGGTAGTGCGACTCTATTGTCAAAGGTTGCTCGTGAGGCCATGAATTTAGGACTTAGTGGACTTGAACAAATTAGTGGTATCCCAGGTAGTATAGGCGGTGCTTTGTTTATGAACGCAGGCGCCTATGGTGGAGAGATGAGCCATGTGGTGAGAAGAGCTTATGTAATGAATTTCGATGGTGGAAAGCCATACTGGCTCTCAAAAGATGAGATGGAATTGGGATATAGGACGAGCAGGTTTAAGCATAGCCAAGAAATAATTCTTGCAGTTGAATTTCAATTAGAAGAAAAATCAAAATTGGATATTAAATCATTAATGGATGAATATACCGAGAGGAGAAATAGCAAGCAACCTTTGAATTTGCCTAGTTGTGGGAGCTTTTTCAAAAGACCAGAAGGCTATTTTGCAGGAGCGCTAATACAGGATTCTGGGCTAGCAGGATATAGCATCGGTGGAGCACAGGTATCTGAAAAGCACTGTGGATTCCTTGTGAATAAAGGCGGCGCTACAGCCACGGATGTTATTGAGCTTAAGAATTTGGTGCAGAAGACTGTCAAAGAAAAATTTGGAGTTGACCTTGAGCCAGAGGTTAGAATTATTATTTAATTCTATTTAACATTAGAATTAAAGGTTAGAAATTGAAGGTTAGAATATGAACATATATGAGAAAAATGGCAGAAGGTATAGGATGATATGGGATTATCATACACATACTGTTTTTTCACATGGCAAAGGTAGCATAGAAGACAATGTAAAAGTTGCCATTGAGAAAGGTCTTTCTTCTATAGCTATATCGGACCATGGACCTGGACACCTATCATACGGAGTTAAGAGAAAAAACTTTCATGTCATGAGAGAAATAATAGAAGGACTCAATCATAAATACCCGGAGATTACTGTTTTTATGAGCGTTGAAGCTAATATTGTCAACCATGGTAATAATATAGACGTGACAGAAGCTGAGAAGACAATGTTCGACTTTATCCATGCTGGATATCACTTTGGAGTGCGAGGAGGTTATATGCTCAGGAACTGGCTATGGTCTCTCGGTTTGGGAAAATGCTTTGAGAGAAGTCTAAAAAAGAAAAACACCGAAATGATGGTATCTGCTTTACATAATAACAAAATAATGATTCTTACACATCCAGGCGATAAAGCACCATTAGATCTTCAAAAAATTGCAGAGGCATGCGAGTCAACTGGAACCTTGATGGAAATTAATCCTTGGCATGGTCATTTAACCGTTGATGAGCTAGTATTTTGTTCCAAATATGACGTTAAATTTGTGATAAGCAGTGACGCTCACAAGCCAGAGAATGTTGGTAGCTTTGAACGGGGACTTGATATGGCTTTTGAAGCAGGGCTTGATGTTGATAGAATTGTTAATGTTGAGGAAATAATGTAGCTATTGTAGCTATTAAATTAGGCTTGTCTTTGATAAGCTTGTTGAAGTAAGGTTTGGGGATGTAGCATGGAGAAGCTGTCGATTTTTTTAGTAACAGGTTTATCCGGAGCGGGCAAAACTGTTGTCGCGGATTGGTTTGAAGATAAGGGGTTTTATTGTGTTGATAACATGCCGCCTTCTCTGATAGATAGTTTTGTTGAACTTTCAAAAGCTTCTTCTCATATGAGTCGTATTGCGATTATAATAGATGTTCGAGGCGGAGAGTTTTTTGATGACCTATACTCAGCCCTTGAGAGATTGAAAAAGGATCCAAATATTGAGCTTAAGATTCTTTTTGTTGAAGCAAGTGATAAGGCTCTGATGAGGCGTTTTAACGAATCGAGAAGAAACCATCCTTTGTATATGGGTACATCTGGTGCTGCGGATGCGAATGTTATTGGAAAAGAAAGAGAACTTCTAGCTTCTATAAGGAAGCTTGCGGATTACGTTGTAGATACGACAGGACTCAGGGTGTCGCAGCTTAATAATATGCTTGATAGGACATTTAAGGATGACGTTCCGAGCATGCCGTTTACCATAAACATCCAGTCCTTCGGGTACAAAAGAGGTCTTCCTGAAGCGGCGGATATGATAATTGATGTCAGGTTCATACCTAATCCGTTTTATGTAAAGAGCTTGAAAAAATTAACTGGTAGGAATAAAAAAGTTCAAGAGTATGTTTTGAGGCATCAGGTAACAAACGTATTTATAGAGGATTTTTCAAGGCTTATAAAGGGCCTCGTTCCGTATTACGAAAAGGAGGGCAAGAATCACCTGAATATTGCATTTGGTTGTACGGGTGGACAGCATAGATCGGTGGTTATGGCTGAAACCTTTGAATCTATATTTTCAGGTTCCGGATTTCAGGTGGCGGTTGAGCACAGAGATTTGTAGAAATCTGTTCTTGTGCAATCCTTATTTTATGTGTAAAACTCTTTTCTTACGTGAACACGTACTTGAAGAAAAGTTTTAAAAATGATACAATATTAACTATCTTAAGAGGAGCTCCTTGATAAATTATTTTTGATTTTATGGAGTGTTGAGTCTTAAATTATACGAACATATTAAAACACCTGAATTTGAATCGGGAGTTTAGAAATGTTACTTTTATGTTTTTATGATAAGGAGACGATATGGAAAAATTAATTATCAGTTCATGCATCTGCGGTGCAGAAGTAACTAAGGAGCAGAACCCTGCTGTACCTTACACAGTTGAAGAAATTGTAAGAGAAGCCAAATCGGCTTACGATGCTGGTGCTGCTGTAATTCACCTTCATGTTAGATTGGATGACGGAACACCGACTCAGGCTACTGAAAGATTTCAGGAATGTATGGATGCAATTTACGAGGTTTGTCCTGATGTAATTATTCAGCCTTCAACAGGTGGAGCGGTTGGAATGACTGACCTTGAAAGACTTGCATCTACAGATGTAGTCCCAACGCCAGAATTTGCAACCCTTGACTGTGGTACATGTAACTTCGGTGGAGATGAAATATTTGTGAATACTGATGATACAATTGTTAACTTTGCAAAAATCATGAATGAAAAGGGAATCAAACCTGAACTTGAAGTTTTCGAAAAAGGTATGGTTGACACCGCTCTTAAATTCCACAAAAAAGGATTTATAAAGGATCCTATGCACTTCGACTTTGTGCTTGGAGTTACAATGACCGCAACTATTCGTGATTTAGTGTTCATGGTAGGTTCACTTCCTCCAGGATGCACTTGGACTGCTACAGGTCTTGGAAGAAATTGCTGGCCAATTGCAGCAGCTACAATTGCAATGGGTGGACACGTTCGTGTAGGTTTTGAGGACCATCTGTACATTGAAAAAGGCGTTCTTGCAGAATCTAATGGACAGCTTGTTGCTAAGGCTGTTAAGCTTGCTAAAATCATGGGAAGAGAAATCGCTACTCCAGATGAAGCAAGAGAAATTCTTGGCATCCCACCAAGAAAGAATAAATAGTTCAGATTTAAAGCTCTATACCTAACGGAGTAATAACATACACAAATCTTTGATATAGAGGAGAAAATATATGTCATTCGCTCAGGAAACAAAGAACGAACTGGCAAGATTTGAAACTGAAAAAAATTGTTGCAAGCTGGCGGAAATCGCCAGCTTCATTCGTATGGCGGGAAGTATCGGTCTTGCAGGTAATGGAAAATTTAATATAATATTAAAAACTGAAAATGCTGCTGTAGCGAGGCATTTTAAGGTCATGCTAAGTGAGTATTTTCAAATTGACCCCATTGTTGAATACGAAGAAGAAACGAATTTGTCAAGGGGCAATGTTTACGTGCTCAGAATAACCCCAAATATGAGAAGTGAAGCGATTTTGAGAGAAACTGGCATACTAATGCTTAAGCAAGGTAATAACTATATTTCGGATGGCATATACCCTGGAATAATTAGGACAAAGTGCTGTCGAAAGAGTTATTTAAGGGGGAGTTTTCTCGCCGCAGGTACAGTATCTAACCCTGAGAAAAGTTATCAGATGGAGTGGCGGTGTGCAAGTGAAAAGATGTCCAAGGATCTCGTGCGACTTATTGGAACCTTCGATGACCTTGAGGCTAAGATGATTAAACGCGGCAAATACTACATTGTATACGTCAAATCCTCAGGATATATAAGTGATCTCCTTGCTCTTATGGGTGCTCATAGCAAAGTGCTTGAACTTGAGAACATAATGATAACAAAAGAATTGCGCAGTGAGGCAATCCGTCTAACTAACTGCGATACAGCAAACACTGATAGAATTATAGGTGCATCGGGCAGGCAGATTCAGGATATTAAAAAAATATTCGATGCTAAGGGAGAGGACTTCCTACCGGATAAGCTCAGGGAAGTTGCTCTTGCAAGGCTTGCAAATCCAGAGGCGAGTTTGACACAGCTTGGAGAAATGTTGGATAAGCCTCTAAAAAAATCCGGTGTTAATAACAGGCTTAAAAAAATTAGTGAGATTGCAGAGAACCTGTAATAGGATTAGATTTTATAGAAAAACAGTATCATCGGATGTTGGTAGAAATTTTATTTTTTGCATTTTGACCCGTAATTTTCTCAATATACTGGACAGTACGTATGAAAGGAAAAGAAAAAACCCATACCTCTAATATTAAGCTTAGAGATATGGGTTTTAAAATATGCGCTCGCCGAGCGAACATTCTAAATCGATTTCTGTTTACAGAAGATCTCAGAATCCAGTAGAATCCACTAGACCTCAGCTGCACTCGGATAAATCAGCATACCTAAGCAGAATCTAGTAGAGTTCAATAGACCTCCGTGCAATCTACGTGTTCAAGGGCTTAGCCTATTACTAGATAAGCCCCACTACTAAGAAGCCACCACACACAACTATTGCTACAAAGAACAGAGTAATTAGGCAGTATCCCATGATATCTCTAGCTGATAGACCTGCAATACCAAGTGCTGGAAGTGCCCAGAACGGTTGAATCATATTTGTCCAAGCATCTCCCCAAGCGATAGCCATTCCTGTTACAGAAGGGTCTACACCAAGAGCCTGACCTGCGGGCATCATGATTGGACCTTGAACTGCCCACTGACCGCCGCCTGAAGGTACGAATAGATTTACAATACCTGCTGACAGGAATGTAAATAGTGGGAATGTTACCTGATTTGAAATATTTACAAAACCGTGTGATATTGCGCCTGCAAGAGAAACTCCAGTATCAGGATTTGCAGTAACCATCATTGCCATAATTCCTGCGTAGAATGGGAACTGGATTATTATGCCAGCAGCTCCTTTTGCAGCCTCAGCTATTGCTCTAACATAGTTGATTGGAGTTTTGTGGCAGATGATACCCAAAGTTAGGAATATCATGTTTACAATGTTAAGTGACAGATTAAATCCATTTTGTGAGAAATAACTTACAAGATAAATGACGCCAGCCATTGAGATGATAGTTGAAACAATCCAGCTATTTTCAAGACGCTCAGCAGGAGTTTCAGGTGGCTTATAAACATATACCTCTTCTTCTATGAGTGCAGGATCAACAGCTATTACATCATTCTTTTCAGGATGCATTGCTGCATTTATAAATGGTAGACAAATTAAAATAATTACGATCATGATGAGGTTATATGGAGCAAAAATAGTCATGCTCGTTGGTATAACATCCTTTACAACTCCGCCAGTTGCAGCTGCAAGAGCCTGTTTATCAGGTGTAGCAAGTGCAAGTGGAATCGACGCGGAAAATCCAGCATGCCAGATTACAAATCCAGAATATGCTGAAGCGATGAGTAGTCTGTAGTCCACACCGTCAAGCTGTCTAGCAATCTCTTTTGCTAGGATTGCTCCAACAACAAGACCAAAACCCCAGTTTAGCCAGCAAGCTATAAGCGAGAAAAATGTAACAACAAGGATTCCCTGCTTAGGTGTTTTGGCGAGTGAAGCAACTCTAGATACGAGGCGTTTGACTACAGGAGCCTGAGCCATAGCACTTCCAAGAACAAGTACTAGAGCCATCTGCATCGAGAATGCAAGCAAATTCCAAGCACCGTTACCCCAGTTATCAATGAGCTCAAGAGGCCCCATCTTGGTAACAGGAATTGCTACGACAAAAACAATAATTGACAGCATTATGCAAAAAATAAATGGATCAGGTAAAAGCTTATTTACCATATGCACGCATGCATTAGAAACTTTTTTGAACATAATACCCTCCTTTTCTATAAGTTTGTTAATAAGTTAATTATTCCTAATTCAGATTGTATACCTCAAAATTCAAGGTGTCAACGAACTTTTTTTAGTACATTGACAAGCACATTGGCATCACAAAATTAGTTCGACTTTAACCCCAAATTATCTCCTACAATCCCAAAGTACAATTAAGAGATATAGTAATGAAATATAATTAAGATGAGTAAAAACTTTAATTTTTGGGTACACTACTTGAAGGAATGTATTCTTAAGAGTATAATTAAATATACATATCTTCTGAAGAATAGGAGGTGGTTTTATGTTTTCTGATGAGCTTGAAAAAATTATAAACAGTGAGGAAGATGCTGAAAATCTTGTTAAAGAAGCAAAGATTACAGAAAAGAAAATCCTCGAGAATGCTAGAAATCAAGCTGAGAAAATCATAGAAGAGGCTGAAAATAAGGGTAAGGATTATTATCAAAATCAAATTGATGAAGGCAATCAAGTTGCAAAGACAAACTATGATAATTTTATTGAGGATGTGAAACAAAAAAATAGGGAATTACAAAATAGTGCAGAGAACAAATTAGATGAAGTATCTGATTTTATCTTTGAAAGGATAGTGAACAGCAGTGTCAATAGCTAAAATGGAAAAGCTGGCTGTTATCGGACTTTCAAATACTAAAGATAAACTTATTGCGGATCTTGCTGATCTAGGAGTTGTTGAAATCACTGAAAGATTCATCCAAGATAAGGATGATATGAACAAGCAGAGCGTTTCGCAGCAAAAAGAATCAGAGGCTTCCGGCATTAAAAAAACTCAAGAAGTATTTGATAAAGTTGACGGAGATCCAGATTTTGTTTCGACAATAGAAGGCGAAATGAGTAGAACGGACACAGCCCTTGAAACTTTAAAAAGATATTCAAAAGAGAAAGAACCGCTTTTCGCTACTAAGAAGGTAATTAATGGTGAAAAGCTAAATGATTTGTTAAACAGACGTGCGGAAATCGAAGGCAATATTTCTTCAATACTGAGGCTTAACTATCGACTACATATGACGGATGAAAAGATTAATAAACTATCTTCAGATCTTGCGTCCCTCAAGCCATGGACAGTGTATGACGTTCCACTTGATATTTCAGAAACTAGGTTTACTAATATTGAACTCGGAGTTGTACCTTCGACAGTTAATTTGGAGAATCTGAAGGAAAAGCTTAGCAACCTTGATTTGCCATCCGATATAAGTGTTGTAAACTCAGATAGAGAGCTAATCTATCTCGCTGTAGTTATGATAAAGGAAGGGACGGATGATGTTCTTGGTATTCTCAAACAATATGGATTCACTCAGCTACCTTTCCAAGGCTTTGAAGGCAGAGTCAGTGACAATATCGACAAAATAACCAAGCAGATAGACGAACAAAGAGAGCTCAGAAGAGGAATTGAAGAGGAAGTTGCAGGCTATGGTAAAATGCAACACGATATTGAATTCTTGTCGGATTATCTCACTATGGAGCGTGATAGAGAAAGAATCAAATCAAAGATGAGGGTTACCAAAAAAACTTTTAACTTTGAGGGTTGGGTTCCATCACACCTCAAGGATGGGGTAGAGCGAATTTTAGATAGATATGGATGTTACTACGAGTACAGAGAACCAATTGAAGGTGAAGAAGTACCAGTAATGATTGAAAACTCTCCTTCTGTTACGCCGTTTGAAGCTGTAACTCAGATGTATTCGATGCCTGATTACAAGGGGTTTGATCCAACCAAGTGGTTTGCTATATTTTATGCCATGTTCTTTGGAATCATGCTTTCCGATGCAGGCTATGGACTTGTTATCACGATTGCGACCTTTGTAGCTCTCAAAAAGTTTGAACTAGAGGGTATGACTAAGAAGATGGTGAAGATGTTCATGTACTGCGGTATAGCGACAGTCTTCTGGGGAGCTATGTTTGGAGGATGGTTCGGTGACCTTATTCCAGTTGTAGCAGATGTACTATTTGGCAAGAAAGTTGAGATCAAGCCTATATGGTTCAATCCTATTGATGATCCGACCAGGCTTCTTATTTGGTCCCTTGGATTTGGTGTTATACATATTTTCCTAGGTATGGCAATCAATGCGTATATGCTTATCAAGCGAGGGCATTTCTGGGATGCTGTATTTGATGTCTTTAGCTGGTATATTTTAATCATCGGAGCGATAATGTACGGCGCACTTGGAAGCAGCAATCCTGAGCTTGCAAAGATAGGCATGTACATGGCGATACTCGGAGCGGCTATTTTGTTGTTTACCGGTGGACGTAAAAACAAAGGCTTTGGAAAAGTAACAGGTGGACTTGGAGCGCTTTATGGAATAACGGGTTATGTGTCTGATATTCTAAGTTATTCGAGGCTGTTGGCGCTAGGGCTCGCAACCGGTGTAATTGCATCTGTTGTGAATACAATGGGATCCCTAGGGGGCAGAGGAATTGTAAGCTTCATAGTGCTCATTGTTGTTGGAATTGTGGGACACAGCTTCAACATGGCGATTAATATTTTGGGTGCATTTGTTCACTCGAGCAGGTTGCAATATATAGAGTTCTTTGGAAAGTTTTATGAGGACGGAGGCGAAGAATTCGATCCATTCAGAAATGAAACAAAATATATAAGAATTTTAAAAGAAAGTGATGGAGGAGAAAAATGATTACAGGTAATGTATTGGCACTATTTGGAGCGGCAATAGCCAGCTTGGCAGGTATTGGAAGTGCGATAGGTGTTGGAATTGCAGGTCAGGCTGCATCGGGCGTGTTGGCGGAGGATCCGAAGAAATTCGGTAAAACGCTTATCGTTCAGGCTGTTCCAGGTACACAGGGAATTTACGGTTTGCTGATGGCATTCTTGATTTTCATTAGAATTGGACTGTTTGGCGGAGCTATGCAAGATCTTGACGTTACAACAGGGCTGTTAATTCTAGTATCAGGTATTCCGATTGGACTTGTTGGACTTTGGTCAGGTATTGCGCAGGGTAAGACAGCAGCATCAGGAATTATGCTTATGGGAAAAAGACCAGACCAGTTTATTAAAGGTATAATTTATGCCGCAATGGTAGAAACATACGCAATTTTTGCACTATTGCTGTCAATTCTAATCCTTTTCAATATCTAATTGGAATATCAAAAATATCTAAGAGGAGATATAAATGAGTGTAGAGAAAATAACCTCAAAAATTCTCGAGGACGCCAAGGCTCAGGCAGATGCTATTACTTTGGATGCCAATCTCAGGGCTGAAGGAATCGTGAATGATGCCAAAGAGAGTGCTGAAAGTCTTATGGAATCATACAAAACTCGAGGAGAAGAGGAAAAACTTAAGCTTATCGATAGGAAGAAATCAGTTGCTGAAATAGACGGAAGAAAGATAACTCTCGGTGTCAAGCAGGAGCTTATCGATAAGGCCTTCAATGCTGCAGCTGAAAAGATTGCTTCTATGGAAAGCGATAAGTATATAGATTTTCTTGTTGAGAAAATCAAAGCATCTGGTGTCAAAGAGGGTGAAATTGTTATGAACCCTAATCAACGTGAAGAAATTGGAACAAAATTTGTTGATAGACTTAATCAAGCTTTTGCAACGGATGCTGAAACAAAGGGGTTCACCCTGTCTGAAGAAACCGTGGACGCAATTGGCGGGTTTATGGTTAAGAATGGTCAAATATATATGAACGGAACCCTTGAAAACCTTATTGAAGAAGAATATGGGGAAATAGTTTCATCTGTTGTAGAAAAACTTTTTTAGGGTGTAAGGAGATATAATGAGAAAGCCATTAGAAGAATACACATTTGCAGCGGCATATATCGGTTCATACGTTAATAAACTGATGGATAAGCAAGCTTTAATGCGGCTTGCGCAAGCCAAGGATCTTGCTGCCATAGAGAGCATTCTTGTGGATTTCGGTTATGGTGAAGCAAAAGAACTTTATGAAGGAGATATTGAGTTCTTTATAAGAAGAGAACAAAACAGGCTTATTCGTATGATTTTCTCCACCGTGCCGAGAAAAGAAGAGATGGGACTTTTCACATTGCCGATGGATTATCATAATGTTAAGGTATGCCTTAAATCCGAATTTCTTGGGATGACACCCGATGAAAACAATCTTGTGTCCTCGGGTGGCGTATCAGAGCAAAAGATAATGGCAATGGTAAAGGAGAGAAATTATACCCATATGTCCTCATACATGAGGGAAGCCATTGAAGAATCGGTAGATGCATTTTCAAGGTCAAGAGATCCTCAGATAATAGACTTGATTTTGGACAAGGCATGTTATGAGGAAATGTACGAGATGGCCCTTAATGTTGATGTAGACTTCATCATAAATCTTGTTAAAAAACAATTAGATTTATTAAATCTTAAGTCCTTTGTCAGACTTAGACAGATGGGTAAGTCATGGAATGTATTTGACAAGGTTTATCTTGAGCATGGGGATGTTCCAAAGGCTCTCTACATGTCGCACTGGGAAGAAAGCTATAGCCAGATTGCCGAAAGATTAAGACCATATAACCTAAAAGAGGTTATGGAAAAAGGTGCTGCTCAGGTAGTAGAACAAAATGATTTCAGCCTACTTGAGAAGTTATGTGCAGATGCCGTCATGGAATACAACAAAACAGCAAAATACGAGTCGTTTGGTATTGCACCGATTGCAGCTTATTGGCTAGCTAAGGAAGTCGAAATTGACAATTTGCGTATTATACTTCTTGGCAAGAAGGTCGGTCTTCCTGCTGAGGATATCATAGAAAGATTGAGGGAACCATATGTATAAAATAGGCATCATGGGTGATCGAGAATCTGTTATGAGCTTCAAGGCACTTGGTCTTGATGTATTTCCAACCGAAAACGAGGAAGAGGCTCGAAAAACCCTTCATACACTCGCTAAAGAAAAGTATGGGATAATATATATAACAGAAAATTTAATTCATGCCATGGAAAAAGATATAGATAGGTATAACGACTCAATAATTCCTGCAATTATACCAATCCCTAGTAGGCAAGGAGCCTCTGGAATGGGGATGATGAATGTTAAAAAATCCGTTGAACGTGCTGTAGGAGCGGATATACTATTTGGAGGTGACAAGTAAATGAGTCAAGGAAAAATTGTAAAAGTTTCAGGACCGCTTGTAGTAGCATCGGGCATGTCGGATGCAGATATGTTTGACGTAGTTCGTGTAGGCGAGCAGGGACTAATTGGAGAAATACTGGAGATGAGAAACGATCTCGCCTCAATCCAGGTATATGAAGATACTGCTGGAATAGGGCCTGGAGCACCAGTAGTTACAACGGGAGCACCGCTTTCAGTTGAGCTTGGACCTGGTCTTATTGAAACCATGTATGACGGAATTCAAAGACCTCTTAAGGGAATGTATGAAGCCGTTGGAAGCAATATTACTCGTGGTATAGCTGTGCCTGCCCTCGATAGAGAAAAGAAATGGAAGTTCTCTCCTTCGGTCAGTGTAGGCGATGAAGTAGGCCCTGGAGATATTTTGGGTACAGTTCAGGAAACCATTGTTGTTATGCAGAAGATAATGGTTCCGCCAAATGTTTCAGGTACGGTCAAAGAAATCTATCAAGGAGCCTTTACTGTAGAAGAAACGATATGTGAGCTCAAGCTTGAAGATGGTTCAACAAAAGAGTTGTCCCTCATGCAGAAATGGCCAGTTCGTAGGGGTAGACCATACAAAGAAAAATTGGTTCCTGAAATGCCGCTTTTAACTGGGCAGAGAGTTATAGATACGCTATTCCCAATAGCAAAGGGTGGTGTAGCAGCTGTTCCAGGACCATTCGGTTCAGGAAAAACAGTTGTACAGCATCAGCTTGCTAAGTGGGCAGATGCAGACATTGTAGTTTACATCGGATGTGGTGAACGTGGAAATGAGATGACAGACGTACTCATGGAGTTCCCAGAGCTAACAGACCCTCATACAGGAGAATCTCTGATGAAGAGGACTGTTCTGATAGCAAATACATCTGATATGCCTGTAGCAGCTCGTGAGGCTTCGATTTATACGGGAATTACAATAGCTGAATATTTCAGAGATATGGGATACTCAGTAGCCCTTATGGCAGATTCAACATCTAGGTGGGCAGAGGCACTTCGAGAGATGTCAGGAAGACTTGAGGAGATGCCAGGTGAAGAAGGATATCCTGCATATCTTGGTTCAAGGCTTGCACAGTTTTACGAAAGAGCTGGTAGGGTTGTTTCTCTTGGTAAGGATGGGAGAGTAGGAGCACTTTCTGCAATCGGCGCTGTATCACCTCCGGGAGGAGATGTATCTGAGCCGGTTTCTCAGGCAACACTTAGGATTGTAAAAGTATTCTGGGCACTTGATGCTCAGCTGGCATATAGAAGACACTTCCCTGCAATTAACTGGCTTTCGAGCTACTCACTTTACGTCGATAGATTGACTAAGTGGTATGAGAAGAATGTAAGCTCAGATTTTCCAAAGCTGAGAATGGATACAATCAGGTTGCTTCAAGAAGAGGCAGAGCTTCAGGAAATCGTACAGCTTGTCGGCGTGGATGCTTTGTCGCACGAGGATAGAATCAAGCTAGAGGCTTGTAAGTCAATTCGTGAAGACTATTTGCACCAGAATGCTTTTCATGATGTTGACACATACACATCAATGGATAAGCAGTTTAAGCTTATGAGGCTTATAATGGCCTACTACAACCTTTCAAGGGAGGCTGTTAAGAAGGGTGCCAATTACAATAAACTGATAAGTCTTCCAGTAAGAGAACAAATTGGACGTTTCAAGTATGTCAAGGAAGAAGATACTGCAAAGAGGTTCGATGAGATTATGAAGGAACTCAAAGAATCAATTGCAGATTTGATTAGCAAGGGGGATGAATACAATGATTAAGGAATATAAAACTATATCTGAAGTCGTAGGACCTCTGATGCTGGTTGAAAATGTTGAAGGTGTTACATATGATGAGCTTGGAGAAATAGTTCTTCCAAATGGTGAGAAAAGACTTTGCAAGGTTCTTGAAGTGAACGGGAGCAATGCAATGGTTCAGCTGTTTGAAAGTTCAGCAGGTATTAACCTCTCTGAGAGTACTGTTAAATTCCTCGGAAGAGGTACACAGTTAAAGGTTTCTCCTGAAATGATGGGTCGTGTATTTGATGGTATGGGAAGACCTAAGGACGGTGGCCCTGAAATAATAGCTGAGAAATCCTTGGATATAAACGGACTACCTATGAATCCAGCTGCTAGAGATTATCCGGCAGAATTCATTCAGACAGGAGTTTCTGCAATCGATGGCCTTAACACACTAGTTAGGGGACAGAAGCTCCCTATATTTTCAGGAAATGGGCTTCCACACGCAGAGCTTGCAGCTCAGATTGCAAGACAGGCTAAGGTTAGAGGCGGAGAGAGCAACTTCGCGGTAGTTTTCGCGGCGATTGGTATTACATATGAGGAAGCAGATTTCTTTGCAGCGGACTTTAGAAGAACAGGTGCTATAGACAGGACTGTAATGTTCCTAAATCTGGCAAATGACCCTGCTGTTGAACGTATCGCTACGCCACGTATGGCACTTACTGCAGCTGAATATCTCGCATTTGAGCTTGGAATGCACGTGCTTGTAATACTCACCGATATCACAAACTATGCTGAGGCTCTTCGTGAGGTTTCGGCAGCTCGTAAAGAGGTACCTGGTAGGAGAGGATACCCTGGGTATCTATACACTGACCTTGCTACCATGTATGAGAGAGCAGGTAGAAAGAGGGGGCAGGAGGGTTCAATAACGCTCATCCCTATTTTGTCGATGCCAGAGGATGATATAACTCACCCTATACCAGACCTTACGGGATATATTACTGAGGGGCAGATAATACTTTCTCGTGACCTTTACAGAAAGAATATCAAGCCACCTATTAACGTTTTACCTTCTCTATCTCGTCTTAAGGATAAGGGGATAGGCGATGGCAAAACACGTGAGGACCATGCCGACACGATGAACCAGCTTTTCGCAGCATATGCAAGAGGCAAGGAAGCGCTTGAGCTCATGACTATTTTGGGCGAAGCGGCGCTGAGTGATGTCGACCTCATGTACGCTAAATTTTCGCAGGAGTTCGAGCAGAAATATGTTTCGCAGGGCTATGATACTGACCGTACGATTGAGGAAACCCTTGATATTGGCTGGGAGCTTTTGAAGATTCTGCCTAAGAGCGAGCTGAAGCGTATCGATGACGAGTATATTGAAAAATATCTTTCTGAAGAATAGAATCTCACAAAATAGATTTGTGGCATGGCAAGCTGACGTTTGTATGCGGAACGAATTTTGAGATTTTAAGGATTTGAGGAAGCAACAAAATAGCTTTAGAAAGAAGGTTTGTCAATGGAAAGAATGAAAGTCAACCCTACGAGAATGATGCTGACGACACTAAAAAGACGTCTGGCAACTGCGACTAGGGGACATAAGCTTATGAAGGATAAACGAGACGAGCTTATGAAGACCTTCCTTGAGGTTGCCCGTGAAAATGGTCGACTTAGACAGGAGGTTGAGAGCGGTCTTGAAAACGTATATAAATCTTTTACAATTGCATCGGCTATAATGTCTGGAGAGGTTATGGAGGAATCCCTGATGTTTCCAAAACAGGGCGTTACACTTGACATGGAAAAGAAGAATATCATGAGTGTTGAGGTTCCAATTTTCTCATTTCAGACCGAAGCTGACGAGTCTGCGGATATTTTTCCATATGGATTTGCGAGGACATCAGGCGAGCTTGACACAGCAGTAAGCGGTCTTGCTGATATGTTTCCAAAGCTTCTTGAGCTAGCTGCAAAGGAGAAGGAAACGGCTCTTTTAGCCGCAGAGCTTGAAAAGACAAGAAGGCGTGTTAATGCACTTGAATATGTTGTGATTCCTAGACTGGAAGTAACAATCAAGTATATTACTATGAAGCTCGATGAGGATGAAAGAGGAAATCAGACAAGGCTCATGAAGGTTAAGGACATGATGCTAGAGGAAGCTATTCGTCAGCGCAGAAAAAAGGACGAGGAGTGTCTAGGATAAGTATTGTCTTTGATTAGTGCTTCGTGTGATTCAACTCTTGTAATGATTTGATTATCGACATGTATATAGTTACAATTAAATCCATAAATTATATAGCGCAATGCATTAAAATGGTGTACTCATGAAACGGAGATGAAATGGGGAACACCATTTTTCTTTGCACTCAAAGCGAAATTTTGATATACTTTTTAGATTAGTATGATATTAAATTTAAGAGGTATACATTTAATATGATAGATGTACTTAAGAGAGTAGATTATTTTGCTAATAATACACCTAACAGAATTGCGTTTAAATCAGTCTGTGGTGAAATTACATATAGCCAATTATGGGAGGCTGCAAAGAAGCTCTCAAAGCTGATTCGGAACCTGCAAGCAGAGGGTGAATTAGAGCCAAAGGCGCCAATCGCAGTTTATGGGCATAAGGAGCCTCAAATGCTTGTTGCTTTTATCGGATGTGCACTGGCGAGACATCCATATTGCCCTCTTGACAGGTCGATGCCTGATACGAGGATTGATGATATACTAAGGACTATTAATACGCCATTTTGGATAAAATGTGAAGAAGCTGAAGCTAGAATTTTGGAGCTTAATGCAAGCAATTTAGGTGAGCGTGGTGAATATCAAGCGGAATATCAAGTAAATAAAGAAAATCAAACGGATGACGGATATCAAGCATACAAAAAAAATGAAGCGTATGACGAATATCAAGCGGATAAAGAATATGAAGCAGGTGAAGCACATGAGATTGATTCAAGTGAAATAAATGAGATCGAGCCAAGTGATGTTGCATATATAATATTTACTTCTGGTAGCACAGGTAAGCCAAAGGGAGTGGAAGTTACAAGAGAAAATTTAGGCTATTTCTTGGAATGGATGACGGGAGCGGGCAGTTCTATAGATGATAAAGAGGGAAAGGTATTCTTAAACCAAGCGCCATATTCGTTTGATTTATCTGTAATGGACACGTATACAGCTCTTGCCTGTGGAGGAACGATAGCAAGTCTTGATAAAGGTACTATGACAACACCTGCCGATACCATGGAATTTCTTAAAAATCAACAGGTAAATTACTGGGTGTCTACTCCGAGCTTTGCTGATATGATTCTTGCAGAAAAGACTTTCAATGCTCAAAATTATCCAGACATTAAAGTATTCTTTTTCTGCGGAGAGAGGCTTACAAAAACAACGGCTAATAAACTGATAGAGGCTTTTCCAAATGCAAAGGTTATAAATACATATGGACCTACCGAAAGCACAGTTGCCATATCGAGCGTCGAGATTTGTAGCGAACATATAGATTCTCAGGATGAGCTTCCAGTGGGCGTGGTTAAGTCCGGCACAAAGGTTTTTATCCATAGAGAGGGTGACACTATCCAAGATCTACTCAATGAAAATATCGTTAACGAAAAGATATATAACGAAAAGGTGGAAGAGGGCTTAAAGCCAAAAGATGTCTTGGCTTCTCAAGAAGTGGATGAGGGCTTCAAAGGAAAAGATGCCATAGCTTATCAAGAAATGGAAAAGGGCTTCAAGCAAAATGATGACCTAGTTTCTCAAGAACCAGAGGAAATTGGAGAAATTCTAATCGAAGGAAATACTGTAGCAAAGGGCTATTTTAAGATGCCTGAGAAAACTGCGCTAGCATTCGAAGTGGTTAAAATGAAGAACGGGCAGCTTAGAAGATTGTATCATACTGGAGACCTTGGATATTTCAAAAATGGAATGCTATATTGTGTGGGCAGGACGGATTTACAGGTAAAGGTTCATGGATATAGAATGGAGCTTGGTGATATCGAAGCGAATATTTTGTTGAAAGAGGATGTTGAGGCTGTGTGCGTCGTGCCGAAGCGTAAGGATGGAAAGATTAGAAGCCTTGTCGCATATGTGGTTTCGCCGTCCGCATGCGGGACATTTGAGGATGCTAAGAGCATTAAGCAGCATTTAAGGGGGATGTTACCTGAATATATGATTCCTAAAAAGATTAAATTTATCGACAGGCTACCGATGACATCAAATGGCAAGGTGAATCGCAAGGCATTGGAGGAAGTAACCTAATGACTAAGCTTAATCTGTTTGACGGTCTGTACTTTTTCAGTACGCTTCTTGTCATATCTGCTCCTGCGATACTTTTGGGGATTCTCGAAAAACGGATGAAAATATACATCGCTATTACTACTCTTTTGATGCTTTACCTTGCACTCAGGGGTAATTTACATGCTATTGGCAACTTAGTACTCTTTTGCGTGGCTCAAGTTGTTTTGGCGAAATGCTTTCTTGTGGTAACGCGTCGATTCGGGCGGGTTAGGTGGCATCTGTGGATTGCTGTGATTTTGTCCATTGCTCCGTTATGTATTTACAAAATATCTGACTTTTACCTAGGGACGGGCATATTGGGGTTTCTTGGGATTTCGTACATGACATTCAAATCAGTGCAGATTCTTATTGAAATTTACGACAATCTCATACAAGAGATTAGCATTTTTGACACGCTGAACTTTTATCTTTTTTGGCCGACTATTTTGTCGGGTCCTATTGATAGAAGTCGGAGATTTCTCGGAGATTTCGACAGAGAAGTAGCGATGCCAAGGAGTGAATATCTCGACTTGCTCGGATCAGGGCTTTTGAAAATATTCATCGGACTTTTTTATAAGGTTGTTATTGCAACCTCGATGTACCAAGGCGTATTTTGGCTTTCAAAGAATGGTGGGCTGTTATCGACAGTATTGTATATGTATGCATACGGATTTTATTTGTTCTTCGACTTTGCAGGATATAGCAATATGGCAATAGGAGTAAGTTATATTTTCGGGATAAGAACCCCGGAAAATTTCAAAATGCCATTCATAAGCAAGGACATCAAGGAGTTTTGGGATAGGTGGCACATCAGTCTCAGCCACTGGTTCAGAGATTTTGTATTCTCAAGGTACAGCATGGCAGCGATAAGAGGGAAGTGGTTTTCGGACAGAGTGGCAATGTCATCTGTGGGCTTTATGATAAATATGGGGATAATGGGCGTGTGGCACGGTCTTTCAATTTCATATATTCTCTACGGACTGTATCACGGAATCTTGCTCGCACTTAACGACATCTACCAGAAAAAATTTAAGTTTCACAAAAAACACAAAAAAGAGAGATGGTATCAGATTGCCTCGTGGTTTATTACTTTCAATTTAGTTATGTTCGGATTTTTGCTATTTTCAGAGCATTTTGTAGAGCTGATAACAGAATAGCTTATTCTGTCATGGTGCTGATTCAAAAATGACTTTGACAGCATGCCATAGTAAGGCTTAGTAAATATATAATATTGATATGATGATTTGTATATGGAGGGAAAAATGAATAGAGAGCAGGTAGAGGAAAAAGTATTGGATATTATTCAGGAAATTTGTGATGATGATATTATAAGAGAGGAAAAAGATATCAATTTATTAGACGAGGGCTTGATTGATTCCCTCGACTACATAGACATGCTGGTACAGTTTGAGGAAGCCTTTGACATCATCATGAGTCCATCTGAATTTACAAGAGAGGAAATGGACACTCCACAAAAGATTATAGACCAAGTGTCAAAAAGGGTTTCCTAAGTGGTTTCTCGTATGGCTTATGAAAAGATTTCTCAACATTGAAAATCCGAATCGAAATTTGCATATTTTGCAAAAGTAAATCATGCAGCGAATATAGACATATTTTGCAAAATAAAATCATGTAGTGCCGCTCGGACACTGTGAATTAGGAAGAAGGTTAGTAAATGAAGAAAATAGCAGCATTTATTACTGCGTTTCTCCTTTTTGTAACTACCATATCATTTATGACGCTCAGGGATAGGCAGGAAGTCGCCATGAATAATCCCAAAATCGGACTATGGGTTAATGAATATAAGGACAAGTCGATGACGGCAATCAGCCAGAATCTCGGGGATGAGATGGCATTGCTCCTTGGCTCCTCTGAGTTTCACTACGGTAAGGACACAAAATATCATCCTAGCAAGGTTTTTGCAAAAAGTGACAAAGAATTTATGATAATAGGGGCTTCGTATACGCAGTCTTTATTCCACGCTATTCTGGTTGGTGCTGTATCTCCTGAGCTAAAGAAAAAAGAAGCAGTACTTTTGGTATCACCGTCATGGTTCAAGGAAAATGGAATTGAACCTGGCGCTTTTGCCATGCGTTTTTCAGAAACTGAATACCTAGCATTCTTGAGAAATACCGATATAAGTGACAATCTCAAGGAAGAAGTCGCTAATTTGGTCGAAGAGCGTCTGTCCTCTTTTCCGGAGATGCAGGATAAGGTTAAGGTGTATAATAAAGCTTACGCATACAAAACAGCCACACCTGTAGAAAGAATCGTGGTATCGGCACAGGGAATGTGGGCAGAGAAATCAGATTATCTCGCATTTAAAAATCTCCTGGGCTTAACGAATTTTAAAAAATATCAAAAGTGGGTTAGACCGATACACAAGCATGGACAGACACCACTTGGAGCAACCAAGAGATGGGAAGGTGTTAAAATCAAGGCCGAAAGAGAAGCGGCACTTAGAGCTGGAGACAATCCCTTTTATATGAGCCAGAAGCTGTACATGCTTAAGGTTGAGCCGAGACTTGAATATAAAAAAAATAGCAGCATCAAGGATATATATGCAAAATCTCCGGAATACAAAGATTTGAAGCTATTTCTTAAGGTCTGTAGGGAGGCTGGTGTAACGCCGAAAATTATAATGCTACCACAGAATGGCTACTGGTATGACTATACTGGATTTCCAGTCAAATCAAGAGTAGTGGCAAGAGATAAGGTAAAGAAAATAGCAGAAGAAAACAATGCAAAATTCGTAGACTTATATGATGAAAGCTACGAAAAATATTTTTTCAAGGATACCGTACATCCGTCTGCGAAAGGTTGGATAAAGATTGATGAAGCAATCAATAAAGTTTATTAAAATAATCCTATTTAAACTGAGAAAGCTAATTTTAGACAAAGAATATATTGCTTATACATTACTATTTTGGGCACTCATGACAGGACTATATGTATACATGGTTTATGCAGGCGTTGCCAAAGCGCCCGAGTTTACATATGCCGAATTTTGATCGGAGGAAATATGAAAAAGGGTGATTTGTTAAGGGTGACAATAACGGATGTTTCAAATGAGGGAAATGGTGTCGCCAGAGCCACACCTGATAGCGACTCACATAATCGTGTTATTTTTGTGAAAAATGCTACCATTGGGGATGAAGTGCTTTGTGAAATTACAAAACTTAAAAGGAATTATGCCATCGCTGAAGCTAGAGATATTATTTCACTTTCCCCATATCGGAAGCCTAAGGAGGAGGTCTGTCCTCATATTATGGATGGATGTGGAGGTTGCAATATAGGCTGTTTGACTTACACAAAACAGCTTGAGCTCAAAAGTGAGCGAGTGAAAAATGCTCTTACACGGATAGGGGGTTTTTCATTAGAAGAAGATGAGATTATTTTTGAGGATATAGTACCGTCATATAATGAATACGCCTATAGAAATAAAGCAGTTTTTTCAGTTGCATGCTCCAATATTGGATTCCTCAAACCAAAGAGTAGAGAAGTGGTAGAGTGTTCTCAATGTCAGATAGTTATGCCAGAGATTCTCAATGCTGTATCTGGATTATCAAAATTTTTGAAAACATATCCTCAATACTCAGATAACATAGAGAGATTCATGGTTAGAGTTGGCGATGATGGACATGTTATGGCTGTGATTTTCGGATCACCATCTGAGATAGAGCATATGCAGGAGCTGGCTAATTTTATTTCGGATAAATGCGAGCTTGTATCGTTATATGGAGTAAATCTTATAAATGATAAATCTCAGTCTAATGGCAAGAGATTCAATAAAAATTCAAGCAATCACTCGGGGAAAAGTATGAAATCTCCAGAGCTTATAGCGGGAAGTGCAACAATTCAAAAAAGCATTGATGACCTTGTATTTGAGGTTGGCCCAGACGCTTTCTTTCAAGTGAACGAAGTGCAGACATCGATATTATATGAAAAAGCAAGGCAGTATGCGGACACAAAAGAAAGACTGGCCGAAGGAGAAAGACCGGCTGAAGGAGAAAGGTGGTCTGAAGGAGAAAGACCAGCTGAAGGTGTCGTTAAGGAAGTAATCCCTGAGATAGATTTAAATTCATATGAGAGCTCAAAGCTTAAAAAAACTATTGTAGATTTGTATTGCGGCGTAGGCACAATCGGACTTTCGATGTCTGGAAATGATAATTATATTATCGGTGTTGAATCAAATAAAGAAGCGGTACTTAATGCCAATCGTAATGCTGTGATAAATTCTATAGTAAATGCACGTTATTTTCATGGCACGGCGGAAGATATTTTGCCGCGATTGATTGCCGATGGAATAGACGATTTTAAAGTTGAAAAAATAGATTTAATGGTCTTAGATCCTCCACGTGCAGGCTGTGATAAGGCTCTCTTGGATGCAATAGGACATGTGGTGCCGAAGCGTATCGTTTATGTTTCATGTGATCCAGCGACGCTTGCTCGAGATTTGGCTATTTTGTGCAATGAATATGGATATAAACTGAGGAAGGTCTGTCCAGTGGATATGTTTCCTGGGAGCATGAATATAGAGGTAGTGGTTCGATTGTCCAAACTTGATTTCAATGCACATAAATGCTTAAATTAAGCTGGACGAATTTGATTTAGCAAGTGCTGAAAGTAAGGCAACATATGCTCAAATCAAAGAATATGTTTGGAATAAATTTGAATTAAAAGTTCCGACATTATATATTGCACAGATAAAAA
>QWCB01000309.1_pt1 | contig 94559 bp, 87 predicted proteins | sample 1972511 | NCBI WGS metagenome assembly QWCB01 (sample SAMN09866719, study PRJNA288562) | Human gut metagenome isolate term5_stool, whole genome shotgun sequencing... | isolation source: gut | host: Homo sapiens | place: USA: California | reverse complement strand
GAACGAGGACGGCACCGTGGATTACACCAAGGACTTCTTTGAGAAGCCCGTCAACCTGACCGTTTCCGGCCAGCTGGAGGCCGAGGCCATGGCCATGGCCTTCGGCAAGGTGTACACCTTCGGCCCCACCTTCCGCGCCGAGAAGAGCTTCACGACCCGCCACGCCGCCGAGTTCTGGATGATCGAGCCGGAGATGGCCTTCTGCGACCTGAACGGCTACATGGACACCGCCGAGGCCATGACCAAGTACGTCATCCGCTACGTGCTGGACAACTGCCCCGATGAGATGGCCTTCTTCAACCAGTTCATCGACAAGGGCCTGATTGAGCGCTTGGAGCTGGTGGCAAACAGCGAGTTCGGCCGCATCACCTACACCGACGCCATCGAGGTGCTGAAGAAGAACAACAAGAAGTTCCAGTTCCCCGTGGAGTGGGGCGTGGACATCCAGACCGAGCACGAGCGCTACCTCACCGAGGTGGTCTTCAAGAAGCCCGTCTTCGTCACCGACTATCCGAAGGAGATCAAGAGCTTCTACATGAAGCAGAACGCGGACGGCAAGACCGTGGCCGCAGCCGATATGCTGGTGCCCGGCATCGGCGAACTGATTGGCGGCAGCCAGCGCGAGGAGGACTACGACAAGCTCGTGGCCCGCATGGACGAGCTGGGTCTGGACAAGTCCAGCTACGACTGGTACCTCAACCTGCGCAAGTTCGGCGGCGTGGAGCACGCCGGTTACGGCCTCGGCTTCGAGCGCATGATCATGTACCTCACGGGCATCCAGAACATCCGCGATGTCCTGCCCTTCCCCCGCACCGCTTACGGGTTCTAAAAAATTTTCGGAGAGCTGCCGCCGGATGCGGCAGCTCTTTTTTCAACAACGAGGTAACTTTCCGTGGAAAACATCTCCCCCGCGCTGCTCAATTGGTTCTACGCGAACCACCGCATCCTGCCCTTCCGCTCGGACCCGACGCCCTACCACGTCTGGCTGAGCGAGATCATGCTCCAGCAGACCCGCGTCTCGGCGGCACTGCCCTATTATGAGCGTTTCCTTGCCGCCCTGCCGGACATCCCGGCGCTGGCCGCGTGCGAAGAGGAAAAGCTCCACAAGCTGTGGGAGGGGCTGGGCTATTACAGCCGGGTGCGGAACCTGCAAAAGGCCGCGAAGATCGTCTGTGAGCAGTACGGCGGCGAGCTGCCCGCCGACTACAACGCTCTCCGCGCCCTGCCCGGCATCGGGGACTATACGGCAGGGGCCATCGCTTCCATCAGCTTCGGACTCCCGGTGCCCGCTGTGGACGGCAACGTGCTCCGGGTCTTCTCCCGGCTGTACAACGACGACGGCCTCATCACCGACCCAAAGGTGAAGCGGGCGTTCACGGCCCGCGTCATGGAGCACCAGCCCCCCGCCGCCCCCGGCGACTACAATCAGGCCCTGATGGAGCTGGGGGCACTGGTCTGCGTGCCCAACGGCGCCCCCCTGTGTGAGCAGTGCCCGCTGGCCCACCTCTGTCAGGCCCGCGCCGCCGGGACAGCCCTTTCCCTGCCCCGGAAAGCCGCCCCCAAGGCCCGCCGCATCGAGCCGGTGACGCTGGCCGTCGTCCGCAGCCCGGCGGGCGTCCTGCTCCAGCAGCGGCCCGAAAAAGGACTGCTGGCGGGGCTGTGGCAGCCGGTGCTGTGGGAAAACGAAACCCTCACCCCCGACGAAGCACGGGCCCGGCTGGCGGCGCTGGGCGTCACCTGCACCCCCGACGCCGCCAAAGCGCTCCGCCCGGCCAAGCACATCTTCAGCCACATCGAATGGCAGATGCAGGGCTATCTCTTTGCGGCGGGCACGCAGCTGGCCCCGGCGGGCTGCGTCTGGGCCAGCCCGGAGCAGTTGGCGGCGGAGTACACCCTGCCCGGCGCGTTCAAGGCGTACAAGAAGCTTTTGGCCGCCGCATTGTAACAAATTTCGTGCGGGTTGATGAAAATTTCCGGATTTGCAGTTGTAATTTTTTTGCATTCCGGGTATAATATCCGCAAGGGCGGTTCATTGGCCCACCGCGAAAAGGGCCACCCCGACACGAAGGATGCCATCAGAACATCGTTCCGACCCGAATAAAGGAGTGTGCTGAACTATGAAGAAATCTTGTTTGATCGTTGTGATCGCCACGCTGGCCGCTATCGCTGGTGCGCTGGCCGCTGTGGCCGTTTACCTGCGCCGCCGCGAGAAGGAGCTGGACGAGTACGAGCGCCTTCTGTTTGGTGAAGACAAGGCAGAACCCGCAGAGGCCCCTGCCGACGCACCTGCCGAGGACGCCGCAGAATAAAACAAACACGCTGAAGGGCGCACCCGGTCGTCAGTTCCTGACCCGCCGAGTGCGCCCTTTTTGTACAACACAGCGCGCGATTTCAAATCAAACCTCTCAGGCCGCGCTTTGGCGCGTCCAGCTCCCCTAATAGGGGAGCCAAATAGAGGAGCGCTGTGTGGAGGACTACATATGAAACGCTTTTTACTCTGGATCATCGGCGTCATTCTGGGCGTTGTGGTGCTTCTGGGGGCCGTGATGGCGGTGAGTTATTCGTTCACTGGCGAGGGTTCCCGGCCGGAAGCGGCGGCGCAGTTCGGCGGACAGGAGCTGGAAGTGAACGGCTCCTGCTGGCAGGTGCCGCTGGTGGGCGGCGTGCTGGACAAGGTCTTCGCAGAACCGGAGACCCTGTCCGTGCAGAAGCTGGGCGTCCTCTACGACGCCCACCCGGCCCTCACCACGCCCGACTGGGCCACCTATACCACCCTGACCATCCAATCCGCCGACGGAGCCCCCCTTTTCACCGGCTCCGCCTCCGAATACGACAGCTTCCTCTTCCCCGCCAACGGCGAGTACAAGGCCCAGATAACCGTCTGGCGGCTCCCGGCGGGCGGCCTCGTCACCCGCTTTGAGGGCGGCAGCAACGGGGCCGTCCGGAAAAATTCCGGTCTGGAGCACCCCGCCAAGCCCTCCGGCTGGTACAGCTTCTCCTTCCGGTTCACCCTCCAAGCCAGCGCCAATGTGGAGCTTTCCGCCGAGCGGGTGGAGCAGGGCGGCATCGTGGGCGTGGCCATCACCGGCATGGTGGGCGAAACAGCCCCCACGGTGGAGACCGACCTCGGCAGTGTCCAGTGCACCCGCAGCCCCTCCGGCTGGCGGGCCTACATCCCCGCAGCCTACAACGCCTCCGCCGGGGCCCATGACGTCACCCTCACCGTCAACGGCGAGGTCCTCACCAAGACCCTGACCGTTCTGCCCAAGGACTTCGGCACGGCGGAAGTGGAAGCCGAACCCGCCCCCACCGAGGCGGCCAACACCGAGTTCCGGAACAGCATCTGGCCCCTCTACGAGCAGCCCGCGCAGGAAAAGCTCTGGTCCGGCGGCTTCGTCTGCCCGGCGGAAGATTACCTCGTTCTGCTCGATTTCGGCCAGATCAAGATCACGAACGGCCAGCAGGGTTCCAAGTCGAACTCCACCAAACTCTACACCATCCCCGGCGACCCGGCCCGCGCTCCCGCAAACGGCACGGTGGCCTTCGCCGGGAACCTCGCCCTCACCGGCAATACCGTCGTCATCGACCACGGCTGCGGGATGCGCAGCTATCTCTACGGCTTGCAGACCCTCTCCGTCACCCGCGGCCAGACCGTTGAAAAGGGTCAGGCCGTCGGTGCCCTCGGCGAAGAGCTGACCATGGACTTCAAGCTCGGCAGCAAGAGCGTGAACCCGTGGCTCCTCTTCCAGACCAGCGGCGGGCTGTTCTGGCGGGAAAACGGTTGAACAGTCAATCAACACAGGAGACCTCATCATGCGGAACTATAAAATAGAACGCGAAATGTATCGCATTGCAGTTGAATTGATTGAAAAGCGCTATCCTTCCGGCTGGGGCGGTGCCGGAGTCGTCCACACCGCAGCCGACAACTACTACACGAGTGTTTTCTTCGACAGCCCCAATGCAGGTGCCACCCTCTGTATCGAAACGGGCGCAATGCTTGATGCGTTTAAGTTCAACGAGAAGGTCACACACTGTCTGTGCCTCATTCGCCAAGACGAAAATTCACCCTATCAAGTGTTGTCTCCCTGCGGAATTTGCCAAGAGCGATTAAAATATTGGGGCGAAGACGTTCAAGTAGCCGTGACAACAAAGGAGGAGCAACTCCGATTCGTTGAGCTGCGCACGCTACAGCCTTATCATTGGATCAATGCCTATCCCGCCGAGGAACTTGACCACTGGGAAGCATAACAAAACGAAGGAGCAGACGCCGGGTGATGGCATCTGCTCCCAATTTTTATTCTTCCGGATTTTCTTTGAGTGCATCTTCAAACAGAATTTTCAGATAATCTCTGCCGCCGTAAAGAACGCGGTCGATAAAGATGTCTTTCTCAATCACATGGTAGAAAATCAGGTATTTCCCGCTGATCAGAAATCGCTCATCACTGTTCGCATTGGAAATCGATGCAATTGGTGCTCCCATCAACGGATGCTCTTTCAGACCCCGGATTTTCTGCGTAATTTTCTTTACGACCGATATTGCCGCCGTTGGATTTTCCAAATCGTTCGCAATATACGCTTTGATTTCCAACAAATCGCGCTGTGCTAGGATAGATACTCGAAGTTTATTCATGCGCAATTCCGAGAGATTCTTCTACGGCCTCCATGCTCAGCCAGCCCTCGGTTTCTCCGGAACGTCTTCCCTTTGCGATTTCGTTCATCAGGCGGATAGTCGCCTGTGTCTTCTCATAATCGTGCATGTCGAGGATGGCGTACTTTCCGCGGCCGTTTTTGGTCAGGAAGACCGGCGAGCCCGCTTCCACGTCTCGCAGGACCTCGGTATAATTTCTCAAATCAGAGATCGGCTTGATGTTCGGCATAAAATCAACTCCCTTCTTCTTTAGTATAGCCGAAATCGCTGTAAAATTCAACAGCAAATTTGCAGCATATGATACAAAAAAAGAACCAGATGACGCGCATCTGGTTCTTTTTTGTACGCAGAGAATAAAAACGGCTCAGGAGATCGCATCCACATCCCACTTCATGCGGACGGCGTCGGCGCCGTCGAGGGTGATGCGGAGGGCACCGGCGTTGTCCAGCACCTGCTCCGGGGTGCGGGCACCGCAGAGCACATGCAGACCGGGGATCAGCCGGGCGGTCAGGGCGATGACGAGCTGGGCGGTGGTGCAGTGGTACTTTTCGGTCAGGTCGGCCCACTTGGCCAGCATCTCAATGGCCTGTGCCCGGCGGACGAGCTGGAAGCTGGGGTTCGAGTTCCGGGTGCTGCCTTCGGGGTAGGTGGTGTCCATGGTCACCTTGCCGGTGAGCAGCCCCTGCTCCAAGGGCGAGTAAGCCTGAACGGACACGCCCAGCTCCTTGCAGGTGGGCAGGAGTTGCTTTTCGATGCGGCGGGTCAGCAGACTGTACTTTTCCTGAATAACATCCAACTGGCCGTACTTGCAGTAGCCACGGATGATGTCCGCCGTTACGTTCGAAGCACCGATGGCCCGGATCTTGCCCTGCTCTTTCAGCTTCATCATGGCTTCCACCGTCTCTTCCAGCGGAAAAACGCTGAAATCCGGGCTTTGCCAGTGGGTGTACAGCACGTCGAGGTGGTCGGTGCCAAGCCGCTTCAGGCTCTCCTCCACGTCCTCGATGATGCTTTGGGCGGACAGGTCGCGGTAGACCGCGGTGCCGTCCACGACTTTGTGGAGCACCGGCGTCTCATGCCGCCACTCCAGCCCGCACTTGGTGGAGAGCACCACCTTGTCCCGGTCGATATGCTTGAGCGCCTCGCCCACGACCTTCTCGCTGTGATACAGGCCATAGATGGGGGCCGTGTCGATCCAGCGGATGCCCTGCTCCACGGCGGTCTCGATGGCCTTGACCGACAGGGCGTCGTCGTTGTCGCCCCACCAGCTCCCGCCGCCGATGGCCCATGTCCCCATGCCGAGGAAGGGCACTTCGATGCCGCTCTTTCCGATGCTGATATTCTGCATAGTATCGTCCTCCATGCCAGAAGTGTTCCCCACTTGGGGGCGGAGTCATTCCGTTTCCGGCATTCTTTGTTGTATTTTTGTTTTTTATTCAAAAAAGAGCCGCCATGCAAGGCTCGCCCCGCACAGCAGCTCTTCTGAATCGGTTCAAATATTGCCGAACTCGCTGAGTTTCAGCTCCTCGTTGTGGGTCTCGGCCCAGCGGACGGCCCAATCAGAGGTGAACAGCAGCAGGCGGTTGCCCTTCATGTCCTCCACGGCCTTGGTGTCGCTGGTCAGGTCGAGATCCCGCAGGTTGTAGGTGTCCGGGTCGTTCTGGACCCAGCGCAGCTGCTCGAAGGGGAGCTGCTGCATCCGGATCTCGACATTGTACTCGGTGTTCAGGCGGTACTCCAGCACTTCCAGCTGCAGCACGCCAACGACGCCGACCACGACTTCCTCCATGCCGCCGCCGACTTCGCGGAAGATCTGGATGGCACCTTCCTGTGCGATCTGCTCCATGCCCTTCACGAACTGCTTGCGCTTCATGGTGTCCTTCTGCTCGATGCGGGCGAAGTGCTCCGGCGAGAAAGTGGGGATGCCCGCAAACTCGACCTTCTTTTTGCCGGTGCAGAGGGTGTCGCCGATGGAGAAGATGCCCGGATCGAACAGGCCGATGATATCGCCCGCATAGGCCTCATCGACGATGGCGCGGTCCTGCGCCATCAACTGCGTGCCGGTGGCCAGCTTGATGTTCTTGCCCTCCTGCACATGGTAAGCTTCCATGCCGCGCTCGAACTTGCCGGAGCAGATGCGCATGAAGGCGATGCGGTCCCGGTGGGCCTTGTTCATGTTGGCCTGAATTTTGAAGATGAAGGCCGAGAACTCATCGCGGCAGGGGTCCACCTGCTCCCCGGTCAGGCTGTCCACACGGGCCAGCGGGGTGGGGGTCAGGCGGAGGAAGTTTTCGAGGAAGGGTTCGACACCGAAGTTGGTCAGCGCAGAACCGAAGAAGACGGGGCTGAGCTCACCGCGCAGCACCTTGTCCAGATCAAATTCCTCGGCGGCACCGTCCAGCAGCTCGATCTCGTCCACCAGCTGCTGATGCAGATAGGGGGTCAGCAGCTCGTCCAGTGCGGGATCTCCCAGCTCGGCCTCGGTCTCATCCACCTTCTTGACGCCGTTGGCGCGGCCGTCGCTGGAAAAAGCCAGCACCTTGCGGGTATTGCGGTCGAACACGCCCTTGAACTCCTTGCCGCAGCCGATGGGCCAGTTCATCGGGTAGGTCTTGATGCCAAGGATCTCTTCGATGTTCTCCATCAGCTCGAAGGGGTCGCGGGCTTCGCGGTCCATCTTGTTGATGAAGGTGAAGATGGGGATGTGGCGCAGGGTGCAGACCTTGAACAGCTTGATGGTCTGGGCCTCGACGCCCTTGGCCGCGTCGATGACCATAACGGCGGAGTCCGCTGCCATCAGGGTGCGGTAGGTATCCTCCGAGAAGTCCTGATGTCCCGGCGTATCCAGAATGTTGACGCACTTGCCCGCGTAGTTGAACTGCAGCACCGAGGAGGTGACGGAAATACCGCGCTGCTTCTCGATGTCCATCCAGTCGGACACGGCGTGCTTGGCGCTCTGTTTGCCCTTGACGGAGCCTGCCTGATTGATGGCTCCACCGTACAGCAGCAGCTTTTCGGTGAGCGTGGTCTTACCGGCGTCGGGGTGGCTGATGATTGCAAACGTCCGACGGCGCTCAATTTCTTCACGATTTGTCATAGATAGTAGATTCTCCTATACGGATAAAACTCCTTCAGTCTCGCATTCGCTCGACAGCTCCCTCTGAGAGGGAGCCTTTCACGCTGCGGAAAAGCGAAAGCCTCCCTCCTTGAGGGAGGTGGCATCGCGCAGCGATGACGGAAGGAGTTTGCTTTTGCACATACACATTCTATTTTATCCGAAAACGCGTGATAATGCAAGACTTTTCTCATTTTTTCAGTACAAAGCAGGGCAGCGGGGCGGTTTCGGCCCAATTGGCGAAGCCGCACACGAGGACGGTGCAGCGGCTGAGGGGCAGTGTGCGCATCCAATTCAGGATCTCGGTCTTCTCGTCCGAGCCGATGACCCGCCCGCTGTACAGGATGGCACTGAGCACCCCGCCGGGCCGCAGCGCATCGAGGGCCGCTTCCAGCGCGGGGATGCTGCTGGAAGCATGGGAGAACACGTTGTGGTCCGCCCCCGGCAGCCAGCCGAAGTTGAACATCACCGCATCCGCCGTGCCGGGGGTGACATACTGTAAGAGGTTTGCGTGGCTGTCGCAGTGGAGCTCTGCCGAAAGGCCCTTGGCCGCGAGGTTCCTTTCGGTGGAGGCAATGGCTTCCGGCTGGATGTCAAAGCCCAGCACCCGGCCCTCTTTCCCGGCCAGTCGGCAGAGGAAGGCCGTGTCGCCGCCGTTGCCGCAGGTGGCGTCCACCAGCAGCTTCGGCTCTGCAAGGCGGGAGGTCAGAAAGTCCTGCACGAACTTCACCGCCGTCAGGTCCGGGGTGCGGCGGCGGCAGAGCTGCGCCCCCTCCGCCCGGAAGCCGAACTTCTCCCAGAACGCCCGCTCCCCTTCGTCCCCCGGCAGCGGGGCTGTGAAGACGGTGGCTGTCTCCTTGTCATAACCGCCGAAGCGGCGCAATACTTCTTTTAACAGGTAGGAGCCGTAGCCTTTTCGCCGCCATTCTGGTACAATGGTAAGCAGCGTGAGCGCGGCCCCCTGCGCCGTTGCGGTCACTTCACACCGGCCCACGGCGGTCTTTTCCTTATAAAGGGCGAATCCGCCCGGAATCTCAGCCAGTTTCATCGAAAGCCTCCTGTTTTTTACGACCTTATTTCACACATTCTTCACCCGCTCAGCGATTCGTTTTCACAATTAGCGGCTACAATAAAGCCAGTTCAAAGGAAGTGCGGCTCCCGCACCCATCCCCGAACCGATTCCCTTTAGAAAGGATGTTGCACCATGGATAATGAAAACAAATGGGAATACGATTATTCCTCTGCAAATAGTTCGTCCGGGGAGACCGGATACCCCAACGTCGGCTCCTCCGGCATGAACACCGCCAACACGGCGGGCACCTACGGCGAGTCTTCCCCCGCCGCCGACCCGGAACCCGCTTCGGCGGGCGGCAATGGCGGGGCCACGCCCCCTCCGGCAGACCCAGCTCCCCGCCCGGAGAACGCGAAACCCGCCAAAAAGCCCCGCAAGAAGAACGGGGCCAAGGTCGCCCGCAGCGCCGTTGCGCTGGTGCTGGCCGCGGCCATGGGCTTTGCGGGCGGCTTCGTGGGCGCACGGTTCGGCAACGCGGGCAGCAAGGTGGTCATCCAGCAGGTCGAGCGCAGCTCCGATTCCTCCAGCGGTTCCGCCGCCGGCACCACCGTTTCCTCCAACGGCATGACCACCGCACAGGTGGCTGAAATGGTCAGCCCCAGCGTCGTGGTCATCACCACGGAGCAGGTCGTCTACTCCCAGTGGTCGTGGTACGGCCAGAGTCAGGTCGAGTCCGGCGCGGGCAGCGGCGTCATCATCAGTTCGGATGGCTACATCCTGACCTGCGCCCACGTCGTTTCCGGCGCTTCCCAGATCACGGTGACCGTCGGGGATACCGATTACACCGCCACCATCGTGGGTGAGGACGACACCAGCGATGTTGCCGTGCTGAAGATCGACGCCACCGGCCTGACCCCCGCCACCGTCGGCGACAGCGACGGCCTCGCCGTGGGTGACAATGTCCTCGCCGTGGGCAACCCGCTGGGTGAGCTGGGCGGCACCGTCACCAGCGGTATCGTCAGTGCATTGAACCGCAGCGTGACCATTCAGGGCACCAGCTCCACCAACACCATGTCTCTGGTCCAGATGGATGCTTCCGTCAGCCCCGGCAACTCCGGCGGCGGCCTGTTCAACATGAACGGTGAGCTCATCGGTCTGGTCAACGCCAAGTCCTCCAGCTCCGACGCCGAGGGTCTGGGCTTCGCCATTCCCATCAATGACGCCATCAAGGTGGCGCAGGATCTGCTGGAGAACGGCTACGTCTCCGGTCGGCCCTACATGGGCATCACCTACCTTGCCGTTACCGATGCCCAGACGGCCGCGCAGCTGAACGTCAGCGCTTACGGCGTCTACGTCGTGGACGTCGTGCAGGGCGGCCCCGCTGATAAGGCGGGCCTCAAGGCCGGCGACCGCATCGTGAGCATCGACGGCACCGAGATCGCCCAGAAGGACGACCTTGGCACCCTGATCCAGCAGCACACGGCAGGCGACACGTTGTCCATCACCGTGGCCCGTGACGGCCAGATGCAGACCGTTTCCCTGACGCTGGGCGAAAAGAACACCTCCACCAATGCACAGGCGGCTCAGCGCTCGACCAACGACTAAACCATTTTCCACGCCGCAAGGCATGATCAAGTTTTGATTTCTTTCTTCTCGGAAAAGCCCCTGACTGGCACCCAGAACGCCGGTCAGGGACTTTTTCTGTCACACCAAGCCGAAGATGGTGGCGCTGACCGGGGCCAGCACGGCTTGGCCCTGCACCACCCGGCTGCTGCCCCGCCACAGGCTCGATGAGGTGCCGTCGCTCAGCAGCTTCCAGTTCCCGCCGGGGAGCCAGACGCGCTGCTCTTCCTCGGTGGGGTTATAGTAGACGCAGAGCGCCCCCCACCACGCACCGTCGCCGGGGGCTGCGGGCAGCCGCCAGCCCACCAGCGGCTGCTCCAAGTTGAAAAATTCAATGGCGCTGGGGCTGGCTTTGTCCACCGCCCCCAGCCGGGGGAAGGCTCCCCGCAGCCCGATGAGGCCCCGGTAGTAATCCACAAGGCTGTGGAACTGCTGGGCCCGCTTCCAGTCCAGCCGGTTCAGCGCCGGGGAGGAGCGGTAGCTGTTGCCCTGCCCTTTTTTGGTGCGGGCAAACTCCTCGCCCGCCTGCCAGAAAGGCAGCCCCATGCTGGTGAGGTAGATGCCCGCCGCCAAGCGGTTCTGGGCCAGCGCAGCCTTGTCCACCGCACGAAACTCCGGGCGCTCGTACCGCACCATCAGCAGCTTGTCCCACAGGGTGAAGTTGTCGTGGGCGGAAACGTAGCTCACGATCTGCCCCGGCGTGTGGGGCGGGAACTTGTCGCTGCGGCACCACGCCGCCACCGCCCCGCCGATATCCCAGAAACTGCCGGGTCTGCCTTCCACGTAGCCCGGTTCCCGCGCGTTGAAGCAGCCGCCCTTGATGGCGTCACGGGTGTCGTCGCAGAAGATGCCGATCCGGTCGTTCAGCATGGCGAGGTTATTTTTGTTGGCCTCGTACCGGCGCAGGGCACTTCCGCCGCCCTGCCACGGCTCGCCGTACATCAGGATATCCCGCCCGCCGGGGAGCTTGTCCAGCTCGGCCCGCAGCAGGTTCATGGTCTCCACATCGTACAGGCCCATCAGGTCAAACCGGAAGCCGTCGATGTGGTATTCCTGCGCCCAGTAGAGCACCGAGTCGATCATATACCGCCGGGCCATGGGCCGCTCGCTGGCGAACTCGTTGCCGCAGCCGCTGCCGTTGGAAAGGCTGCCGTCCTCGTTCTGGCGGAAATAATAGAGCGGCACCACCCGGTTCAGCACATTGTCGGCGCGGTACATGTGGTTATAGACCACATCCATCACCACGCCGATGCCCGCCGCGTGGAGGGCTTGGATCATCTGCTTGCACTCCCGCACCCGGACTTCGCCGCGGGCGGGGTCGGTGGAGTAGCTGCCCTCCGGCACATTGAAGTTGGCGGGGTCGTAGCCCCAGTTGTACTGTCGGGTCAGCGGGCGGCTTTCGTCCACGCTGCCGAAGTCAAAGATGGGCATGAGCTGGACATAGCTCACCCCCAGCCGCTTGAGATAGTTCAGGCAGGTGGGGTGGATGCCGTCGCCGTTCAGGGTCGTGCCCTGCTGGGTAAAGGCCAGAAATTTGCCCCGCCATGCGTTGCGCACGCCGCTGGCCGGGTCCTGCGAAAAATCCCGGACGTTGACCTCCCAGACGCTCCGCTTCGCCGCCGGGATGACCGGTCGGCGGTCGTGCTCCCAGCCGGGCGGGTCGGTGCGGGCGGTGTCGAGGATCATGCTCCGCTCCCCGTTCACCCCCGCCGCGCGGGCGTAGGGGTCGGCGGCGGTGCAGCTGCCCCACTCGGTCGTCACCGTGAAATTATAGTAGCGTCCGTGCTGGTCGCCGGGCAAATAGACGCCCCAGACCCCCTGCCCCCACGGGCTGAGGGGCAGCGTGCCAATGCAGACCCCGCCGCCGCCTTTTCGGTAAAGGTTTACGCTGACCGATTGAGCCGTGGGGGCCCACAGCCGCAGATGGGTGCCCGCCGGGGCATACTGGGCCCCCAGCGGCCCCTGATAGCCGTTCTGCCGCGCAAAGTCCTCGCTTTCAAAGACCGTCTTCCACTGTGCTGAAGTCATAACGTCATCCTCACTCTTGCCGATTTGATTTAAGTGTAACGAACTTTTGTGCGGTTTGCAAGAGTTTCCTTGCAAAAGGGCGCGCGGTACACTATACTGGAGCAAAACGATGTACGGAGGGGACGACATGGCATACACTGACGATTGGGAATCTTTGATGAACGGCGTCTTCGGGCCGGGCGGCAAGTTCAAGACGGCGCCCACCTCACCCGCCCCAAAGCCGAAGCAGACCGGCGGCCTGAACGATCTGAACGCGGCCCTGCTGGAGCAGCAGAAAAAGCTGGACGCGATGCTGAAAGCCCAGTCTGCCCAGATCAAGACGCAGGACACCGCCACCGAAGCTGCCCTCGCCGACAGCCGCCAGATGCTGCGGGATATGGAGAACGACGGGCTGCTGGCCAAGGGCACTGTGGACACAAAGCCCGAACATCTGGGCAGCTTCGAGGGGCTGGCCGACGAGGTCAAGCAGACCGTGCTGGGGCAGGACGCCTTTGTGGAAAGTGTCGTCCGGGCCATGCGCCGCCCCTTCGTGCTGGGCACCGAGGCACCGGCGGCCCGGAACGTCATCCTGCTGTGGGGCGGCACCGGTACCGGGCGGCACTTCACCCTTGAGGAAACGGCCCGCTGCATGGCCGCCCGCGGGCTGCTGAAAAACGACAGCATCGCCGCCCTCGACCTTTCGCTCTACGCGAACCCCGGCGCGGAGAAGCTGTTTTTGCAGGACCTGTACGCCGCCCTCCACGCCCCCGGCGAGATTCTGGTCTTTGAGCACTACGAAAGCTGCTATCCCGGCTTTCTGAAGACCCTTTCCGACCTTGCGGTCAAGGGCAGCGCCCCGCTGTCCAGCCGGTATCTCGTCAACCGGGAGGGCATCCTTGTGGACGCCGGGACCGCGCTGGCTCCCGGCGCGGTGAGCCGCCTTGACCCCTGCGGCAAGTATCTCATCTTCTTCTCGAACAAGGGCCGCGCCGCGCTGGCGGATAAGTTCGGCGCGGGCATGGTCGCGGCGCTGGGCGATGTCTGCGAGACGACCGCCTACGCGCGGGAGGATCTTACCGCCCTCGCGGCCCAGCAGTTGAACGCGCTGGCCCAGAAGGTCACCGCCCGGCTGGGTCTGACCCTCGCCGCCGGAGCCGATGTGCGGGATCACGTCGCCGCCCAGTGCACACCCCAGAAGGGGGCCGCCGGGCTTTCCGGCTGCTGTGACCGCATCTTCCGGGCTCTGAGTGAATACTGCCTCCAGACCGACAAAAAGCTGACCGGCACCGTCACTCTGACTGCCGCGCCGGAGGGGCTTTTCTTCCGCCTGAACGATGCCGCCCCCGCCCCCCTGTTCGACCTGCTGCCCGCCGCCTACACCGGCGCGCTGGACGAGATCAAGGCCGAGATCTCGGAGCTGGTGGGCCTTGCCCCGGTCAAGGAATACGTCTTCGGTCTGGCCGATAATCTCCAAGTCCAGCAGCGCCGCGCCGCCGCCGGGATGAAGACGACCAGCCTTTCGATGCACATGATCTTCACCGGCAACCCCGGTACCGGCAAGACCACCATCGCCCGCTTGGTGGCCAAGTACCTCAAGGCCATCGGGGCGCTCAAGGGCGGGCAGCTGGTGGAGGTGAGCCGCGGCGACCTCGTGGGCCGCTACACCGGCCACACCGCCCCGCTGACCAACAGCGTCATCGAGAGCGCCCTCGGCGGCGTCCTCTTCATTGACGAAGCCTACAGCCTCTACCGCGGCGAGCAGGACAGCTTCGGCCTCGAAGCCATCGACACCCTCGTGAAGGGGATGGAGGATCACCGGGACGAGCTGGTGGTCATCCTTGCCGGATACACCAAGGAGATGGAGACCTTCCTCACCGCCAACAGCGGCCTTGCCAGCCGTTTCCCGAATAAAATCGAGTTCCCGGACTATACTGCCGACGAATTGCTACAGATCACCCACGTCCTCGCCAAGAGCAAGGGCTACACCCTCGCCGAGAGCTGCAACGAACCTCTGCGCAGTTATTATGCCCGCCGGCAGACCGCCGATGCCCGCACCGCCGGCAATGGCCGCTTGGCCCGCAACACGCTGGAAAAGGCCATCTTCCACCAGAGCCGCCGCCTCGTCGCCGAACCCGCCGCCGCGCTGGATGTGCTCCTGCCGAGCGATCTGGAATTGGAAGAGTGAGCAACAAAAAATGGACCGCAACGCGGTCCATTTTTTGTTTCAGGTATGTTCTTTTGCCAATTGTTCGGCCAGCCGCTTCATCCCGGCCCGGACTTGTTCCGGGGCGGTGATCTCCACTTTGCCGCCAAAGCCCGCCACCCAGCCGTAGAAGGGTTCGCTGACGCAGATGGGAACGTCGAAGTGGAAATGGCCGTCCTCTTCGGGCAGGAAGAGGGGCGACGCGCCGAAGCGCTCCCGCATGGCGTCCTCCAAGCCCGCCGCGCACCGCAGGGTGACGCGGGCTTCGGGGCCGCCGTACATGCTGAAATGCTTTTTCAGGTAGGCGGGCAGGTCGAAGTCCACAAACTCCGCCTTGCCCCGGCGGGGTTCGTCCAGCACTCGGACGCCGGACATCTTGTCCACCCGGTAGTGGCGGATGCCCACCGGCTCCTTTTCGTCCTGATAGGCGATGAGGTAGTAGCAGCCGTTCTCCCACGCCATCTGCCACGGGCTGATGGCCCGCTTTTCGGGGCGGCCCACCTTTTTATAGTGGAACTCCACCATTTTCCCGGCGTTGATGGCCTCGTGCAGCGCGTCCACGCTGTAGAGCAGGCTCTTGCTGTCGGTCTTGGGGCGGCCGTCCACATAGACCTGCCGCTGGAGCTGGCTGCCCTCGTAGTTGGAGCAGAGCTTTTCCAGCTTTCGGATCAAGCGGCGGCTCGTGGCGCTGGACACCACCCGGCTGGCCTGTACGGCGTCTACCAGCAGCTTGAGCTCCGCGAGGTCGAACATCCGGCTGGCCATGTAGTAGCCGCCGCGCCCCCGCCGCAGCCAGATCTCATACCCCAGCGCGTTGAGGGCATCGATGTCGCTGTACACGCTCTTGCGCTCGCAGAGGATGCCCTGCTGTTCCAGCAGTTTGACCAGCTGGGGCACGTTCAGCAGATGGTTTTCGTCGGTCTGGGTCTCAAAGATGCGCAAAAGCGCGAGCAGCTTGGATTTCTGGCCTTCCTGCTTGGGCATACAAACACCTCATTCGGGGAGCTTTTTGTCGAACGCCGCGCGGCGCCGGGTGGACAGGCGGAACATCTCTTCGAGCTTTTCGCGGTCGCCCGCCACCAGCGCGTTGCGCAGTGCGCCGAGCGCCGCGTCGAACTGGTCGATCTCGGAGATGAGGTTTTCCTTGTTCCAGAGGAACAGCTCCGCCCACATTTTATCGTTGATGCGTGCGATGCGGGTCAGGTCACGGAAGGAGTCGCCCGTATATTCGCACAGGGAGGTATTGTCGTTGGCGCACATCAGGCTGACGGCGATGGCGTGGCACAGCTGGCTGACGTAGCCGATCATCTTATCGTGCTCTTCCACGGTCAGGGTGCAGATGTGCTTGAATCCCAGCACCTCGGCCAGCTCCTTCGCCCACGCGATGCCCGCCGGGGTGTTCTTCTCCGTGGGGGTGATGATGAAGTTCGCCGGGGCGAAGTTCACCTCCGCCGCGTGCTCCACGCTGGAAGTCTCCCGCCCCGCCATGGGGTGACTGGCGATGAACTCCACACCGTCCGGGCAGAGGGCCTGCACCGGCTCCACAAGGCCGGTCTTGACGCCGGACACATCCGTGAAGATGCAGCCGGGCTTGAGGAGGGCGCCGTAGGTCTTGAACCACTGGATCAGGGCCGTGGGGTACAGGCCGAAGATGATATGGTCGGCCTCCCGCACAAGATCCTCAAAATCGTGGGTCTTGCCGCTGGCGATGTAGCCCTGATCCAGCGCATACTGCAAATGGCCCTCGCTGCGGTTGATGCCGTCCACATGGAACCCGGCCTTGGTCAGCTCCAGCGCGTACTTGCCGCCCAGCAGACCCAGACCCACAACGAGATAACGCTTTGTTTTATCCAACATCCTGTACCTCCGCGCCCAATGGCTTGATGGCTGTAAAGAAATTCGGCCAGCTCTTCGTGACGGCCTCGGCTTCCGCGATGGGCAGCTTCAGCCCCGCCGCCAGCGCCAGCACCGCAAGGCTCATGACGACCCGGTGGTCGTTGTGGCCGGAAAGGACTTCGCCCGGCGCATGGAGCGCCCCGGCGCAGCCTGTGATGGTGATGGTGCCGCCCTCGCTGGACAGCACCCCGCCGCACTTGCGCAGTTCCATCTCCATGGCCTCGATGCGGTCGCTCTCCTTGATGCGGAGGCGCTCCGCGTTCCGGATGACCGTCGTCCCCTCGCACAGCAGCCCCAGCACCATCAGCACGGGGCCGAGGTCCGGGCAGTCGGCAAGGTCGATGTCGGTGCCGTGAAGCGGCGCTTGTTCAAAGACGATGCCCGCCGCCGTGGGGGTGAACTTTGCCCCGCAGCGGCGCAGGATATCCAGAATGGCGGCGTCGCCCTGCAATGTCTTCTCGGCAAGGCCGGTCAGGGTCACCCCGCCGGCCACGGCCCCCAGCACCGCCGGGAACGCGGCCTGACTGTAATCCCCCTCTACGGTGTAATCGCAGGGGTGGTATTCCTGCCCGCCGGAGATCTCCAGCGTCGTTTCGTCCAGCCAGCGGCTCTCCACGCCGAAGGCGGCTTGGACCGCGCGGGTCATGTCGATGTAGCTGCGGCTCTCTACCGGCGGCAGCAGACGGAGGGTGCTGGTCCCCGCCAGAAGCGGCAGCGCGAACAGCAGCCCGCTGATGAACTGGCTGGACACATTGCCCGCCAGCGTGTAATCCCCGCTGGAAAGGAGTCCTTCCACGGTCAGGCCGGAAGGCGTCTGCTCAAACCGCAGCCCCTTGGCCCGGTAAAGTTCTTCATACACTGACTGGGGCCGCTCCATCAGCCGCCCCCGGCCCACAAAGGTGATTTCTTGGCCGGTCAGGCTGGCCAGCGGGATCAAAAAGCGCAGGGTGCTGCCGCTTTCGCAGCAGTCCACCGGGGCTGAAACGGGCCGAAACTGCCCCAGCCCCTCCACCACGGCGTCGTTTTCGCCGGTGGTGACGCGGGCGCAGAGCTGGCCCGCCGCCGCGAGGGTCGCCGCAATGTCCTTGCTGAATTCGAGGTTGCGGATGTGGGACGTGCCCTTTGCCAGCGCCGCACAGAGCACCGCCCGGTGGGCCATACTCTTGCTGGGGGGCGCGGCAATGGCTCCCCCGATCTCTTGCGCGCGTTCTACTGTTACGATCATCTTACATATCCCGCCCGATGGCCCATGCGACCTGACGGCACTTTGCCATGGCCTGTGCAAAGGCATCCGGGGTCAGGCACTGGGCACCGTCGCTCCATGCGTGGCGGGGGTCGTAGTGGACTTCCACTTCCAGACCGTCGGCACCGGCGGCCACGGCAGCGATCATCATCGGCTCCACGAGGTTCGACTTGCCGGTGGCGTGGCTGGGGTCTACGATGACGGGCAGATGGGTCTTTTCGTGGATGATGGGCACAGCGGAGAGGTCGAGGGTGTTGCGGGTGTACTTCTCGAAGGTGCGGATGCCGCGCTCGCAGAGGATGACCTGCTCGTTGCCGCCCGCCATAATATACTCGGCGCTCATGATCCACTCTTCGATGGTGTTGCACAGGCCGCGCTTGAGCAGCACCGGCTTGTGCATCTTGCCGACGGCCTTCAGCAGTTGGAAGTTCTGCATATTGCGGGCACCGATCTGCACCACGTCCACGTACTCCTCAAATTCGGGGATGCGGTCCTCGCTCATCAGCTCGGAAACGATAGGCAGACCGGTGGCCTCGCGGGCCTTTACCATGTCGAGGATGCCCTCGGTCTCAAGGCCTTGGAAGGAGTAGGGAGAGGTGCGGGGCTTGTAAGCACCGCCGCGGAAGAGGGCTGCGCCGCCCGCCTTGACGCTCTGGGCGATGCGCAGGGCCTGTTCCTCGCCCTCGATGCTGCAGGGGCCCGCCATGACGGCGATCTTCTCCTTGCCGCCGATCTTGACGCCGCCGCAGTCGATGACGGAATCGGCCGGGTGGAACAGGCGGTTCGCGCGCTTATAGGGCGCGGAAACGCGGGTCACGTTGTCGATCCACGGGTTCGCGAGGACATCGCGCTCGTCGATCTTGGTGGTGTCGCCCACAAGGCCGAAGACGTTGTAATCCTTGCCGGTGATGAGGGTGACATCGAGGCCCTGCTTCTCGAAGCGGTCCACGATCTTTTCCAGTTCTTCCTTGGGGGTGCCTTTTTTGGTGGAGATGATCATCTTCGTTCGTCCCTTTCCCTTTTTGATCTTTTTTCCTCTAAAAGCTCCCACTCTGGGGGAGCTGGCGCGGAGCGCCTGAGAGGGCTATTGTACCATATGCGATTGTGCGCTGCCGTCCAGCCGGAGCAGCTGCACAAGATAGCTGCACGCATGAAGATAGCCGCTGATGCCCTCGCCCGCGAACCGGCCCTGACAGCCGAAGGAGACGACGTCCGTGTTCCGGAAGGATTCACGGCCGCTGGGGTCATGGAGCATCACTTCCACGGCGGGCACGCCGCACAGCTGCAATGCTTCAAGGATGGCCACGCTGTAATAGGCGTAGCCGCCCGGATTGATGATGATGCCGTCGGCGCGGCCCGCCGCCGACTGGATCTCGTCGATGATGTCGCCCTCGTGGTTCGACTGGAAGAAATCCGGTTCGATGCCCATCTGCTGACAGCAGACGTCCAGATAATCCAGCAGGGCGTTGTAATCGATCTCGCCCTCCACGCCGGGTTCGGTGAACCGGGCCATGTTGACGTTGGGGCCGTTAATGAACAAAAATCGCATCCAGTGCCTCCAGTGCCGCCGCCACGGCATCCGCAGCGGTGGTCTTGTTCGGGATGACCGCATCCGCCGCCGCAAGATAGAGCGGGCGGCGCTGGGCTTCCATTTCTTTCAGCGCGTCGGTGCTGCTGGAGAGCGGACGCCCGCCGCCCACCGCAAGGTCTTCCAGCGGACGGTCGATGAAGAGCACCACGCCGTTCTGGCGTAGAGCCCGCAGATTTTCGGGCCGCTTGATGACGCCGCCCCCGCAGGAGAGCACCTGACGGCCCTCCTTGGCAAAGCGGGCGGTCTGCTCCGTTTCTTTGGCGCGGAACCCGTCCTCGCCCTCAGCGGCGAAGATGTCCGGGATGCTGCGGCCCTCGGCCTTGACGATCTCCTCGTCGAGGTCCACGAACCGCTTGCCCAGTTTTTCGGCCAGTGCGCGGCCGATGGTGGTCTTGCCGGAGGAGGGCATCCCGATGAGGGCCACGTTCAGCTGCTCTCTGCGGAGCGCCGCCGTGATGGTGCGGATCTCGCCGGGGGCATCGTCGAACTTGCGGTCGAGGAAGCATTCCGCCGCATACACGGCCTGTGCCACCAGCATTTCGAGGCCGCCCACGGCCACCGGCACCTCGGCTTCCTCGGCGCGGAGGATGAGTTCGGTCTTATCCGGGTTGTAAACCACATCGAGGACGGCTTCCAGCCCCGGCATGGCCGCCACGTCCAGATTGCAGACGCCGACGTTCGGGTACATGCCCGCCGGGGTGGTGTTGATGACGATCTGCGCCCCGCTGTAAACCGCTTCCGCATAGGACAGCTCCCCCTTTGCGGGGTCGGGGTTCCGGCTGACGGTCAGCACCTTGGCCGCGCCCTTGTCCTTCGCCACCGCGCTGGTGGTGTTGTGGGTGCCGCCGGTGCCGAGGATCAGCACGGTCTTGCCCGCAAAATCCACTCCATGCGCATCGGCGAGGTAGGCGAAGCCGAGGTAATCGGTGTTGTAGCCGCAGAGCAGACCGTTCTTGTTCACCACGGTGTTCACGGCCCCGATGGCCTTGGCGCGGGGATCGATATAGGAGCAGTATTCCATGACCAGCCGCTTATAGGGGATGGTCACATTGATGGCCTTGAACTGCCGCTTCTGCAAAAAGGTCCGTGCCTCGGCCTCAGTGGGCAGGGGGCACAGGTCATACCGGTAGCCGCAGAGCATCTCGTGGATGATCTTCGAGTACGAGTGACCGAGCTTTGCGCCGATGAGTCCGTATTCCATTTACAGCTCCTCCTTGCGATAGCTTGTGGGGTGCTCCATCCACGCCATGCCGTACTTGGCAGTCAGCAGGTCGCCGACAGCCAGCGCCGCCGCACAGGTCTGCACGATGGCGGCGCGGGGCACGATGCAGGGGTCGTGGCGGCCCTGAATGGAGAGTTCCGCATTCTGTTTTGCAATATAATCCACGGTGTCCTGCTGTTTATAGATGCTGGGCGTCGGCTTGACCACGGTACGGAAGACCACGGGCATCCCGTTGGAGATGCCGCCGTTCAGCCCCGCGTTGTGGTTGGTGGCCGTCACGACTTTGCTCCCCTTCATCCGAAAGGGGTCGTTGGCTTTGCTGCCCTTTTGGTCGGCGAAGCCGAAGCCGGTGCCGAACTCGATGCCCTTGACGGCGGGGACTGAGAAGGCCATGTGGGCGATCTCGCTTTCCACGCTATCGAAATAGGGCTCGCCGACGCCCGCCGGGAGGCCGAGGATGGCGGTCTCAAGGATGCCGCCCACACTGTCGCCCTCGCTGCCCGCCGCGCGGATGGCGTTCTTCATGGGCGCCTCGGCGTCCGCATCCAGCAGCGCGAAGCCGCCGCTTTGATTCAGCAGGGCCTCAGCCTGTGCAGCCAGCGCCGCCGGGTCGTTCAGGGCGAAGGGGGTGTCGGCCACCCCGGCGCACCGGCCGATGTGGGTCACGATCTCGATGCCCGCTCGTTTCAGCGCCCCCAGCACGATGCCGCCGCCCGCCACGAGGGCCGCCGTGATCCGGCCGGAAAAGTGCCCGCCGCCCCGCGCGTCCTGAAAGCCGTGGTATTTGGCATAGGCCGTATAATCCGCGTGGCCGGGGCGGAGCAGGTCGGCGGTCTTGGCGTAATCGCCGCTGCGGGTGTTCTGGTTTTCGATCATCAGGGCGATGGCGGTGCCGGTGGTCCGGCCGTTCAGCACGCCGGAAAGGAACTGGATCTTGTCCGCTTCCACGCGGGGGGTGGAAAGCCCGTCGCCCCGCGCCCGGCGCTTGTCCATGCAGAGGGCGAGGAATTCCTCGTCCACCGGCACGCCCGCCGCCATTCCATCCAGCACGGCCCCGATGGCGCGGCCATGGCTCTCGCCGAAGATGGTCAGGGAGAGGTTGGAGCCAAAGGTGTTCTTCATGGTCATTCCTCCATGCCCAGCAGGGGGCGCAGCCCCTCCACCGGGATGGTCTCGGCCCGCCAGCAGCCGAGGCCCGGCACCTTGATGATGGTGATCTGGCCGCCCTGCGCCTTTTTGTCGTGGAGCATCTCGGCCAGCACTTTTTCCTTATTGTAGGTGGTGCGCAGGGGCAGCCCCAAGCGGCGGTAGACCGCTCGCACCCGCTTTTGCAGCGCCTTCGACTCGATCATCGGCAGCATCCCCAGCGCCACGCACTCGCCGTGGAACAGGCCCACGGTGCGGCGGCCCTTGATGCCCTTGACGGCCTCGATGCCGTGGCCGATGGTGTGGCCGAAGTTCAGCGCCTTGCGCATCCCGTGCTCCGTCTCGTCCTGCTCGACGATGTTCTTCTTGAAGCGGAGGCTGCGGTAGATGATCTCGTTGATCTGGCCGTCGATGTCACCCTTCTCAAAAATGGCAAACAGCTCCGGGTCGGCCAGAAGGCTGGCCTTGACCGCCTCGGCCAGACCGTTGATGTAATGGCGGCGGGGCAGGGTGGCGAGGGTGTCCGGGTCCACGATGACCAGCTTCGGCTGCCAGAATGCGCCCACGATGTTCTTGGTATCCCCCAGATCCACAGCCGTTTTGCCGCCGATGGAGGAGTCGATCATGGAAAGGGTGGTGGTAGGGCAGTTGATGAAGTCGATGCCGCGCATGTAGATGGAAGCGGCAAATCCGGCCAAGTCGCCGACCACGCCGCCGCCCACGGCCACCACAAGGTCGCCCCGGCCCATGTGAAAGTCGAGCATCTGTTTCAGCACCGTTTCCAAAATTTTGAAGCTCTTGCTGGCTTCGCCCTGCGGCACGGTGATGATGACGGCATCGCGGCACTGATCCGCGACACGCTGGGCGTACTGGGCCGGAACGCCGCTGTCGGTCACGACGGCCACCTTGCGGTCCAGCCGAGCGAACTGATACAGATTTTCCAGCGCGCCGTTCTTCAGGATGATATCATAGCTGCGCTCGCCCAGATTCATGGTGAGCTTGGTTCCGATAAAGTCGCTCATTTGTTGTACACTCCTAACAGCCGTACCGTGCGGCAGGTATGGTTCAGCTCGCGCAGCAGCGCGGCGGTCTTGTCGGCGGTGGGGTCGCCCACCAGCTCGACGTAAAAGTAGTAATCAAAGGGGACGTGGGGCAGCGGGCGGCTCTTGATGGACTCCATATCGTAGCCGCTGGCACCGATGATCTGGATGACCTCCGCCAGCTTGCCGGGCTTGTTGTCCACCGTGAACAGCAGCGAGAACCGGTTGCCCGCCGTGGGCTTTTCCCGGCTGAGGACGATGAAGCGGGTGGTGTTATCGCCATCCGTGTTGATGCTGGGCACCAGAACCTCCAGCCCGTAGAGGGCCGCCGTCTCCACGCTGGCAATGGCCGCCTTGGTCTTATCGCCGCTTTCGGCCACGAATTTCGCAGCCATGGCCGTGTTGGGCATCGCCGTAGCGGGCAGACGGAACTGCTTCAAGAAGGTCTCGCTCTGGGCGATGGCCTGCTGGTGGCTGTACACATGGGTCAGCTCCCCCAGCTGGGTGCCGGGCAGGACCAGCAGGTTCTGGGAGATGGGCAGGTCGTAGACATCCACGACCCAGAGGTCGGGGTGGTTATAGCACAGATCCAGCACCGCCGAAACATCGCCCGCGTGGCTGTTCTCGAAGGGCACGACGCCGTGGGCCGCATCCCCGCGCTCCACCGCATCGAACACTTCGTCCCACGTCGGGAAGCTCACGGCCTCGGCGTGGGGGAAAAGGGCCTTCAGGGCAATGTGGGCAAAGGCGCCCTCCACGCCCTGATAGGCGGCACGGTTTTGGCCCAGCACCTCGGCCTCATAGTGCTTCGCTACATCCATCATGTTCTGGACATGATCGCGGTAATAGGGGCGCAGGGCCGGGTCCTGAATGCGGGCCTCGGCCTTGTCCAGCACCACCTTTTCCCGCGCGGCGTCGAAGATCGGCAGACCGTGGGCCTGTTTGTATTGGGCAACGGCCAGCACCGCCGCCATCCGCCGCTCAAACAGCGCGGCCAGCTCGGCGTCCACCGCGTCGATCTCGCGGCGGGCTTTGTCCAGTGCGTCCATGGTTCCACATCCTTTGGGTCAAGATTTTGATGATACTGAATCAGTATACCATAACCCGGACACGGACACAACAAGCCCCGCCGCCTTTCAGAGCGGAGTTTTTTTCAGTTGTCGGCTGGGAAAAACAAAAGAGTCTCATCTGCCTTCCGGCAGATGAGACTCTTTTTCGCGCTTTATTTTCGCAGTTCTTCAAGGCTCCGCGCCTTCCCGTAATACCGCCCATAGGGGTTGTCGAGGTCGGCGGCGCGGGGCGGGGCAGGAGGCGTTTTTTCCGGGGCAGATGCCGCCGGCAGCCGCCGGAGTGCCCCCGCCTTGCGTTCAACCAAACGGAACCGCATGGCTCATTCCTCCGTACTTGCCGTCGAGACGGCCCCGGCGGTCAGCTTCTGCCACAGTTCCTCGCCGCCCTTGAGGTTGTCTGCGGTGCCGGAATTCCACGCCCCGCGCATCCCCACATAGAACTGCGCCATGTACTCCTGACTGTCGCCGCCCTGTGCATGGGTGGTGTCAGCCTGATAGCCGCCGAGATCCAGCCCCGTCAGCACGGGGCAGTCGGTCCATTTGTAGACCATGTTCCACCAGTCGCCGTCGCTGCCGGATCCCGGCAGACCGCCGTCGAGGTAGCGCAGGGTGCCGGTGCTCTCCTCAAAACCCGCCGGGTCATAAAGCAGGAAGACCGAGCTCAAGCCCCCCTGCACATCGGCGGCAAGCTTCGTAGTGCCCGCCATGGTCAGGTAGGCCGCGCTCTCGGTCTGGGTATCCTCGTCCGAATAATCCAGCGTGTAGACGTTCAGGGTCACGACCACCTTGCCGTCGCCGTTCAGGTCTTCGCCCAACGGGGCGAGCCGGGTCTGCAGGGCGTTCACGGTGTCCTCCGGCAGGTAGTAGGGGGCCACCACAGCCACATTATAGTCGGCCTTGGTGGTAAAGAAATACTGCCCGATGAAATTGTAGGCCACGAACGCCACGGCGATGCCGATGATAAGAACCCACTTCAGGTTATAGTCCCACCAGTTCGCCCAGCGCTCGCGGCGGGTGTACTGCTTTTCGCGGCGGGGAGCAAGATCGCCGGGGGTAATATCGCGCTCATAACGGTAACTTGCCATAGCTTCCTCTTACAACTCGGCCAGAATGGTCTGGCGGACGGCTTCGGGCAGCTGCTTCTGCTCGGCCTTGCTCATGCCCACGGTCTGAATGGGCGGCAGGATGCGGATGTAGATGGAGCCGGGGGTGGCGCGGTTGCCGTGGCCCTCGAACAGGCCGCGGGCACCGGAGATGGCCACCGGCACCACCGGGGCTCCGGTCTTGATGGCAATGCGGAAGGCACCGGCCTTGAACTCCCCGGCGCCACCCTCTTCGCCCTTGTAGCGGGTGCCCTCCGGGAAGATGACGAAGCTCCTGCCGCTTTCCACGATGGCAGTGGCATCGTTCAGCGCCTTGACGGAGGCGCGGATGTCGTCCCGCTTGACAAAGACGCAGCCCAGCAGCTTCATCCAGCGGTTGAGCAGGGGGATCTTTTCCAGCTCCTCCTTCGCAAGGATGCCATGGGGCGCATCCAGCGCCACCAGAAGCAGCGGGATGTCAAAATAGCTGCGGTGGTTGCCGACGAAGACGCAGGGGACCCCCTGCGGGATATTCTCTTTTCCCTCCACGACCAGTTGTGCGCCGGTCACGTTCAGGATGCCCTGACTCCAATGGGGGATGTGCTTGCGAACGATCTGCTCCACGGTGTCCATGTCCCCGGCGGCGAGTGCACGCTCGGCCCGGCGGAGCACACCATAGTGCACGATCATGTACCCGAACAGGTACGCAAATAACGCAATCGTGCGAAGAATGCTCACGATACTTTTCCTCCTTCTGGCCTAAAAAGCCATTGTCATTGTACCACACTTTCCACAAAAATGGGAGCGAACACACTTTTTTTACAAATGAGGGGCCGGATGGCTTGCAAAATTCACAAAATCCGGGTATATTTATAAGCAGAAAGGTAGCACAATGGGCATTTCTTCCGCCTCGGTGCTACCGGCCGGGACCAAACAAGAAAGGGTTCGTAACAATATGGGTCTTTTTCCTTCTGCAAATGACTTCCGCAAGGCCGGGCCGGGCGTTGAAAAGGACGCGCCCCGCAAAACGGGCGTGGGCCGCTTCTTCGAGCTGGTGGGCCGCGATATGTCCGGCATGTTCCTCGCAAACCTGCTCACCTGCCTCGGCTTTCTGCCGGTGATCTGTCTGGTGTATGTGGGCTTTCTGATGAACAACCTCACGGTCATGGTGCTCAGCGCCATGGTGGGCGGCATCTTGGCCGGGCCCACACTGGCCGGCATGTACGACACCGTGCTCCGCGCTTTGCGTGACGAAGCCGGTTACTGGTGGACGACCTACCGCAGGGCCTTCAAGCGGAACTTCAAGTCCGCCATCCTGCCCGGCATCGTCTACTGCACCGTCGTCACCATTCAAATTTTCCTCGTCTACTTCTGCTTCAACATGCTGTACCATGGCACCAACGTCGGGCTGCCCATGTGGGTGGCCACCGTGCTGAATCTGGTGCTGCTGCACATGCTGTTCTCGTACATGTGGCCGCAGGTCGTCCTGCTGGATCAGCCCTTCACCCTGACGCTGAAAAACAGCCTGAACTGCATGATCGCCTTCCTGCCGCACGCACTGGCGTCTTCCATCGTGGCCATCTTGTTCTGGGGCGTCGTGATCCTGTGTATGCCGCTGGGCATCTTCCTGATGCTGATCTTCGGCTTCTGGTTCCAGACCGAGGTCTGCTGCCAGATCGTCTACGGCGACATCGACCGGGTGTTCCACATTGAGGAAAACATCCAGAAGCTGCGGGACGCCGAGCTGGACGCGGCCCTCAAAGAGGAGTACGGCGAGGGTCCGGACGACGACAGCACCCCCGAAGCCTGATTTTCTGATTTTTACGCCGAACGCTGGCCGCAAAGGAGAAACGTGCGATGGAACAACGAAATAACCTCGTGTTGCAGGGCACCGAGACCTTCTCCCGCGGCGCGCTGGACAATGTGGCGCTGGAGAGCGGTGCGCTGGTGCTGGACAGCTCCGCCGGGCGGTATCTGCCCTACGGCAGCTACACCACCCCGGAGTTCGCGATGCCGCCCTTCTGCAACCTGAACGTCAGTTGGAACGCCAGCGCCCCCCACAACACCATGGTGGAGGTGCGCTGCCGGGTCTACGCCGGGAACAGTTGGACCGGCTGGATGAGCTTTGGCAAATGGGCCCCGGATTACCCCCGCCGCAGCATCAACGCCCAGAGCGACGACGGCATGATCTTCCTGATGGGAGACACGGTCACGGTCGCCACGCCGGGCGGCGGCACCGGCATCCAGCTCCAAGTCAACCTTTCCACCAACGATGATAAAGCCACCCCCGCCGTCCGGCTGCTGGCCGCAGCGGTCCGCCCTCTGACGTGGGAAAAGCACAGCGGCCATCCGCTGAACCGTCGGCTCTATCTGCCGGAATACTGCCTCTCCGCCCACGACCCCAGCTTTGGCCGGGAGATGGACCTGCCCCTTGTCATGGCGGCTCTGATGAACCGCTGGGGCGAGGACATCCTGCCCGAAGAAGTGGCCTACGCCATGGAGGACAACGCCACCAGCAGCACCGGAAACGCCGCCTTTGCGGCCGCGGCGGCGGGCTGCTGCGGCTTCCCCTGCTGGCAGGCGTGGATGGACCTTGAAGACCTCCGTGCCCAGATCCACGACGACTGTTCCGTCGCCGTCCGGGTCGAGCGCCGGGTGCGGGGCCAGCGCGACCCCGTAGGCATCTGGATGGGGCTGCGGGGCTTCGGCCACGACGACGCCGTGATGGCCGATTTCGTCTTACTGAATGACCCCACTGCAGACGGCGACGGCTCCGTGAACTGCACCATGGCGCTGGCCGATTTCCTGCGCTACTTCACGGGCCGGGCCATCGCTCTGCGGCGCAAGCCGCGGGATATCGCCGCCGACCTGCCCAACCGGGTGCGGTGCGACCTCGCCCGCAAAGAGGACGGCAGCTACTCGTTCGAGCAGCGGGGCCAGCCCGACCCCCTGCCGGAGGATTTTTCCGGCTGGGTGGCCTACACCCTGCACGACGGTGTGGCCCACGCCACCACCGCCCACCGCACCTTCCGCCGGATGGAGCGCACGCCGGAGGGCTGCATCCTCTTCCCGGCGGACCAACTGGCCGCAGGAGGCCGCTGTAGCGTTTACGCTGTGGATCAGACCGGCCGGATGCGGGTGGCGGAAGTCCGCCTCCCCACGCCCCCAAAACCGGCGGCTCCGCCCGCACCCCCGCAGGATCACCAAAGCACCGTGCAGCCGGGTCCGTAAGGCCCCGCTCCGCCAAGCGCTTTTTGGAAGATACACCAAACAATAGGAGGAACGCATTATGGCAAAGACGATCATCACCATTGGCCGTGAGTACTGCACCGGCGGCAACTACATCGCAGAGGATGTTGCGAATGCTCTGGGCATCAAGCTCTACGACAAGGAGCTGATCACTATGGCAGCCAAGCACTCCGGTCTGTCCGAAGAGGCGGTTGCAGCCAGCGAGAAGCGCCACACCCACAGTCTGCTGTACAGCCTGTACACCATGGGCAACGAGCTGCCGCTGGGCGATCAGGTGTTCATCCTGCAGAGCCGCATCATCAAGCAGCTGGCCGAGGAAGGCCCCTGCGTCATTCTGGGCCGCTGCGGTGACTATGTGCTGCGGGAGCGCAAGGATGTGCTGCGCGTCTTCATCTACGCGCCGGTGGAGTGGCGCCGTGAGCTGGCCAAGACCGATCCGCTGGTCAAGGCACACGATGAGAAGGGCATCAAGGAAGAGATCGAGAAGACCGACCGCAACCGCGCTGCCTACTACAACTACTACACCCAGAACCGCTGGGGCGATGCCCACAACTACGATCTGGCCATCAACGCTGCCCTTGGCCGCGAAACCTGCGTCAAGATGATTCTTGACGCTGTGGCTGCCAAGGAAAAGACGATGGAAACCGCTGAAACGTAAGCGGCCAAGCCATTTGAGCCGAAACGCTCAAAAAACAATGATGCTGCGTGGGTAGGGTGCGTTTGCACCCTGCCCATGTTTCAGGCATAGAGAAAATTCGTCAATAAGGAGTAATCGTGGAAACAAAGCAAACAACCTCCCCTGCTGCGCAGGAAAATATCATGGGCACCATGTCCATCAACCCCCTGCTCATCAAACTGAGCGTCCCGATGATGGTCTCGATGCTGGTACAGGCGCTGTACAACGTCGTGGACTCCATCTTCGTGTCCCACGTCAGCGAGAGCGCCCTGACCGCCGTTTCGCTGGCCTTTTCCTTGCAGAACGTCATGATCGCGGTCGGCGTCGGCACTGGCGTCGGCGTCAATGCGCTGCTGTCCAAGAGCCTCGGCGAAAAGGATCAGTACCGCGCCAACAAGACCGCCGAAAACGGCATCTTCCTCGCCTTTTGCAGCTTTGCGGTATTTTTTGTCATTGGCCTGACCTGCATGAAGCCCTACTTCTATGCACAGACCAACGATGCGGAGATCGCCCAGCAGGGCATCCGCTACCTGACCGTCTGCTCGGTGTTCAGCCTTGGCCTGTTTATGCAGACCATGAGCGAAAAGCTGCTGGCCGCAACGGGCCGCACCAACCTGAGCATGTGCAGCCAGCTCATCGGTGCCATCGTCAACATCGTGCTGGACCCCATCTTCATCTTCGGCTACTGCGGTGAAGCCCTTTCCGGCACCACCGGCGCAGCCGTGGCCACCGTCATCGGCCAGTTCTGCGGCGCGGGCGCGGCCATCTTCTTCAACCTGAAGAAGAACCCCGACATCCAGCTCGACTGGCACGGCTTCCGCCCCAGCGCCGATGCCATCAAGCGGATCTACATCGTTGGCCTGCCCAGCATTGCGATGCAGTGCGTCGGCAGCGTGATGACCTTCCTGATGAACAAGATCCTGATGGCCTTCTCGGCCACGGCCGTCGCCGTCTTCGGCGTCTACTTCAAGCTGCAGAGCTTCGTTTTTATGCCCATCTTCGGCATGAACAACGGCATGGTCCCCATCATCAGCTACAACTACGGTGCCCGCAGACCTGACCGCGTGAAGAAGACCATCAAGCTGGCCATGTGCTATGCCGAGGGCATCATGCTGATCGGCTTCCTGCTGTTCCAGTTCGCACCGGATAAGCTGCTGGGCTTCTTCGCCGCCAGCGACGCCATGCTGGCCATCGGCATCCCGGCGCTGCGCATCATCTGCCTCCACTTCCTGCTGGCCGGCATGAGCATCATCCTGTCCTCGTCGTTTCAGGCGCTGGGCAACGGCATGTTCAGCCTAATCGTTTCCATCTGCCGTCAGCTGGTGGTGCTGATCCCTGCCGCATGGCTGTTGAGCCAGACCGGCAACGTGAACATGGTGTGGTGGTCCTTCGTCATCGCAGAGCTGGTCAGCGTGGTGATGAGCTTTGCCCTCTTCGCGCAGCTCAACAAGAAGATCATCGCTCCCCTGTACAACTAACAAAACCGAAAGGAACGTGAGCCTTATGGGAAAGAAGTTAAAATGGAACCTCGTGCTGATGAGCATCCTGTATCTGGGGCTGGGCATCTTCTTGCTGCTGGTCCCCGGTACAGCGCTCAACATCGTCTGCTACGCGCTGGGCGGCGTGGTGCTGGCCTGTGCGGCCGTGCAGCTCATCCGCTATTTTGCGGTGGAGCGCGGGGTGTTCCAGAGCCAACTGACCCTGATCTCCGGCCTTGTGTGTCTGGGGCTGGGCGCGTTCCTCATCATCCGCAGCGACATCGTGGTGCGCATCCTGCCCATCGTGTTCGGCCTGTTCGTCATTTTTGACAGCCTTGGCCGCATCCAGAACGCCTTGGAGCTGCGCCGGTGCGAGTATCCGAGCTGGAAGGGCTTTTTGCTGCTGGCGGTGCTCAGCATCGCGCTGGGTGTCATCATGATCGTGGACCCCTTCGGCACCATGGAAACGCTGGTCATGGCCATCGGCGTCATCCTGATCGTGGAGGGTTCGCTCAACCTGTTGAGTGCGCTGTACACGGTCATCGCGGTGAAGCGATTCCTGAAGCTGCACCCGGAGACTCAGTCCATGCTGGAGGCCGTGACGGGCGAGGACCTGAACGGCGACGGCGTCATTGCGCCGGATGTTGCCCCCGCAGACGTGGAAGCTTCCGCCGTGGAGCTCGACCATGTGGACGAGAGTGCAGAGGTGGAGCAGGAAAACGATTAACGGGCTTGCCCTCTCAGGCCGCTGACAAAAAGAGAGTAACTGAAATCAATAGTAAAGGAAAACATTATGAACAACTACGACCTGATCATCGTCGGTGCCGGCCCGGCCGGCATCTTTACCGCTGTGGAGCTGCTGCGCCACGGCAGCAAGAAGAAGATCCTGCTGGTGGAAAAGGGCAAACCTGTGGAAAAGCGCCACTGCCCCAAGGCGGAGCTGGGCCACTGCGTCAACTGCCGCCCCACCTGCGCCATCACCACCGGCTTCTCCGGTGCGGGCGCTTTCTCGGACGGCAAGCTGAGCCTCTCCTATGAGGTCGGCGGCGACCTGCCCAGCCTCATCGGCGAGGAGTTCGCGCAGGAGCTCATCAACTACACGGATAAGATCTACCTCGAATTCGGTGCCGACCCCCATGTGGAGGGCATCTACACCGGCGAGGACATCAAGGAGATCCGCAAGAACGCCATCCACGCGGGCCTGAAGCTGGTGGACTGCCCCATCCGCCACCTCGGCACCGAGAAGGCCCAGCAGCTGTATCTGGCCATCCAGAACTATCTGGCCGACAACGGCGTGGAGATGCTCTTCTCCACCGAGTGTGAGAACATCATCCTCGAAAACGAGGTCTGCAAGGGCGTATATCTCCGCAATGGCAGCGAGGAACCCCGCGCCGTCTACGCGGATACCGTCGTCATCGGCACCGGCCGCCGCGGCGCGGACTGGCTGGAGAAGATCTGCGCGGAGCACCACATCGCCCACAAGCCCGGCACCGTGGACATCGGCGTCCGCGTCGAGTGCCGCAATGAGGTCATGGAGAAGGTCAACAAGGTGCTGTACGAGTCCAAGCTCATCGGCTACCCGAAGCCTTGGAAGAACAAGGTCCGCACCTTCTGCCAGAACCCCGGCGGCTTCGTGGCGCAGGAAAACTACGACAACGACCTCGCCGTGGTCAACGGCCACAGCTTCAAAGAGAAGAAGAGCGAGAACACCAACCTCGCCATCCTCGTCTCCCACAACTTCACCGAGCCCTTCAACCAGCCCATCGCCTACGCCCAGAAGGTCGGCGAGCTGACCAACATGCTGGGCGCGGGGCACATCATGGTCCAGCGCTACGGCGACATTCTGGACGGCAAGCGCACTTGGGCCAAGGAGCTGGCCCAGTCCAACGTGAAGCCCACCCTGAAGGATGCTGTCGCCGGTGACATCACCGCTGCCATGCCCTACCGCGCCATGACCAACATCATCGAGTTCATCAAGATGCTGGATATGGTCGTGCCCGGCTTTGCCGCCAACGAGACGCTGCTGTACAGCCCGGAGCTGAAGTTCTACTCCAACAAGGTCAAGATGGACGAGAACCTCGACACCAACATCAAGGGTCTGCACTGCCTCGGCGACTCTTCCGGCTGGACCCGCGGCCTGATGATGGCTTCCGTCATGGGCGTGCTCATGGGCCGGAAGCTGGCCGAAAAAGAAGGCTGCTGATCGAACGTTCTGCATTCCCCGTGTCCTCCGGCACGGGGATTTTTTCATGCCTGTTTCCGACGATTTTTACAACACGGCGTTTTTCCGGTCTTGTTCCGTTTTCCTTGCGCAAATAATTGATTTTTCCCGAAAAAACTGCTACACTAAGGAAAAATGAGATCGCTACAGAAACGTGAGGAGGTTATTTTCTATGCGCGATTCTCCGGGAAGCGTCGTCACGCTGCTATGTTCGGGCATCCAGCTTTACAGTGCGGAGCGGCGCATTGCAGACTGCATCCTCAAAGATGTCAAGTGGGCGTCGGTGGTCACCTCGGCCCAGCTTGCCCATGCCAGCCAGTCGTCGGAGGCCACCGTGACCCGGCTGTGCCACAAGCTCGGCTTCGAGAACTACCGCAAGTTCCAGCTCGCCCTTGCGCGGGACGTGATGGAGCAGCAGGAGGTGGAGGTCCTGCATTCCTCCAGCCCAGACCCCCTGCGGCAGACGCTGCAGTCCGTCCAGTCCAACCGGCAGGAAGAGATCCGCGCCACCATTCAGGCACTCAATCTGCGCCAATTGCGGAAGGCCATGAGCGTGCTGCGCAGCGCGGAGATCATCGAGATCGAAGCCACGGACAACAGTCTGCCCGTGGCCATGGACGCTTCGCTCAAGCTGAGCGGCCTCGGCAAGCGCTGCATGACCAGCGCCGTGGCGGCAAAGGCCAAAGCCTTTGCCGCCACCCTCACCGAGCGGGATGCGCTGCTGCTCATCTCCTGCGACAGCCGCAGCGAGCGACTGCTGGAAACGGCCCGCACCGCCCGCGAGCACGGGGCTGCGATCCTGCTCATCACCTGCGACCGCCGCTCCCCGCTGGCCGCACAGGCCGACCACCTGCTGCTGGCCTCCAACCGCGCCCAGCGCATCGTGGATACCGATCCGGCCCCCTCACTCCTCTCGTCGGCCCTGCTGGTCGAAGTTCTGTACTACCTGCTCCTGACCGGGGAAGACCTTCCCTAACAGCAAAAACAGCCCGTCCCCCTTCGGAGACGAGCTGTTTTTTATGCGATCAGGCGTTGAAAACGTATCGATCCATCCGGCGGAACGCTTCCTCGATGCGGGAGCGGGGCGACGCCAGATTCATCCGCAGATGGCAGGGGCCGTGGAACATCCTGCCATCCTGAATGGCGACGCCGACGTCCCAGCAAGCTTGTTCGACGTCCTCGATAGTCTTGCCGTGGGCGGCGCACCAGTCGGTGCAGTCCACGAAGAGCATGTAGGTGCCCTCCGGCTTTGCCACCTTGACGCCCTCGAAGTGGTTGGCGATGTAGTCACAGGCGAAATCGATGTTGCCGCTCAGCACCTCGCACAGTTCATCGGTCCACTCGTAGCCTTCCGGCTTGTATGCGCCCATGAGGGCGTGCATAGACAGCACGTTCATCATGTTGTAGTGGTTCAGGCTGGACTCCTTCAGGATGCGGTCCCGCCACCAGTCGTTGTACACGATGTGGTAGCTGCCCACGAGGCCCGCCAGATTGAAGGTCTTGGAGGGGGCATAGAACGCCGCCGTCCGCATCCGGGCATCCTCGCTCACCGACTGGGTGGGGGTGTGCTTGTGGCCGGAAAGGATGATGTCGGACCAGATCTCGTCGGAGATCACATAGACATCGTACTTTTTGTACAGTTCCATGGCCTTTTCCAGCTCCCAGCGCTCCCAGACGCGGCCGCAGGGGTTGTGGGGGTTGCACAGGATAGCGGCATGGATGTGCTCTTCCTTCAGGTGCTTTTCCATATCGGCGAAATCCATCCGCCAGACGCCGTTCTCATCCTTCACCAGCGGGGAGTGGACAGCCTCGTAGCCGTTGTTCTTCAGGCTCTTGGTGAAGCCGATGTAGGTGGGGCTGTGGATCAGCACTTTGTCGCCCCGGGAGCAGACGCAGTTCAGCGCACTGATGACGCCGCCCAGCACACCGTTCTCGTAGCCGATGTGCTCCGGCTTCAGGCCGGTGACGCCGTTGCGGGTCTCGTGCCAGCGGATGATGCTGTCAAAGTACTCCGCCGGGGCCTGAAAATAGCCGAAAGCCGGGTGCTTGGCGCGCTCAATGATGGCTTCCTGAATGGTGGGCACGGTGGGGAAGTTCATGTCCGCCACCCACATGGGGATGACATCGAAGCCTTCCTTCGGGGGAGCGGGAGAAAAGCCGTCGCCCTTCAGGCCGTCCACCGCAATGGCGTCCCTGCCGCGGCGGTCAATGATCGAAGTGAAATCGTATTTCATAAGTGCGCTCCTTCTCAAAAAATCGTTTGTCATCACCTTAACATATTTTTGCGTCCCATGCAACCACTCGCCGCAAAGTCGAAAAAATCCTGCGGAAAAATCACGAATTTTTACGATAAAAAAGAGCTTTCCACCCAGCGGCGGAAAGCTCTTTTGCAAAGCAGGTTCAGCCCTCGATGATCTCGACGGTCTTCATCTTGACCGGGGTCTTGGGCTTATCGTTCCAGTCGGTCGGGACAGCAGCGATCTTGTCCACCACGTCCATACCGGCGACGACCTTGCCGAACGCGGCATACTGGCCGTCCAGATGGGGGGCGTCTTGGTGCATGATGAAGAACTGGCTGCCCGCGCTGTTGGGGTTCATGCTGCGGGCCATGCTGATGACGCCGCGGGTGTGCTTGAGCGGGTTGTTCACGCCGTTGGCGGTAAACTCACCCTTGATGTTCCAGCCGGGGCCGCCGGTGCCGTTGCCCAGCGGGCAGCCGCCTTGGATCATAAAGCCGGGGATGACGCGGTGGAAGGTCAGGCCGTTGTAGAAGCCCTGACCGACCAGCTTCTTGAAATTCTCACAGGTGATGGGGGCGACTTCCTCATTCAGCTCAATGTCGATGATGCCGCCGTCTTCCATAGTAATGCGAACCATAATGTTCCAATGCTCCTTTAAATCATGCCCCGTTCCGGGGTGTTTGCGGCAGAAGTTCTGCCAGAGTTCCCTTATAGTATACCATACCTTTTGCCTTGTGCAACGGCATAGTTGCAACGTTTTTGTAAATTCGGGCCGGATTTTTACAAGTTCCCGTCAAAAAGGATCATTCAATCCACCTCGACCCACTCCGTGACAGGCTGGCCCTCCAACTGATTGCCGTCGGCACGGTAATACCGGGTCTCGGTCGTACCGGCCCGGTTCAACAGCTCTACCATAAAAACCTGTCCCGTTTCGACGGCCATCGGATAATTGTTACAGCCCATGACCTCTCCTGTGGTCGGCAAGTCCTTGAAGTCCTGATACGCATTTTCCAGCCGCCAAAACTTCCGGGTCTTGTAACCCGATATCTTGGAGATATCCTCCTCCCCAAAGTAAGAGGCCGTATAGCGTTTTCCGTTCACAGTGATTGTTTCCGTCGCAAGCGGCTCTGTCAGCATTGACAAATCTTCCGTATGCACCCGGCCTCCGTAGGTTTCGCTGAGCTGCCCGGCCATATAATCGGGTCGGCTGTACGACGACGCAATATGTGCCGCGCCATAGATCCCCATGATATCGGCCCTGCGTTCGGCTTCCAGTTCCTGATAGCTGCGCTCAAAATTTTCAACCATCTTGTTTTCCCGGTAAGCGTCTGCGGCATCCGAATCGGTTTGTTTGGTTGCATAGTAGGTTTTGCCTTGTTCGATATTTTCCAGCACACGCTGATACTCTGCCGTATCGTTCTGCCCATTGGCTTCCAGATAGGCCAGATACCGCGCACCGGTGCTTTTCCATGTATGTCCGACATCCGTACCATGGAACACCGTTTCAGGATACCGTTCCTTGATCTGTTTCAGAAAGTTTTTCATGACCTCCGTGCCGCCCTGCGTTCCCTGCCAATCTTGAAATTGCAGGTTCAGCAGCTCGTCATCATCCGCTTTCATCCAAAGGTTTAAAAACTGCGCATCGAAGTAGGGAAACTCCACAAACAGGTCCCGCATTCCCCGCGCGTAATAACCGCCCCAGATTTCAAGCTCTTCGTCGAGGATGCGCTGCTGGCTGTGTTCTTCACCATACAGATAGATCTGGCTTGTCAGCCCTCTTTGAATGTTGGCCACAGTCATCCCGGCCAGTAAAATCATGAGGAGGCCTAACAAAACGAGTTTCCACCTCTTCGGTTTTTCCTTTTCCGTTGTCTGGTTCATTTTTATCCTTCCTTTACGTCTTGCTGTAAACTTTTGTTGACAAATCCCGCCCCGTTACAATTCTTCCCGCAGCTCCGTCATATCGGCCCAGAAGCGTTTGGGGCAGTGGGTCATGCGGCCGCGCTCGTTGTGGCGGGCCTTGATCTCCAGCGTCTTGTAAAACTGCTTCCAGAGGGCTTGGAACTGCTGTTCCCGCGCGCTGGGCGGGGGAAGCACCAGCGGCTCAGCCAGTTCCAGAAGCTGCGGCTTATGGTCCTGATACAGCAGCACCGCTTGGTGCACTGCATCGTAGATCATGAAGTTCTCCTCCGGGAAGCGGCCGCAGAAATGCCCCCGCAGCAGCGGCAGGATGTAGTTTTTCGGGTGGATGACCGCCCCCAGCATCCCGTCGTGTTCCTCAAAGCGGACAAAGCCCTGAAACTTGTCCACCTCCCAGTCGAGACTCTTTTTCATCTCGTAGAGCGGGGCCACGTCCGGGTGGCCCGCCCGCTTGACGGTGCCCGGCCCCAGCGCAAAGGCCAAATGCAGAAACCGGATGAGGAGCAGTTCCTTGTCCTCCCGGCCGGAGAGGAAGTCCCGCGTGACAAGGTACTCCGTCTCCGCCCCCAGTTTCCGGCCAAAGCTCGCAAAGACACGCCGGGCCTTTGCGTGGTCGGTGGCAATGTCTTTGAACGGGTAGAGGGTGGCCGTCTCCCGCTCCGGCGTCCAGACCGCGAAGGGGATCTCGTGCTGGGCAAAGCTCTCGAAGACGCAGCAGAGGAAGCCCTCGAAGCTGCCGTCGTAGAGGTAGACCACATCGGCATCGTGAAGCTTGCGGGCGGGGGTCACAGTGCTTTCGCCAGACATTGCACTGCCTCCTCCCGCACCAATTTCTGTGCCGTGCGGGGCGGCACGCCCTGCGCCACCAGCTTGTCCACGGCGGGCGGGGAGAACATGCTCAACTGCTCGACCCCGCCGCTGAATACGTTCGGGTCGATGAGGGCGTTGGTGATCCGCTCCCGGCCCGCGCTGCCGCGTCCCGGATGCGCCCCCGCAAAGCCCCGGCAGGTGATGAAATACTGGGCCCGCTTGAGCACCACGCCCATACGTTTCAGCTCGTCCAGCCCCAGCGACGCCTGTTTGCGGGCGTGCCAGATCCGCCGGGCACTCTTGGGGCCGATGCCCGGCACCCGCAGCAGCATCTCGAAGGGAGCCTTGTTCACATCCACCGGGAACAGCCCGTAATGCTGCACGGCCCAGTTGCACTTGGGGTCAAGGTAGGGGTTGAAGTTCTGGTTATGCTCGTCCAGAATCTCGTCCGCCTTGAACTGGTAGAACCGCAGCAGCCAGTCCGCCTGATAAAGCCGGTGCTCCCGCAGCAGCGGGGGCTTGGTATCCAGCGCAGGGAGGCGGGTATCCTCGGTGACGGGGATGTAGGCAGAGTAAAACACCCGCTTGAGGCTGTACTTCTGGTACATCCCCTCGGTCAGCTTCAGGATATGGTAATCCGTCTCCGGCGAGGCTCCCACGATCATCTGGGTGCTCTGCCCGGCGGGGGCAAACTTGGGCGCTTTGCGGTAGAGGGTCAGCTCCTCCCGGTTGGCGGCCCCCTCCGCCGCGATCTGCTTCATGGGGCGGAAAATGGAGTGCCGCCCCTTGTCCGGGGCCAGCAGCTTCAGGCTGTTCTCGCTGGGCAGCTCGACATTGACGCTCAACCGGTCGGCCAGAAAGCCCAGTTGTTCCAGCAGCTCCGGGCTGGTGCCGGGGATGGCCTTGGCGTGGATGTACCCGCCGAAGTGGTACTCATTCCGCAGCAGCCGCAGGGTCTTGAGCATCCGCTCGGTGGTGTAGTCCGGGTTTACCAGCACCGCACTGGACAAAAACAGCCCCTCAATGTAGTTGCGGCGGTAAAATTCGATGGTCAGCTCGGCCAGCTCCCGCGGCGAAAAGGTCGCGCGGGGGACATCATTCGACTTGCGGTTGACGCAGTAGCTGCAATCAAAGGCGCAGCAGTTGGTCATCAGCACCTTCAGCAGACTGACACACCGGCCATCGGCGGTAAAGGCGTGGCAGCAGCCCGGCGCGTAGCAGCTGCCGAGACTTCCCGCCTTCGCCGTGTGGGAAGCGCCGCTGGACGTACAGGCCACATCATATTTTGCACTGTCCGCTAAAATGGTCAGCTTCTCCATCAGCGGCTGTTCCATACCGCACCTCCGTTCCAAAAAAATCAGACTGCCGCACAACTCCTTCCGTCATCGCTGGCACGGCAAAGCCGTGACTGATGGAGTTATACAGCAGTCCGATCGTTTACCACTTGGCCTTTGTCTCGACCACACGGCCCGCAATGTGAAGATTGTTCAGGTCCTCCCCCTTGATGACCATTTCCTTATAGGTGGGGTTGAAGGGCTGCAGCACGACGCAGTTGCCCCGCTGCAAATACCGCTTGAGGGTGCCTTCCCCCTCGTCGCCGTAGATCAGCACGCCCAGATCGCCGTTTTCCAGCGTATCCTGCTTGTGCACCAGCGCCAGATCGCCGTCGTGGATGCGGGGCTCCATGCTGTCGCCGCGCACCACGAGGTAAAAGTAGTTGGACGGATCCTTGACGCGGGCATACTCCCTGCCGTAATCCTCTTCAAAGGCCAGTGCGCCGTAGCCGGCCTTCACCGTGCCGATAACGGGGATCAGGCTGTACACATAGCTGCCGAAGAAGCGCTCTTCGGTCTGGCCCTCGTCGGCCGGGTCGAACAGGCCCAGCAGATAATCTGCAGTGGTGTCAAGGATCTCGGCCAGCTTCGCCACTGTGGTGGGGTCCGGCGAGCTTTTTCCGCTCTCCCACTTGCCCACTGCCTGCTGGGTAACGCCCAAAAGGGATGCAAGTTCCGCCTGACTCATATGCTTTTGCTTGCGGCATTGCCGTAACAGTTCCGGAAACGACATCGTTCAACACTCCTCTGCTTTCGTCCGTTGGGTTGGTTTCTTGGTGTTTTTATTATACAACAAAAAGATGTGCAAGTAAAGAGAAATTTTCGTTTTTCTTCGAAAAAAAGTTGTCGCCTCACAAAAAGCCCCTCGTCCCATGGAGAAATTTTCAATTTAGGGTTGACAGCACGCCGGAAATCTGGTAAATTAAATAGGCATTCGGTACGGCGTGTGCGAGTGCCCACGAGGAGAGATGTCCGAGTGGTTTAAGGGCGTAGGTCGTCTAAACAACGGCGCGAGGGTTCAAATCCCTCCTACTCCGCCAAGAAAAAGCTCGATGATTCTTTGAAATCACCGGGCTTTTTCCATTTATAGCACCCAATTCGTCACCACCGCCAGAATGCTCAGATGGACGGGGTAGAACCCATAAAACGCCCACTTGACCCACTGGGGGCAGCGGCCCCGCTGGCCGTTATAGAACCAGATGAGCACAAAGGCCAGCGGGGCGGTCAGCTCGAACAGCATCATCACCGCGCCGATGATGCACTGGTACTTCCGGTTGTTCCGGGTCAGGTAGAGCGCCACGATGAGCGCCACGCCGATGGCTCCGTAGTCCGTTTGCAGAAGCTGGGCAAGGATGACGCAGCCCAGCGCAGCAAGGCGGCCCTTCCATGCAATGTTCCCCTCGGCGTCCTGAAACTTCTGCATCAGCGCCATGGCCAGCACGCCCAGCGCCAGCGTCCAGTAGACATTCTGGTTCCCCCAGTGGAAGGGCGTCCGGAAAAAGGCCATGTCAAAGGGAACCTCGCTGAGAAGTCCAAACAGGAACAGCCGCTCCACATACCGCTTCACATCGTGGGTGTGGAGAAAGCCCTCCACCAGCAGGAAGCAGAAGATGGGGAAAGCCAGCCGCCCGATGTAGCGCAGGACACGGTCCAGTTGGAGCAGCGATGCCGCAGCGGGGTCGGTCGAAAACATACCGGACGCGATCAGCGGCACCAGAAGCCCTGCTTCAAGGCAGGAAGCCCCGATGTGGTCGATGAGCATGGTGATGCAGGCCATGAGCTTGAGCGTGGTCCCGCTCAGGCCCTGTCGTTTCTGTACTGGAAGTGTTTCCATTCAAAATCCCTCCTACTGCCCCGAAATCAGGCCGAAAACGCTTGACAGAACGGACGCAGAATAGTAAAATCAAGAAGATAATTGAACTATCTCAAACGAAAGATGAAAAAGATTCACAGAGAATGAAGCGTCTCCGAACGAGAAAACGGAAGGAGGCATGGGATATGACGCTGTTTTCCTATGAAATTTTTGACGCAGTTGCGCGGCAGGGCAGTTTCAACAAGGCCGCCCAGCAGCTGCATCTGACCCCGTCCGCCATCAGCCACGCCATTGCGGTGATGGAGGCAGAACTCGGCTTCACCTTATTCAACCGCGGCAAAAACGGCGTCACCATGACCAGCTACGGCTCGTCCATCTACCCGTCCATCCGTGCCGTCCTGAACAGCGACGAGGCGCTGCAGCAGAGCATCGCGCGGCTGAACGGTCTGGAGAAGGGCAAGGTCAAGCTGGGCGTGTTCAACTCCGTCTGTGCCGGGCTGCTGCCGGATATCCTCAAGGGCTTTTCCGCCCAGTTCCCCCAGATCGAGATCGAGGTCTATCAGGGTACTTACGACGACGTGAAGGAGTGGCTGCGCACCGGGCAGGTGGATATGGCCTTCCTGTCCAACAACTGCCGGGATGAATTCACCCTGACCGAGCTGTTCCGCGAGCCTCTGCTCTGCATCACCCCGATGGATTGGCCCGAACCGCCCCGCGGCGTGATGACGCCGGAGCTGATGAACGGCCAGAACTTTGTCGTCCAGTGGGACGCCACCGACGCCGAGATGCGCCAGTTCCTCAAGAAATACTCCATCGCCACCGAGCGCCGCTGCCACGTCATCGACGACCAGTCCAACATCGCCATGGTGGAGGCCGGCCTCGGCATCTCCATCATGCCCCGGATGCTGCTGCGCAAGTGCACTGCCGCCGTCAAGATCTACCCCATCCAGCCGGAGGAAGACCGCGTGGTCGGCTTGGCTGTCCAGCGCCCCACCGCGATGGCACCGGCTGTGGAGCAGATGTTCCACCACATTGTCGAGTATTGTCAGCACCTCGACTGAGCTTTATCATAACATACTGAGCCGGTGTTTACAACATCGGCTTTTTTCTTTTTGCGGATTGTATCCCACCCGGAGATACGGTATACTAAGGGTGCAATAAGGAGGGAACGACCATGAAACGACGGGATTTTTGCAAAGCACTGGGGCTTTCGGCGGCGTGCGGGGCGCTCTGGCCGCAGCTGACTGCCCGCGCAGCGGCGCAGCCGGTAGGCCGCGCCGTTCCGGACGGGAACTACACCCTGCCGTTCCTCAGCATCCTGAGCAATACGGACGTCAGCCACGATTTCTATTATTCGGAGAGCTTCTTCGACCACCCCGCCACCGAGTATGACCACAAACTCGCCTTGGTGACGCTGGGTATGGTCATGGCGGCCTTCAACTCCGCCGTCAGCGCCTACCGCTACTGGGTCAACGGCGAGGCGGGCCGGGAGCTGAATCTTGCCGCCTCCTACGAACTGCTGGGCTTTGGGGATGTGGTCTACTACAACTACGACATCGACACCGGCAAGGCGGGGGATTTCGTCGGCTACTCGCTGGCCCGCAAGAGCTTCGACTACAACGGCCAGAAGCGCACCCTCGTGGTGCTGATGCTGCGGGGCGGCGGCTACGGCGGCGAGTGGACCAGCAACCTGCACACCGGTGCCACCAACGCCCACTACGGCTTCACCACCCCCGTGGCGGCGGTGTACGCCTCCCTGAAAGCCTACCTCGCCAAGATCGAGGCGGAGGGGGAGCCGGGCGAAGTCAAACTCTGGGTCGGCGGGTACAGCCGCGGTGCCATTGTGGCCAACATGACCGCCGCCAAAGCGCTCCGGACTCTGCCGCTGCTCCAGAAGGAGAACTGTTTTGTCTACACCTTCGCCACCCCGGCTGCACTGACCGCCGCCGACCAGCCCGACTTGCAGCAGGACTTCGACAACAACCACGCTGCTGACGGCTCCCTGCGCACGACGTGGGCCGAGAGCAATATCTTCAACCTGATCTCCAGCGGTGACCTCGTGCCCCGCGTCCTCCCCGCCGACTGGGGCTATTACCGCAACGGCAACGACCGCTTCCTGCCCGCTTCCAAAAACAAGGACGAGCTGGCCGACCTTGACGCGCTGGGCGCGTCCTACGGGCCGGTGCCGCTCCAGATCAGCGAGCTTGCCACCGCCGAGGACACCAGCGCCGTCATCGCGGCGGTGGAGAAGTTCTGCGGCACCAAGGAGAACTTCCACGAGAAATACGAAGCCGCCCTGATGGACATGGTGCAGTGCGCCTTTATCCGCACCGAGGACGAAGTGCTGGCCGGGAAGGTCCTCTCGGACGAGGAGATCATCACCCGGCTGGAGAGCCTGTCCAATATGCACCAGTTTGACTTCTGGCGGATCACCACCTGCGTTTTCGCGGCATCCAAGATGAGCCGCCCCATTTTGGAGCGGTTCGGTCAGAACGTGCCGCTGATGGCCCAGCAGATCATCATCCCGGTGCTGGCGGTCGGCCTGTGCTACGGCATCGAGACCGACATCGTCAAGGTAGTGGCCCAGTACATCGTGAAGCTTGTCTCCATGCGGGGCGAGCTGGACAGCGTCCTCCGCGCCGCCTACTGCCACGAGGGCGAGAACTACTTGGCTCTGATGGAATATTACGCGCCGGAGGAGCACGGCATGGAGCCCTTCACCCGGACCTGACAAAAAAAGAGGCTGCTGCACAACTCCTTCCGTCATCGCTGACGCGATGCCACCTCCCTCTGAGAGGGAGGCTTTCACAGCTTACCGTTACGCCAAGGCTCCCTCCGAGAGGGAGCTGGCACGGCGAAGCCGTGACTGAGGGAGTTCTGTGCAACAGCCTCTTTTTCGTATTCAGAAGTTACAGCATCTCGTGGACAGTCTTGCAGATGGTGATTGCATCGAGACCGTACAGCTTCAGCAGATCCCACGCGGGGCCGGAGCAGCCGAACTTGTCCTGCACGCCGATGCGGCGGACGGGGGTGGGCTGCTTCTCGCTGAGCAGGGCGCAGACGGCCTCGCCCAGACCGCCGATGACGCTGTGCTCCTCGGCGGTGATGACCTTGCCGCATTCCTTGGCAGCCTTGAGGATGATCTCCTCGTCCAAGGGCTTGATGGTGTGGATGTTGATGACGCGGGCGTGGATGCCCTCGGCGGCCAGCTGTTCGGCGGCCAGACGGGCTTCGTTGACCATCAGGCCGGTGGCGATGATGGCGATATCGTCGCCCTCGGTGAGCTGCTCGCCCTTACCGATCTCAAAGTGGTAGTTGGCTTCGTCGTGGAAAACGGGAACCGCCAGACGGCCAAACCGCAGATAGACCGGGCCCTGCATCGCGTAAGCGGCGCGGACCGCAGCGCGGGCCTCCACGTCATCGGCGGGGCAGATGACGGTCATGCCGGGCAGACTGCGCATCAGCGCGAAGTCCTCGCAGCACTGGTGGGAAGCGCCGTCCTCGCCGACGGAGATGCCGCCGTGGGTCGCACCGATCTTGACGTTCAGGTGGGGGTAGGCGATGGAGTTGCGGATCTGCTCAAAGGCACGGCCCGCAGCAAACATGGCAAAGCTGGAAACGAAGGGGGTAAAGCCCATGGTGGACAGGCCGGCGGCCACGCCCATCATATTGCCCTCGGCAATGCCGCAGTCAAAGTGGCGGTCCGGGTAAGCCTTGCGGAACATGCCGGTCTTGGTGGCGGCTGCAAGGTCTGCATCCAGCACCACGATGTCGTCGTGACCCTCGGCGGCCAGTTCCTTCAGCGTGTTGCCGTAGCTGTCACGGGTTGCGATCTTCTTCACATCTGCCATCTTACTTGTCCTCCTCTTCCAGCGCGGCGTAGGCTGCGTTCAGTTCCTTCATGGCGATCTCATATTCCTCGTCATTGGGGCCCTTGCCGTGCCAGTCAACGGCGTTCTCCATAAAGGAAACGCCCTTGCCCTTGAGGGTATCCATCACGATGCAGGTGGGCTTTTCGGTCTCTGCGTGGAAGGCCTTGATGGCGGCTTCGATCTGGTCGTAGTCGTGGCCGTTGATGGTGATGACGTTGAAGTTGAACGCCTTCAGCTTTTCCTCCAGCGGTGCGCTGTTCATGACCGTCTCGGTGGTGCCGTCGATCTGCAGGTGGTTGCGGTCAAGGAAGACGCAGAGGTTCGACAGGCCGTAGTGGGCGGCGAACATGAAAGCCTCCCAGCACTCGCCCTCTTCCACCTCGCCGTCGCCGACGATGGCGTAAACGCTCAGGCCCTTGCCCGCGTGCTTGGCGCCCAGCGCCATACCGGCGGCGGCGCTGATGCCCTGACCCAGACTGCCGGTGGACATATCCACGCCCGGCACGCTGTTCATGTTGGGGTGGCCCTGCAGATAGCTGCCGATCTTGCGCAGGGTCTTGAGATCCTCCACCGGGAAGAAGCCGCGCTCAGCCAGCGCTGCGTACAGGCCGGGGGCTGCGTGGCCCTTGGAGAGCACCAGACGGTCCCGATCCGGAGCCTTCGGAGCCTTCGGATCGACGTTCATCTCCACGAAATAGAGGTAGGACAGCACTTCCGCGATATCCAGACTGCCGCCCGGATGGCCGCACTTGGCGCTGTGAGTGCCCTCGATCACGCCCATGCGGATGTGACAGGCGTGCTTTGCTAGGGTGAGTTTTTCTGCATTTGTCATGATGGTCCTCCCGTATGAACCTCAGCGTTTGCATCGGAGTGTGTGCGCAGGGAGGCCGTTGCGCCTCGATGCGCTATTTTTCAATTCTATATTATCTATTCTGTGCAAAAACGTCAAGCTTCTTTCGTGAAAATGTACATCACTTGGCAAAACCGCTTTCAAATTCGCCGGTTTTTGTGGAAATTGCAGCCCATTCCTTCCCCTTGACATCCCCCTTACCATCTGCTATAATTTTCACAATTCCGGCAGGAAGCCGGGCAGAGGGGCTGAAGCCCATTTTTTCCATCGTTTTTTTGAAACAGACACCATGAAGGGGTCTGCCTTTGGCGTACCATGCCAAGGGCGGGCCTCTTTTTTGTTGTGCTCTGTCACCAGAAGGAGGAACCATTCATGAAAACCAAACCCAACTCTCCCGCACGGAACATCGTGCTGGCCGCGCTGTTTCTGGCGCTGGCCTTTGTCCTGCCCATGATCACCGGCCATGTGCCCCAGATCGGCAATATGCTCTGCCCCATGCACTTCCCGGTGCTGCTGGCGGGCTTTGTGCTGGGCGGGCCGTGGGGCCTTGTCCTCGGCTTTATCGCGCCGCTGCTCCGCTCGGTGCTGTTCGGGATGCCCCCTCTGTACCCCATCGCCATCTCCATGGCCTTTGAGCTGGCCACCTACGGCGCCGTCAGCGGCTGGATGTACAAAAAGGTCCGGCACACTCTGCCCATGATGTATGCCGCCCTCGCCACCGCCATGGTGGCGGGCCGCCTTGTCTGGGGCGCGGTGCGGTTCGTGCTGGCGGGCCTGTCCGGCTCGGCCTTCCCCTTCTCGGCCTTCCTGTCCGGTGCGCTGCTCACCGCTGTGCCCGGCATCATCGCCCAGCTCATCCTCATCCCGCTCATCCTGACTGCTTTGCAGAAGGCAAAGTTCATGGACTGAGCCGTTTTCCCCGAAAAAAAGGGGCCGCTGCAAGTTTTCCCTTGCAGCGGCTCCTTTTTTCTATCATCAAAGCGATTTGCTTTTTATTTGCTCAGAAAAATCCGTTCCACTTTCCCACAGGAACTGGGATTTTTTCATTAGCCAGCGTAGAAATCGACACCAGCGTTGACAGAGCAAACCTCACCGATGATCTTCGCGATGTTCTTCAGAATCTTCATAATTTTTATCTCCTTCCCTCTTGGGATGGCCATATTATGCCATTCATTTATGAAGAAGAAGCAAATAGATTATGAATATTTCGTGAATTCAGTGTTATATTTTTGACGTTCTCGCGTCGATTGTTCAGCTCGCACAAAAGATTTTCCTCGTCAGCAAAGTTCTTGTATACATGAACAAGTACATGGGCATTCCATTATTCTGAGGACGAATTGCCTCCCTGTCCGGTCTTTTTTGCAAAAAGGGCTCCCGCAAAATCGCCTTTTGCGGAAACCCCAATGGATCAATCTTCGTTTACTTTTTACCACCCAAGAACTCCGGCAGGGGCTTGCCCTCCTTGAGCCACTGGTGATACTCGGCGGTGGCGGCGAACTCCACGTCGCCGGCGGAGTTCAGGGCCGTTTCCACAGAGTCCTGCACCACGCCAATGATGAAGCCGACGCCAACGACCTGCATTGCGATATCATTGGAGATACCGAACAGGGAACAGGCCATGGGGATCAGCAGCAGGGAGCCGCCCGCCACACCGGAAGCACCGCATGCGCCCAGCGCCGACATGACCGACAGCAGGATGGCGGCGGGCAGGGAGACCTGCAAGCCCAGCGTGTTGGCTGCGGCCAGCGTCATGATGGTGATGGTGATGGCCGCGCCGTCCATATTGATGGTCGCGCCCAGCGGGATGGAGACGGAGTACATATCCTTATCCAGCCCCAGCTTTTCGCACAGGGTCATATTCACAGGGATATTCGCCGCCGAACTGCGGGTGAAGAAGGCGGTCAGGCCGGACTCCTTCAGGCAGCGGAACACCAGCGGATAGGGGTTGCAGTGCAGATAGATGAAGATGATCAGCGGGGAGACGATCAGCGCCATGAACAGCATGGTACCGACAAGCAGTGCCAGCAGCCTGCCGTACTGGGTGAAGATGGACAGGCCATTGCTGACCACATTGGTATAGACCAGACCCATGATGCCGAAGGGCGCCAGATTGATGATCCAGCGTACGATCTGGGACACCGCGTCCGCCGTGTTGGCAAGGAAGACCTTGGTGCTCTCCGCACCGTACTTCTTCATAGCCAGACCGAACAGGCACGCCCAGAACAGGATGCCGATGTAGTTGCCGTTGAGCAGCGCGCTCACGGGGTTGGCCACAAAGTTGGTCAGCAGGGTGTTCAGCACCTCACCGAGGCCCTGCGGCACCACTTCCGACTCCGCAGCCTCTGCCAGAACGATGGTCTGGGGGAACAGAAAGCTCGTAACGACCGCAATGGCTGCCGCCAAGAAGGTGGTGAGCATATACAGCCAGATGACGGTGCCGAACCGGCGGTCCAGCTTGGAGGTGCCCTGCGCCAATGCGCTGGCCACGATGACGAAGACCAGAACCGGCGCAATGCCTTTCAGGGCACCCACGAACAGGTTGCCGAATTCTTCCAGCCAGCCCGCACCGGGGACCAGAACCGCCAGCACTGCGCCGACGATGAGGCCCACCAAGATCCGCAGGATCAGGCTGGTGGCATTGTACTTTGCCACGATTGCCTTCAGCGTTTTCATATCAAAACACTCCTCTACCTAAGTTGTATGCACACTGCGCACACATTTTCCTATCCCTCTACACGGAACAGGTAGATTATAGCCCTTATCCTTCAAGAAGTCAACGACTTTAGCCGATTTTTCTGGCTTTTCATCTAACAATAGGGAAGCACGAAGATGTTTCGTTGTCCGTATACAAAATACAATTTACAAAAAAGAACTGTGGTATGTCAAGAAAAAAGGCCCTGTCCAAAAAATCGGGCGGTGCGCCATGCGGCGCAGACGCTTTTCCGATTTTTCGGCAGGGCCGATTTATAGTAGGCCAGATCAGGCCAGATAGTTCACTTTACCGGGCACGAATCCCTCAATGCCCATACCGGGGGCATCGGAGACGGTGATGTTCTTTTCGTTGAAAACGGCACCGCCGAGGATGTGGTCCTCGCTGCACAGCACCGGGCCGTCGAGGTCGATCTTGGTGATGATCTTCTTGGCGCACGCCAGCTCCACGGCAGCGTTGACCGAGACCTTCGCTTCCAGCATACAGCCGATCATGCACTGGACGCCGTAGACCTCCGCCGCCGCCGCGATGCGCAGGGCGTTGGTGATGCCGCCGCACTTCATCAGCTTGATGTTCACGAGGTCGGCCGCGCCGGTCTGCATGATCTTGAGGGCATCCGCCGGGCTGAACACGCTCTCGTCCGCCAGAACGGGGACGTCGGCGTGGCGGGTGACGTACTGCATCCCCTCAAGGTCGGCGGCGGGGACGGGCTGTTCCACGAACTCGATGTCCAGCCCCTTATCCTGCATCTGGTTCAGGATACGGACGGCCTGTTTCGCGTTCCACGCCTGATTGGCGTCGATGCGGATGCAGACATCCTTTCCCACGGCCTCGCGGACGGCAGCCAGCCGGGCCACATCCAGCTCCGGGTCGATGCCCACCTTGACCTTCAGGCAGTCGTAGCCGCGGGCGATGGCAGTGCGGGCATCCCGCGCCATCTCCTCCGGCGGGTTCACACTGATGGTGATGTCGGTGACGATGTTCTTCCGGGCCCCGCCCAACATCCGGTAGACGGGGGCGTTGTACTTCTGGCCCAGCAGGTCCCACAGGGCCATATCCACCGCCGCCTTGGCGCTGGTGTTGTGGACGAGGGCCTTCTGCACGGCAGCGGTCAGGTCCTCGAACTCGTCGAGGTCGCGGCCCAGAATCGCCGGGGCGATGTGGTCTTGGATGGCCCCGATGATGGCCCCGGCGGTGTCGCCGGTGATGACGCCGGTAGGAGGTGCTTCGCCGTAGCCCACAGCACCGGTATCGGTGTGGAGCTCCACGATGACATCTTCGACGCTGTTCACCGTGCGCAGCGCCGTTTTGAACGGCACCCGCAGCGGGGTGGAAATGCGGCCCAGCCGCACCTGCGTGATCTTCATAGTTCGCAGCCTCCTCTTATTCCAACGGCAGATTGGCCAGCTTGACCATTGCCTGTGCGATGATCTGGGCGTTCTGCACCAGACGATCCAGATCGATGAACTCATCCGGCTGGTGCTCCGTCACGGGGTCGCCCTCGAACAGAGGGCCAAAGGCCACCGTGTTGGGCAGCACTTTCGCATACGTACCGCCGCCGATGCACTTGGGCGGGGCGTGGTCTGCGGTGGCCGTGCGGTAGGTCTCCAGCAGAGCCTTCACCAGCGGGGCGGTCTCCGGGTAGTAGAGCTTTTCCTTGTGGACGGACTGTTCCAGCTTCCAACCCGCATTCTCAAACGCGGCCTTCACGGCGGGCTGGCAGTCCTCCACGGTCTTGGTGACGGGGTAGCGGTAGTTCAGCTTGACCCGGATGCTGCCGCTGTCGCCCTCGATCAGGCCGAGGTTGCAGCTCATGGGGCCGGAGAGGTCATCTTCCAGCCGCTTTCCCAACAGCCGTGCGCCGTAGGGATCCAAGCCGAATTTTTCGGCAAGGAAGCTCACCACCCGCCGGGTGCTGCCCGTCAGCGGGAGCCGGTTCAGGTAGAGCATCAGCAGCCCGATGGCGTTTTTGCCCTGTTCCGGGTGGCTGCCGTGGGCCGAAACGCCCTCGGCCTCGACCTTCCAGCCGTCCTCCGTCCGGGTGACGGTGATGCCCTCAGCTTCGGGCAGGGAAATGCACGCCGGGCCGGTCAGCTCCGCCTCTGCATGGGCGGGCACCACATTGCCTGCCACGCCGCCGCGCACCGACTTGATCTGCAGCTTGCCGTCCTGCCGGAGCGAGATGCCATACCACTCGTTCAGGATGCCCTTTTCTCCGTTGATCAGCGGGTACTCGCCGTCGGGCGTGAAGCCCAGCACCGGCAGCTCCCCGCCGTGCTCCCGGTAATAGAAGACGTCGCGGTCGTTCGTCTCCTCGTTCAGGCCGAAGAGGAGGCGCACCCGGCGGTTCAGCGGGATGCCGAGATCCCGGATGGCCTTCAGCGCAAAGAGGCTGGCCACCACCGGGCCCTTGTCGTCGATGGAGCCGCGGCCAAAGAGTTTGCTGCCCACGATCTCCGCGCCGTAGGGCGGGTGATGCCAGCCCTCACCTTCGGGCACCACGTCCAGATGGCCCAACACCGCCACCATCTCGTCGCCGGAGCCGATCTCGCACCAGCCGATGTAGCGGTCAAGGTCGGTGGTCTCGAAGCCGAGTTCATGGCAGAGGGTCAGCGCCTCGGTGAAACAGGCGTCCACGTCCGCGCCAAAGGGCTTGCCGGGCAGGGGAGAAGCCTCCACGCTGGGCTTGCGGATCAGCCGCTGCAATGCCGCGATCATCTCCGGCCGCAGGGCGGCAACGGCATCCTCCAGCTCCTTGTTCCGTTTGCTCATCGTGCCGCTCCTTCCCGCGAAAGGCGCTGGTAAGCGATGCGGGGCGTACCGTCGGCCACATGGATGATGCCGCACTTCGTGAAGCCGTTCTTCTCCAAAATGTGCTGCATGATCTTGTTATCGGCGTGGGTGTCGGCCCGCAGACTCTCGCAGTGCTCCAAGCACCAGTTGATGATGTCCGACGCCACACCGGGGCGCTTGCCCGCCGAGGCCAAGCGGTGAATGGTGCCGTAAGGCAGGGTGTCGTTCAGCCACTGGCCGTCCTCGATCTTGGCATAGGTCGGGTCCGGGCCAAGGATGAAGGCGAACGCACCCTCCAGCGCGCCGTTGTGCAGATACACGAACAGGCGGTTGGTGTCGATGTCCTCTTCGATCAGCTCCTGCGGGGGGAAGTTCAGGCCCCATTGGGTCGGGTTGCCACTGTCGGCCATGGTTTGCCGGGCGCGGGCATAAATTTGCATGATAGCGTCCAGATCAGAGCGTCTTGCTCCACGAAACATGTTCATCCACCCTCTCTTCGGATGCGCGAAAACCGACACATCCAGTCTATTGGTCTCATTTTATCACAATCCGCACCGAAATTCCAGTTTTTGCCGCACACAAAAACGGCCCTCTCCGCCCGAAAGCGGAAAGGGCCGCAAGCGTCAGTTTCACGCGCGGGTGCGGCTCGCGCGGGTATTGCGGTACTCGCGGGGGCTCTGGCCGTAGCGCTCATGGAACAGGCGGTAAAAATAGCTCGTATTTTCGTACCCTACCTGCGTGATGATCTGCTGGATATTCAAATCGCTGCGGCGCAGCAGCCGCGCCGCCGTCTCCATCCGGTGCTTCTGGAGCAGCTCCTTATAGGTCTTGCCGGTCTGGGCACGGACGCACTCGCTGACATAGGCCAGCGAAACGCCGTAAGTACGCGCCACATTGGAGAGGCTTGCTTCGCGATAGTTCTGGGTGATCTCCTGTAAAGCCGCTTGGACCAGCGCTTCCCGGCTGACCGTTTCGCCGCGGGATTCCAGCGGAAAATTCTGCATCTGTTTCATAAGACTCCGATCCTCCGTATTCAGCCTTTCTGACTATAATACGGTCCAGTGCCCCGAAACATTGCAGGGGAAACTTAAATTTTTCGAGCAAAAATGAAATTTCACAATTGGGGCGGTACAGCGCCGCACAACAAAAAGCCGCCCTCGCTGGGAGGGCAGCTTTTCCGGAAAAAGTGAGGAAAACACGAACTTTCCGGGGAAACTCAGAACATGGCTTCGTTTTGGTAGCGGCCGGTGCGGAGGAACTCGACCCACTCGGCAAGGTTCACGGCGTGGTCGCCGATCCGCTCCAGATACTTGATGACCATGAGCAGGTCAAGGGCGGCATCCACCTTGGCGGGGTCGGCGGCGATCTCGGCGGCGAGGGTGCGTTTGATGGCGTTGAAGTCGTAGTCCACTTCATCGTCGGCGGCGATCACCTTCTGGGCGGCGGGCTCGTCCTCGCCGGTCAGGGCGTCGAGGGCGTCAAGGAGCATTTTGTGGGCCTTCTGGCCCATCCGAATGGCGTCGCTTACGGCAGGGTCGCCCGCCTTGCGGGAGGCCGCAAGGTGGGGGATGATCTCGGCGATGTCGGCGGCATGGTCGCCGATGCGCTCGATGTCGGTGACGGTCTTCATCGCCGTCGAGATGCGGCGTAGGTCGCCCGCCACGGGCTGCTGGCGGAGCAGCAGGGTCATGCAGCGGTGCTCAATGTCCCGCTGCATACTGTTGATGCGGCCGTCCCCCTTGACGACCGCCGCGGCCGCGTCGGCGTCGGCGGTGCAGAGCGCTTCCAGTGCGGCCTCCACGGCGTCGGCGGCACACCCGCCCATCTCGGCCACGGCCGTTTTCAGCGCGGCGAGGTCTGCATCATATTGTGCGCGAATGGTCATGTGAAAACCTCCCTCTCAGCCGAACCGGCCGGAAATATAATCCTCTGTGCGTTTGTCCTGCGGCGTGCTGAAGATCTGCGCCGTGGGGCCCGCCTCCACCAGCTCACCCAGCAGGAAGAAGGCCGTTTTGTCGCTGATGCGGGCCGCTTGCTGCATATTGTGGGTGACGATGACGACGGTGTAGTTCTCTTTCAGCTCGCTCATCAGCTCTTCCACCTTCATGGTGGAGCCGGGGTCAAGGGCGCTGGTGGGTTCATCCATCAGCAGCACTTCGGGCTGGACCGCCAGCGCACGGGCGATGCACAGCCGCTGCTGCTGGCCTCCGGAAAGGCCCAGCGCACTCTTTTTCAGGCGATCCTTCACCTCGTTCCAGAGCGCCGCGCCCTTCAGCGAGCGCTCCACCAGCTCGTCCAGCTCGGCTTTGTTCCGCACGCCGTGGAGCTTGGGGCCGTAGGTGATATTGTCGTAGATGCTCATGGGGAAGGGGTTGGCCTTCTGGAACACCATGCCCACGCGGCGGCGCAGCTCGGTGGGCTGCATCTCGCGGGCAAAGATGTCCTGCCCGCGCAGCCGCACGTCACCCTCGATCCGCACGCCGGGCACGAGGTCGTTCATCCGGTTCAGCGTCTTGAGGAAGGTGGACTTGCCGCAGCCGGACGGGCCGATCAGCGCGGTGATCTCCCGCTCGCCGACATCCATCGAAATGTTTTTCAGAGCTTTGAAATCGCCGTACCATAGGTTTAAGTTTTGGGCGGTGATGATCGGAGCATTCTCCATAATAATCCTCTTATTGTTTTTGTTTCAGCTTATTCTTGGCCAGCCGGGCGGCAAGGTTGATGGCCAGCACCAGCACCAGCAGCACGGCACCGATGGCCCACGCGGAGTCGAAATCGCCGTCCTCAAAGGCTCGCAGATAGAGCAGGACGGAGAGGGTCGCGCCGTTGGAAGTGTAGGCTTTGGCCACGCTCTTGGCGATGACCTCGGCAGCACCGGCGGTGAAGAGCAGCGCGGCGCTCTCGCCCACGATACGGCCCACAGCCAAGATGCAGCCGGTCACGATGCCGTCGATGCTGCAGGGCAGCACGATGGTGCGGATGATGTGCCATTTGCCCGCGCCCAGCCCCAGCGCGCCTTCGCGGTAGCCCTGCGGCACCGTTTTCAGCGATTCCTGCGTGGTGCGGATGATGGTGGGCAGGTTCATGATAACCAGTGTCAGGCTGCCGGAGAGCAGACAGGTCTGGAAGCCCAGCGTCTGCGCGAAGACCAGCATACCCACCAAGCCGTAAATGATGCTGGGGATGCCCGCCAGCGTCTCGTTGGTGAACTCGATCACCGCGATCAGGCGGCGGTTGGAGGCGTATTCGGTCAGGTAGACCGCCGCCCCCACCCCCAGCGGCAGCACGATCAGCAGGGTGAGCAGGATGACGTACAGGGTGTTCAGGATGGCGGGCAGGATGCCGTCGGTGCCCTTCAGCACGCTGGCGGTGGTGGTCAGGAACTTCCAGCTGATGTGGGGGATGCCCCGCACCAGAACCATTCCGAGGATGCCCGCCACCAGCACCATCACGAGGATAGCGGCGGCCCAGACGGCGGCGGTGAAGAAGCGGTTCCATGCCCGGCGGGCCGGGGAGAGATCAGCGTGCATCGCGGTCGCCTCCCTTCAGGATCACGTTCAGCACCACATTGATGCCCATGATGAAAACGAACAGGACCAGCGCGATGCTGAACAGCGCCTGTTTCTGCAAGCCGCTGGCGTAGCTCATTTCCTTGGCAATGGCCGTGGTCAGGAAGGTGACGCTGCGGAACAGGCTGTCCGGCATATTGGGGCTGTTGCCCGCCACCATCATGACGGCCATGGCCTCGCCGATGGCGCGGCCGATGCCCAGCACGATACCGGCAGCGATGCCGCTTTTCGCGGCGGGGACGCTGATCTTGAACCACGTTTCGGTGTCGGTGGCTCCCAGCGCGAGGCTGCCCTGCTCATACTCCGGCGGCACGGCGTTCAGGGCCGTTACCGACACGGAGACGATGCTGGGCAGGATCATGATGGCCAGCACGACGATGGCGCTCAGCAGACACGCGCCCGACGCCTTGCCGAAGGCCTTGGCCACGGCGGGAACCAGCACCTGCATACCCAGCAGACCGAACACGACGCTGGGGATGCCGCTCAGCAGCTCAATGGCGGTGACCACCACGGTGCGCACGCGGGGCCCGGCTGCCTTTGAAAGGAAGACCGCCGTCAACAGTCCCACCGGCACACCGATGAGGGTGGCCCCCAGCGTGCCGTACACGCTGGAGAGGATGAAGGGCAGGATGCCGTACTTCGGGTCGGCGGCGGTGGAGGCCCACTCGGTGCCGAACAGGAAGCGGAACAGGCCGATCTTGCGGATGGCGGGCACGCCCGACGCGATCATGTACACCGAAATGAGGAGCACGCAGCCCACCGCTAGCATTCCGCACAGGAAGAACAGGAAGTTCATCACGGCCTCCAGCCATTCGGCGGGGGTGCGGGGCAGCTCGATCTTTTTCAGAAACGATTTGTTCTGTTTCATAGATTCAGGTCATCACTCATTCACAGGGACGGCACCGGCGGTACGGATGAGGTCGGCGGCGTCGGTGCTGGTGGCAAAGTCGAAGAAGGCCTGTGCCTGTTCGGACAGGGTGACGGACTTGTTGGTGACGAAGACGAAGGGGCGCTGGACCTCATAGCTGCCGTCCTTGACGGTCTCCTCGCTGCACTCCACGCCGCCGACCGTGACCATCTTCACGGTGTCGCCCACAGCGGAGAGGGAAGCGTAGCCGATGGCGAGGGGGTTGGCCTCCACCGCGCTGATGACGGCGCCGGTGGCGGTCAGCTCCTGCGCATACTTGCAGGAATCCTTCACGTCCACGATGCTCTCGAAGCCGTCGCGGGTGCCGGAACCGGCCTCACGGCCGATCAGAACGATCTCGCCGTCGTCGCCGCCCACATCGGCCCAGTTGGTGATCTCGCCGGTGAACATCTGCTTGAGCTTGTCCACGGTCAGGTCCTCGACCTTGCTGGCCTTGTTCACGATGATGGCGATGCCGTCCAGTGCGATGACGGTGCCGTCCACATCGTTCTTCTCCTCGTCCTTCAGGGCACGGGAGGACAGGCCGATGTCCAGCGTCTTATCGGTGGCACCGGTGATGCCGGCGCCGGAACCGGTGGGGTCATAGCTGACGGTGACGCCCGGCTCCACTTCCGCAAAGCCTTCGGTCAGGGCAGCGATGACGTTCTTCATGGAAGTGGAACCGCCGGTGGCCACATTGCCGGACAGGCTGCCGGAAGCCGTGGAAGCCGCCGCAGAAGAAGCGGTGGATGCCACGGAAGAGGCAGCGGCGGAAGAAGCGGAACCGCCGCAGGCGGTCAGGGCAGCGGCAGCAGCGGCTGCACCACAAACGGCAAGGAACGAACGACGCGTGATCTTTTTCATGATGTTTTCCTCCAAAATAACGCCGGGGCTTTTGCCCGGCCTCGATTTTCCTTTTTTGTGTTTTCCCTTGGAACGCCTTGATTATAGCGCCCCGCCATTCCGGCTGCGACCATGATGGAGCAAAATCGAAGTAAAATCTTTGTGCAAGTCGGCAAAGAAAAAACGCCGGAGCTGTGCAAACCGCACAACTCCGGCGTCGAAATTTTCTGTTTTTATTAGGTGATAATAATGGTATTGGCTTCTTTCTTATAGACCTTGCAGCTCAGATAAGTTTTATTGTCCTGCGGATTCGGGAAGAACAAGATCTGCACATAATCAAACGAGATATCCTTGCCCGTTCCGCACAGATGCCCCTTCTCATACTGGCCGCGATTCAGCGTGCGCTTTTCCATCGCATTCCAGCTCTTGTTTTTCTTCAAGAACGCCATCGTCCCCGAATCGATCGTCAGATCTTTCGAGCCATTCACCCGCAGCTTAAAGCTGCCATTGGCCGGGTCGATGGGAATGCCCGCAGCGCTGCCATTGTTGATAAGCACTTCCGGAACCAAATAGAACGTACCGTCAGCATCCCCATAGGAGAGCGAACGAACCGTCATTTTGATGTCTCTCAGTTCGGCAGTATCATTCAACCCCTTTGCATTTGCAACCAGATCCCCACTGCCACAAGCCGTCAGCCCCGCCGCCGAAACAGCCAGCGCCGCGGCCGCAGCACTCTTCAGAAATACACGACGGGAAAATTTCAGTTCCATAAAATCGCTCTCCTAGGTTTTGGTTCTATTATTTCCGGGCAGAGGTAACGCTTCCGTCTGCATTCCGGTTCATCACAAAGGTGGAAGTATTGCCTTTCAGCTTGAAGGTGAACTCCAAGCTGCCCCAGTTTTTGTTGACAGGGGCTTCGCCCTCGTCATAGACGGGCTGGAAACAGATATAACCCGCCTCTGCCTTATTCAGATCCTTGCCCGGCCCATAGGTCTTGGTGCCGTTTGCATCGAACAGCGGGGTGTACTTGCCCAAACCGCTCACATTTGCTGCCTTTTTCGGATCCAGAACGACCTTTGCCTTGTGGCCGTCGATCGTTGCGCTGGTGATGTCGCTTGCCTTGAAGGTGACCGTCTCATTGGTCAGATTCTTGACTTGGAATTCGACAGCCAGCAGCACCAGCTCTTCCCCATTCGACCACGACTGGTACTGATTGCTCAGGGCATACATAAAAGAGCCTGCGCTGTCTGCCGCATGGCCCTTCTGGTCACCGTACTGCTGGAAGAACGAGCCGAGCGCATTATCGACCGCATCGCAGCCGCTCAGTGCACCCGCTGCACCCACAGCCAGCGCCATTGCGCCGGTGATCTTCAAGAACGAACGCCGAGTCATCATTTCCATTGTTTTTTTCCTCCTGTTGATCTGTGCCCCAGCGGGCACTCCGCAAATGATCTCTCTGTCAAGAATACCCATATTCTTCCGTTCTGTCAAGTCTCTTTTTTCAGTAAAAACCGCCCGTCCGTACACAGCGTACAGGCGGGCGGCGGGGGATTTAGGATTTCGGGGTCAGAACTGCGCCGTAGACCCATCGGGGCGGTAGAAGGTGACGTACTTTCTCCACTGGGGTTCTCCCATGGTGCGGCGGTAGCAGTCCACAAGGCCCTGCACGGTGGTTTCGGCGTCCGGAGTGCGGGAGCCGCAGGGCAGCACCAGCACCCGGAACCATGCGTCGAAGAGGTGTTCGGTCCAGCCGACGTCCTGTGCGCCGCAGCGGGCGTAGAAGCCCAAGCGGCGGACGGCCATGGCTTCGTCCTCGGCCTTTTCGGGGCACTCGGCCTCAATGAGGATGGCGGACGCGCCGTTTTCGTGGCTGGGCAGCTCGGCCAGCAGGGCCGCGCCGAGCCCTGCGGCCCGGTATTGGGGCAGAACGGCGAAATAGTCCAACTGGCTCATGGCACAGCCCACGGGCCGCACCATCAGCAGATACGCCGCCAGCGCCTCGCCGTCAAAAACGCCCCATGTGTGGGCAGTCCCGGCGGCTTCGCTGGTCAGGATCATGCTCAGCGGCTTCCGCTCGCTCTGGGGGAAATCCCGGCACATCTCGTGGAGGTACACGCGGGTCAGTTCGTCAGCGGTCAGCAGCCGCCATGTCAGGGTCACGGGGTTCATAGGATGCGGATTCCTTTCTGGATGACAGCCTTGATGTTGAGCGCTTCGTCCGCCAGAATCACGTTGCCGTACCGTCCGGCGCTCAGGCTGCCATAGTCGTTGTCGATGCCAATGCTCTTGGCGGGGTTTTCGCTGGCGGCACGGACAGCGCTTTCCAGCGGGACACCCATTTCCAGCACGGCGCGCTTCATGCAGTCGTACAGGCAGGTGGCGCTTCCGGCGATGGTGCCGGGCTGTTCGGTCAGGGTGGCACGGGGGCCGCAGACGGTGACCGCCTGTCCGCCCAAGCTGTACTGGCCGTCGGGCAGACCGCAGGCCATCATGCTGTCAGCGATCAGGATCACGTGGTCATCGCCGAAGGTGTTGAAGGTGAAGCGGACCATGGCCGGGTGGATGTGGACGTGATCGGTGATAAGCTCCACTTCTGCGCCCCGCTCCAGCGCCGCAATGATGGGGCCGGGCTCCCGGTGGGTGATGCCGGGCATGGCGTTGTACAGGTGGGTCATGTGGGTGGCACCGGCGTCAAAGGCCGCAAGGGCGGTATCGTAGCTGGTGCAGGTGTGGGCGATGGAGATGCGCACTTCCTCGTGGCACTCCTTGATGAAGTCCAGCGCGCCCGGCTCCTCCGGGGCAACATCCACCAGCTTGATCAGGCCGCCCGACCGCTCCTGCAAGCGGCGGAACATCCCCACATCGGCGGGGTGGAGGTACTCCGGGTTCTGGGCGCCCACCTTCTTCGGGCTGATGAAGGGGCCTTCCATGTTGATGCCCACAAGGTCCGCGCCCTTGCCGTTTTTGTGGGCGGCGGCGGCATCCATGACGTTGTTCAGGATCTCTTCCGAGAAGGTCATGGTCGCGGGGCAGATGGCCAGCACGCCTTTGCTGGCCTCGAAGTCAGCGAGGGTCTGGATGGCTTCTTCGCTGCCGTCGCAGAAGTCCTTGCCCATAGCCCCGTGGAAGTGGATATCCACCAGACCCGGCAGGGCATAGGCCCCGGCCGCGTCCACGACCTCCTCGCCCTCTTCGGGCTGGGCGAACGGCACGATGCGGCCATCGCGGATGAAGAGGTTCCCCTCCTCAAAGGTGTGGCGGGGGGTATAGATTTTTGCGTTCTTGATGATCATATGCTCGTTCCTCCAACCTCTCAGTCAAGCCTTCGGCTTGCCAGCTCCCCTAATAGGGGAGCCTCTGGCGTATCCAGCAAGCTTCATCCGACTGCCAAGGCCTCCCCTCAGTAGGGGAGGTGGCATCGCGTAAGCGATGACGGAGAGGTTTATTCCTTAAAGAAGGCTCAGTGCCTCTTCATCGGCGACCAGAATGCAGTCGGGGTGCATCTGGAGGATGGAACCCGGGCACTCCGGGGTGACGGGGCCGGACACAACGGCCTTGACGGCCTTGGCCTTGGCCAGACCGTTGGCCACCACCAGCACCTTGCGGGCCTGCATGATGGTCTTGATGCCCATGGTGTAGGCCTGTTTGGGCACAAGGTCCTCGTTGCCGTCAAAGAAGCGCTTGTTGGCCTCGATGGTGGCGGGGGTCAGGTCAACGCAGTGGGTCTCCAGCTCAAAGGCTTCGCCCGGCTCGTTGAAGCCGATGTGGCCGTTGGGGCCAAGGCCCAGCAGCTGCAGGTCGATGCCGCCGACGCTGTGGATGATCTCGTTGTACTTGGCGCAAGCGTCTGCCGCGTCGGGGTTGGTGCCGTCGGGCAGGTGGATGGCTTCGGGGCGGATGTTCACATGGTCGAACAGGTTCTTGTGCATAAAGCTCCAGTAGCTTTCCGGGTGCTCCTTGGGCAGACCGCGGTACTCGTCGAGGTTGACGGTGGTGACTTCGGAGAAGTCGATGTCGCCCTTGTTGTACCACTCCACCAGCTGTGCATACGCGCCCACCGGGGTGCCGCCGGTCGCCAGACCCAGCACGCAGTTCGGCTTCATAATGACCTGCGCGGAGATGATGTTGGCAGCCTTGCGGGACATATCCTTATAATCCTTTGCACGAATGATCTTCATAATGGGAACCTCCTGATTTTTTTCATTGACCCTAGTATAACACGCTTTCGGTTTCCAGAAAACGCTTTTGTGTGAACAAAAAAGAGGGCCGCCGAGGATGGGCGTAAACGCCCGCCCTCAGCGGCCCATGGGAACAGATGCGGAATCAACCAGACTTCCGCAGATTGCAATTCAGAAATGCACTTACAGCATCTTCTTCAGCTCGTCGTACACGAACTGGACCTTGGTGCCGATGATGACCTGACAGGTGTTCTTGTCGGGGCGGATGACGCCGGCAGCGCCAGCAGCCTTGACAGCCTTTTCATCGACCTGCGTGTAGTCCTTGATGGTGAAGCGCAGACGGGTAGCGCAGTAGTCCACGCTGGAGACGTTTGCCTTGCCGCCGATGGCCTTCAGCACACCAGAAGCAACTTCGGTGTAGTTGTTGTTGGCCAGCGTCACCTTCTTCTCGGCCTCTTCGGCGTCCTCGTCCTCACGGCCGGGGGTCTTCAGGTCGAACTTGGTGATGGCGAAGTAGAACACGAAGTAGAACACGAGGAAAGCAGCGATGCCCAGAGGAATGATCATCCAAGTCTTAGCAGCTGCGGGCAGGGAAGCGGAGAACACGAGGTCGGTGGCACCGGCAGAGAAGCAGAAGCCAGCACGGAAGCCGGAGTAGTAGGTGATGACGGTGAAGATGCCGTACAGAGCAGAGTAGACAATGTACAGCGGGAAGCACAGGAACATGAAGCCGAACTCGAACGGCTCGGTGACGCCGCAGACGAAAGCGCAGATGGCAGCGGACAGGACCAGACCGATGGCAGCCTTCTTGTTCTTAGCGGTGCGGACCATGGCCAGCGCAGCACCGGCGATACCGAACATCATGCAGGGGAAGAAGCCGGACATGTACATGCCGAGGCTCCAGCCCACATCCGCAGAGGTCTCGCCAGCCCAGAAGTGGGACAGGTCGCCCAGACCGATGGTGTCGAACCAGAACACGTTGTTCAGAGCGTGATGCAGGCCGGTGGGGATCAGCAGACGGTTCAGGAACGCGTAGATACCAGCGCCGATGCCGTCCATGCTTACGATGGCCTCGCCCAGAGCGACCAGTGCACCGAAGATCAGAGGCCAGACGAACAGCAGGACAACGGAGACCACGATGGAGATCAGGCCGGTGGCAATTGCGACGAAGCGCTTGCCGGAGAAGAATGCCAGCCAGTCAGGCATCTGGGTGTTCTTGAACTTGTTGTAGCAGGTCGCGCCCACCACAGCGGCCAGAATGCCGATGAACGAGTTGCCAGCGACCTTCTGGAAAGCGATGTAGGTAGCAGTGCCCTCTTCGAGGGTGCGGACTGCACCGACGACGGCGGGGCTCAGCAGCTGCTGCATCATCAGGAAGCTGACGAGGCCAGCCAGACCAGCGGTACCGTCGTGGTCATCCGCCAGACCGACTGCTGCACCAATTGCAAACAGCCATGCCATGTTGTCGATCAGAGCGCCGCCTGCCTTGACCAGCAGGAAGCCAACGGTATAAGCTGCGCCGGAAGTTGCTGCACCGGGCACACCCATAACGCCCGGAGCAAAGGCATAGCCAAGACCCATCAGGATGCCGCAGATCGGCAGAACCGCGACGGGAAGCATCAGTGCCTTGCCCAGTTTCTGGAGATACTTCATCATAAGACACATTCCTCCTTAAAGAATGTTGTTGTTATGGCGGCCTCTGGTTGCAGACCGTCCATAATTGCGTAACAATATCTTAACACATGTTAAGAAAAAAGGAAAGGGGGTTTCCGCCCTTTTCTCCACAATTGATACAAAAATCCTTGATTTTGCATTTTTTAGTCAAAAGTTTTTGGGGTTTTTGATGGGATACAAGCTTTCGCCCTGAAAAGAATTTTCTCATTTGTGAATTTTCTATGTTCTGCCGCCTCTGCCGCGCACTTCTTGCGCCGTGGCGGCGTCTATGTTACTATATAGGTATTCCCGAACCGTGTACAACATCCCGAAGGAGGTTTTATCAATGGAATGGACTGATATCCGCCTGACCGTGGCCAAGGCCGACGCCGACAACGCCGAAGCCGTTGCCACCATGATTGCCGAAGGCGGCATCTATATCGAAGACTACAGCGACATCGAACAGCAGGTGGCCGAAATCGCGCATGTGGACCTCATCGAGCAGGAACTGCTGGACAAGCCCCGCGATCAGGTCATCATCCACCTGTATCTGGAGCCGGGCGCTTCCCCCGTGGAGACGCTGGCCCTCATCGCGGCCCGGATGGAGGCGGCGGGCATCGCCTACACCGTCGAGACCGAAGGTGTGGAACAGGAGGACTGGCAGAACGGCTGGCGCAAGTATTATCACCCGATGGAGATCGGCCAGCGCCTTGCCGTGGTGCCCTCTTGGCAGGAGTACGACACCGACCGCGTCAAGCTCATCCTCGACCCCGGCCTCGCCTTTGGCACCGGCGGCCACGAGACCACCAGCCTCTGCTTGGAGGCGCTGGATGAGCGGGTCAAGGGCGGCGAACGGGTGCTGGACATCGGCACCGGCTCCGGCATCCTTGCCATCGCAGCGCTCAAGCTGGGCGCTGCCTCCGCCGAGGGCGTGGACATCGACCCCGTGGCCGTCCGCACCGCCGGGGAGAACGCCGCCCTGAACGGCACAGCCGACAAGCTGACCGTCCTTGTGGGCGATCTGTCCGACAAAGCCAGCGGCACCTACGACATCATCACCGCCAACATCGTTGCCAACGCCATCCTGTCGCTGGCCCCCGCCGTGCCCGGCCTGATGGCCGAGGATGCCGTCTTCATTGCCAGCGGCATCATCGACAGCCGGAAGGATGAGGTCATCGCCGGGCTGGAAAAAGCCGGGCTTACTGTACAGGAAGTTAAGGAAAAGCGCGGCTGGGAGTGCATTGTCTGCAAAAAATGCAAGTAAGGCCAGAAAGCCCTCTCCGTCTCGCTGACGCTCGCCAGCTCCCCCGGAGGGGGAGCTTCAGTTGAAAAGGATCGAAAAATGCCGCACCGTTATTTTACTACCGAGATCGCCGACGGCACCGCAACGCTGCGGGGTGCCGACGCCCATCATCTCGCCCGCGTGATGCGGGGCAAGCTGGGCGATACCGTCATCCTCTGCGACGGCAACGCCGTGGAGTACACCGCCACCATCACCGGCTTCGGCCCGGAGACGGTGGAGTTCAGCGTGGAGCCGGGCTACCCCAGCGCCGCCGAACCCAGCGTAGAAGTCACCCTTTTTGTGGGCTATCCCAAGCAGGACAAGCTGGAGCAGGTCATCCGCCACGGCGTCGAGCTGGGCTGCGCCCATTTTGTCCCCTTCTTCAGCCGCTACTGCGTGGCAGCCCCCAAGAAAGAGGAGCAGAAAAACGAGCGCTACAACCGCATCGCCTTTGAAGCCGCCAAGCAGTGCGGCCGGGGCGTTTTGCCGGATGTGGCCCTCCCGCTGCCCAACTTCGGCGCGCTCTGCCGCAGTCTGGAAGGATACGACCTCGTGCTCTTCTGCTACGAGTGCGGCGGTGCTCCCCTCCGGGAGCTGCTGGCAGACCTCCAGCCCGCCGACGGCCGGAAGCGGAAGATTGCCGTCATCACCGGCGCAGAGGGCGGTTTTGCCGCCGAGGAGGCCGAGATGGCCGCCAAAGCCGGTGCCAAGACCGTCGGTCTCGGCCCCCGGATTCTCCGCTGTGAGACGGCCCCGCTGGCCGTCCTCTCCGCCGTTATGACCCTGACGGGGAATCTGGAATAACGCTCTTTCAAACAAAAAGGGGCTGCTGCACGTTCGGCTAAAACGATGTGCAGCAGCCCCTTTTTTATGCTTCAGTAGTACATATTCTTTCTGTCAATCCCGGCTGTCTGCTTCCAGCAGTGCGCGCTTCACGCCGATGAGGCTCTGGGGGCTCATGGAGAAGCTGCGGAGGCCGAGTTTCAGGTACTGGATTGTATTGGCCGGGTTGCCGACGGCCATGCCGCAGATGGTCACGGGGATCTGCCCCGCGTCGGCGGCTTCCATGACCATGGCGATGAGCTTTTTCATCGCATGGCTGGCGGGGCGGTAGTAACGCTCCACAATGGAGAGGTCCCGGTCAACGGCGTGGGTGTACTGGGTCAGGTCGTTGGTCTCGATGACGAAGAAATCGCACCCGCGAGCCACGAATTCTTCCGCCGTCAGGCAGGCGGAGGGCACGCTGAACATGACGCCGAAGGGGGTCTTCTCGTTGAACCGCTCGCCCCGCTCCCGCAATTGCTGGCGGCAGTGCTCCACCCGCTTCATGGCTTCGTCCCAATCTTCAAGGTTGGTCACCATCGGGAACATGATCCGCAGCGGGCCGTCCGCCGCCGCCCGGAGCAGCGCACAGATCTGGGTCTCGAACTGGTGGGGGCGGCGCAGACTGCTGCGGATGCCGCGCAGCCCCAGCTTGGAGGATTCCGGCCCTTGATGCGCATCGGCCATGGTGCGGTCTGCGCCAAAGTCGAAGGTGCGGACCGTGACGACACCGCCCTTTGCCGCAGCAAGGCAGGAGTGATAGAACACATACTGCTCCTGCTCGTCCACCGGGCGGCCCGGCAGCATCATGTAGCCGCTGCGCAGCAGACCCACGCCGCTGGCACCGGTTTGGAGGGCCGTTTCGATGTCCTCCTGCCCGAAGCAGTTGGCCAGCAGCTCAAAGGCCTCGCCGTCCTTGGTGCGGTTCGGCAGGGCACAGATGCGGTTCATCTCCTCGTTTTCCCATTGTTTTTCGCAGATGTGGGCCATGGCCTGTTGGCGGGTGACGGCATCCGGGTCAAGGATGCACTCGCCGTTGTCGGCGTCGAGGACGACGATGCGGCCGTCGCAGTCGTCCAGAAAATCGCTGCCCACCTGCACGATGCAGGGGATGTGCATGGCCCGCGCGATGATGGCGGCGTGGCTCTGCTTGTTGCCCTCGGACGTGATGATGCCCAAGATCATCCCCGCCGGGACGCTGAACAGGTCGCTGGGCATCAGCATCTCCGCCGCGAGGATCACCGGATGATCCAGCGCCAGCCAGACGCGGGGCCGGTTGGCAAGGATATTCACCACCCGGCTGGCCGCGTCGAGGATATCCACGCTGCGCAGCTGCATATAGGCGTTGTCCTCCATGTTGGCCAGCTGGTCGGCATAGCGGTGGCCCACGCGGTCCATCGCTTCGGCGGCACCGATGCCCGCCTTGATCTGGAAGCGGACCTCATTCATGAAGCCCTCGTCCTCCAGCATCATGCTCTGGAACAGAAAGATGGCCTGTTCGGTAGGGCCGCTGCGCTCCGCCATGGAGTCCAGTTCGGTCTGGGCCGTTTTCACGGCGTTGTCCAGCAGCCGCTGCTCCCGCTCCGGGCTAAAGGGGCCGGGGCGGAAGATCTCCGTCGGGCGCTCCACCCGGCTCACCTGCCCCAGCACGAGGCCGGGGGAAGCGGAATGTCCCTGATAGACTTTCATGGTTCCACTCCCTCCTCCACCGGCGCGGTCAGGGTGCGGTAGACCAGCGCCTGTAAGAATGTATTGGGCAGCAGCGCCGCCCACGCGGCCTGTGCCGCATTGCCGCTGCCGTCAAACAGGGGCGCAAAACTCTCGATGCGGCTGCGGTCGCATTGTTCCAGAAAGGCTCTGCCAAGCTGCTCCACCGTGTAGTAATGGGCGGGGTCCACCCCCACGTCCTCGGCGGCAGCTTCCAGCGGGGCGGTCTCGGCATCTTTCATGTTGGCCAGCCGGAGGGCGAGGTCTGCCGTCAGAGTGACCGGGTACTTCGCCTTGACGGCCTTCTGCACCGCGTCGAAGCGTTTCCGGAACGCAGCTGCGTCCGCATCGGAAGCGTCGCTCTTCGCGATGGCGTAGGCGCAGCCCCGCAGCCGCCCGAAGGCCCGAAGGGTGTCGTAATAGCCCAGCTCGATGTTTCGCTTGGCGGTGTCGGGGTCAAAGTGGAGGATATCGCCCAGCTCCCAGTAGCTGCGCACCATGGTGGTGGGCAGACCGGTGCGGTTGGGCAGGGTGATGCCCACTCCCTCCAAATCCACACAGACCAGCTCCTCCGCGCCCATTTTTTGTGCCAGCGCGGTGGGCATGTTGTCCCGGTAGCCGCCGTCGAGGAACTGCACCCCATCGATCTGCTTGGCCCGCAGCGCGGGAAAACAGGCCGCCGAGGCCAGCAGGTAGTCCTTCACTTTCCCTTCCGGGATCTCTTCCAGCGGCAACTCGCGGGGTTTCAGGCCCCGCTTTTCTACGGTGACGAGGCCGAACCGGATGGGTGACGCGCGGAGGGCGTCTTCGTCCAACACCCGCTCCACGATCTCTTCCAGCGGGGTGACGTCCATGCCGCCCTCCCGCACGATGTCCCGCAGGAACTGATGCAGCTCCGTCAGATTCGTTTCTTCCGGCAGCTCCATCACGTCCTGACTGCGGATGCTCGTCCACATATCCCGCGCCGTCTCGTACAGGTCCAGCGCGAACATTGCGCCGTTCAGGCTGCCGACACTGGTGCCGGTGATGATCTGCGGGTGCCAGCCCAGTTCTGTCAATGCCCGCCAGACGCCCACCTGATAGCTGCCGCGGGCTCCGCCGCCGGCCAGCACCAGCGCCTTTTTGGGGGTCTCGTTCTGCGCCATCCCAACCGCCTCCTTTGTGCTCCGAATCAAATCTGCACAAAGTATAACATATTTTCGGGAAAATTTCTCTCTGTTTTTGGAACAAAAAGCGTGGTATAATTTAGTAAAATCTGACTGTGAGGATGGCAATATGAACTGCAAGCAATGGATCTTTGATATGGACGGCACCCTGACCGACAGCATGACCGCCGTGTGGGAGAACGCCCCGCTGGCGCTGCTGCGCCGGTATGGCCGCGAGCCGAAGGCCGACCTGCGCACCACCCTGCTGAGCATGGGGATGGCCGACGGCGCGCAGTACCTCATCCGGGAGTATGCGCTGCCCCTAAAGCCGGAGGATTACTTCGGCGTGATGCGGTCGGTCATTGCGGAGCTGTACGAGAGCGTAGAGCTCAAGCCCGGCGTGCGGGAGCTGCTGGCCCGGCTCAAGGCCGAAGGAGCCCGGATGTGCATCTGCTCAAACACATGGAGCGACCAGTGCAAGGCCGTGCTCACCCGGCTGGGGCTGGACGATCATTTTGAGTTCTACGTCGAGGCGCAGGGCCCGCTCCACAAGAGCCGCCCGGACGTCTTCTTCGAGGCGCTCCACCGCCTTGGCGGCACCGACCCCCGTACCTGCGCCGTCTGCGAGGATTCCCTCTACGCCGCCCGCACCGCCCACAACGCGGGCTTCTACGTCATCGGCATCGCCGACGCCGCCAGCGCCGCCGACGAGCCCGCCCTCCGCCAAGTCAGCGACCAGTTCCTGCAGGAGTGGGGGGAGCTGAAATTATAAGGGCATTTCAAAACCCTTGACAAAACGTCCAAAAACAGGCCCCGCCATGCAGCATTTCAAACTGTACGGCAGGGCCTGTTCTGTTTCCTTCTACCGTTCCAGAAACTTCCGGAACGCGGCCCTTACAGCGGCCTCACGGCTGCGGGGGATGGGCACGCGGGCGCCGCTGCGCATCCACAGTTCACCGGCGGAGAGCTGGGACGCGGCGGCGAGGTTCACCACATAGGAACGGTGGGGCTGCAAAAAGCGTTCGTCGGCCAGCAGAGGCTTTGCCACCTCGGAAAAGGGCACCCGCAGCGAAAGGGAGGCCACATCCTCGCCGCTGGCAAGGTGGAAGTGGACGATGTGGTGGGTGCACTCCAGATATTCGATGTCCGCGAAGGGCAGGGCCCGCAGCCCCGCCGCCGTCGTGACCGGGATGACCGGGCCATACTCCGGCTCGGTGGCGCGGTCAAGCAGGGCGGTGAGCTGTTCGGGCCGGAAGGAAATTTGCAGATACTGCATCGCGTCCACCCGGAACGCCTCGTAAGCGTAGGCCGGGGTGCGGGCGAAGAAGGCCAGCGGAGCGCGCACCCCGTGCTGGCGCAGCTGGGCCGCCGCCTGTAAGCCCTCCGCCGGGCCGGAAGCCGTCAGCTCGATGAGATACAGCTCGTACCGGGTGCCGCCGGCTTCCTGACGCAGCAAGTCGGCAGTGCTTTCCAACTGCTCCACGATGCACGCATCGGCGCGGCGGGCATAATATTCAAGGCAGTGCCGCTGCACCCGCCCCCGCAGCACCGGGTCCGGGCTGCAAATCGCGATATGAAAGATCATTTTCCAAGCCCTCCTTCGGCGAGCGGCCCCCGGCGCTTGCATTTTGCGCCGCGGGGGAGTATAGTTACAACAAAAACGATGAAAGGAGACCCCTCTATGAATCAGCCTCTCGTCAGCATCATTCTGCCCGTTTACAATGCCCAGAACCATCTGGCCCGGTGCGTAGGGAGCATCTGTGCCCAGACCTACCGGAACATCGAGATCATCATCCTGAACGACGGCTCCAAGGATCAGAGCCTTCCCGTCTGCGAAGAGTTCCGCCAAAAGGATCCCCGCATCCTGCTGGTGGACAAGGCCAATTCCGGCGTATCGGACACCCGCAACCTTGGCCTGAAGCTTGCTTCCGGCAAATACGTAGAGTTCGTGGACAGCGACGATTACCTTGACCCGGACTTCACCGAGCGCCTTGTGGCCGCTGCCGAGGAAAACGAAGCCGATTTCGTCATCGCCCCCTACAAGATGGTCATCCCGGCAGGAGTCTCCAAGCCGGAACAGGTGCTGGATAAGATCCAAGACGAGCTGGGCGTCATGAGCGTTGCCCGCCCGCCGGAAGTGCGGGAGTATGGCTTCCTGCCCGCCGGGGTCTACGACAAGGATACCTTCGCCCTCCGCCTGATGGACAAGCCCGCCTCCTATTTTTACAGCGTGCTTTGGAACAAGCTCTACCGCCGCGATATCCTGACCGGCAACGACATCCAGTTCGTCAGCGAGATGCGCTGGGCCGAGGACCTCGTGTTCAATCTGCGGTACATCCAGTACGCCGAGCGGTTCGTCGCCATCGACAAACCCGGTTATTACTACGTCCAGAACCCCCAGAGCATCTGCCACACCCAGATCAACGCAGCCACCATCGTGCAGAACAAATTACAAGTGTTCCGCTACTACAAAGACCTCTACACCCGCCTTGGGATATACGAGGAGGTGCGGCCCCAGCTCTACAAGTTCCTTGTGGACATCGCCGAGAGCACCTACCCCTCCGGCCCCTTCAAAAAGGCCATCGACGAAGCAAAGGCTTACTGGAAAGAACATCAATCGGAGAAATAAGAAATAGAAAAAGAGGCTGTTGCACAACTCCTTCCGTCATCGCTGACGCGATGCCACCTGTCCTCCCTTTGTCGCTTACGCGACATCTCCCTCCGGCCGGAGGGAGTCTTTCTCTAAGAGGGAGGCTTTCACAGCTTGCCGTTACGCCAAGGCTCCCTCCGAGAGGGAGCTGGCACGGCAAAGCCGTGACTGAGGGAGTTCTTTGCAACAGCCTCATTTTTGTTAGAAGTTCAATCAGTCCCCAATGGCTGCGCACTTCTTGGCCAGCCAATCGCGCTCTTCCTCGGTCAGGCGGGGGGCGAGCTTGGTGAAGACCTCCCGATGGTAGGCGTTCAACCATGCGATCTCGTCCTTGTTCAGCACGCCGGGCACCACGGGCGAGGTAGCGATGGGTACGAAGGTCAGCGGACGGAAGGCGAGGAAGGTGCCGTACTGGTTGTCGGCCTTGTGGTAGCACTCCAGCTCGTTCTCAATGCGGATACCGACCACACCGCTTTCGTAGACGCCCGGCTCGTCGGTGATGACCATGCCCGGCTGGAAGACGGTGGTGTTGCGGCCGTTCAGCGCGTGGGGGCCCTCATGGACATTGCCCACAAAGCTGACACTGTGGCCGGTGCCGCAGCGGTAGTTGATGAGGTGCTGCCACAGCGGCTCGCGGGCGATGGTGTCCAGCATATGACCATCGCAGTAGTTCAGCCAGACGGCCTTTGCGATGTCGATGTGGCACTGCAAAGTCCAAGTATAGAACAGCTTTTCGTCCTCGGTCAGCTCGCCCAGCGGGTAGGTGCGGGTGATGTCGGTGGTGCCGTCCATGTAGGTAGCACCGCTGTCCACCAGCAAAAAGCCCTTCTTTTCCAGCTTGGCGTGGTCGGCTTCGGTGGCGTGGTAGTGCATCATGGCCGCATTGCCGCCGTAGGCTGCAATGGTGCCGAAGCTCTCCACGATGAACTTGTCCTGTGCGGAGCGGTACTTGTGGAGGATCTGGTCCACGGTCAGCTCCGTCAGCTCTTCACCGGCGGCAAGGCGCTCTTCCAGCTCTTTCTGGAACCGCACCATGGCCACGGCATCCCGCAGATGGGTCTCGCGGTTATGGGCCAGCTCCGTCTCGTTCTTGACGCCCTTCATCGGCAGCAGGGGATCAGCCTCATCCTTGACGGTCAGGGCCGCATTGTTGCTCAAGGTCTCGTAGACGGCGTAATTGACGGAAGCCGGGTCGGCCAGCACGGTCTGCGGCTCAGTCTCGGCGGCGAGGAAGCCCAGCACATCGTCGTATTCGGCGATCTCGACGCCGTTCTCCTTCAGCTCAGCCGCAGCCTCTGCGCCCAGACGCTTGGTGTTGATAAAGAGGACAGCGCGATCCTCCGTGACGTAGCAGTAGGCCATGGCATACGGGGTGCACTGGATGTCCATGGCGCGCAGGTTCAGCAGCCATGCCAGATTGTCCAGCTTGCCCACCAGCTGTGCGGTGCAGCCCAGCTCCTTGAGCTTTGCGCGGAGCTGGCCCAGCTTCTCGGCGGGGGAGAACCCTGCGTACTCCTTGCTCAGGATCCAAGCGGGAGTCTCCGGCAGGGCAGGGCGGCCCTCGGTCCAGAGCTCATCTTCCAGATTCAGGGTCTTGATGGTGCCGTGCTTGGCATCCAGCGCCTTCTGGACGCTGCGCACCAGATGGCAGGAAGCGGTCAGACCGCACAGGCCCAGTACCCCGCCTTCGGGCAGAGCATCGGCGCAGTACTGCTCCACGGTGGGCACACCCGGCTCACCCATCCGCTCCAGCTCGATCTCGGTGCCCGCGATCTCCTTTTCCGCCTGCACGAAATAGCGGCCGTCGGCCCAGATGGCGCTCTTGTCCTTCGTAACGACGAAGTTGGAGTTCTCGCCATGGAAGCCGGAGAAATAGGTCAAGGAGGTGTAGTGGTCGGGCAGGTACTCGCTGGAATGCGGGTCACCCACCGGAATGAGATAAAGATCAACGCCGTTGGCGTCCATGGCGGCGCGCAGGGCAGCCAGACGCTCAGGAACCGTGTTCATGCTCATAATAAAAAGCCTTCTTTCTTACATCTGCCGGAAAAACGTCCGGCGGCGGTGATTTGCCGCTTCTTATTGTATCATTCCGGCGCGCGGATTGCAATTGCTGCGCGGTTTTTCTCAGTTGCTGCTGGCGGCCGGCAGTTCCGGCGAGGTGGTGCCGCCACTCTGGGGCAGCTGGCCCTGCGGCATCTGCCCGTCCGAAGGTGCCCCGTCCGGCGGCGTCATGCCGTCCGGTCTCTGCCCGCTGCTGCCGCCGGGGCCTCCATTGCCGCCGAACTGGGTATCCGCTTCACCGGTCTTGGCCGTGGCGGTGACGGTGGACTGGACGCTGTAGCGTCCCTCCGCCGTCAGGGCTGGGCTGGAATAGAAGAGGAAGGCCGCGTCGCAGAGGGCAGTGCTGTCCAGCACGCTCTTGCCGCTTTCGTCCGCAATAGAGAACGCCTCGCCCCCGGCGAAGGAAAGGCTGCTGTCCCGCCCGCCGCCGAAGGTGACGTAGGGCTGAGACGCGCTGATGGAAAAGCCCATGCCCGCGCTGCCGCCTGCGGCCAGCACCGTGCCGCCCGAAATCGTGATGCGTCCATCGGCATCCAGCGGCTGATTGTCGGCGGCGTTGGCGGTCCAGACCGAGATGTCGCCGCCCGTGATGGTCAGGGTGCCGTTGGAGTCAAAGCCGTCGCCCTCGGAGGAATAGGCTTTGATGGTGCCGCCGGAGATGTTCATCTCGAAGGCATAGTCGCCAAGGTCGGAGTTGGCGGCGTTCAGGCAGTCGTCGGTGGAGGTGATGTCCATATTGCCGGAGTGTATGTTCAGGACGGCCCCCTCCAAGCCCTCGCAGCAGGTGGAAACGGTGATGGCGGGGCCAGTGGTGCCCTCCGCACCGATGTTCAGTTCCATGTCGCAGTGGATGGCATCTTCCCCCGCCGCGATGGTCAGGTTTCCGCTTTCCACCTTGAGCCGTTGCTCCGCGTTGATGGCATCGTTCACCAGCGCCTCGATGTTCAGCGTCAGCTCCCGGATGGTCAGGCTGGCGTCCCGGTCATCCAGCGCAGTGCCGGATTTGATGCCGTTCTTGCCCCGTGCGTTCACGGTCAGCGCACCGCCGCCGCAGAGGACGACCTGCGAGCCGTCCTTGCACTTGACCACTGCCTTTTCGGCGTTCTCGTTGTCGGCGGCATTGTCCGGGTCGTTGGCCTCGCTGTCGGTCAGGGTATTTTCCGTCCCGTCCACCACCGCGATGGTCACCCCGGTGGATTCGCCGCAGACGATGGGGGCGGTGTCGGCGCTGGTCAGGGTCAGGCCGTCCAGCAGCAGCACGACGTCCTCCGTCTGGGCCTCCACCTTCACCGAGCCGTCCGCACAGCGGCCGGACAGGGCATAGACGCCCGCACCGCTCACCGAGAGAGCGGTTCCCTCCATGGCAAGACCCGCCGCGTCCTCCGGGCTGACCGTGATGCCGCCGTCCGAGAATTCCACCGTCACCACTTCATCCGGCGTGTAGGCGAGGCTCCCCGCCGCAAGGCGGTCCGATTTTGCCTTCTCCGTGCCGCCGCACGCCGCCAGACTGCCCGAAAGGGTCAGCGCGCCAAGCGCCTGCAAAAAGCTTCGCCGGGAAATTTTCGTGCTCTCTATCAAACAGGTCTTCATAACCAAGCCTCCCTCAAAAATGCAACGTGATTTAAGTATGCTCATTCTACACCGCAACTATGGAAACTTCACGGGAAAGCTGTGAAAAAACGGGAGCATTTCCGTGAAAACGGGGTGAAATCAGGTCCTCCCAAAACGCCAAAACGCCCGCCGGGTTCGTCCCGGCGGGCGTTTTGGTCATGGAGAAACAAGAGAAAAAGCCCCGCCATCCGGCGGGGCTTTCGGCGGGCTCAATCGTCCGTTTTCAGCTCCATATCCAGCTCCGGCATCAGCTCGTCGCTGATGACCGTCAGCATCTGCTCCAGCTTGTCCACATCCTCGGCGGGGAAGCGGTCCCGCACGCGCTCCACCACGGTGTGCAGATAAGAGTAGCTGATGTTGTAATATTCGATATACTTCTTGGTCGGGCGGAGATGGTATTCGCGCCGATCCTTGGTGGACTGGATCTTCTCCACATAGCCCTTCCGAACCAGACTGCCGATCTTATACGCCGCGTTCGGGGTGGAGATCTGCATCATGCGGGAAAACTCCGCGATGGTCGGCTCGCCCATCGCCATGATCCCCTCCATGCAGAAGGACTCTACCGTGGTCAGCGTGGCCTCGCGGGTGGCGAAGCGCTGAAACACGTTCTGGTAGAAGTGCAGCTTAAATTTAGTATAGACGTCATTGAATGCTTTTTCCAGCATGGTGCGGCTCCCTTCGATTCCCTCAATTTCTTTTAGTATATCATATTTTTGCCCGAACGCAAGCGAAAAAGTGCCCGCCGCGCAAAAAGGGGCTGTTGCAAATAACTCCCTCAGTCACGGCTTCGCCGTGCCAGCTCCCTCTCGGAGGGAGCCTTGGCGTAACGGTGAGCTGTGAAAGCTTCCCTCATTGAGGGAGGTGGCATCGCGTCAGCGATGACGGAAGGAGTTGTGCAACAGCCCCTTGCTGTTTATGGGAAAGTTACTTCATCAGCTTCTTGAGCTTGAGCCACGCGCCGAACACGTCGTACTTGGTGACGTAACGGTCGGGGTCAAAGCGGGAAGCGTCGCTGTCGTCGGCGGGCTTCACAAGGCCGCTGTCGATGGCCCAGCGGGTCGCCTTCTGCAGCTCGATCTCCTCTGCGGGCACATCGCTGTACAGGCTCGGCAGAGCCGCTTCGGGCTTGCCCGCCGTCTCCCACAGCAGCACCACCAGCTCACGCCGGTTGGCGGGCACGGCCACACCCTTCGGCAGGTTCAGCTGCAAGTAGCTGTCCACGCCAAGGCTCACGCCCTGCCACACCAAGATGCCAGCCGCTGCGCCGCCCACGGCCACCGTTGCCATGGTGCCCAGCGTCGAGGGCCCATCGTCCTCGCCCGGCAGCTCGGAGGAGCGGTATTGCGCCTCAATGGTGATGTCCGCTTCCGGCATCGCAAAGCTCATGTGGGGGTCGTGCAGCATCACGCTGGAGTCGCCCGTCAGCGTGTCCTTGACGCTCTCCGGGAAGCGGATGCTCCACACGTCAAAGGTCATGCCCTCCGGCACTTCCGACTCGTCCACGTCCACCGTCAGTTTGGTGCCCCTCTCGGCCTTTACCTCTGTCTCGTTGTTGATCTTGCCGCCCTTGACGGTAACGGTGTAGGTCTTGGGCTGGTCGTCGGGGTTCGGGGTGGGATTCGGGTCAACGGGGTCAGGGGTATCCTCCTCATAGTTTGCCTTCAGCGACACTGCACCGTCAGGCATTCCAAAAGTCAGCGGGTTTGCTTTCAGCTCTTCTTCGCTCAGACTCAAAGTGTCCTCTTTCACCGTCCACTTGGTGAAGTGATAACCGGTCTTTGCCTTGGCTGTCACTTCGACCTGCTCCTTGGATTTGAACTTGCCGCTGGTTTGGTTTTCATCAGTGCCAATGTAGCCGCCATCAACGGTCAAGGTGTAGGTCGTAGGTGCCTTGTCCTTGTAAGTTGCCGTTGCAGTGGCCGCATGGCCGGGCATTGTAACCTTAATGGTTGTATTGGTCAACTCATAGCCAGATACCGGTTCCAAGCCACCGCTCAGATCCCATCCGGTGAACACCTTACCTTCAGGAACTTTTTGCGTCAAGGTGATTTGCGCACCCTTTGCATACTTTCCGCCGGTTTCTGTCCCATGCTCATCTCCGATGACGCCATCTGCAACCGTCAGGCTGTACGTCTTCTTGTGGCTGTTTGCGGTCAGCGTCAGCGCATAGCCCGGCATCTTCAGGGTGTAAGTGCCGTCCTTATTGTCCTCAATCGAACTAACGTCAAAGTCCGTTGTTTCACTTGTCCAGTAGTCCAGTTCAAACTCCTCGTCGTCAAACTTCGGTTTGATCTTAATCGTTGTGTTTTCTGTGAACTCGGTTCCTGTCATATCAACAAGCTCCGCATTCACCAGCTTCAGCGTATACTTCGGCTGTTTAATGGTCAGATAAAACGAGTCAGTATCACTGATATTCTGCGTCCACTGTGCGCCATCCGGGGCGGTGACCGTCACCTGAGTAGGAAGCGAATCATTGGCTTTTTTCGAAAGCTTAATCGTCGGAAGCTTTCCAGACGCATCTGCGATCACATAGAACTCGTTGACCGACATCTCGAACGGGTTCTTCTGCAAGCCCGCATATGCGGTTTCGCCATCCGAATAATTCAGGTCTACCGTCCAACAATCGGTCAGCCCATCGTTCGACGCAAACAGACAGCCAGAAAGCGTTCCCGTGCTGCCCGGTTTTTTCACGAAGATGGAATTGCTGATTTCTCCGTTATTGATAACCGTTACGCTGGGATTCCCAAAACAGCAGTTTGTGATCGTGCCATTGTTCGTCACCGTGGCATTACTGCCCACAACCGCAGCATTCGAAAGCTTCGCGCCGCTCCCAACAACAACGGAGCAGTCGATTCTCGTGTTGGCATCCGCAGCAAATGCAAACGCACCGCTCAGCGTCAGGGTGTCGTTGATGTACGTCCAGCCGTCGCCCTTACAGCCGACAACTTTGCCGTCCTCATAAACTGGCTCACGGTTGGTTGTAACGGGTTCGCCATCCACAATTACCAACGAAGTCTCGTATGCTTCGTACGTTGCCGTCAGGGTCACATTGCTCGTGGGCATTTGGAAGGTAAGGGTCTTGTCCGTCAAGTTAATTTCCTTGTCATCCGCACCCTTGAGCGTCACGTCGTCGCTGGCCGTCCAGCCCGCAAAATACTTGCCGCTTTCCGGGGCGGCAGCTGTTACGGTCACAACGGTGTCTTTTTCAAAGCTGCCGCTCTTTGCATTTTCACCAATCGTACCGGTCGTGCTGGTGATCGTGCCGCCGTCTACGGTCAACGCATATACATCCTTGGTCTTATGCAGCGTTACTGTTGCACCGTTTTCAACCTTGCCCGGATTTAAGGTATAAGTGCCCCCCAATAACATTGCACCTTTCCACCGGCTCAATTTAATTTGAGGGTCGTTATTCACCGTGACAGACCAATTGTCCGGTCTGATCTCGTCGCCATTAACATCTTTACCTGCCACGCTGATTACAGGTTTATAGGTGTTACTGGGTACCACATACGCAGAGGGGATTTCCGTCTTTAAGCTATCATAATACCCATCCTTGACAAAAGTCAGCATTCCGTTTGGTGCACTGCTTGTATCCACTTTCAGTGTATAGCCAGCCGAAATTGTCCCTTCTCCGGTAGGCTTATTTACAAACACACCACCCGTGATTGTACCAGTAGTATTTGAAACCGTTTTCTCAAAGATACCGCCAGAAATCGTACCATTATTCCAAACATCATTAGCGAATGTACCGCCGGACACAGTAGCGCCATTGATTACGACATAACACGCTACGGCTTTGTTGAAACTCGTGGTGTTTGTATTCGCCGGATTATAATGCGTAAAATCCCACGTTCCACCGGTCAGGGTCAGGGTTCCGGGGGTGCCATTAAGTCCCTCTGTATACTCCCAATTCTTGCCATAATAAACCGTTGACATTTCCTCCGCACGAGACTGCGCATTGCTGATATCCGGCGTACCGTCCAATTTCATATTCAGCGTCGTGCTGTAGTATTCCGCTGACAGCGTCACATCGCCCGCGGGCATCGTAAACTTTGTGGGGTTCGTGGTCAAACTGTACCCGTCAGCAAAACCAGTTGGCCTTGTGGTACCTTCTGCAACCGGCCACTCTTTAAAAGGTTCCTCCACTAAACTACTTGCTATAACCGTCACAGCGGTCTTTTCCGGAATTTGTGCTTCGGTGGCATTGTAAAGATTCCAATCCACCCGAATATTTCCACCAATCACTTTCAGATTGAACGGTTTATTCAGTTTCACATCGCTCGCGGGCATAGTAAGCTGAACGGTCTTCTTATCACCACCAACATAGCTGCTGTCGCAATTTTCTTTGCCAACCGGCTTTCCATTGATGTTGGTGATCTCCACCAATTTTCCATCTTTATCGAAAAGCTTCGCGGTGATTTGGACAGGGTTGATAACCGCACCGTCGGCATTCTTTGTTAAAACGACCCATGCCGCGCTGCCAACATTCACATAATCCGAAATTTCAGCAGTTTTGATTTCGATTTTTCCATCGCTGCTACTGTATTGGCTTCCCTTATTGTTGTAGGCTCTAATTTGAAAGTCCGTTCCGTCTGCCGCACCACTTGCATAATTGTTAAACACACTGCCCGTGATAGTGCCTCGTGTGTGCCCACTATCGTAAGAAATCGAACTCAAGAACACGCCGCCGGTAATCGTCGCTTGGTCGTTGTTATAGACCCAATTCACACCACTCTTGCCACCTGTGAACAGACCACCGCTGATCGTACCATAGGTGTTTTCCGACGATTTATCCAGATTCGCAAGCCCGTGAGCGCCCAGTCTTCCACCTGTATTTCGGACAGTACTGTCAAATACACCATCGGCAATCGTGCCTAAGTTAATAACTGGGTTTTTATAGGTTCCGTCTTTGACCGTGCCAGCATTATCGACATAGCCCGCGAAATTGCCGTTCGTTACGACAGCATTCTTACCAACTGTAACATTACACTTTACTTCGGCCAACCTATCCCCCGAAGAATCTGCGGGCTTCGCATAGTTGAAATCCCATGTACCCTTTTCCAGTACCAGTCGGTCATACCATGAGTAATATACCCAGCCATCGCCTTTGTAGCCATAGTTATAGGTGTCTTCCCAAGACTCATCAAACCATTTACTTGGATCTGCTACTGGTTTGCCATATCTCTTGCTGGCAGGGTCATTATCGATCTCTAACGGACCATCATACGTCGTCCCGTCCTCCGCCATCTCCGCAGTCCCTCCGCCGGGGGTCTGCGCAAGGGCGCTGACGGGGAACAGCGAGATCATCATGCTCAGCGCAAGAACAAGGCTGAGAATGCGCTTTTTCATAAAAGTACCTCCTCGTTTTCCGAAATTCTATCATTCTGCCATCAATATAACACATTTTGACGCATTTCGATAGAGGAGGCGTGCATTCTCAGCCTTGTATATTTCAATCTTTTCTTTTTATCGCGGATTTTCCGGGGTCAGCGTTTGCGGGCCGCAAACTTGGCGCGGATGACGCTGAGGGCGATCAGCTCCAGCGCAATGGCCACAGCCAGCAGGATCAGCGAGGTGAAAAGGCTGGCGCTGGTGCCGAGGACGATCTGGCTCAGGCCGGTGACGATGTAGCAGACCGCCGAGATGGCGGCCACGGTGATGGCGTAGGGCAGCTGGGTGGACACATGGTTCACATGGCTGCAATGGGCGCCCGCCGAGGCCATGATGGAGGTATCGGAGATGGGGGAGCAGTGGTCGCCGCAGACCGCGCCGGACAGGCACGCCGCGATGGAGATGACCAGCATCTCGCCCTGCGGGAAGGCGTGGCAGACGATGGGGATCAGGATGGAGAAGGTGCCCCACGAAGTGCCGGTGGCAAAGGCGAGGAAGACCGCCACGAGGAAGATGATGGCGGGCAGCAGGTACTGCAGGGCCGCCGCCGAGCCGTTCAGCAGGTTCGCGACATAGTATTTTGCGCCCAGCAGGTTGGTCATGCCGGAAAGGGTCCATGCCAGCGTGAGGATCAGCATGGGGCTGACCATGGCCTTGAAGCCCTCCGGGATGCAGGCCGCGAAATCTTGGAAGGTCATCACCTCGCGCACGCGGTAGAAGACGAAGGTGAACAGCAGGGCAATGCTGCTGCCCATCACGAGGCCCGCCGAAGCGTTGCAGTCCGAGAAGGCGGTGATGAAGTCCACGCCGGAGAAGAAGCCGCCGGTGTAGATCAGGCCGAAGATACAGGCCGCGATCAGCACCACCACCGGCAGGATCAGGTCGATGACATGGCCGCGGGTGTCGGTGCCGTCGTCCACATCGTCGCCGTAGGGGCGGTCGTCGGTGGTGAAGAGGTCGCCGTTCAGGGCGTTGTCTTCATTGAGCTTCATGGGGCCGTAGTCGGCGCCCGTGAGCACGAGGAAGAAGATCATCACCAGCGTCAGCAGAGCGTAATAATTGTACGGGATGGTGCGCAGAAACATCGTAAAGCCGTTGATCCCGGAGCCTTCCGGCACCGAGGAGGTGACCGCCGCCGCCCAACTGGACACCGGCGCGATGATGCAGACCGGGGCCGCCGTGGCGTCGATAAGGTAGGCCAGCTTGGCGCGGGAGACCTTCTGCCGGTCGGTGACCGGGCGCATGACCGAGCCGACGGTCAGGCAGTTGAAGTAGTCGTCCACGAAGATGACCACGCCCAGCACGAAGGTCGCCAGCTGCGCCCCGGCGCGGGTGTGGATGTGGGTGGACGCCCACCGCCCGAAGGCCGCGCTGCCGCCCGCCTTGTTCATCAGGGCCACGAGGATGCCCAGCATCACGAGGAAGACGAGGATACCCACGTTGCTGGAGTCGGCCAGCTTCGCCACCATACCGCCCTCTTCATTAAAGAACAGAGTGTTCAGCGCCAGCTCCAAGTTGCCGTTGGCGTAGAGCAGCGCACCCGTGGCGATGCCCACCAGCAGCGAGGTGTAGACCTCCTTGGTGTTCAGCGCCAGCACGATGGCCACCACCGGCGGCAGCAGACTCAGCGCCGTGCTGTACACCGCGCAAGTGTAGTTCGCCGGGTCCGTGATGGTGCCGGGCGTTGCCGCCGTGCACCACAGCAGCAGCCCGAACACCAGCACCACGCCGGCCCACGATAGATTCACTTTTTTCATAAAACGATTCCTCTTCTGATTTTTTGCCTCGGCGCGGGGCAGACTATCCCCAAGAAACACAAAGGGGGTGGCCGACGCGCCGGATTATAAAGCGCTGTACTTTGAGCTGTTCCGCGCCAGCGAACAGGCCGCCCGCATCCTGCTGGAAGCCCAGCAGAAAGCGGAGGAGCAGATTATGGAGGACGACCAGCCGCCGATGCGGCTCAGCCCTTCTTCGCCTGAGCCTTCGCCGCGAACTTCGCGTCGTTCACGATGAAGCGCTCGTGCACGCCGCCGCCCACGGGGCCTTTTTCATCATGCAGGGATACCTTAAACACCAGCTTGCGGCCTTCCACGGCGGTCAGCTCGCTCTCGCAGGTCACGGTCATGCCTACGGGGGTGGGGGCGGTGTGCTCCAGCTCCAGCTTGGTGCCCACGGAACCGCAGCCCTCGTCCAGCTCACCCGCCACGCTCATCCAGCAGGTCTTCTCGGCCAGTGCCACCAACGCGGGCGTCGCGAAGACGTCCAGCGTGCCGCTGCCCATGGTCTTTGCAGTGTTTTCGTTCGTCACGAGCTGGCTCTGCTCGCCCTTGATGCCAACAGTCAACATAAAAAATACTTCCTTTCTTCAATCGCCGCACCGGCAAATACTTTCCAGTACCTTGATAGGATACCACACTTTCCGCGCCGATGCACCTGTTTTGGAGGGATTTCTGCAATTTTCCTCTTCCGCTTTTGCCCAAAACGCGCTATGATAGGGCCGAAAGGCGGTGTCCTCTATGAGCGACTTCTGGAAATCCTATGATATCACCGCGCTGGAATACGGCGAAGGCTACCAATGCTATCCTCTTTACGGCAAGATCCATCGAATTGAGCTGGCCCTTTCGCTGCTCTTTATCGTAGGGGTCGCGCTCTGGTACAAGCGCAGCGGGGCGAAGCTGCGCCGGAAGATCTTGGTCGGTGTCACAGGTCTGCTTTTACTGGACGAAGCTGCTCTGCTGCTGGGCATGGCCTTGACCGGCCAATGGAACTGGAGCTATCTGCCGCTCCATCTGTGCAGCATCAACGTCTTTGTCTGCCTTTACAACACCCTCTTCGACCAGAATTGGTGCAAAGAGGAGCTGTATGCCCTCTGCATCCCCGGCGCGGCGCTGGCGCTGCTCTGCCCAAGCTGGCTCGATGTGCCCTCGTGGTGGACGCTCATCAATCTGCACTCCATCTCCATCCACGCCCTGCTCGTACTCTATCCGGTCCTCCTCGTCGTGGGCGGCTACCGCCCCAGCGTCCGCCGGGTGCCGCAGGTGCTGGCCTTTCTCTTCGGCTCCGCCCTGCCCATCTACTTTCTGAACAAACCCTTGTGCACGAACTTCTACTTCCTTAATAACCCCTACGGCAACGTCATCACCACGGCTTTCACCAACCTGCTGGGTGAAAAATACTATATTCTCGGCTTCCTGCCCGCCATTGCGGCGGCGCTGGCGCTGATGTATCTGCCGTGGGTGGTGGCCGCCCGCCGGAAGTGATATATCCAGATTTTGAACACGCGCGTTCCAAATCTCTCCCCGCTTTGAGACGCGGCGTTTTTGTTTCCAAAAACGCACCCCTTTTGCAGATTAAAAATGCAGTTTTCTTGCGTATTGCGGTAAAATTTAAGATTTTTGATTTTGGGGCAAAAATCTTTGCAAAAGCCCTTGACAGGGGCTGTTCTGCGTGATACTATGAACACATGAACAGACATTCATATGAATCCACAGCGAAGGGAGATGCCGAGATGGCCGAAGCAAAAGACGCCCTGCCCGCAGCGCAGCCGCAAGCGGTCGCACTGCCGGACGACGAGGTGCTGTACGAGCTGGCCGACCTGTTCCGGGTGTTCGGCGACTCCACCCGCATCAAGATCCTGTATGCCCTGCACGACAATGAACTCTGTGTGCAGGACATCGCGAACGCGGTGCAGTTGAGCCAGTCCGCGGTGAGCCACCAACTCCGGGTCCTCAAGGATACCAAGCTCGTGCGGTTCCGCCGGGACGGAAAAACCGTTTACTACGCACTGGACGATGACCATGTGCGCAGCATCCTCTCCTTGGGGATGGAACATATCGAGGAATCATTGAAAGGCAGGTACTACTTATGAAGAAGAACTACAAGATCGAAGTCGATTGCGCAAACTGTGCTCAGAAGATGGAAGATGCCGCCAACACCGTTGCCGGTGTGGCAAGCGCTACCGTCAGTTTTATGACCCAGAAGATGAAGGTCGAGTTCGCTGAGGGTGCGGACCCCCACGATACCATGGTCAACGTTCTGGCCGCCTGCAAGAAGGTCGAGGACGACTGCGAGATCTTTGATATCTGAAAATAAAAACCGGATGGAAACGGCTCCCCTGCGGGGGAGCCGTTTCCATCCCAGAGCATTTCTCTTGTGGAAAGAAAGCGCAGTTTTCAACAGTTTCCACCGGGTTTTCAACATGTTTTGCGGAAAATCTCAAAAATAAACGGGAAAAAGTCAGATTTCTCCGGGAAAACCTCGTGGAAAACACGGGGGAAAACGTGGAAAAAGGTTTTTTCCGGGGAAAACCTGTTGAAACCGCTCCCACCCCTACCCGACAAAAGGAGAATCCCTATGACCAAAAAACAGAAAAAGGTGCTGTATCAGATCATCGCATCGGTCGTCCTGATCGTGATCCTGCGGCTCCTGCCCGCTTTCCCCACGCCGGTGGAGCTGGTGCTCTACCTGATCCCATACCTCGTAGTCGGCTGGGACGTCCTGCGCAAGGCGCTTCTCGGCATCAAAAACCGCCAGCCCTTTGACGAGTGCTTCCTGATGGCCGTAGCCACCGTAGGTGCCTTCGCGCTGGGCGATTACGTTGAGGGCTGCGCCGTCATCCTCTTCTACCAGATCGGCGAGCTGTTCCAGAGCGTCGCCGTGGGCAAGAGCCGCCAGAGCATTTCCAGCTTGATGGACATCCGCCCCGACTACGCCAACATCGAGGACGAGGACGGCAAGCTGGAGCAGGTGGACCCCGATGATGTGGAAGTCGGCACCGTGATCGTGGTTCAGCCCGGCGAGCGCGTCCCCATCGACGGTGTCATCGTGGAGGGCACTTCGGCCCTGAACACCGCCGCCCTCACCGGCGAGAGCCTTCCCCGCGACGTCCAGAGCGGCGATGAGGTCATCAGCGGCTGCGTCAACATGACCGGTCTGCTGAAAGTCCGCACCACCAAGGAGTTCGGCGAATCCACCGTCTCCAAGATCCTCGACCTCGTGGAAAACTCCAGCATGAAGAAGGCTCGTACCGAGAACTTCATCACCCGCTTTGCCCGCGTCTACACCCCCGCTGTCTGCTACAGCGCACTGGCGCTGGCCTTCCTCCCGCCGGTGGTCCTGCTGCTGATGGGCCAGCCCGCCCGCTTCGGCGACTGGATCTACCGCGCCCTGACCTTCCTCGTCATCTCCTGCCCCTGCGCGCTGGTCATCTCCATCCCGCTGAGCTTCTTCGGCGGCATCGGCGGCGCTTCCGCCTGCGGCATCCTCGTCAAGGGTTCCACCTATCTGGAAGAGCTGGCCCGCACCGGTGTCGTGGTCTTTGATAAGACCGGCACCCTGACGCAGGGCACCTTCAAAGTAGTGGGCGTCCACCCCGAAAACGGCGTGGCCGAAGCCGAGCTGGTGGAGGCCGCCGCACTGGCCGAGAGCTGGTCCAAGCACCCCATCTCCCTGAGCATCAAGAACGCTTACGGCAAGGAGATCGACGCCAACCGCGTCACCGATGTGCAGGAGCTGGGCGGCCACGGCGTGACCGCGAAGGTGGACGGCAGGACCGTCGCTGCCGGCAACGCCCGCCTGATGGCAAAGCTGAACCTCTCCGCCCCCGAAGTCACCGAGCCGGGCACCATCGTCCATGTTGCCATTGAGGGCAAGTACGCCGGTTACCTCCTCATCGCCGACGTGGTCAAGCCCCACAGCGCACAGGCCATCAAGGGCCTGAAGGCGGCGGGCGTCCGCAAGACGGTCATGCTGACCGGCGACGCCGAGCCGGTGGCCAAGGCCGTTGCTTCCGACCTCGGTCTGGACGAGTACCACGCCGGTCTGCTGCCCGGCGACAAGGTGGACCAGATCGAAAAGCTCCTCACCGCCAAGGGTCCGAAGGAAAACCTCGCCTTCGTGGGCGACGGCATCAACGATGCACCCGTTCTGTCCCGTGCCGACATCGGCATCGCAATGGGTGCCCTCGGCTCGGACGCCGCCATCGAGGCCGCCGACATCGTCCTGATGGACGACGACCCGGCCAAGATCGCCCTCGCCATGAGCATCGCCCGCCGCACCCTCCGCATCGTGTACGAGAACATCGTCTTTGCGCTGGCCATCAAGTTCGCGTGCCTCGTTCTCGGCGCACTGGGTCTGGCAAGCATGTGGACCGCCATCTTCGCCGATGTCGGCGTCATGGTGCTGGCCGTCCTCAACGCCACCCGCGCCCTCTACACCAAGGACCTCGCCCGCAAGAACGAGCGATGACCCCGTAACCATTCAAACGCCCTAGGACTTCCCCGCTTCGGCGGCTGTCCTAGGGCGTTTTTGCGGCAAAGAATCTTTTTTCGGAAAAATCTTGCAATGTCCGCAGATTCTGCTATACTACTACCAAACTAGGGGGTTAGTATATATGAAAGATTCCGAGATCGCATCGCAGCCCACCGGCACCGTGCTCCGGGCGCTGAAAGCAGCCGCCCCTCAGACGGTGCCGGTGTTTGCCGGGTATCTCGTGCTGGGCATAGGGTACGGCATTTACGTGCAGTCGCTGGGGCTGCCGGTCTGGATGCCCATGCTGATGGGCACCGTCGTCTACGGCGGCTCGCTGGAGTTCGTGCTGGCAAGCCTTTTGCTGGGGGCTTTTTCGCCGCTGTCGGCCTTCCTGATGGCCTTGATGATCCAAGCGCGGCATCTGTTCTACGGCCTTGCCATGCTGGAGCGGTACAAGGGCTACGGGCTGCGCAGCTTTTATATGATCTACGCCATGAGCGACGAAACCTTCTCCATCACCTGCTCCGCCGAACCGCCGGAAGGGGTGGACCGGGGCTGGTTCATGTTCTTCATCACCCTGCTGGACCAGATCTACTGGGTCGCCAGCGCGGGTCTCGGCGCGGTGGTGGGCTCGGTCCTGCCCTTCAGCACCGAGGGTGTGGACTTTGTGATGACAGCCATGTTCGTCGTCATCTTCCTGAACCAGTGGGAGAAGGAAAAGCAGCACATCAGCGCCCTCATCGGCATTCTGGTGCCGCTGGTCTGCCTTGTTGTGTTCGGCTCCGGCAGCTTCCTTCTGCCCGCTATGGCGTGCATTCTGGTGCTTCTGCTGGCGCTGCGCAAGCCCATTGAGAAGGCTGAAGCCGCCCACGGCAAAACGGAGGTGCACTCATGACCACACTGCAAATGGGCATCACCATGGCGATGTGCACGGCGGCCACCATGCTCACCCGCTTCCTGCCCTTTCTGATCTTCTCTTCCAAGGACCAGCAGCCGCCGGAGGTGGTGCGGTATCTGGGCCGCGTCCTGCCCGCCGCTATCTTCGGGATGCTCATCGTCTACTGCCTGAAGGGCGTGACCCCCTTCGCGGGGAGCTATGGCATCCCGGAGGCCATGGCCATTGCGGCGACCATCGCGCTCCACAAGTGGAAGCACCAGACCCTCGTCTCCATTGCGGGGGGCACGGTCTGCTATGTGCTGCTGGTGCAGCTGGTGTTCTGATACGCAAAGAGGGGCTGTTGCAACGAACTCCCTCAGTCACGGCTTCGCCGTGCCAGCTCCCTCTCGGAGGGAGCCTTGGCGTAACGGTGAGCTGTGAAAGTCTCCCTCATTGAGGGAGGTGACATCGCATAAGCGATGACGGAAGGAGTTGCAACAGCCCCTTTTTATGTTGTGATTACAGCACGATGAAGGTACAGGTAGCTGCGGGCAGGGTCAGTTCCCCAGCCTTGGCCGCCACGGGAGCCATCTCCGGCAGAGCGTTGCCCTCGCCCAGAACCAGAGCCTTGCCGTTGCAGAGCATGGTCTCGGCACGGAGGGTCTCGGCGGAGAGCTGATACACCTCGGCGTCCTTCGGCAGGGTGACGGTGGTGGTGTCGGTCCGGCTGTTGTTGATGATGAGGTAGGCCTTGCCGGGCTTGCCGTCGGCGCGGGAATGAGCGTAGACGTGGGCACCCTCCCGGATGGGTTCGGCGGTGTCGTAAGCAGTGTTGCCCATCAGGCGGTGCCACAGCAGCACGGCAAAGTAATTGGGGCGGGGGTCGAAGCTGCCGTGGCTCAGGAAACCATAATCGCTGGATGCCAGCGTGTTGTGGAAGATGATGCCCTTGGTCACGGTGCAGAATGCCCCCAGCTCGTTGAGGGTACGGAAAACATCCAGATAGGTGGAAGCCCATGTGGTGCCGCCGCCCCCTGCATCGCCGGATTCCGTGACCCAGATCTCCCCGCCGGGGCAGTAGATGTCCCGCTTCTCGGTGTGGTACTGGATCATGCTTCGGGCAACGTCCAGATAAGCCTCGCTGGTGGCCCGGTCCGGCAGCCAGTAGGAGTTGGGCATCATGGCTCTCAGCCGCTCGGCTACGCCGTTGTAATAATGGTAGCTGTACACGTCCAGCTTTTCCTGCATCCCCTTCAGCAGAACTTCCAGCGGCACATTCTTCAAAAAGCTGTTGCTGTCCCCGGCCGACTCGTAAGCGGGGTCGCTGTTGGAGGTGCCCTCCGAAGTGCTGGTACCCACGAAAAGGCAGTCGGGGTAATTTTCCCGCATCCAGCGGGCAAAGATATCCTGATTTTTGGCATACAGCTCCGGGGTGTAGCCCTTGGGGCAGCCGGACATTTCCAGCAGGTTGGGCTCGTTGACGAACTCCACCGCGTCAATGGGCTTGCCGTATGCTTGGCTGAAGGCGAAGATCTGCTGGGCCTGACTGGGGTTCCACGGCTCGTCCGCGTGGTGCAGACCCTCGCAGTCGGCCACGGAGATCAGCAGCTTTGCGCCCATCGCCTTGCAGAAGTCCAGCACTCCCACCCACTGCTGGCGGTTCAGGACAGCGCCGTAGCCCTCCGGCACCTTGCCGCCGGTATGGCCGTCGAAATCGTAGTAGGTCTTGGTGGCCCAGCTTCCGGAGACCCGGACCCACGAGGGGCCGATCTCTTTGGCCAGCGTCCGCAGCTTCTCATCGTAGAGGTCGATGGGGTCATAATACTGCATCAGCCCGCCCTCGGCGAAGATATTGGCGTTGAGGCCGCCCTTCATTTCAAAGGGCTCCGTGCCTGCGATCTGTTCCGGGGTGTAGGCTTTCCAGAAGGTGCCGCCGGTGACTTCCGCCATCTCGACGTTGTAAGATACCAACCGCTCATTGCCAACGTGCAGCTCACGCAGGGCTTCGGGGTCCAGCTTCACGAATTGTGCCATAGTGATTCTCCTTTTCATTTTTTCTGAATCCAGAATAGCACAGCCCCCGAACCTTCCATGAGGAAGATTTCGTGGAAAAATCGTATTATTTAGTGATAAAATGTATCAAAGTTGATCTGCCGATAGAACCGCTGCTGAAGCTGGTCGAAGCTGTCGCAGTTCTGGGCCAGCAGCCACATCACCTTGGTGACGACGGCTTCAATGGTCATATCGTGGGCTTCGAGGAAGCGGAAGCGGTTCTTGACCCGTTTGCCGACCTCGTAAATGCCCACGTCGCTGCCCTCGTAGGTGACTTGGGTGGTCAAGATCAGAATTTTGCGGGTCTTGTCGTAGTCGCCCAGACCCTCGGCAAAGGCGTCCATCAGCCGCTGGGGGATGCCGCCGACGCCAAAACTTTCCACAATAACGCAGTCGTATTGTTCAAAGATGGCCGGGATGAGTTCCGGGCCGAGGCCGGGCATCAGCTTGAGCAGGAAGACCTTCGGGTTCAGGGCGCGGCCAAACTCCACCGGGCCGGTGGGCCACGGCGAGGGGACATAGCGCACCAGCCGGTCGCCCTGCACCAGCGCCAGCTCCGGGAAGTTGACCGACGCAAAGGCATCGTAGCTGATGGTCTTGTTCTTCTTGGCGCGGGTGCCCGCGATGACATGGCCGCCGAACACCACCATCACACCCCGGCTGCCTTGGTCGAGGGCGCAGATGACGCTGTCGCGCAGGTTCTTTTTGGCGTCGGTGATCTCGTTGGAGATGGGCTGCTGGGCACCGGTCAGGATGATGGGCTTGTCCGCGTTCTGGATGAGGTAGGACAGCGCCGCCGCCGAGTAGGCCAGCGTATCGGTGCCGTGGCAGATGATGAACCCATCGTAGAGGGCGTAATTTTCCTGCACGGCCTTCGCCATCATCAGCCAGTGCTCCGGGCCGAGGTCGGTGCTGTCGATGCTGCACAGCGCCAGCGTTTCGGGGCAGCACAGCTCGTTGAGCTCCGGCAGATGAGCCAACAGCTCCTCGCTGGTCAGGACGGGCTTGAGCCCCTGTGCGGTGCGCACGCTGGCGATGGTGCCGCCGGTGGTGATAAAAAGCAGACGCTGCTTGGTCATAAATTTCGATACCTCCACGATCCAATTCAAATCAACTCAGTATAACACACTCCGCCCCGGATGAAAAGTGGGCCGTTTTGGAACTTGGTCACAGATTTTTGCGGGAAAAGGTGTATACTAGAGGAAAAAAGGGGGAGCTATCCATGCCGAACATCGTTATCATCGGTTCCGGCCCGGCGGGGGTGTCGGCGGCGCTGTACGCCGCCCGCGCAGGGGTCGAGACCACCGTTCTCACCAAGGGGCCCGGTGCGCTGGACCGTGCCGAGCTCATCCAGAATTACTACGGCTTTGCCGAACCCATCTCCGGGGCCGAACTGGAGCGCCGGGGCATCGAAGGGGCAAAGGCGCTGGGGGTGCAGTTCGTGACCACCGAAGCCGTGGGCCTGACCTACACCGATAAGCTCACCGTAGAGACGCTGGCAGGGGATTTCCCCGCCGACGCCGTCATCCTCGCCACCGGAGCCTCCCGCGCCGCCCCGCACATCCCCGGCCTTGCGGGGCTGGAAGGCCATGGCGTAAGCTACTGCGCCACCTGCGACGCTTTCTTCTACCGTGGCAGAGATGTGGCCGTGCTGGGTAGCGGCGAGTACGCCCTGCACGAGGTGCAGGCTCTGCTGCCCGTGGTAAAGAGCGTCACCCTGCTGACCAACGGCTCCCCGCTGACGGCCTCCTTCCCGCCGGAGGTGACGGTCTGCCCCGAAAAGGTGAACGCCATCCTCGGCGAAGAGCGGGTCAGCGGCGTAGAACTGAGCGGTGGCAAGACCGTGGCGCTTTCCGGCGTTTTCGTGGCGCTGGGCGTTGCGGGCAGCACCGCTCTGGCCCGCAAGCTGGGGGCCGAGGTGGAGGGGAACCGCATCCTCGTGGACGAACACATGCAGACCACCCTGCCCGGCCTTTACGCCGCCGGGGACTGCACCGGCGGGCTGCTCCAAGTGGCCAAGGCCGTTTATGAAGGGGCGCTGGCCGGCACGGAAGCCGCCAAGGCCCTGCGGAAAGGATAACATCATGTCGGAAGTGCAACCATCTGCCGTCAACCGGAACTGCCTTGCGTGCGCGTTCCCGTTCTGGGGCCAACTCACCCCCGCCGAGCAGGAGCAGCTCTGCCGCTTCACCCGGCCCGTGAAATACCGGAAAGGGGAGCGGGTCCACAGCCCGGTGGAAAACTGCGTGGGCATCCTGTTGCTGCGGTCGGGCCAGCTGCGGGCCTACCTGCTCTCCGAGGACGGCCGCGATATCACGCTCTACCGCCTGTTTCAGGGCGAAGTCTGCATTTTGTCAGCCTCCTGCGTCATGGACTCGGTGAACTTTGACCTTTACATCGACGCCGAGGAGGACACCGAGGCCTACTGCATCGGCGCGGGCGTCTTCCGCCAGTTGATGCAGCAGAATGTCTACGTCCGCTGCTACGCCTACCAGATGACCGCCGAACGCTTTTCCGACACCATGTGGACGATGCAGCAGATCCTCTTCATGAGCGCCGACCGGCGGCTGGCCATCTTCCTGACGGACGAGCTGACCAAGACCGGCGGGGCCGACCTCCACATGACCCACGACCAGATCGCCCGCTATATGGGTTCCGCCCGGGAGGTCGTCAGCCGTCTGCTGAAGTATTTCGCCGGGGAGGGCCTCGTCCGCCTCTACCGCGGCGGGGTGGAGGTGCTGGATAAGGAGCGGCTGAAACAGATCGCCCACGGCGCATAAGAAAAGGAGCGCATCATCAAGCGATGGTGCGCTCCTTTTTCGATCTTTTCTCAGCTCTTGCAGCCGGATTCCTCTTCCACGCCGGTGAAATCGGAAGCCTCGGCGATCTTGGTCACGTCGAACTTGCCGTTCTCGTCCTTAGGGGCAACGACGGGGCCGGCCTCCACAGGGTTCACGGACACTTCGCCGGCTGCGGGCTTCTCTTCGGCCACTTCCGGCTCTGCGGTGGCCTCAGCCTTCTCGGCCTTGGCTGCTTCCACGGCAGGTGCAGCTTCCGGGGCTTCGGGCTCCGGGGGCTGCCCATCCTCTTTCGCAAAGGCAGGGGGCCATGCGGCACCCGGCTCCGCGGGGGTGTGCTCCGCTTTCGCCTCGCCCTCGGCGTAGGCCTCGGCGGTCTTGGCGGCTTCTTCGGGGTCCTTTTCCGCGTCTTCGGGGAACTCCACCTCTTCCACGTGGAGCGAACCCTTATCGTTCAGCACCTTGTCCAGTGCCACGATGGCGACGCTGGTGACGGCGACGGCAGCAGCCGCGCCCAGAACACGAAACAACGTTTTCATGGTGAGATCCTCCTTAGATGTGTGGTGGTCAAGAGAATGTTACGACATCGTTCAGCGGCTTTTCGGCGGGTTCCACCGAGATGGCGGTCAGCACCGGGCCCTTGCCGCGGTAGATGTTGTGGAACTTGTAATTGACCTTGGCGGTCACGGTGACCCATGCACGCTGCTCCAGCGCCTTGTAGCCATCGTAGGAGCAGGGGAAACCAACGAACTGGATGTCCTGCACGCAGCAGGTCATGGCGAAGCGGCCGGGCACGAAGCTGTTCTTGCCCGCGCGGTTGGTCTGGCAGACCTGCGCGAGGAACTTGACGGTCTTGCCCGCGTACTTCTGGGGCTCGTCCTGACAATCCATATACCAGATGCCGAAATCGTCATCGCCGATCTCCACCACAGGCTTGTTCAGGTCGAAGGGGAGTGGGTCGGGGATGTCGTCGTAGGCTACGCTGCCGTCGGCGAACTCATAGGCGATATCGCACTTGCGGGATGCCTGACGCACCAGCTTGTGCAGCTCCTGCCGGGCGGCGTCGTTGTTGACGGCCTCGGCGCGGTTGAAGACGATCAGCTCGCTGCGGGCGATCTTGTCCAGCAGCAGGGAGCGCATCGAGTTGTCGCGGGCGTAGGTCAGAGCCGTGGTGCCGTCCGCCGTGGCGATGCACTGGTAAACGATCCAGTTTTCGGGCAGGTTGTTCGCCAGATCCTGCAGCAGCCACATGCCGTTGTACTCGATGACCACGCGGCCCGCGTCGGCCTCCTTGGCCAGCTTGGCAAGGTTCTGGGGGTTCAGCTCGGCCTTGTCCTCCAAGTTGTAGAGGGTCACGCCGGGGAAGGCGAACTTCTTCTGGTTATACTCTTCTTCGCCCTCTTCGCAGACCAGCAGCAGGGTCTTGTCGCCGGAGTCGAAGTTGGGGTCTTCAAACGTTTCCTGAATGAACTTGGTCTTGCCGCTTTCGAGGAAGCCGACAAACAGGTAAACGGGGATCTCATTTGCCATAGTAATCTTTCTCCTCTTTCCGGGATCAGCAGCCAAACAGGCCCGCAATGGCCTTTTCGTCCAGCTTGGAGCCGATGACGACCAGCTTGCCGCCCACATCGGCACCGCGGGAGCGGACCTCCCACTCGCCGGGTACATAGTCGAACTCCAACCAGCCGTCGGCGCCGCCGTCCACGATGCCCTTGGAACGCAGGATCATGCCGTACTTGCCGGAATCCAGCTCCGTGAGGGCGTGCTCGATATCCGCCTTGGCGATCTTCTTGGCGGTCTCGACGCCCCAGCTCGTGAAGACCTCGTCGGCGTCGTGGCCGTCGTGGTGATGATGGTGGTGATGGCCGCAGCAGCAGTGGCCGTCCTCATCATGATGGTCGTGGTGGTGATGCTCATGCTCATCATCATCGTCGTCGTGATCGTGATGGTGGTGGCAGCAGCAGTGGTCATCCTCATCCTCGTGGTCGTGATGATGATGCTCGTGTTCGTCCTCGTCATCATCATCGTCGTGGTGATGGTGGCCACAGCTGCACACGCCGTTCTCATCGTAGTGATGGTGATGATGCTCGTGTTCTTCTTCCTCGTCCTCGTGGGCGTGCTCCTCGTTGGCCTTGGCAGCCATGGCGATCAGCTCTGCCTTGAAGTCGTCCTTGGTGGACATGGCGTTCAGGATCTGCTCACCGGTCAGGGCATCCCATGCGGTCGTAACGATGGTCGCAGTGGGGTTCTTCTCGCGCAGCATGGCGACAGCGGCAGCGATCTTCTCCTCGCTGGCGGTCTGGGTGCGGCTGAGGATGATGCAGCTTGCGTGGCTGATCTGGTCATCGTAGAACTCACCGAAGTTCTTCATATACATCTTGACCTTGTTCACGTCGGCCACGGTAACGAAGCTGTTCAGCTGAACATCCAGATGCTCCGCCACACCCTCGACGGCGCGGGTCACGTCGCTCAGCTTGCCGACGCCCGACGGCTCGATCACGATGCGATCCGGGTGGTACTGCTCCACCACCTGCTGCAGGGCAGCGCGGAAGTCGCCCACCAGCGAGCAGCAGATACAGCCCGCATTCAGCTCGTTGATCTGGATGCCGGACTCCTTCAAAAAGCCGCCGTCGATGCCGATCTCGCCGAACTCGTTCTCGATCAGAACGACCTTCTGGCCCGCAAAGGACTCTTTGATGAGCTTTTTGATGAGGGTCGTCTTACCGGCACCAAGGAAGCCGGAGAAAATATCAATTTTGGTCATAATGCTGTTGCCTCTTTCTTTTTCCAAAGCCCCCGCAAGGGGCCGTCAAGCAATCCGAGCCGCAGAGTGCTGGCTCAAAAATCCTTATATTCCTATTATAACAAGGCTGTCAATGGGAAAACGCCTTTTTTCATGAGAAAATTGTAACTTTTTTGCATCTCCTTCCCAAAATCTGCTATACTGGGCTTATCAAAATTTTTTCGGGAGGATGCCGCAGTGACTGCACAGACAATGCAAATCGGGAACAGACCTTGCCGCATTTACGGTGAGCCCCATGCAGAATACCTGCTGCTCCAAATGACAGGCGAACATGAGCTGCAGAGCATGGACAACGAAGTGGCTGCTATCGCACAAAGCGGCCAGAACTTTCTGTTTGCGGCCATCCCGGTGGAAAGCTGGAACGATGCACTTTCCCCGTGGGAAGCCCCTGCCGTATGGGGAAAGCAAGGATTTGGCGGCAAAGCTGGGGACACCCTGCGCTTTCTGACGGAACAGGTCATTCCCACACTGAAGCAGCAGTATCCTCTCCCGGAAAATGTCAAAATCATTCTGGGCGGCTATTCGCTGGCGGGATTGTTTGCACTGTGGGCCTCCACCCAGACAAATCTGTTCTACGGTGTCGCCGCCGCCTCGCCCTCTGTGTGGTTTCCGGGTTGGATGGAGTTTGAACAGCAGCACCCGATACAGGCACAGCGCGTTTATCTGAGCCTTGGCAACAAGGAAGAACACACGAAAAACGCCGTCATGGCTGCGGTGGGCGATGACATCCGCACCCTGCACAGCCGGCTTGCAGAGCGCGGCGCAGACTGCACCCTTGAATGGAACAGCGGCGGACATTTCAAAAACGCTGACCTGCGCACGGCGAAAGCCTTTCAGTGGGCGATGGAGGAACGCACATGACCATTTTGATTGATGCAGACGGCCGCCCTGTTCTCATCCACACCATCTTGGCCGCAAAAAAAGGCACCAGCCTGAGCTGGTGCCTTTTGTTGGCGGAGATGGTGGGCATTCTCCCGCGGGCTAAGCAACAGCCCGCGGGGCTGATTGCTTGCGGTCTGCGGACCGCCGCCCTGTTCTCATCCGCACCATCTTAGCCGCAAAAAAGGCACCAGCCTGAGCCGGTGCCTTTTGTTGGC
>QWCB01000337.1_pt1 | contig 95186 bp, 79 predicted proteins | sample 1972511 | NCBI WGS metagenome assembly QWCB01 (sample SAMN09866719, study PRJNA288562) | Human gut metagenome isolate term5_stool, whole genome shotgun sequencing... | isolation source: gut | host: Homo sapiens | place: USA: California | reverse complement strand
ATATGGATATAGAAAAGATATGTATAAATAATCTAGGAAAGGAAGTTGACTATGGTAGTCTTAAAGGAATGGTAGTAGGCTATAATATAGTATTAGAATGTTTAATCTTATCTCTTGTTGAAGATTGTGGTTGGAATGATTTTGTAAGTAGTGATATTATTCTTCTACATAGTCCTCTTAATCGTAGTCATGTTCTTGCTAGTATTAAATGGTATAAAGGACAACTTGTATTATGAATGATGTAACCGATATTTATAATGAAGCTGCTAATAAATGGTCTGCTAACAAAGGTGTGGGTAGTGTTATTCTATCCGAACCATTAAGTGTAATGAACTTCGTTACAATGGTGTTAGATAAAATGGTAGCTAAAACTCCTGACTTAACATCTCTTATTATAACAGAGACTATGGAAGATAGAGCTAACATTAATTATTATCTCGATAATACTTCTGAATTTAGAGAGATTCATAAACAATTAATAACTGATAAGAAATGTCTTATACTTACCCGTGAATATGTTGAACGTTCTCCATATAAACCGAGTTCTAATAGTCATAAAGATGTACTTATTACTATTAATGTAAAGAAGTTCAGAAAGATTGCAGAGAAATATAGTGGTAACTATTTTAAGTTTAAGCTACTTGCTACTAATGCTATTGATAGTGTTGCTGATAATGCTGTACTTATGTATAAATATGCTCCTAAAGTATATGAAATTAATTATGCTCACTTAATTAATCGTTCTATTCATTCCCCCATAAAGGAGTACCAAAAGGGTGTTATTCTAACTGATGCTGATAGAATCTATTATGATAAATGCAGCCAATATATTAATGAAAGTATTACTATATTTGGTACTTTTGAAAAGTTAGAAGAATGTCGTGTTGGTAATACTAGACTTAATATTGCTGCTGAAACTTGTAGATTACAAGTGGCAGAAAGTAATGGTTGGTCTGCTAAAATGGATATGACCGATGCAATGTGTCGTAAGATTGATGAACTATATAATCCTAGTACTTTAGTTGAGAGAGTTACTCAAACTTATAATATTATTAGAGAACGTACTAAGGTAGTTACTGATAATATTGTTAAGCTAGATGTAATACTTGATATAGTTAAGGAAAATATAGGCAAAAGAATACTTATTATTTCAAAGAATGGAGTGTTTGCCGGAAAGATAACAGAGTACCTAAATGCTAATATAAAATATGAAGGTAAATCTATTATGACTAATGGTGAGATATTCCAAACTGGAATGAGTATTCTACAATATGACTATTGCGGAAACTATCATAATGATATGGAAGGAATACAGGCTTACGATAAAAAAGGTAAACCGAAAGTATATAAGACGGGAGCTAAAATCGGACAGCCAGTAATCATGCAAGCAAGAGCGCAGAGAACGCGAAATTTGGAGCTATTTAATGACGACTATATGAAAGTATTGTCGGCAAATAATTCTATTGATACGAGCTTTATAGGAGTTGTAGATATAGTGATTTTCACTTCACCTCTTTGCAGCTCAATACGAGACTTAAAATATCGAATACCTAATCTATCTTTTAGTTCCGTACCTAATATAATATATAAGGTATACTGTAAAGGTACGAATGAAGAAAAGAAGCTAGCAGAAACGAAAGGAGGAAAAGACTATGAAATAGTTAAAGATAGTGAAAATGATTTCATAATAGGAGAATAATAGATGCTAATCTTTGGAGTTATAAAAGAAATTAGTATCTTTGTAGAGTAATCAATAAGCGACCTTTGAAATAATGGAAGAAGTAAAGACAGAGAATGAAAAGACTCTAGCTAAGACAGAACCAAAAGCAAAACCTACTACTAATAATAATGGTATGGTTGTGGCTTCTGCTCTGAATACACTAGACATTTACAATCCCGATGATAGGAGTAAGTTAGAGTTGTATCTGAAATCAGTAATGTCTAGTGATAAGTGCGGTATTAAGACTATTCAAGATGGTCTTGCAATATATAGTCGTGCTAAAGAACTAGGTTTACCATTTACTAGTTGTATTGAACATCTAGGAGTTATTAATGGTAAAACTACATTAGACGTTCACCTAATTAAAGCGTTATTATTGAAGGCAGCTATAACATGGGAATGCACTAAAGATTATATAGCTCTGTATGAATATACAGACGGTAATAATGTTTATATTGATAGTAAGATACCAGAGTATTGTAGGAGATTCAAAAGCAAGAAAGAAGCTGATGAATTTAATGCTAGTTCTGATAATGACGAAATTGGTATTTATCCAGTTAGGAATTATCAAGATTATAATGGTACTATATATAAGGAATATCAGTTAAATAATAAGTTCGGCGTTGCAGCTAATCAACAACAAGCTAAAGATTTTGCAGCTAAGGGATTAGTTCCAATCTTCCGAATACCTAATGTTCCTTGTGATTATATTACTGAATATAAACTTACTCGTGTGGTAGATAACAGAGTTATTACTAGTATAGGACATTTTAGTTATAGTGACGCTGTAACTGCTGGACTTGCTAGTAAAGATACATATACTAAATATATGAGAACTCTTATTGGACATAGAGCGTTTACACTAGCTGCTCGTGATATAGCTGCTGATGTTATACTTGGTTGTATGGAAACAACAGAAGCTAAGATAGTAAACAACATGAATATCAGCGATGCTGATATTGTAGAGATTTGATAGTGATAGAAGTCTAACTATTACTAATCAATAGATACGAAATAAGACAAAAACTAAGATAACAATAGGCTTTAAGCCTAGTATTAATAATTATTAATCATTTAAATTTTTACAACTATGGGACTTCATTTTGGAATGACTGCCGTTCAGAGCGGCAAGAGAGTAATGCAAGCTAGTAACGAACCTACATTGACTGCTAACAGTACTAAAGCTAAGTTTAGCTTGGCAGGTGCAGTAACTCGTATTATGGGTCTTGTTCCTGGTGATAACGTACAGTTTGTTAGTAATATTGCTGATATTGATGCAGCTATTGCTGAACGTGATGCCGAAGTAATGGCATGGTGCGAAGAGAACAATGTTGAGTTTGGTACAGAAGCTGCTCGTGCTGCTCTTATTCAGAACTTCGGTGAATATGGTATCTGTAAAGGTGTACCTTTGTTCGAGAAGAACGGAGAAATCAAACTTGCAGGTGTTCGTATGACTGCTGAACAGAAAGCTGCTGCATTTGAACTTAACAAAGAAAGAATCGCAGAAGAAGTTGGTAAGTCAGTAGAAGAAGTTACTATTGATGACTACAATCCTACTACTCGTGCTTATTCCGGTGCTCGTACTTCTACTTCTTCCAATCTTACTGGTCTTGGTTTGCCGTTGACTTTCTCCGATTCTTCAATGTGGTCGGAATTGAAAGAAAATCTCGGTGACGAAGCAGAGAAGTTTAACCGTGTATTTGAAGTTAACTTGAACGAACCGTTCGTAGTTGCTGTTGAAACTGGTAAAGTTATTGGTGATGAAAAAGAAACTGTTGAAGTTAACGCTTACAAGATTTCTTTCAAAGCTGATGAAGAACCGATTGCTCGTCAATCTTCTAAATAAGAACTTCTTCCGGTTAGATAAAAGCTAGATTATAAAGAGCTAAATTCTTAATTGAATTTAGCTCTTTTTTATTTGGTTATAATTTAAAAAATTATTATATTTGGAAACTTTGCAATAAACAATAGCAAGCCTGTACAACTTGTTGTTAGTATTAATCTTTATAAAAACAAATTTTATGAGTACTCAAAAAGAAGAAAGTGCTAAAGTAGAAGAACCAGTAGTTAATCAATCAGCTAATAATGCTGCAACTACTGCAACTAAAAAGCGTCGTAGAGGTATTAGTAATGAGACAAGAACTACTGCTCGTAAGAAGTTCTCTCATAAAGATGCTGTTAATAACATTTGGTTATTTGTCGGACATCTTCATGCTCGTGTTGCTTGGGTAACTATGAAAGAAGATAGTAATGTGCGTCCTGCATTTGCTGGAAAAGCTGTTCCGCAACTTATTATCGAAGCTACATCTTTGCATACTAATCCTGCTGACGTTCGTGTTGCTAGTAAAACCTTTTGGGCTTACGAAAGTAATGTTGACTATATCCCAGGCGGTTCTAAAGAGAAGTTTATTAATATGGACTTCGCTTGGATTAAACATTTCCTTGATGTAGTTGTATTCAAAGGTCGTGAAATGACTGATGAAGAAGCTGAAATGCTTGAACTTGGTTATGTTGACTATGATGATAACGGTCAGTATGAACCAGTAGAAACCGAAGATGTTATCAAGGCTTGGGGAATCCTATTCGACAATGTAGTTAAACTTGTTGAAACAGGTGGAGAAAATGGTAAATCTGCATTACTTGATAAGACAGGTAAACCTAGACAATTTTGGTTTAGACTTAATCGTTATTATAAGAACAAAGGTGATTGGGCTTTCTCCGGTCAAGGTTCAGAAGAAGGCGATTTGGTATTCCCAAATATTGTAGGTCAAGGAATCTTTGAAGAATATTTCATGCTTGATGCTAATCATTTCAAAGAACCAAGTCTAATATTTGACATTACTAAAGAACGTATTGCTCCAATGGATGGTGTACAGTCTAAACAAAGAAAAGCTCCTAATCTTGGAACTGCTGCTGGTATTGGTGGTATTCCTATGGGTGCAGGAATTGTTAATCCAAGTATGCCTATGGGCGGTTTTGCAGGTGGTGTAGCAGGTGGATTTGTTTCTACTGAAAGTTCTGCTTTTGCTCCTGAAACAGAAGATAATGGTGGACTTCCATTCTAAGTAATCCAAATATATTTCGTTAATAATGTTATAAGCCTAGTGTAAAAGCTAGGCTTATTTTATCTAGTTATATTATGCGTAGAGGAATAAGACAAGACTTAACAAAAGAGTTTATATTATCTAAGGTTAGTCAAGAAATGATTATGGCTAAATATATGGGTATACCTATATCCGTGGTTAATAATTGTGTAGAAAATAATGAACTTATTTGCTCTCCTTTACGTGTTGATAATCATCCAACATTTGGTTTTGCTTTCAATAATAAACATAAGCTAAAAGCTCGTGATTTTAATGGTTCTTTCTTTGGTGATTGTTTCGACCTAGTAGCTTATGTACTAAGTTTTAAAACTGGTCGTCATATAAATGTTGCTAATAAGGCAGATTTCTATTATATATTAAAGCATATAGCTTATACTTTCCGTAAGATAATATATGACGGAGAAGTAGATGAAGAAAATGAAATCTTACTTAAACAAGTAATATCTAAAATCAAAGCTAGTAAACCAATTATTGAAATAGCTACTAGAACTTGGACTAATAACGATAAGAATATTTGGGGAAAATGGGGAGTTAGTCTACATTGGCTTAATACTCATTTTGTCTATCCTGTTGACCAAATGTATATTAATAGGTATTGTCAACCTAGTCCTAAATATACATATAAGGAATCAGACCCTTGTTATGCTTATGTTACTGGACTTGATAGTAATGGTATTTATAATATCGAATGTTATTTTCCTCTTCGAGATAGAAGTAAAGGAGAAATCAAGTTTATAACTAATCATAATGGTCTTGTTGGAATACTTAATCTCGATAAACCTAAATATGATATAATTATTATTACTAAATCATATAAGGACAATCTAGCATTAAGTTACTGGTTACATTCCTATCCTTTACGGGGGAATTTGTCAGAGTCTCAAATAGGAGTAATTAATGTTACTTCGGAGAGCTATGTTCTCAAAGATTACGAATATAACTGGCTTCAATCTAAGCTAAATGATAATGGAATACTTATTTCTTTTTTTGATTGTGACCTGACAGGAGTACGTGGTGCTCGTAGGTTACGAAAAGAATATGGTATTATACCTATTGTTATTCCAAGAAGTTATGGTGCTAAAGATTTCTCGGAGTTAGTTAGTATGTATTCAAGAGAAACTATTAATTCGTTTATAGAACAAACTGAATCATTATTTGAATATGAGTAGAGAAGAAGAGTATGTGCCGCTTCCAAAGGCACAAGAAGAACGTAGAGTAATTGATTTTAATTCATTTGCTCCATTAAAGAGAATAGCTATAAACAGTTTCGGTAATAGCGGAAATGTTCATAGCTATTATTTTATGTATCCTTTAACAGATGAAGAAGAAAAGTATCTCAATGATATTAAGCAACAAATGGTTGATAATCCTGATACTTTAATTCGTATGGCTCTTTCTGATGGTACGCCTATTGACTTTTCTAAGATAAAGATTTATGGTAATTTTGAGTTTGATAATCCTGAACACTTAGCTATCATTAAGAATTACTTAGATAAAGATATGTATAGTAGTCATAAGATTCCAAGAGAGTTTAATTATGAAACTAATACATCTGTATCTAAAGGAAACTTTATACAATGGACTGAAAGTACTGATTATCTAAAGTGTTTCAAGTTCTATCATGCGAGAATAGGTAAACCTAAAAAGTATATAATTGTAAGACTTACAGCAAATGAAGTTAAACAACGTAAATCCGTTTAGTTATCAGTTAGATGCTTCTGATATAAGGATGATTCAACACAATCTTAAAGTTAATGGTACTTCCGATACTATTGCTAGTTATCTTCATGAATTAGATTTACCTAATTATCCTTATATTCAAACTATTCATTTTAGATATAGATGGATAATGGCAGCTCTTATATATTTAGGTTATGATAAAGAATCTCTTGAAAAGATTCATGAAGCTAATCTTAAATATGAAGAAGTTAATCCTCCTATTGTTTACGAAAAGAAAAAGGGAACTAATAAGACTAGTAAACGGATTACCAAATCTTCCCCCATAAAGGAGCGGAAATCTGTTACATCTTCCTCTCCTAATCCTAAAGTCAGGATTATTGTTATAGATACTAATAAATCTATGATAATAGATAGAGAAGTTGCTATTGGTCTTATGCGTGAACAACCTAATAAATATAAAATTGAAGAAGTATGAGTGAATCGAAAAGTATTACTCTTTATAAGCGTAATGCACAAGGTAAACCTATCTTTTGGTCAGCAGAAATACTAGGTCATAAGATAATTCTAAAGTATGGTATTGTTGGTAAAACAGGTACTACATCTGAATATGTTCCACCTAGAGGTGTTGAGAAAGAATGGAAAACTATTGTTGCTGCTAAACGTAGAGAAGGTGGTACTGAATTAGGAGAATTATATGATAATACTCCTGCTGAAATAACAAATGAAGATGATTTAATTAATTATCTTAATTGTTATCTTCCTAAGTACAATACTAATAACGAAGGTTTTGTTCTTCCTATGTTAGCTAAGATATATGAATACAATAACGAACAAGGACTATTAGCTCAAATGAAGATTAATGGTGTTCGTTGTAATATATCTGCTGTTATGCGTGGTGAAGGATTCTTTAAAATTAAAAGACTTGTATTTCGTAGTCGTAAAGGACTTGAATATAAGTGTCCGGTATTAGAGAATATAATGCTGAATGAAGTACTTACAGACAGACAGTTCAATCGTATGTTAGAAGATAATTTAGTATTAGACGGAGAATTATATATTCCCGGTCTTGAACTAAATGATATTCTAAGTGCTGCCGAGAATCTTAAAAGTCCATATAATCGCTTTCTTCAATTCTGGTGTTACGACTTAGCTATTGATGATATGATTCAAACTAGTCGTATCTCATTATTGAAGTCAGAGTTTGGTAAGTTTAAGATGCCTAATTACGTTAATGCTAAAGCTATTCTTGATTATCACATGAATAATAAGAAACATTTCGTACTTATTCATACTTACGATAATCTTAATGGAGATGAAGATATTATTAAATATCGAGACATCTTTGTTGAAGCTAAGTTCGAGGGAGCTATTCTTCGTAATCCTTATGCTACATATCAATTTGGCAAACGTAATTCTACTATGTACAAAAGTAAACCAATACTAGATGGTAAATTCAAGATTATTGATGTTATTTCCGAAGGAGCTAAACGACCTAAGTTTAGTAAATTCGTTCTTAGTAATGATATTAATAATGAAACCTTTGAATGTATGCCAATTGGTGATGCTTCTACTCGTGAAAGTTATCTTCTTAACAAAGATAAACTTATTGGTAAGACAGCGTTTGTCGAATATAGATGTAGGTCAGGAGTAAAGAATGTTCCGTCTCATGGAAATCTAATTAAAATACTTAATAATGAGCCTACTGGATTACCAAATAATATCGAAGAAGAAAGTTGATTATAATAAATCTTATATAGACTATAAGAAGAAGAAACTGATAATAAAAGACATACATCTGAAAGATAAACTAAAGATGTTATTGATGACTAAGTTCGACCCAGTCGAAGGACAAGAATCAATATATCTAGGTTTTCTTACAGAAGATATTCAAGGTCAATGCCGAAATGTATCTGTTTCAGATTATGGTTATTATTCTGTTAATGCTTCTGATATAATACGAAGTCTTCGTGTTACATCTGATACTAACGTTAAGTTAGAAAAAGAAGAAGAGGATGATACCCTTGTAGTATATAAGTTGTTAAAGTAAGTCATGGTTTGATGCCTTGCCCTATTGTTAGTCGAGAGATTGGCAGTAGGGTTTTTTGTTGTTCCCTTGTAAAGTTAGTGTTTCTATTGTATACTCTGATTGTGAGATAAATCGTTAGCTTATACTCAAAGAGGACTGTCGGAAGTATACAGTAACGACACTCCTTTATGGGGGAAATCAACGAGAATACCCGATATTTCGTCTCTGTACGATTTACTATACTTACCTGAACAACTATATTATTTTTGCCTTGCGTTCAACAGTGAGCCTTAGAATCACTAATCACGTATGTTTAAAAACAGTAAGATTTTCTTTGGTCTATTAGTAAGATTGATTATATTTGTAAAACCGATAATGAAAGAAGGAGAAGATAAAGGTAGATATGTTGTTGTTAGACAACCTAACGATAATAATGCTTATTGTCATGGTCTTAGAATTATTCATATAGTAATAACCTATGAGGAATTACATAAGAAGATTGATGATTATCTTAATGGTAAGATTAAAAGAACTCCTGATGTTTATGCTCCTATTGACTTGTTTAATCATATTATTAAGCATAGGAAGATTTATTCCTTTAAAGAAGCTAAACGTCGTGCATATTATTTAAATAGAAAGTATGGAAGAAAGTAAAACAACAGTCAGATTCATTACTATTTCAGGATTCCCTAACTATTGTGTAGGAGAAGACGGAAGAGTTTGGTCTGATAATCGTAAACGTTATCTTAAATGGTATCGTGGTAAAGGTTGTGAAAGACCTCATGTTACATTGTTTCACAATGGTAATAGTTCTAAGCTATTTATAGCTACTCTCGTTGCTAAAGCATTTATTACTAATCCTAAACCTAACGTATATAAATATGTTAAGTATAAAGATGGTAATAGTGCTAATAATCATTGGTCTAATCTTGAATGGTGTAGAAATCAAACTGGAAGTAAGTATGGAAAATGAGATAAAAAGTGTTTCAGATATTATAGCTGAAATAAGTAAGAAAGATAAGAAGAGACAGGTATTTATTCTTACTAATCTTATAAATCAGTTAAAAAGTACTCGTATAGAAGCTAATAGCAATTACGAAGATTGTCGACTTTCTTATACTCGTAGAACAGATAATTATATTGGTAACTTTAAGCTAATGCTATTTAAGAAACAATTAGATTGTCTGGATATGATTATTGAAAACTTAGATTCTTATCTTGATGAATTATTAGCTAAGTAATATGGGAAAAGCTGAAATATTTCAAAGTGTAGTTAAAGGAACTAATTTCTTTACTCCTATTATTGATAGTTATCATACTGTTGGTAATCATATTATAGAACTTAGTTGTTCTGAAAAAGATAATCAACACGGACTCTATAATAGAGATATTAATGGTATTACCTTCAAAGGTAAGTATGGTGTTACTGTTATTACTAATGAAGGAGATGGTTGGAAACGCAATATCGAATTAGATAAGCTGTGTTATTCTCGTGATGAAGCTATTGAATATATTAAATCATTAGATAATGCATAATAGTGAGATAATTCCTGCTCTTATTGCTAGAATAAGACAGAACAATACAGATAATGTAGTTATTCGTAGTAAACTATATAATCTGTTGAACGATGTTACCAATAAGTTTGATGATGTTATTAAAGCTACTCCTCATATTATAGACTTCCAAAAGATGTCTAATGAAAAAGTGCTTGAACATTATTATCTAAGTGTTGGTTCTGAAAGTCTTTGGGATTCTCGTGAGCTTATTATGAAAGCTATATCTGAACAGAATAAATTAATTAGAGAAGAATATGAAAAACCTAAAGAAACTAGCAAAGAAGCTATTAAAAATAAAGGATAAAGAAGTTACTCGTTCATGTTCTAACTGTGAAAAGTATGGAAGTATGAGATGTCCTAATAGTTTCTATTGTTATAGTACTGAAAATAAACCGTTTTTTAAACCAAAACATAATGGGAAGTAGTCTATTTAGTATTAAAGCAGAGTTGCAGGATATTATCTTGCAACTTGAAGAAGGTAAAGCAACAGAAGAAATTGTTGCTAAACTAGGTATTACAGAAGATAATCTTAAAGATAAGATTGGAGATTATCTTCAAGTAATTAAACGTTATCAGTGTGACGTTAAAGAATGTAGTGACGAAGTTGCTCGTGTTAACCAAATTAAGAAAACAAGAAATAATACTCTTGAACGTCTTAAAGAAGCAGTTCTCGAAGCTGTTATAATGTTTGGTTCTACTGGTAAATCAGGTAACAAAGTAATCGAAGGTAGTACTTATAAAGTCTATTCTCGTAATATTACTGTTACTAAGTTGGACGATGTTCGTATTGCTGATATTATCAGACATTTTATGGATATAGTTACTGAATATCTAGCAAGTACTGAAATTAAGGAAAGTCTTAGTATTGAGTATCTATCTCGTATTATCAGTGCTCACATGAAAGCTGAAAGTTCCCCCATAGAGGAGCAGGAATCTGAACAATCTTCATTCGTAGATGTTACTGTTGATGATGTGTTCTCTATTGATACTGAAATATCAATTCATATTCGTCTATCAGAACTTGCTAATGTTACTAATTTTAATCTTGCTCAATGGATTGGACAAAATCCTCATAAGGTAGAATTTAAGTCTTGTACTAGTAAATCTATTATCGCAGCTAATTTGAGTATGGATTCTGACCTTACTATTGCTAAACAAGAAAGTAATACATCATTAATAATTAAGTAACATGTTTGAAGTAGAAGATTGGGTAGAAGAACTTATTCAAAGAATAATGAATGCCTTTGGATGTACTCGTGAACAAGCTATGATAGAAATCAGTAAATACATATAATTATGGAATTTAACTTTAGAGATTCGAGTTATAGAAATAAATTCAAAGCAAAAGGAATTGCTTGGAGAGGTAAAATAGGTGTAGACATTAGTGATTGTAAGACAACAGAAGAAGCTATTGTAAAAGCTAAACTTGATTATACAGTTGCTAAATGTCAACTATCTGCTAAAATGCCAGCACATGATAGTGGTGCTAGTCGTGACGGTTCTATATTTCCTAATGTAATTAACGGGTTTGAATTTGTTGATGTTCCTGGTGAATTTGCAACTTATCGTACAGATTCTAACATTCCTCTTGGGAAAGTAAAGTCTCGTTATGAAGTAGTACAAAATCAAATGGCTTTCGGATTCTTCGATGATGCTCTTGGTGGTAGAGTTAAACTTGATAGAGCGGGTTACTTTGGTTATGGACAAAAGATATTCATGTCAGCTAGTTTTGATAAGGATATTAATATTGGTGGTGTTAATGATACTATTCAACATTATTTTGTCTTTACTAATAGCCATGATGGCGGTAGTGCTGTACAAATGATGATTACTCCTGTAAGAGTTATTTGTATGAACGCCCTTCATTCTGCTAAAATATCTGCTGAAAGTTATATATCTTTCAGACATAATAAAGGTGTTAATAGTAAGATACTTACTGTTCCTGAAATACTCGGTCTTACTGAACGTAAGATAGAAGAGGAAAAAGACATGTACAAAGTGTTGTTTAAGACAAAAGTATCGGATGAAGAAGTAAAGAAGTATCTGTCGGCAACTTTCCTTACAGGGGAAGAATTTGAAAGAGTAGATGAATTAAACTTATATAATGGTTTATTCCAAAGAAACAATTCTGCTTTTGAAGCCGCTGAAATATCTATGCAGAAACTAAATACTCTTTGTGATACTTTCGAGTATTATCAAGAAGGTGTTGGACAAAGACAGATAGCAGGTACAGCTTATGGTGCTTATAATGCTGTTACTGGTTATTTCTCTAATGTCAAAGATTATAAGACAGAAGAGCTTCGTTTAAAGAATACTGTATTTGAGGGTGACTATAATACTAGTCTTAAAGCTCTCAATTATGCTTTAGCTGGTGTATGGGAATAAAGAATTTTATTAAGAAGCTAATTGGGTTATTTACTGTTCCACGTTGTCCTAATTGTGGTGCTAAACTAGAAGAAGTTCCGCGTGAAGAAGAAAGTGACCCAATTGCTTTTAAGTGTATTAACTGTGGTAAAGAATGGAGTTAGAAACCGTATTAAAAACAATCTTATTAGATGTCCCTGTTATAGAATGTTTTATTCAGATTATAATAACTGGGATAGCACTAAAGATTACTAATGAAAGGTTAGACGATGAAGTAATAAGCACAGTTACTCTTAACTGTGCTTTATTCTTTGTTCCAATATTAGGTCATGTGCTATTTGTAATATTTATAATCAGGTTTGTTCATTTATTAAAGTATCTATATGGAAAAGAAGAATAAAGTAAGAACTTGTGGTAATTGTGCTTATTTAGAAATAAGAGATAAAAAACGGTATTATTATTATTACCGAGCTTATGTATGTGTGAACGAAGATGCGGATAATTTTATTACTTGGAGAAGACCTAGTAATCCTACTGATTGTCCTTATCATAAATTTAAAAACAATAATTATAATGAGTAAATTAAGTAAAGCAATAGCTAATGCTATTATTGAGTTTAATGCTGGTTTATTAACACAAGATGAACTCTTCGAGAAACTAGAACGAGACATTGATGATGTCTCTGTTAAAGTATGGCGTGAAGATAAATCTGTTCCATTACCTACTTATGGTAGAGAAGGAGATGCTTGTTGTGATGTCTATGCTAAGAGTATAGAATATGATTCAGACAAAGATAGATTTATTATTCACACAGGATTACATTTTGCTCTTCCTGATGAATATGAAATGGAACTTCGTCCTCGTAGTAGCAATACTAAAACAGATTTTTATATGCCTAATAGTCCTGGTACTCTTGATTGGGGTTATAGAGGAGAACTTCGTGTTATTTTCAAGAATCGTACTTCTCGTCAATTAATTAGAATTATTAGTACTTTTGGTAATGCTTTTAACGATATTGTTACACGTGTTAAACACGAAAATGCTTATAATTCTATTATGTGTGCAAGACAAGAGTTTAATAAGTTAATTAAGAAAGAAGGATGTCCTTATGTGAAAGGCGACCGTGTTTGTCAACTTCTTGTTCGTCGTCGTGAAAAGATTACTTGGGATGAAGTAGAAACTCTTGAAGAGTTAGGAACTACTGAACGTGGCACATGTGGATTTGGTAGTACTGGAAAGTAATGGAAGAGATTGAATTAAAGTCATTTGTTCAAGCCTTAATACTTAGAAATAAAGGGTATAAATTCAAACATATCAAAACTGGTGATATTTATACTCTTATTACTAAGATTAAAAGTAAGAATCCTCTTAACGGAGATTGGTATGATGCCTTTCTCTATGTTAATGATAAGCGACAAAAGTTCTGTCGTAGTTGTGAAAGTTTTATTCTTAATTTTAAAGCTATAAAAGATTAAATTATGAAAGCAATTGGAATTAAAATGGTTGAACTTCAACCAATGAGAGCTAGTATGGCTCTATCAACTGGTTATAAAATAGGTAATGCTCATCCTGATGATATGGGTTATGAAGTTACTTATCCAGATGGATATAAAAGTTGGACACCGAAAGATGTAGCTGATGCTGCGTATTATCCTCTTTCAGAGAATAATGACGGTACTAAGATTCTAAAAGAAGATGTTGAGAACTTTATCACAAATGTAGATGTTACAACAATAGGAGAAAAGACTACTGTTGTTAATGCTCATACTCGCAGTGGTTTCGATACTGTTCGTCATTCTTCTTGTGTTGACCCAAAGAATTATAGTGAGGAACTTGGCAAACAATATGCTATGGAAGAAGTTGTTAATGACCTTTGGGCACATCTTGGATTTGTTCTTCAATGGGCTAAATATGGTCTTAATGTTAAGCCTAAAGAAAGTAAGTATCCTTCTCATATTCAACGTGTAATTACAGAATATGAAGAACTTAATGATAAGATTGATAAACTTAATACGTTTGTTAATGGTCCTATCTTTAGGAAACTTGATGCAGAAGAGAGAAACGATATGGCTTGTCAGCTTACATCTATGAGAAATTATTCTGATATTCTTCTTTCTCGTCTTACTAGAGCTGGTGTTGATTTCAAAGAACTTATTTAAACTAAAAAGTATGCTTAAATTAAATAATATATTATGCATAGAGACTTATGGAGATAAATCTAAAGTAGTAAATCCTAAAATACCATATAAGGTATATCAGTGTAATAGTCTAGCTCGTATGCAAGACAAGAACGGTGGTAATACTCTTCATGTTGTTCTTGAAGATATAACTCCCGATGCTGATAATGATATTTATAACCGAGAAAAAGTTGTGGTTGAACTTAATCAGTTTATGAATACTTGGAATCCTTATGTTGAACCTAAAGAAGTAAATGATGAAGTCGGAGAAGAAGTTCATGCGTAATCAAATTCGTAAAGCTATGCGATATGCAGCTAGTCTGCCAAAACTTAAAGCTCGTAATAATATCTATCTGAAACTACAAGAAGTAGAGAAGAAGTATAAGAACGAATAAGTAATAATCATTTTAGTTATACATTAATAAGAGTGCTAGTAGTAATACTGGTACTCTTATTTTATAATACTATGACAAAAAGAATAAGCGTTAAAGTAAAAGCCTATCAATCTAATGGATTTAGTAGAGCTTGTAAGAATTGTATTTATAGACCTTGTACTCCAATACAATCAAATCTATGTACTAAAGCCTATGTAGAAGGTTATATGAAAGGATACAAAAGAGCTAAGAAAGATATGAAAGAAAGTAAATGAACTTAGAACTATTAATAGTAGCAATACTGTTGATAGTTCTTTTTTTTAAACTGTACTTGGATAAAACCAACGTACTAAGGATAGTTGTGTTGCCGGACTTGTCTACGCTCGCAAGCTCGCTAAATCCCCCATAAAGGAGTGGAATTATCAGCAAACCTGCTCCTTTATGGGGGAAGAAAGCTAGCCGTTAGGCTAGCGGGATATAGTGAAGTTAATATTGATAATAGTATTTCAAACAATAATACTAGCGGCACTGGGGATAGTGTTCATGGAAATGTTCTTCGTTAGATAGAACATTTGGGAACTTTTTGGATATAGTAAGGTCATAGACGGAGTAAATAGTATTCGGCTCTTTTTCGGGTAGTGAAGCTAAATCAATCTCTATTGACAATCATTCTACTAATCCTTGTAGCTTTGTTTCTATTTATCGTCCGAGGTTTTGCACTAGGGCGGAGACACTGCCTAAATGAAATAGTACTTATAAGTACTAAGACTAATCGAGTTCCCTAGCTCTCCACACTACACGCAACTAATCTAGTTAGTCAGATAGCAAATGCTAAATCTCGTACAACAGTCCGAGACGGTAGGTACTTGTTCACTGCAAAGGTAGCAATTATTTTGATATAAACAATAAGCCGGACTACTTTCACAAGCAATCCGGCTTTTCCTATGAGTTGTAATATTAAGTAGTTAGTTATTCTTCATCTTCATCAGTAATCATATTAGCAATAACTTGACCTAAACCACTAAACGGACTACTACGAACTTTATAGTAACTATTATTAGCACCAAGTCTTTCATGTTTTCTAATTTGATTAACTAATGGTACTTGTTTAAAGAAGTTTACTGCAAGTTTATTTTCACCAGAGTAACTACCTGAACTATAATATAAATCATCAGAGTTACCAGTAACTATGTAACTACAACAAGCTCCTAATAATCTAAGAGTGTCCTGTGCAATACTAAATGCTGCAACAGGTTGACTATATAGTTTCTGTCCTTCATTAATCATACCCCATGGAGTATACTGAATAGTTTCAGACATTAGACGGTCAGCACTATATAGAATATAATCTGCTACTTGTGTAGAATCGTCATCATCATCAAGCATCAACTTACCTGCTACAAATAATGCAACTGCTTTAACAATACCTATCCATTCACCTAAACATCTACGAATATTAGCTTTATCATATTCAGGTAGAATATTATAGTAAGTAGTAAGATTACCTACAAAGTCTGCATAACCTTTAGCTATACCTTGAAGTGTACGAATAGCTTGAAGTTCATTATCGTTATTTAGTTCATAATACTTCTTAAATGGCATTGCTATAAATTCTCCTAGACTAACATAAGTACCTTTACTTATAGATTCTCTAGTTTCATTATATATACCATCGAAATGTCCTAGTCTATAACCAAATCGTTTTTGGAATCCCGGAACTAAGTGTTTATGGAACTGCATTAGTAAAGCTCCCCACCAAGATTGTTGTAATTGATTAGCACCAATCTTATCATAGATACCATGTATTTGATGATTAACTGATATAACCTTATTACGGAAAGCTGCAATATCATCATTAGTAAGACCACTGTCAGGTTTAAGAGTAGCAACACCATTTTTCAAGATAAGACTTTCTCTAAAAGAAGGATGATTCTCGAACTTAGTTCTTTCTTCTTTAGTATCTTCTTTATAGGTAGCTTTAAACTCTTGTCTTAGTTCTTTAGGAATCGAACGTAAGAAATCAGTTATTATATCAGCTTTAAACTTAACATAACGTTCTTTCTCAATATATGATTCAAGCACTTTATCTCTGAATGTTTCATATTTAGTAACTAATTCAGGATTATTCTTACGAAGAACTTTAAGCAATGCTTCTTCTCTAAGTCCCATAGCAAACTGTTCAAATGACATTACTTTATTCTTACCATTAACAGCAACAACTCTATGAGAATGAAGCATGGCTAACAATGTAGCGTTCTGCATATAATGTTCACCTGCGGTTTGTTGGATAAACAACAGATTTTCTAATTTACCCATAGGATTGTTACCTTTACCATAACGTTCTGTTACCATATCAGATTCAATAACATTGAATAATCTAATAACAGCATTAGTTTCGTTATTAGTAGTTTCATTATAAGCATCAGCTAAATAACTACCTATATTCTGCATCCATTCGTTCTCACCTTTACGGAAGTCTTTGTATTTAAAGAATTGTCCGGCAGCCATTTCCATTTGTATCTGTGTCTTACCATATAATACGTTGGCAATACCGCCAGTAACGTTTAACATCATAAACTTACTAGATACCATATTACGCATAACACGAGATACTTTAGAACGAGTACCTTCATCCATTTCAAATTCATTAAATACTAACTTACGAACTTGATTCTCAAAGTGCTTAACTATATTAGAATCATCGCTCTTAGTTGTACGTATTTCTTGTTTACCAGTAATTCTACTAAGTAATCTATTATCCATAAGTTTATCATTAGGATTTCTCTTAATAATATCCATATTACGTAATTGATTACTAGTAATCTTAGCTAATCTAGCTATATCATTACGAGTATTAAAGTTATACATACTATCTATAAATGAATTAAGTCTTTCAAGAACATTTGGATTATTACGTTCTGCATTTTCCTGTGCTCTTTGTTTACGTAACTCATTATTCTTAGCTTGAGTTTCACGAACATAAGTTAGATATTCTTCTTTAGTTTCTCCTTCTTGTTGTTCGCGAATAGGAAGTAACTTAACTTCCGATAAACTATGAAGCATAGGAGCATTACTAAACCTCTTATATAGATTAAGTTCTATATCAGACTTATTAGGAGTATCATACCAACCATGACTACGTTTAAAATCTTGCCAATAGTCAACAAAACCTTGACTTGGCTGTTCAACAGCTTGATTAGGTAAATAACCGCGATTAATATAAGCACGACTACGTTTATCTTTAACAAGTTCATTAAGAAGAGAATCTACTTCATTATATAACTGTTGCTGATAATTATTCATTCCATAATACTTATCATTACGATACTTATTAGTAGAAGGTTGTAATTTAACTTCATCGTAATTAGGATTCTTATATTGGTCTTTAACCTTAGTTTCTAACCATTTGTATTTAGCACTATATTCCATGTTGTTAGCTTCGTCCTTAACTACCATTTGTCTCCAAATAGGCAACGGTTCATATTCTTTAGTAATAGGATTAACAACATGATTATCAGTATACCATTTATCAAATACTTCTTTACCCATCTTATTCATAGCTACATACATAGCTTCATAGTAAACAGTATTGATATAACTAACATGATTATCTAACCATTCTTGAGCTTTCTGTTCATTTGGCTTAACGCGACCAACAGCAGCGGCAAACATTTGCTCCTGATGTTTCTTTAGATTAGCTATTTGAACATCGGTAAACTTAGTACCATCAATAACTCCTTCTGAATCATATTTACCATAAGCCATAGTACGAACGAAACTATCAAAAGGATTACCTAGGCGAGTATCCATATAAGCCTTCTTTAGTTCATCTAAGAACTCTCCTTTTAACTTATAATCAGTATTAGCTTTTAACCATTCTACTGATTCTCTATAAGTTTCAGAAGTTTCAGGATATTGTAAACCTTCAATAGCTTGTTTATAACGAATAGTAAAAGCATCTTTAGGTTTACTTTCTTTATACTTATTGTTTAACTGACGTCTACGCGATAAGTAATTATTGACAGCATTAGCTTCTTGATAATTCTCTTTATAATTACCATCCATATCAATAGTGGCTCGCATTTCTGCTAACTCATGTCTAAGTTCTTCAAGCCTTCTTGCGTTCTGAACAGTAAGAGTACTATAATCATTATCAATCATCGTACTTAATATATCTCCTTCCTCATGTAATATCTTCATTAACTTAACATAAGTTTGAGGATATTTATTAAGTATTTGATTCATATCATAGTAGTCTTGATAGAACTCTTTTACATTCTCTCTTTCTACATTATCTATTAAGAACTTCTCTAGTTCGTCTTTAGCTTTCTTATATATAAGACCGTCCCGACCATTCGGGTCGTCGATTTGAGCCAGCTTTACAGCCTCTTTTAACGACCTTAATTTATCGGTGAACGATTCATTATACGGCAGCAAAAGATTGCCATTTTCGTCCAAAATATCGTTCAGAGACACGTTTACACCGTTGCTTTTTGCGTCCTCGATAATCGCTGAAATAGCGGAAGTAAAGGCTATCTTTCTATCACGAGCATTAATCTCACTAGCTCTTAATTGGTTCATCATTTGTTTTAGAACTATCTGAACTATTGGAATATGTGTCTCCTGACTATCCGCTAACCAAAACTGGAAGAAGTTCTCATCTTCAAATGCTTCTGTAATACTAAGCATATTAGATTGAACACGAGGGTCACTAGAAAGACTAGTAATGTAACTATCGAAGTACATCTTAGTACTACGTTTAACTACATTATCTAAGTCTTTGATACGTTTGAACTTATCCTTAATCTGTTTAAGCATATCATTAGTTCTACGTAAACCTTCGATTTCTTCTTCTGTCTCACTTACAGTATAAGCTTCATCAATATTATAAGGTTGAATAGCTTCAATAATAGAATAGTCTTCTACAAATCTATTAATATCATCTAGGAACATTTCATAACGAGTACGTAATGTTTCGTCCTCTAACATACGGTCGAATAACTTCTTATTAGTTATACTCCATTTCTCTTGAACTATCTTGTTACCATTTTCGTCTAACTTATAAGTTCCGTCAGGATTAGTAACATAAGTAGTAAAGAAGTTATGTATATCAAATAAGAAATCATCAATACGTCTATTAGTATAACCATTGATAATTCTCAACGCTTGTTCACGTAAGTTATCATTTAACTTAGTAGCTGTATTAGAACGTAAATCAATAGCTGTAAATGAACGGAAAGCATCGTTTAATGCAGCTTCTTCTACATTAGCATTACTACGTTCAACACTTTCAATAACACGAGATATATAATCATTTATCTCTTTATCATTATCTATCAATGCAGATTCAAGTATATCTTCATTAATAAAGTTATCTTCTGTCTGAACACGAATAATGTTATTATTAGCAAACTTATCTAATCTAGCGTTTTCTTTAACTACTTGAGTAATGGCATTACGTCTAGGGAATTGTAATTGACTAACACTATTAATACTTACTTTCTTACTATACATATAGTCAGGAGTGAGACTAACAGATTTAGTAGTTACACGACCTAAGTTAGTAACAATATAAACATTACCTTCTTTTTCGTATCTAAAATATCCACCGGCTCTAAAACCTGTATTATCTACAACAGTTTGTAGAACAGGAACAAAACCAATACCATTAACATTAACATCTTCAATAGTTTGATTAATGCTAGCTTTAAGTTGAGCATAATAAGGAGATTCAGAATTATCTGACTTCTTTTTTCTAAGCTGAATTTCATTAGCTTCTAACTTAGTCATAGCGGTTTGTAGTCTCTTAGCTGCAATATCCTCATTATTACGGTCATTAATAAGTTTACGAATATTACCATAATTCATATTAGGGGCTGCAACAACATAATTAGTAATACCAACAGCTTCAAGAGATTCAATAGTATCCAGTATAGCTTGATTATCAGTAGTAGCAATAATGTATCTACGAGAAGTATCAATTTGTTGTTCCTTTATGGGGGAAGTCAAGACTGTACTATTAGGAAATGCTTCTTCAATTAATAAACTAGCACCAACTTCAAATACCTTAGGAAGAACTACAAACTTACGAATATCAGAGTTCATAGCTATATTAATAGAACTAATAAATGCAGGGTCGTGCTGACGAATAGAAACTTCTTCCAGTATATCTAAAGGAAGATACATTCTATTATTATCAGGATTAACACTAACTTCTCCAATTTCGTTCTGTTCCAAAGGATTAGTAGGAAGCATATATACAACATCATTATCATATACTAGCTTATATAAACGTAGAACTTTATTATTATCATTAGTCTTAGCATAATGACGATATTTACGATTATCTTCACTACCAGTAATCATTCTGCGTTCTTGTGCTTCTTTAAAACTAAGCATACCTACACCAAGTCTATTGAATACTATCTTATTAGATTCTTTGTACTTCTTATTCTCAAATGTAAGTACATCAGGATTATTAGGATTAGTTCTAAAGAATAAGTCACGTAATTTTTCTATTGCTTTATCATCATTACTAAGTCTTTCATAGGTTCCTGTTTCACTACCGTATTGAATCATACTATTAATAGCTTTGTCTGAATCATTAATAATATTAGTAGCTGTTGAAACTCCATTATCAGAATCAATACCAGTATCCTGTCCATATAAAAGCTCAACAGGAATAATCTTACTAACTGTTCCGCCTTTAAACTTATAACCTTCTACTACCATAGAATATCTTACTAAATCCATAGCTGTAAGTTTAACGAAAGGATTATTACTATGCCAAGCATTACGAAACATCTGATATTGAGATTCAGTAGATATAGTACTATCAATAATAGATATTCTATCATAACTATTGCGACGACCTTTATACTCTACATTTAGATTTTTAAATAGATTATCATCCGAAGTATATCTTTGAATCAATACTACTTTATTTGCAGGAGACAACTTCATAAATGCTTCTACATTCTTTTCAGACATATCAGACATATCGAAGCTACCTACTATATCAGTATATCCATATAATCTAGCACGAGTATCTTGTTGGCTACTAATAAGATTTATATTATAGCTAGGTATAAACTCATTATCACTTCTAGTTATAAATCTATTAGTATTAACAAAGTTAGACTGTGCTTGGCTCATGTTAATAATAAAGCTCTCTAACTGCTGAATAGTTTGTAGATTACGAACATCGAACTTACTAACTAACTCACGGAACTGTGGAGTTTGAGTTTTGAATATTTCACTATCACGAATAATCTTTTCAGTAGCTATACAGCTATACTTCAGTTGATAATATAAAGAAGGATATGCTGATTCTGAATCATCCTGATTAATATCGTTAATAGTATTGAAACTAATCTTAGGATAAATAGCATCTATAAGATATTTATTACCTTCTTCTGTAACAGCTTTAAGAACAGGATTACCTTTCTTAATACGAGCAATATTGTTATTCTTAATATCAGTAATACGATTAATTACATTATCAATTTCGTTAGCAGATTTACCAGCACCAAACTTATCACTAGTAATAACCATCATGTTAGTATTGATTTGGTCACCTATCTCTTTGAAATATTCAAATGCCCTTAATGCTTTAATCTGATATATAAGATTATCTGTATTATTATAGCTAGTACTTTCTACATCATCTTTAAGATGTTCTCTTAATTCAGTTACTCGTATTCCTTCTTCGAGTAATTCATCTTCATTGATAGTTATTCCTCTAGCTTCAAGCATTGCTTTAACATCTTTAAGACGAGTTTTCTTAGTAATACTATTAGCTGGAATACCAACAGTCTTAGCCAATCTTATATACATATCTCGTCTCAATCCTATAAGGGGATTAAATCCAGTTTCACCGAATACATTATCATTAGCATTTTGTCTAGCAATAAGTTCGGTTATTACAGGTTGATTAACGAATAAGATAGAAGTTTCATAGTTTGCACCACAATCAACAATAGACTTATATACATCGAAAGTATATAAATCAACATTAGGTACACCACCTTCTTTTACACCGTCAAGAATAAGTGCAGTAGTTTCAGAAGAGTAAGGAGTAATTAAACGATTATCTATATTAAGATTATCGTAACTCCAACCTAACTGATTATGGTCTACCATTACTTCTTTTCCACTTCTAGTTACGTCTCTGAAACGTTTTCTTAATTTTGCTTGAGCGTCTTTGGCTTCTTTCTCTGTATTATATGTATATACAAACCTAAAACCACCATGAGCACCGTCAATAATAGTCTTAGCTTTATTACCAATAGAGGCAAAGTTGTCACGATTAACAGAAATAGCTTTAAGACGTGCACCGGACATATTAGCATCACGATACCAATTTTGAGCAATTACTGAATTAATATTACGATAAGTCTCTGACAAACCTTCAAAGATATTACTCTTTGCAGCTTTAATATCTTCAAAATTACTAGACGATAAGTTCTCACCAATAGATACTGGTAGATTCATTATATTAATAAATGTATCTACTATTTTATTGTTACGAGCATCACGAGTATTTTGTTGAGCTACTGTTAATTGACTAAATTCTTCAAGAGACATAGCTCCTACTATTTCAGCTCTTGCTTGAATAGTTTGTTCTAATCTAGCTCTACGAGTTTCATCAGCATAATCAATAGCTAGTTGTTCAGCGTTATCTTTTACATTTTGATAAAATTCTCTTTGTTCATTAATAACAGATTGAATATTACGATACTGTTGTGCAAACTTAGCAACATATTCATCATTAGCATATTCACTTTCATAAAAGTCCATCTTACTTACAATAGCGTCTACTCTTTCACCAAACTTTAATTCTTTTGATTTAAAAGTAATAGTAAGATTATCTTTTATTTCTCTTGGAAGCTCAGCCCATGTTTCATCTGTTTCAGCTATTAAATCTCTAACTTGGTCAGTTAAGAATTTATCATATTCTTCATTAGCTTTACGAACAGTTTCTCTTGCAGCTTTACGAGCTTCTTTAAATTCTTCTTTAGTAAATTCAGAATTAGTAGCTTTACGAGTTTCTTTATCTATTAAAGAATTTATATAACCAATATATCTGCGATAAGTACTTACTTCATCTTCTCCATCTATATATTCGACCTTATGAGGTTTACCATTTCTATCGAAATAAGCTGTATGATATATACCATAAATACTATCAATATCAAAGTCAGCACCAGTTTGTAATACCCATTCATCAGGAACTACAATAGTAGAACCTTGAGATTCATCTAACAAACCTACTACTTTCATAACAGCAATAGATTGTTTACCTTCTGTTGGAATACGATAACCAATCATAGTATCTAATCCAGCATTTTGTAAGTCCTCTAAAGTTACTTCATGTACAAGATTGCCTTCATTGTCATAAGTATTATAAGCCTTAACCATCCATTTAGGTAATAGTATTTCTACTATTTGACTTCCGTCTTTATGATAAGTAAGTTTACGTCCTAGACCATATCCGTGCTTCTCTTCTACTTTTGATTGCATTAAATCTCTTAAATCTGTACGACCAGACAAAGCTGTTATACCAACATCTGATACTTGACTAGCATGAAAACCAGGAAGTACTTGTCGAGTAACACGATTAGTAAATATACTATTTACAATGTTTTCTATCTTACTACGAACTAAGTTAGTCCATGCAGGCATATAAGGCAATCCAGTTTCAGGATTGATTTCGGCATATTTACGATAATTACTATCTAATCCTCTACGAGTTAACTCGTCTTTAATAAGTGCTATAAATTGATTATTATCAATCTTAACTTTTCCTTCTTCATATACTACGTTACCTCTAGCGTCAATACTAACTCCAATACGAGATGCCGCATCTTTAAAGCTATCTTGAATATTAGCGGTAAAGTTATCAAAGAAATCTTTAATAAGAGATTGTCCTTCGGGAGTATTACCTATATTATCAATTAGTTTCTTAACTATCTGCAATCCAGCTTTATTCTCACCGTCCATGTGTTGTGGAATATCTTGTTGCGTATATAGATTAGAATACCAACCAGTTTTATACTTAGTTTGGATGTCCTCGTTAAACCGTTTCAACCTTTCTTTAGAGGGGAATTTTCCATGAGCATCCCAAAACTCTAATACTCTATTAGTTGTAGCCTTTTCGGTAGTAGTAAAGTTTACCTGACCAATATTATTATCAGTCATATATTTAGCAAGTAAACCAAGTTCACTATTACCTAAAAATCTAGGTATGAGTACAAATTCAGCATTTTTAATCTGAATAGGATTAGCTAATTTAGCATCATTATCTATTTCTAAATCATAATAGAAGTTCTTTTGAACTTGTATTTTCTTAGATAATTCTTCTAACTTAACATTATCAATAGGTTTACTTTCATCATAAAGAGCTTCAATTAAGTCTTTATAATTATCATACTCGCCACGTAGATACATTCTACGAACAAATTCGTCTAAGGTTATAAACGATTGAGCATCAGTTACTTCTGATTTATCTTTAGCAAACTGTTTAAGTACAAATGCTTCTGTCTCTTTAGATACTTTAGCTATCTTTAATTGTTTCTTTAAATCTTCAATAACTCCACCTTTGCTTTGAACATCTTCAAGAGTAATATATTTAAAACTACTATCTACACTAATAGTCTTATTAGGAGAAACTACTATATCTCCCAAATGCTTCTGTACATTGTATAAGTCATAACCTGCATAAGCTAATCCTCCGGCTTGATATTCTTTATTACGTTTAATTGTATCACGAGAATCTTTATAATATGCTTCATCTCCAAAGAACATATCATTAAGATTGTTATATTGAATCTCATAGTTAAGTACCATTTCTGCAATAAAAGCATTAAATGATTCTTGACTAGCGTTCTTATATCTATCTACAAATTCTTTATTAGAACTATATTTAGCAACAGCTTCTTGTATTCTATAATTAATATAATTATCTATATAATTATATACAGAATTACGAAGTCCACCAGTAAGTCTAATATTGTACTCTCCATTCTCATCTTGTATTAGCGATATTTCACTATTCTTTCCCCCGTAAAGGAGTGAGAATACGTTGCCTCCCTCGAATAGCCAGTTCATATCTACTCTTTTGGCTATTTCACTACTACTATATTTATAGTTGTCAATCTTATTGACTTTATCAATAAGTAAACTTCTAAACTTAAATACATTACCAGTAGGAACACCATTTGAATCAAGAATACCTTTACGATAATGATAGTTAAGTCTAGCTTCTGATTTACGCAAATCTTTAAACTCTTCTTTTATCTTAGGTTTACCGTTCTCATCAGATACGATAGTTACTACTCCATTCTCAACAGTTGTCTCAAATAAGAAGTTAATAGCTTGCGCCATTTCTGCTAGTTCTTTAGCATAGATGTTAGCATAAGCTACATAGATAGGATGAGTATGATTTATAGATATAGAAGAACTCGTTTGATATTCTCCAAAACGAGATTTAAATTCACTTTCTGAAAATATATCTTTATTATCACTTCTTCTAAAACGATAACCTTTTGGAGCTAATACTATGGTTTTTATTCCTAGTTGTTTACCTGCTTTAGCACCAGATTCATCTGCACCTGTTTGTCCCCCACTTCTTATTAGATTTACTTTTACATTTAATTTAGGGTTGTTTACAACATTTCTAAGAACATTATAAATGAAAGAATCTATTCTATTTTGATTTATATTATATTTTTCAAAAGTATATATTCCATTACCTGCAATATTTATACTTATATCTCTTTTAAATAAACTATTATATTTTTTATTTATATCATTTACAATCTTATTTGCTATCTCTTCTACTGTAACTCCTTTTAAGCTTTTCATATCAATAGGAATATACAGTTTATTATTATTTTCTACATACTTTTTTGTAACTCTTTCTCCGGCAGTTGTAAAATCCATAGCAAAAGCTATTGTTACATCTGCATTAGCATTGATATTAGTTCTTTCATTATAATTTTCAGATGAAGATTGATTAAATATTATATCACTATTTGTATCTTGTCTAATGAATAAATCATTAATATCTAGTTTATAACTATTAAATACGAAAGTCTTAGGTGCATCAGAAGGTGTTTGAGTAAAGAACTTAGATTTCTTAACTCCTTTAGTCATCTCATAATTGTCACCATTATTAGCGTATTCATTAAGCGTAATAATATCCCATTCAAGAGCATTAATATCTTTATAAGATTTAGCCTTTCCTGTTACTTCGTTACTAACTCCATTATATAGTTGTGCGCCAAATTCACGATAATATTCAGTTAGTTCATAACCAGTATCTGTAAGACGAAGTAGACCGGGAATTACTTTACCATTAGATAAAGTCTTTTCAATAAGTATATTACTATATTGATATTGAGGAATATTAGTAAACTTAACTAGATAATCACGAAGTTCAGCATTAGCAGTCGGATTATCATTATAACGATTATCGTTAATTCTTTCAAAGAACTTACTAATATAATTGTTCTTTAGAATATCACTAACTAGATTGTTCTCTGCATTAATACTATTAAATTCAGAATCTACTATTTGATAGTCTTTAAATCTATCAGATATACGATTAGCTATATTATTAGCATAACCGCCTTTATATTGTAGTTGAGACTTATCAAATGGAACTACTACATATTCTTCATCGTTCTTAGCTTTGTTATATTCACCTGCATAATATATACGTTGTGCTTCATTGTCTATCTTTAATATATTAGATGCATTAGCTACAACTTTATTAAATTCTAGCAAATCGTTGATAAGACTAGTGATATTAGAAAGTTGACTATCACCGAAGCTACGAATGTAGTTAACAACACCCTGCCTATTGATGCCGAAGTTATATTTATTAAAGATTGCCGCAAGCTCTTCCGAGATTTCTTGTATTTCATTTGTATTTGAATTGTTTAATGTGGATAATCTATTTTTAAGTTCTTCTAATACTGCAACATCTCCATTCATAATAGAAGGACTATGAACAAGAGAATCAAAACTATTAAGTATCTTATTTTGCAGATTAAGTTTAGGGAAAGTATTACGATTCTTAGTCACTACATTAGAACCGTCTGCACTTTGAATTACTTCATTACGTTCCCAAATAGATTGTTTTAATTGAGTAAATATCTTATTTCTTATCTGAACATTAGCTTCATCTTCTAATAGACGAGCAGCATATTCTAAATGAGACACTTCTTTAAATCTTTCAGCAATAGTATGGAAACTTTCTACCATAGCTTCAACACTAGAGAAGTTACCATAGTTATTCAATGCTTTAAAAGAACTAGAAAATCCAGCACTTTCAGCTATACCTGAATAAGTATCACTAGCTGTATCAGGTTGTTCATTTATAAAACTATTACTATTTGTCTTAGGTAAACGAGCAAACCATTCTTTTACTTCTTTACTAACATTTTTATCTATATCTTTTCGTTGGTCAGATAATTCAGACCAATCAGCACGAAGAGCAGCAATAGTTTCTTGGTCATCTTGACGAGAGTTCTGTTCACTATCTTCTTTAACATCATCGTTAGATTCAAAATCTTCATTAGTATCTATACCAAACTCTTTGCTAAGACTAACTACTTCCGGTGAGTTAATTACTATATCAAATAACTCATTACGATTATAATTACCACCATCGTAAAGATTACGAATAATAGTACCTACATAAGCCTTTTGTTCTTGAGTAAGTTTTTTATCATTCTCTTTCAGATGTCTATTAAGATAAGTAATCATAGTTAGCTTTATAGCGGCTTGAGGACTTAACTCATTACCAGCTTTATCCTTTAGGACTTCTTTCTCACCTTTACGTTTTCTATTAGCAAGAGCTTTACGAATACTTCCTTGACTCTTTAGATAAATAGTACTAAGGATATTAATAGCATGGTCTTCCTTTGCTATATCATTACCAAATATACCAGTTCGTGAAGTACGAACGTTCTGAACATAATCTTGAGTATTAATCGTCTCTCTGTTATTATATGCTGTAACAGCATTAACAGTGTTTGCATCAATACTTTCTTCATTGAAATCTCTACCAGTCTTTTCTTGATACCATTCACGAAAACTAGTATCTTCGATAGTAGCAAGATATTCAGTAGACTTTCTAACATCATTATTAGTAAGCTCTAATAGCTTCTCTAATTTAGGATTACTAGGAGTACAACTCATATACTTTATATTATTAATTAAATAATTACTAACAGTATCAAAGATAGCATTATTATCAACACTATCAAATATATTTATCGAATAGTCTGAAACCACACGTTCCGAAGACTGACGGACGCCCGTAGACCGCAAAATCCTGCCGAAATTCGCATTTTATATAGCGTCTCGATAGTAAGATAGGAAAAACAGAAAAGTCCCGTAGGCGGCTTTAGAATGGCTCATTCTTAGGCTTTCTACGGAACTTTCGTCTCTAGGCTTATCTTAGTTAGCTACATACGAAACTAAGCTCACCAGTGTCAAACAAATGGCTCACAATAGCCTTCTGACGGTTATTCAAACCTTCCACTAAACTATCGAAGTTATCGACTTGTCGGTAGTTATCACTTATAGCACTATCTAAGTCTAGGTCTATATCAGGAATATCAAAAACATCATCAGTAGGAGTTCCTGTATCTTCTTCTGCTCTATCAAATACATCATCGTGAACAGTACTTGTAGTACTAGCTGTATCAGATGTTTCTAATCCAATAGTAGACAAACGATTACGAACTTCACCAAGTAATGTATTATCTATATTACCAATCTTACCTATAATCTCTACTAAAGCATCAACAATCTTAGTAAATAGATTATTAGATTCAGTATTAGTTTTAGAATCATATTTAATCCTAGCAAGTAATCTAGCAAATGTACGATTAGTAATAGCTTCAACTACAAACTCTTCAATAGCCACACTTCTAGGTTTATCACTATTTAAGAATCTTCCATACTCTTCTATTAGAGCAGAATCCTGATTAATAAAACTACTAAACTTATCATATAGGTCTCCAAATGATTGCTCTATATTAGCACGTTCATCATTAAGTAGATAATGAACTCCCTCATGTATAAGAGTAAGTACTCTACGTTCAGGTTCAAGAGTATCGAATCTATTAGTAAGAGTAATAGTATTACCACCAGCAACTATTCCTGCAAATCTACCTTTTTCACCTACTATTTCAATATCAGGATTAAGAGCAATACCGGCAGATTCTAATGCCGAAACAACAGATAATAGATTAGGATTAGTAGTATTAGCTTGCGCAACTTCCATAAGAGTACCTACTTGAGAAGTACTATCTTGACTAGCAAGTGGGTCAGGCGTAGCAACAGGAGATACAACTTGCTGCTCCTCTATGGGGGAAACAGCGGCGTCAGCCGCGTTAGTACGACCAGCACTACGACTAGGATTCATAAGAGTAATATTACGATTATATACATCTCCTACATAATTAAAGTTACTAATGATATTACCCTTACTATCAGTAATATTACCTAAGTCAGTAACTAATACTCCATCTTTAGCTACAAATTCTTCATAACTACTATAACCTGTATCTATCCATTCATCTTGAAGTATATTAGGTATCTTAGCTTGTAGTTTACCGTCTACTATTCTAAACAAATTAGATTCACCGCGGATAGCTGAATTAATAACATTACGAGTAAGTGTAGCATATACTCCTTCCATCATAGTACTAAAGTTACCATGATTATTAGTAGGAACAAAACCATTAGGCATACGAGCCATAAGCCTTCTAGGTTTAGTTTCACCAGGTATAGCAAATGCTACATTTCTATCAGCAACATTAAAGTAAATAGTAGCTCCAATCTTATTAAGAGGACGAAATGCACGACCTACAACTTCATAACCATAAAGGGCTTTTTGCTTACCTACATACTTAGATATTTCATCTAATAGTTGTTGATGTAAGTCAGTATTACCTTGTAGAGTAGCATCTACTAATGAATGGAATAATTTATCTAATCCTTCATTAAACCTCTTAGTATATTCAGTAGCTTCTGTTTCACTATTACTCATAGTATTCTCACGACTAGTAACAGCAATAAGTCTACCTTCTGAATCTTTAATAGTCATACCAACTACACCTCTAGGAATACGACTAGCAGCAATAATACTGTTGGATTTAATATCGGCAACTCCTCCGTCAACTCCTACTACTAGACGATAACCGTCAGTAGCTTCACTAGTAGCTACGTCTCCAAACTTACGATATATAGGATTACCTTGTTTATCTCTAGCATAAATAACACTACCTGAACTTGTACGACCAACAACTAGACGTTTCTTCTTAGACTTAGTATTACTAATAGAGGACTTTAAGTTATTAATGTCAGTATAAGACTTCTTGAGTTTATTCATCCAATTAGTTAATGATTCATTAACAATGGTACTAAAGTTAGACTGATTAACATTAAGAGCATTATTAAAGAATATGATATTATTAAGATGTTTAATCCTATCTAATAGATTAGTTTGAGTATCACCGAATAAACTAGTTAGATTTTGCCAATGACCATTCTCTTGTAGAGCATTAAGCTGATGTCCGAATGTTCCTTCAACTTCAGGGTTATTACGAACACGATATAGTCGACGTATATTATTAAGAAGTTGTACAAATTCTTTAGCACTAGGCTCTTCACTAGCAATAATAGATTGAAGTTGAATTATAAAATCTATACTATCATTTTTAACAGTATATCTCCAACCTTGATTCATAACTTCAACATTACCATTATTATAACCAATCTTAGGGAACTCACCTATCTTAATTCCACGAGACTTAACAATAAGATTACCGTTTTCATCTAGTTCTACACTTACTGTATCATTAGTCTTTAATTGACCGATACGAGAATAAACTTTACTATCATTTAAATTAACTAGATTAAAGAAGTAACCATTATCTTTAGTATTCTGTCTATTCTCTGTAACAGCTTTATCTAAAGTCTTACTTGCTTCTTGTATAATATCAGAAGGAGTTTTAATCTCTTCATCAACATTAACTATCTTACCGTCTACTATTTGACGATTAGCTAGAATCTTAATATCATTATACAAATTAACAGCTTTAGGATTCAACTGTTGTAAATAAACCATCATATCATTAAGACTAGTAAATGTCTTACCTTCTATTTGATTACCTTGTATCTGATTATATAAATCAATAATTAGATTTATCTCTTCTATACGTTGGCGTTGACCTTCTAAGTCATTATCAGATATAGTTGATTCAAGAACATTAGTATCAGTAGGAGCAGATTCATCAGATTTACTAGTATCTACGTAAGTAACATCTCCAATAGCAATAGCGGCATTTAATTCATCAATAGTAACATCAGCAATTATATTGCCTTTAGCATCCATTCCGTCAATACTAACGTTACCAAATTTACTAACACGTACATCTATTGCACTTACTTTAACTGGTTTTCTACTAACATCTCCTAGACTAGCAAAAGGCTTTACTATTGTAAATTCTAAGTTATTAATATTAGCTTTATTTACAACACCTGAATTAGCCTTAGATACTACTTTATCTAATGTCTCTTTTAACTTCTTCTCTTTAGCAGTCTTTGGTTTAGGTTTTGGAGTAGACTTAACCGCTGGTTCTTCTTGCCTCGTCGCTTCGCTCCTCGTTTCCCCCGTAGAGGAGTCTTGTTGCTGATTATCCACAGTCTGTTGCTGTGTCTGACTTTGTGCAGCAAGACTATTTCTTCTCTTAGTAATAGCTTCTCTTAAAGATGCTATATCATTCTTACCATTCTCTGAATTAGATAAAATACTAACAGCATTCGATAAACTCTTATTACTAGTATCTTGAGATTCCTCTTCTGTAAAAGCATTATCTAACGCTTTATCTAACTTAGCAAGTTCTTCTTCGGTAGCAACGTTAACGAAATCATTAAGATTCTTCTTTGCAGACTTAACTAACTTCTTAGCCGCTTCTTCGAACTCTTTCTTACGAGCATCTTCAAACTCTTTAGCTTGTTCATTAGTAGTAATAATATTAGAACGATAGTTATCTCTACGAATTTCATCGAGAAGTATCTGTCCCATATTATCCATGTACTCTGAATTAATAGCACGAACTTGTTTAGATAGAGTACCTAGACTAAAGTCTTTACCTGCTTGTTTAAATAGAGCTACATCATTTTCATCTAGTTTTTCTATCTGTTTCTTAATAAGGTCATTCTGTTCTTGACTACCTTCTATCCCAAGAGCTATATTTTCTACACTACGAACATTATCTAAGAATAGACTTTCCATAGGACTTAAACCTCTACGTAAGTCATTAACTTTAGATTCTATTATCTTAGATATATCTAAATACTGACTAGCTTGTGCTTTATCCAAAGGATTATTACTATCCTTTAGACTATTATAAGTAGACATTACTTCACGACGATACTGTTCTAATATACCTAACTGCATACGATTCTTAGCCATTGGGTCAAGAATCTCATTAATAGCAGGGATAGTATTCTCTAATTGAGATTGAATAGTATTAAGTCTTTCTACTCGTTTATTTAGTAAGTCAGCTTCTTGTGCATTAACTATATTCTCTGATATAGCCACATCTAATAGAGCATCGTCTATATTAGCACTACGTAATGCACTAGAATAGTTAATATATCTATCAAGAACATTACGCATAGTCTTTTTTATAGATTGAGTATCTCTATCATATTCTGCTTCATCAGCAAGACCTGCATCTACTAGCTTTTTCTTTAATCTAGGGTCTTCAATATAATCTTCGAGTAACTCATAATTACCGGAACGAATAGCATTTAAAGTAAGAGTAGTTGTGAACTTCTCTTTAGCAGCAGCACGTAAATCTTCTTGTTCTTCAGGACTAACTTTACTATAACGAGTAGTACCTATTGTTGGGTCTTGGCTAACAGTTCCATCATCAAGATAAGTAATAGGATTACCTTTAGCATCACGTTCTATCTGAAATGGATTCTCACCATTTTCAATAATCTTCATCTGACGAGCGTATTCATTGAATACTTGTTCACGACCATTGATTTCAGCAATACGTTGCTTTTCTTCTACATTACCACCTTTACGATTATTAATAGCTGACATAGTACCACCAAAAGTAACACCACCAATAACTCCCCATAATGCAGCATTATATAGTTGAGGATTCTGTAAGTACTTCTCTATTCTATCCATAGATATAGCACCATTATATTGTTCAGCTTGACCTAATAAATAACGACCATATAAAGTTCCTTCTTCTTGACCTATAAAGTTAATAGCTTCTTCAACACCTTCGGATAATTCAGATAATAATAGATTCTCACTAGAATTAATAAAGCGATTTATTTTACCTGCAAAATCTTTAATAGTACCTTTTGCTGCTTGACCTAAAGTTTGACTAGCAGATTCAACACCGGTAGAAGCTATTCTATCTAGTGCTTGGTTTTGTGAATAACTAATACGAGGAGTAATAGCACGATTAACTTGACCTAATGCTTTATTAACTGCACGTAACTGCATATAGTCAAAGAATACATTACCTGCATTATATCCAAAGTTTCGCATAGCTGCTTTATCTGCGACTATAAGAGCAGCTTCTTCTTTAGTTCTTTCTTTAGCTTCATTAGCAACATCAGGATTATTATCTAACCAAGTTTGAAATTCTTCATCAGACATTCCTGTAAATAACGACAATGCTTCTCCTTCTATTTGTTCCGCAACTCCACGAGCTTCTTGATAGTTCTCACCAAGACGCATACCAATAGCAGTAATACCATCTTTAGCGATAAGTTTTAACTTATTAGCACGATACACATTATCTAATTTAGTAGCTTTCTTAGCCCAATTCATTGCACGGCTTACTTTAGAACTACTACGTCCTAATGCAGCAACACCTTTACCAACAGCTCCAACTCCTTTAGTTAATAAAGTACCAGGAATCATTAAAGATAGAGAACTAGCAATACTTGGAACTTGACTAAAGAACCAACCTGAAAAGTCATTCATATCAAATGCTTTATCAGGATTCTCACGATATATAGGAAATAAATCATCACGAACATAATCAGATATAGCATCACCTGCTCTAGTAATAGGATTACTAAACGGTTTATCATCCCATAATCCAGCAGTAGCTAAATCTACTAACATACCCATACCACCAACAGTATCTCCTATAACTGTTCCAATAGTTTGACCTAAAGCATTACCTGCTTGTTTCCAAGCTGATTGATTTTTAGCACGAAGAGTTTCTAATTCTTCTCTACTTTGATAACGATTAGGTTCAGCACCATACTTAGCTAAAGAATGATAATCTTCCTCTGTTCCAGTAAAGACTTCTTTACCACTAAGATTACGAAACATGAAGTCGCCTTGAGCTGCAACATCAGGTTTGTATTTAGTAACAGTAGGAGCTTCTTTAGCCATATTAACAGAATTAGCTCCACTGTCTAGTGGAGCTTTTTCTACTGATATATCATCAAATATGTTTGGCATAACTTATTTCATTAAATCGTTCATTTGATTAAGTATCACTTGACTAGGAGATTCACCAGTAAGTCCTGAATACATTCTATTAAAGAACTGGAATACTTGTCTCTTAGTATCAATATCTAGTTCTTTAAGATTACCAGTAGCACCTGCCATAATCATAGCCTTCTGCATGATAGGACGAGCAATGACTTGCTGCTCCTCTATGGGGGAATTTGCAATAGAACCGTTTCTTGCACTAATAAGATTTATATCCTCTTTAACAGGCGCAAGAATAGCATTAGCTTGATTATTCTGAAACATACGTTGAAATAACTCACCTTCTGTAATCTTAATTACCGGTTCATCATTAGCATCTAATATCTGATAGAAACTACCGCCATCAGTAACAGCAGAATATGTTCCATCTCCAAATTCAGCATCAGATAAACGATAATTTCTTTTAAGTGCGTTATTATATTTAATAGAATTAAGAGTATCCATTGCTTTAACAGCAGGTAGAGATTTGAATCTTTCTATTTCATCATTAATGATAGCACCTGTAATCATGTAATCTCCAGCTACTGCATTTTGTATTCTTTCTTCCATTTCAGAATCAGGGTTCTTAGCACTATTCTTTCCAGTCTTAGGAGTATAAGGAATATTTAAGAATACTCCGTATTCCCCCGTAGAAGATGATGAGCACCAGCCGTTATTAATGTTTTTCTTCTTAACTTGTGCTTGAATAGTTTGCATAATAGCATCACGTTCTCTACTATCTTCAACAGGTTCAAGAACTCCTTCGGCATTACGTTTCTTAATAACAATACTTCCGGGATTAGCAATACTAATCATATTCATTACTCTTTCATTGTAGTTCTTTAGTTGGTCGTCTTCGAATCCTTGACCAGTAGCAACTATATGAGGAGGTAAATCAAATACATTAACATCAACATAACTAGGTGGTAATGATTTAGATATACGTTCAGTTGCAGCATTAGACATTTGTGCAGCTTTTTCATATACGTAAGCAGGAGAATCTTTAGTACTTTTAGCAGTAGTTATTTCACCTCGTCCTATTGCTCTAAAACCTGCAATACCCATAGTAGTTAAACTACCATATACTTTATTTCCATAGAAAACTTCATCGTTTCTAGTAAATTTTTCAGGAGCATTATTACCAGTAGTAAATCCTACGGGACTAAGTTTAAGAACATCTGCTATTTCAGGAGCTAAACGAATATAAGCGTCTTTACTAATACGAATATATTCTTTATCTCCTATTTTACTAAACGACACATCTTGATTAGTCAATCCCATATCTGTTCTAAGTTTAGATATAATAGCAGCTTTGCTACTATCGTTAAGAGGATTTACTAAAACTGTATCGAAGCTATTGCCTTTAGAATCAGTAAATAACTTATTCATTCTATTAGCATATTCTAGTTGCATAGGATTATTAGTATCAGCCATATCTCCATTACTTAGTCTCTTACCTAAGAACTCCGAAGCATATTGTTCTTCTTGTGTAAGATGTCCTTTCATTGCATCTAAACGATTATTAGCATTAGCTATTCCTCTATAATAAGTATTAGCTTCATCTAATAATTGTTTCTTAGCAGCATCGGATAAAGTAACATTATTAGCAATACCTGAACGTAGTTTACTATATGCTTCATCTAAAGGAAGAGATTTAGATATTCCATAAGAAGAAAACATATTAGATAATTGTCCATTAAGAGTATTTAATTGAGACTGTACTTTAGCAGGAGTATCAGGTTCTACTTTTTCTTTACCACCAATTGTAGCCAAAGAAGGAAGTAAATCAGGTTCTTTACCAGTCTTAGGTTTAGCAGCAGCTTTACGAGCAGCAGCTAATATATTAAATCCTAATTCAGGATTAATTCTACTTTCAACTCTACGATAAGCAGAAGTAGCATATCTAGGTGCAAATAAGTTCTCTTCAAACTCTTTCTGTGACATAATAGTACCGTCAGGTCTAGTAACAGTATTGTTCTTATTTCCCTTATTAGCTTTCCAAACATTAACTTTATAGTCTTGTTCAAGAGAAGCACGAGCACCCGGAGTTTCATTCAAAGCAGATTCAAATGCAGCACGAATCTTATCTGCTGATAATTGTTGAATACCACTAGCTGTTTTAAGATAAGGAACATCACCAGCAGCAATATTACCTTGACCATCTTTAAGATTACCTTCTGCATCTCCCCATACTAGTTGTTCACCAGAACTAGAATCAACACCAACTGTAGATAATACTTTCTGATATAAAGCATTATAATCTACTTGTTCAACAGGACGATAATTAGGTTGGAATTGATTACCACCTATTACTTTACCTGTTTCATCTACTTGGTCTTGATAATTATATTTATTTTGTTCTAATGCGTATGCTTTAACGTCACCATCATAAGCATTACTATTAGTAACTTCATCTTGGAACTTTTTAAACTCTTGTTGATAACGTTCACGACCAATAAGACCTGGATTACTAGCTACTTCTCCTGCTAATCTTTTAGCAGCGGTTAATGCAGTAGCATAGCTTCCGTCTTGTGCACTAGCTTCTATTTGAGCATTAATGTCTCTCGAATAGTTATCGAGCCATTCATTTTCAGCTTCATTTAATTGCTTATTAGCAAGAAATGTTTTAATCTGATTACTAGTTTCAATAGCAGTATCATGTTTCTGTTGAAGAGTATTTAACGTACTATTGTAAACATCTAAAGGAGCGGCAACCCGCTCCCTCTTTTGATAACCTGCTGTTTTAATATCTATCGGCATAGTTATAGTATTTATAATTAAGCAATCTTTTTCTTACCACCACATCTGAATAAAGTACTTCGTATATTACCTAGTCTACCTTTATTCTTTTCCATTAGTTTTAAGAACAATTCCATTTGTTCAGGATTAGCACTCATCATAGCAGCAATAGCATTTTCTTCTGAACGTCTTTTATCTACGCCTAGTTGATAATCTCTAACTGCACTAGTAACACCTTCAATCATTTGTGTACGATTATTAGCAGCAGCTTGAACTTTATCATTAGCAGTTTGAATAGCAGATATGGCATTAAATCTATTAGCTTCATTTACTTGTTGAGCATTTGCAGAAGCTACTTGTTGACGATTCATCGCATCTTGATTTTGCAATTGAGTTTCAAGATTTTCTTTCTCACCTCTTAATCTACTTCTTTGACTTAAAGCATTATTAGATATTCTTTGTTGTCTAGCAACACTAGCTACTGAACTAGCAGTATTTCCTTCAACTAATCTATTTTGACTAAGTTCGGATTCTCTAACATCTGATAGTTGAGGATTTATATTAATGCTAGTTTTAAGTTTAGCAGGAGCAATTAATTGAGGAGTAGGGACTTGTGGAGCAGAAGTTTTATCTATACTTCCTTTATTAAGTAATCCACTAATTAAAGTTCCAGCAGCTCCAATACCTGCACTAATAGCTTCTCCTTTATCTATTCCTTTAAATAGATTAAAACCTTTACTTCCATTATTAGAAGATAAATTCATAGGCTTAATACTAGAAGCACTAGGATTAATAATCTTTGCCCCAGCAGTAATTCCAGCAGAAGGAACATTTTGATTAAGAGCTAACAATCTACGATTAGCACCAGTCAAACTTCCAAAAGTTCCTAATGTAGCTTTCTTATTTTTCAATTCAGGATATTTCTTATATACTTTAGCTTTCACATCGGAACGACCATGTAAGCTTGCTAATCTAAGAGCATCGCGAGCATCAGCTTTAGTAGGAATAGGATAACTACGTCCACCACCTGCAAAATCATTTGACTTAACACTAGGGTAAGGCTTCTTATCTGAACCGTAATCTTTCTTACGAGACAAACCACCTAGTTTCTTTTTACCAGTTATTGTTCTCATATTTCTTTTCTTTTTAGTACCATCATCATTAAGACCATTTCTATCTTTAAATGATTCTTGTGCATTAAATACTTTAGAAGGTTCAGCGCCTTTCTGAACTAGTTCAGCAGGGCTATTACCATTAAGTATAGGTTGAGCACTAAACACTTTAAGTTGCTTAGGAGTTATTTGTACTACTTCTTCTCCTTCTGCTTCAATAGAGTTTTTGCCTTTACCAATAACAATACCACCAGTATTATGCTTACGACCTTTAAGAAGAAACGTATTCTTCTTGATAGGCACAGCTGTACCACCACGACTAACGATTAGTGTCACTCCTTTACGGGGGGTATCACCGCCAACTCTCATTAGTTGGTTTCTTATATCGGCATAAGTATCGTTATCAATAGCTGTTTGCTGTGTCATATAAGCTGCTCGTTGTTGATACTCTTGCTTCTTGACAAGACGACGTTGTTCTTCTTCTTGTCTTTTCTGCTTTTGACTATTCAGTATTCCACCGATTAGTTGAGTACCAACAGATATGGCAGCACCGATAAATGCTTTCGGTCTTTGATTAATTCTTTGTACCATTATTCTCTGTATTTATTAATAAAACATTCTATATTACTAAGAGTAACTGCAACATCAGTCTCTTTAATAATGAAGCGAATACCAATATACTTACCATTAATAAGACTGTCTTGTTTCTTATATGGTTTACCAGCAGTTATTATATTAACTTGATTCTCGTCAAGTATTACAATATTGTAATTACCAGTAATTCTATCTATTGGTTCTAGTTCTTCAACTCCTTTTATCAAACTACGGAAGTAATTGAAGTTCCATTTACCTTGCTCGTAGTATGGCTTAGTCATATTCTTTTCATTACGACTAGTTGTTGAAACGTCCCATTCAGTTGAGATACCTGTGTTCGTAAATATAAGAATTTTATTCCCACTATAATTAATATTGTTGGTCTTTTTTAAGTCGTAAGTTATGTAGTTAAGTAACTTAATCGTATTGAACTCTAAGTTAAATACTACATCTACTACTGCACAACCAACAGCTTCACTAATATAAAATGGATTCTTGTTATCATCTATTGTACAATACTCGTAATTAAGATATGGATATAATAGTTCTCCATTTATTTTAGGACTACCATTCTTATATATTACTTTTGGAGTACTATCTGGTATTTGATATAGTTCTGTCTTAGTATTGAAGTACTTACCAGAATAATTATGAGTACTTATCCAATTATTAGCAGCTAAAGAATAGGAGAATGTGAAGACCTTTTCCTCCCCCGTAAAGGAGCAGATAAGCCGATTAGATTCTTTGTCCATTCCTATATTAACAATAGTATTCTTATTAATGTATTTATCTAATACACTCTGAATACCAGTAGTAATATCATTTAGTTGTTTATCATCGAATCTATATAACTTACGTTTGCTCTTATCAAAGAATACGTAACCAACTTCATTACAAGTAAATGCTCCAAAGTCTTGTAGTCCACCATATCCTTTCTCACTAGTAAATACTTCTTGATATTCAGTATCGAAAGCATCTGGCATATACATCTGTACATCTTTGTCTTTAGTAGCAAGAGTAGAATCACGATTAAAGATAAACATTGAATGTTCACAATGAGCAATAAGATAAACACCAGTTCCTAGTATATTAATAATGTTACCTTTGTTCTCGCTAATTATCTTATATCCATCAGCAGGAAACTGTCTCCAAGCATTATTAGTAGATTCAGATTGAAGAACATTACTTCTACGAATAAACTTGCCGTAGACTTCTACTTGATTAGCTACCGCATTAGGATTATAAGCATTTATATTAGGTCTCGCATAATCAACATATATGCTAGATACTTCGTATAACCCATAGAGAATAGACGCAGTTAATTGTCTATTAGATATATTCACAAAGTTACCAGCATCTCCTCTAGCATAAGTAAAGTAAGTATCTTCTATCTTTCCTACTTTAATCTTAGCACTTGGTAAGTAAGTAAGTTGTTTATAACATCTGACTGCATTAATGTGCATTATATCTCTAATAGCATTATCAATAGTTTCTAGTCCTACTGCTGTTCTATATATACCGTAGAACTTTCTATCTACCGAACCATATACAGGTTGCCAATCTCCTGAATAAGTAACTCCTGCATTATCAAATATTATAATAGCAGAATCCATACTAATATATCCAGTAACATTTTGTCTCATTCCATTTTCGCCATACTCGTAACCTACTAATGGAAGAGGTTCGCCATCTACATATTTGTTCTGCCCTAGACGTATTAGTTTAACTCCTTCTTTCTTAGTATATATTTCTTGATTAATATAAAGAAGTCTACCTCTAGTAAGTAATTTAGTAGTGGTTGTTCCTTCTGTAAGTATAGTAGTAGAGATTAATTGTCCTGCACTACTATAAGGAATTCCAATTTTAAAATACTGACCAGCATTATTTGCAACAATCTTAGAAGTTATTCCAATTTGTGGTGTACTATTAGCTGCATAAAAATCAGAGCTATTTACATGACTATATTCTCTAATAGAATTATTAGCACAATCTTTAACTACATAAGCATTAATAGTATCTCTATTATTAGCTGTTTGTCCATCTCTAGTTTGAAAACTAAGAGTTCCAAGACTAACAAATACATTTGGAGTTCCACTCTTTTTTAGAACATATATATCGTCTGAATAGAATTGATAACTACTAGAGTATACAGCTAGATTATTAAAACTAGATTCTCTAAGAACATCATTGCTAAAACCTTCATCTCTATGTTGGTCTACTATGCCATCGCAAATAAGAATACTATCTATTTCTTCATAGCTAATAAAGTAACCTACGAATCCTTCATACATAGGTATGTTCTTAAAAGTAAAGTTTCCTTTTACTTGATGTGGAGTTCTGAATAATCTATCTCCTTTGTTATTAGTAAATGGACATAAGAACTTCATTCTGTAGTATGGACTAGCACTAGTAGTACTTCCATCCATAAACCGTGGGTCAAGATTAAACCAATAGTAATCTATCTTAGCCTCTTCTGCCATTTGAATAAGACTAAGTTTATCCATAATAGTAGTCCCATACCATCCTGGATAATCCTTTTTAGCTTGTTCAATAGCAGCCTTTACATCAGACACTTTAGTATCATCATAACAATCCATCATAATATCGACATCTTTATTAATCGAAGTATTATAATATCTACCTATAACAATTTGTACTGGGTCTTTTACCCAAAAACCATTATTAGTATCTTTATGACGATAATTGTTATTTTCTATAAGAATACCATCAGTATAACTTCCATCAGGATAAACATAATGAATATAGAATCTATAAACTTCATCTTCAATAGGTTTTGGAACACCTATAACAGTTTCTTTTCCAGAATCATCTTTTAATTTATTTCCATGATTGTCTGTTTCATTCCAAACACCAACTTTAATTCCACTAGTATCGAAACTATCAATATCTAGCTTTCTACTTTCTTCTTTATAATTAGCAACATATAATCTATTATTATAGTTACACATTGTTTTGATATTATAAAGATTAAAGTTGTTAGCAGATACTAATACTTCATCAACAGACATTTGAGTCTTACCGGAACGAATACCATATATATCATATTTGTTTTCTTCGTTGAATTGGTAACTACCTAAGTTATAGGCTTCTATTCCATCTTTATAAGTACAAACATAAGCTATCTGAAAAGATTTAAACTTATTAGTAGTCTTATTAACCATCTCTAACTTAGCATAGATATAAGACTGTGCGTAATCAGTATCTTCCCTTGAATAATCATATAGTTCGTAAGTAGCTGTAATATGAGTAGGTACAGAAACTGTTGCTGGCATTTTAATTCCTTCAATAGTTACAGAAGACACAGTCTCTTTACTTAATTCATTAGATAGATAAATTACAACTCCTAAATCTCTCCAACTAGTATATTCATTATCTGTTATTTCATATCTAATAAATAACAAGTAAGTTCCCATTCTCATTCTTCCACCAGCCATCTGTCCGTAATCAGTTACAGTAACTTGCGGAATATTAGGATTAAGAGTAAAGATATTATCTGAACCTAAATCGGCATTATTAAGATTTATAACTTTTAGTGGCACATCTTCTCTAGGATTACGTTCACTAATAGCTATGATTAAGTCTCCACGAACATTATACGTATAAGTTCCAAATACTTCTCCACCGTACCATTCCCATGAAGCAGCTACTTTAATAGTCTCACCAGTAAACTCATTATATCTAAATATTTCATTGGCATTAGTAAAGATAACAAGTTCAGTAGCACAAGGCACAATACCAACAATGGTATTATCAAACGTAGCAATAGTTTCTAAAGACTTTTCATTCTGGATAGAATTGCCATCTTTAGAAACTACTATATTAGAAGCATGGGTTATAGAACCATTCTTTATAAATTCTAACCCATCATCTTTATTTAATTCTTTAACTATTTCCATTAGTCTCTAGGTCTAAATGTTGAATTATAAAAGAATGACGACCAACCTTTATAAGCATTAGCATCTTGATTTTCATTAATAACAGAAGCTCTAGCTCTTTCACGAGAATCTCTCCATAACAAATATGGATTAACTGGCATAGTACCTTGTAAAGAATAGACCTGATGTTTAATTCCTCTACTTAGTAACTTCCACATACAGAACCATTCAAGTGCTTCAATAAGTTTACCATTATTAGGAATAACAGGTATATTACAATGAAACGTATCACTATATACAGTCTTAACTGTAAGATAGGATACGGTAACAACATCTGCATCAAAGTTTAATTGGATTGCATTAGCATCTCGAAGATATACATAATTCTTTCCTTCGTAACCTTCGGGGTCAATCTCAACAGTACGTTTACTTTCACGTTCTCTAGCTCTTTCTCTATCTTGAACGAAATGCTCGGTAGTACCGGAAGAGCAAGAGCATTTACTTTTCTTTAAGGGGGAAATCTCGCAACCCTCAACATAAACTTTAAAAGCGTTCATACAACATGGGAAATAAGCAACTCTATCAACAACATCAACAGTAGTTTCTTTTTCTTCATATTGAAGAATACCCATCTCATTCATAGCATCTATACACCAAGCACCCACTCTAGGTATATAATCACTATTCATAATATTGAAATCATTATCAAGTCTTGCGATAATAGTTTCTACGGAAGATAGCTCTTTGTTCATTATTTCTAATATATTTTATAGTGTAACTTGGGTCAAACTTATTAATTAAAGAAAGACGATTATTAATATCAGTATCGACATTAATAATATCTTCAACAGTCTTACATTCAGATAGTATATCATCATTACTACGTTTCATGTGAAGGTTTGTTCCATAGAATTTAAATAATGGTCTATTCTTAATTGTACCATCAATCATAAGTAACTTACAATAATAAGGATTATCAAGATACTCCACATATTTAATTCCTTCGTATTTCTCACCTCTTAGTAATGCTGCCGCATGGTCTTTCTTATTATAAGGAATAAGTCCTTGTGCAAGAAGATTTCTTTTGTTTAGTTCTGTTTTATAATAGTCAATTACTTTTTTGAACTTAATAACTTTTCCATCAGCAGTGATAAAACTATCTCTAACTATAACTCTTTCTATGATAAGACAACCAAGTCTCTTTTCAAACTTATAAACTTTTCCTCTTAGAACTTCTTTAGATACTTCTCTAAAGAATAACTTGCAATAGACTTCGTATTGAGGACGAGTAATGTTCTTACGATGTTTAATTCTCTGCTGTCTTATCTCATATTCTTTTATTTTACGAAGTACTCTAAAGTATTGTTTTAAGTTACGATATATGTTACCGTATCTTAATTGTTTAGAAGAATCGAATTTAGTGAACTTAGCATCTATTGCTTTCTCCATCTTTCTATCAGCATCTAGTTCATCAGTATTCCATTCCCAATAGTTATAGACACATACATCAAATATAGCTTCAATAGCATTTCTATTTTGTTCAATAGAATATTTGATTTTATATAATAAAGATTTGTATCTAGCTATCTTTTCAGACACGAGAACATAATCCTCTTCGGCTGTCTTTATAAAACTAGTATACATATTTCTGTGGTCGTATCTTTCACCGCTAGCCATAATTATACTTCTATTTGTTGTTTATTTATATCATCCTTAACTGGGACTTCATTAGTTACTCTCTCTACATTAAGTAGATTACGTTTATAGATTACATCTTTGATTCGTTCTACCATATCTTCGGGAATGATAAACTCATCATCATTATCGAAGTTAGATTCAACTCCTTCTGTTGTTTCAACAGGTATTTCAGTAGGTATTTCAAAAGGCGATTCAATAATAATATGTCCTAGTGGTTCAATCAAAGGATTACCATTGCTATTAACATATAGATAACCATTGATATAATCATAACTTAGACTAGTACACATTCCTGGCAATGCTTTATAAAATTGAGCATTTGCTTCTTTAATAAAAGGAATAGCCATATTATCATAACCAACAGTACGAACACTAACAAAAGGAAGATTATTATCAAGACGAACTGGTCTAGGTATTCTAGTCTTGCTTCTTTTAACTTTATACTTCGTACTTACAAGACTTTGAAATATATCTCCGTCAGGAACATTAATAAGACTTATCCTATATCTCTGCATTAATATCTTATCGACATTAGCATGACGCTCATAAGTCTGTCTTATCTGTTCATTGAATGTATGAATAACTGCACTACGAATAGTTTGTCTCGTAGTAAAGTTATTAGGCTGATGAATAGCATGAGCTATTTCAGATACAATTTGATTTAATGAAGCCATATTACTTTTGTTTTTGAATTAGTATTATAACAAATATAGTTATTATATTGGTATTAACAAGACTTTTATTAATAATTTTGATTCAGCACTATTATCTAGCTTACTATCTAGCTTACAGCTATTCACATTGTAAACATTTTTATACACGTGACGCATTTTAAGGCTCGTAGAGACACGCAAGTCTATCGGATGATAGTAAGTTAAGGTTAGGCACTAAAATGCAATGGTGGACTTCTGTGAAAGCGTAGGAGCGTGGGACGTAGTTTTTATTCCCCCATAAAGAGGTGTGTATACTATGAGAGCCGACCATTGCTAGCCGACCCTCACTTACTACTCTTACTAATAATACTTACTTTGGATATTGATTAGGTTCATCATCTTCTATTATAAACTTCTTATAATCTATCTTGAAGAAAGCTAGTATTGGTTTTAGAATCCAACTCCAAAATACAAAGCTAAGAATAATAGAATTAAGTACTACTTTAACATCACCTAACTTTAATGAGAAGTATATTACTCCCATTAATACAGCACACACAAGAGTTATCACTCTTTTATTCCAAGTACTTACTACTTTATCTCCATTAAGTTTGTCAACTAGTTTAATTACTAGGTAAGCTAGTACATTAACGCAGATAACAAATGCAAAATCGAAACTAGTAGCAGTAGTACGTAGAATTTCATTAAGTATATTCCCGAAATCCATATTACAATAAGAATAATAGAGTACCTAGAATAACACTTAATAGCACACCTGCTATCTTTACATAAGATACGACCTTCACAGGAAGAATAGTAGTAATCTCTTTCCATGCGAACACTATAATAGTAATAGCTATTATAGTTACAAACAACACTTTAACAAATATTCCCATAAGCATTAAGTTTTATATTACAGGTGCAAATATAAGACTTTATTTTAAAAAGAAAAGAGAGACTACTATTATTTAGTAATCTCTCTTTAGGAATATAACAGAACTTGTATTACTTCAATTCATTAAAGTATTTCCAGAGTTTATCTTCTCCGAAGTCTACATCATCAAACCAAAAGCTGATAGCACTCTCGAATATCATATCGTCAAAGTTTCCTTTTCCGAACCACTTCTCGAATAGTTCGCAGTAGTCGTGATATTGAGCATTAATAGCTACATAAACATCAGCAACTTCTACTTCATCTTCTAGTTTATCTTTGAATTTACTACAAACTTCGTGAGCTTTCTGCATATCGTATTTCTCACCGATATATTTCTTACCGTCTTTGACATGGTACATTTCATCAACAGTACGCTTAGCTTCCTGTTTATTAAAATGTTCATCACCATAATCATTATAACGTTCGTTTCCATTTACTCCAAGCATTTGCATAAGAAGCATACGTTCTTCTTCATCATAGCCATGACTTCCGTCATAACCTCGACTTTCATCATATCTATGACGTTCACCGTAACCTCTTTGTTCATCCCTGTCGTAGTTGTCGTAAGTCTTATATCCAATACGATTCATCATTCCTCTTCCACGTCCGCCACGACCACTTCTTCCGCGACCGCCACGAGCAAGGAAATCATTAATTCGTTCGTACATTTCGTCTCTTCGAGAACGAGCACGAACATCTTGGTCTGTCTCGTATGGTACTTCTCTCATAATAATATTACTTAGTTAATAGTTGTCTGAATGTTTCCAAATCAGACTGGTTAAACATAATTCCTTTATTAATAAAAGGAATAGAAAGAGTTATGTTACCATTAGAGATGTTACCATTACCTAGAACTGGAATATTAAAATCAAAGTTAGGAATAGATTTGATTATTTCAATCTCCTCATCAACTATACCTTCAATATCAATCTTTCCGTCTTTAGCAATAGTATTGATAAACTTATCAAAACTATCAATGTTATTAATAATTGCACGTTTAGCCAAAGGCTTAACTAACTTAATAGCTGGATTAGATTCGCCAAGAATATCTATCTGATTAACAATGTAATCTTGCAGCTTTTGTTTTACTACACTTACTTCTACCATTACTTCATAGTTTTAATAAATTCTTCATAAGTAAGAGAAGGATTCTTTGCACTAGCTTCTTTGAAAGCATTGAACAATTGCATCTCTCTTTGTGACATCTCGATTATACTGGTCTTTAGATTCTTAACTAACTTTAGTTGATTATCTAAAAGAGCTTTGCCTTCCGGACTATTCTCAATATTAGCTCTTACTAAATTAAGAACTTCTGCTTGAACCATAGATTGAAGATTATTATAATTAGCTACATATTCTTCATTAGTAGCAAGCATATTTCTTTGTTCATTAGTAAGAGGTTCAATCTCTGCATCAATCAAGTCCCAAACACTTACTTTAGCAGTTTGTTGAGGACTAACTTGTTGTAAAGTTTGTTGTCCATTAGCAGCTTGTTGAATCTGTTTTTGTCTAGCTTCAATAAGTCGCTTCTGTTCTTCTAAATATTGGATTTGGTCGGTAAGACTTCCAGTATTTAACAAAGGGTCTGTTCCGCCCAGTATAACTTGATTAATAGGTAACATAACTTATTCTTTAGTTGATTAGTAATATTATGTAGCAGGAGTACTAGCAGTTTGAGTAAATCCGCACGGTAGACAACCATTGGCATTTCTACCAACAAGACCTGTTGTAGTAGGCTCATTAGGTAGACAAGTAACACCATAGATAACATTACAAGTCTTTTTATCGACATAATTGATACCTGCGGTGAACGCTCTCTCGATTTCGCACTGGATAAGTTTATCCTGATAAGGACGGATAGCAGCACTAACAGCAACTTGCGTTTTAAGTTCGCTAATCTCTGCTTTAAGAGAATCATAGTTATCACGGTTTCCCTTGTACAGTAAGAAGTCTGCATCAATTTGTGACTTATACAAACCGAACATTTCGCTGTCTATTACCTGACGGTCTTGGAAGCGTTGGTTCTGTTGAGTTAAAGCCCACTGATACAAACCGCCCTGCAAAGCAAGAGTATCTTCACAAGACTTACTCCATGCTTGGAAAGCAGTAGGAGCACCAGCACTTCCCATTCCTGCACCAACTACATTAATATTTGTAGAACCGTCTCCCATAAAACCTGCACCAGTTCCGAGAACACCAGCAGAACGACGATTACCAAATAAAGCCCAAGCTCCAAGAGCAGTACCGATAATACCAAGCGTAAGACCTGCATTAGCTTTACCGTTAACATCACGGCGACCATAACCGTCCATCCCTGCACCATTATAACCTTCGGGAACGACTTTAACTTTTTCAATTACTTGCATAATAAATAAGGTTTAGATTAATAAATTAAGAATATCTTATAGCAGCTACTATACACTCATAACAAAGAACAATATAAGAAGCTCGACCATTAATCTATTTTAGCTATAAACAATAATTTTATTAAAAGTTAGGTATTGTATGAATAAAATAAAAGCCCTACTTGTTATAAGCAGGGCTTAGAGTTAAGCAATAAAAGTAATGTCATTTCTCTATGGGGGAATCTTCTATTACCTCATCTTCTTTAAAATTCCATTCAGGACTTGACAATAAAGTAGCAAGTGCTTCATTAGAATAAGTTTCATAAGGATATTCAATACTAATAATTTCCAATCCTTCTTCATCAGTAGTAACTGTTCTAGTTACTTTTTCAGGAAACACTTCTTTATAATGTTGGCACTTCATCAATACTTTGTCTTTACTAACATTACTACGAGGAACTAAATTAAGTTCATCAATCTTTGCTGACTTCTCTTCACCTATATCAGCAACAGGAAATACAATGTAATCAATCATAATCTTTAAATATTAAATATTAAACTTAATGTATACATAACTACTGCAATTATAGCAAGTATTATATAAACTACTTTAAGTAGTTTATAAGGCATTATTTTCATTTATTCATTTTTTATAAATATTGGGTTATTTAAATCAATTATTTCATCCTTTTCCATTAGGTTCTTTAGGAAGTTAATCTCTAGTAATGATATGGTTTTCGGATAGAGGATTAGTTTGTAGAATACCATACTGGTATATCCATTACTAAATTTAGCTACTGTAATTCCACTATCATCAGTATTCTCCCCCTTATTAATAGAAGTCCCATTAAAGCTATTGACAGTTTGCCAATTTATTCCATCAGCTATACCTTGTATAATATTATATTGACCAAAATTAAATTGCCATTTATTTCCATAATCAGCAATAAATGCACCGCCATTAGTTTTATCAGCACTCTTTAACAAAGTTGCTGCATTAGTCGGGATATTTATAATAGTTCTTTTATAAATATAAGTATGATCTGTAAGCACAGGAATATTAGCATTCTTGCTATAATCAGTTATTCCATCATAAGCTAAACCATTTGGATATAAAGGAAGCATTTCAATAGTAACTTCTTCGTCTACTGCAAGAGTAGATAAATCAAACCATAACAGATAGTACATTCTATCTTTATTTGCGTCTAATTCAGTTAATTCCTCTTCTGTTAAATGCCTTAAATTAATAGAAGTATCTTCATTAGGATTTAAGGTAATATTATTAACTACATATCCAAAGTTTTCCCCGTTAGACTTATAGGAGTGCATATCCCAGTAAACTCTAATAGATTTATTAGCTTTAACTTTAAATGGGATATCCTTTGTTATAAATTCTTTAACAGTACTGTTTTGGAAATACCAGCCATAATTTGAAGTACTTAGATTCCTAAGTGTAATACTATATCCATTTCGAGATACAACATCAATATAACCATTATCAGGAGTTAAATACCAATCTAGTTCATTATCAAATTTAGCAAACTTATAACCTCCATAACCTGACATCTTATCGTAAGCATGATTATAATTAGTTAAATCATAATCACCTACGGCTGTTCCTCTTTGTTGAATAGTAGCTTTATCTGCATCGAGATTAGTTTTACCATAAGCATCCCAATAATAAGGTGGTAACTCTACCTTAGCTTCAATTCCTACATACTCGTTCAGCTCTTTAATCTTATCATCTGTTGAGATTTCATCGAAAAGCATGAAGTCGTAGAGAGACATTTGAGCGAAGTGAGTATTCGACTTAGTTGAACCAATAACAGGATAGGTATTATTTATTCCCAAACTCAACTCATTTGTAATAGTTATATTATGAGTAATAGCCTTCAATTCCGAAGCCATAATATTACTATTCAAGATTCCATCAATATATGTTTGTCCATTGTTTCTTCCCTGATAAGCCATAACAGGATTGTCATCGAGGTCTCTCGTACCGTTATAGATAGCAAATTCATAATCAGATATATTAAGCCTTTGGTCGTATAATGTCACAGCTCCTACATCACTTTGCCAATTCACTTTCATCAGCACTTGTTTGCCACCGGTAACAGTAGGAATAGTAACAAAGTCGTCTACACCATCAAGACAGTATGCTCCTTCGTATTCACCCACTTGTTCTATATAAATAGGTTCAGTTAAACGTACGACAATAGATTCATTTGGATTATTAGGAATAGCATAAAAGAATACACGATTAGCATCACCAACGCCTTTTATATCTATGTTATAATTTCCGTCTTGTGTAATATCAATTAATTCATTATCAGTAGTTGAGTTAGTATATATTCTTAGTTGTGAAATCTTGTTTTCAGATATGGCTTTAGTTACACCTGTAACTTTTATCTCTCCTTTATAAACTCCACTAGTGATATTAGAAAATCCTGTTGAGTTTTTAACTGCAAAATATTCTATTAGCTCTCCACTTACAACTTTTGCCAGATTACTATCACGCCAGAAACTAGAGTTATTATAATCATAAGGATAACCATTGGCTCCACTCGCTAATGCATAAGCAGAATTGTTTAGAATGCATTTAGGTTCATTATCATCAAGAAGCCAAGTCTTATTACAAGATAATGAAATAGATTGCTTAGTTAATATAATATTAAGATTAGTTAGTTGATTATAACTATACGTTTCTCCTTCGTATTCGTAACTCTTAATACTATATAATCCAGAAAGAAGATTTGGTTTTTCACTTTGACTAAGCCGTATAGAACTTCCTACTTTAATCTTGTCTCCCCAACTATATCTTTGATTGGTATTTCTATCTGTGATTTGGAATATTACAGGATATGGCTGCACAATGTCCTCATATCTGATGTACTCATCAATAGTGATGTTTATCTTTTGAGGGGATTTAGAAGTTATATAACTATATATATTATATCCCGGATTTGACGGTCTTTTCTCAACAATTATATCTGATAATTGAGGGCTTACAACTTCTTTAAGTTCACTAGCATCATTATCAAAAGTAATTTGAAAAGCTAATTTTGCTCCGATAACAATGTAATTACCTACCTTTATTAACTTCCAAGTATTAGTACTATCTATTTGATAACATGTTATCTTATAATTAGCATTAGCTTTAATAACAGGTCTAAACTCCACCATATTAGGATAAAACGTACCCAGCTTGTGCTTCTTCAACTGACGTTCTATCAAGAACTTGGACATGCTATAAGGGAAGGACATGAGAGAGTAGATAGCTACGTTAGCAAATCGACTATCTTTATCTCTAAGTATACCTAACCAAAGTTTATCAGAGTCAAGTGCCGTACCAGCTAACAATTCTATCCCATTATAGCTATATTTAGATTGATAACTTATACCTCTAGTAAAATCAGTATTAGCAACTTTACCATTATCTTCATAGAAACTCCAAGCACTTACATTATTAGGACTACCTAAGTACTCAAATAAGAAAGCACCTTGTTTGTTTACATCTGTTGAATCTTCGGATTTAGAAGCAACTATTCCGGCTGTATTACCAATAGATATTATTTCTCTATCTATAATGAAAGTATAATCCTTGTAAATTGGCATATCAATAACTTTACCAAAGTCATTGATACCATCTAATAAAATACCACCTTTACAACTAGGAATAATACTATACTTTATAGAACCTTTTGTTGACTTTGGAAAATACCATTCTGATAGAACAATATTTTCTGCATTTTCGGGAAGTTCTGTATATCTATCTTTAGTATACATTTCTAACTTATGATAACCTTTTCCAACTGATTCATTTATAGGAATACTATGCTTTATTCCATCTACTTCATATTTACATTCGTGTACTAAGAAATTATTATCTTGATAAAGATAAACATTTATAGCATCATATACCTTATTTAAATCAGAATCTCTTCTTATTCTACTTACCCAATAACCATTTGTAGTAGATTCTACAATTCTAGTAAATTCATCTATTTGTGTTATTATTGAAGTTGAAGAAGATTCAGAAGTCCAATCTTTAAACGTTTCATAAGGTTTGGCTGCAACACCACTGCCACCTTTCCAAGCTAGATTATTCATTTGAACATCTCTTCCATTACCACTATAATCTATAAGTTTATCATTAAACTCTGCATGATTATCATTAGTAATACCTTGTTTATCTATATTACATAATATATCAGGCTTTAGAGTTCTATCCAAGTTATAATAAGCTATTACTTGGTTGATTTGGTCGGTTGTTAGTACCTTGTTAGCGATGATTGTCCAGTACCAAGCGACAGAAGAATTATACCTATTATCTACTGTTCCAACTACACTAAACTTGTTATTGTAATTGGTTGAGTTTTCTCCTGCTAATGAATAGTCGTTTTTATCTCCTAAAATTTTAGTTATAATAACTTTGGTATCCCTTTTTCTACTCCAACCATAAATTCCAGTTTTATTTTCAGCAGACACCACTATTCGTCCATTAGAACCAGAAGTATTATCAGATGATACTCTAATATCATTTGTAATACTAGAACTTGGATTAAGTTGTATCTGATGAATCATACTAACGACAGTTATCTCATCAGTAACACCCATCTCTGATACAGTCTTGGAGGAAGTAATCAAGTCGTTAATTCCGTCAGTGACGAATGCGCCTTGATAAGAAGGGATTTGAGTAATAGTCCCACTGCAATAGTCATCTAATAATGGTCTTATAGTAAATCCAATACTTACAGGAGTTTCGCCAGTATATAGAGTATTATAACTAATAGGTGTTTCAAAATCTTCTTTTTTTATAGAAATATTAGTATATACTCCACTTTGAGTTATATAATTATAATATACAATAGCTTCACTATTTAATTTAATATTTACTTTAAATGATGGAGTATCTTTACCAATATTTGATTTAATATATAATAAACTCCATATTACATTAGTAGTAAAACTAAATGATTTATCATCAAAATCTGTTATTTTACTACTTCTTGACCAAGTAGTAAAATCATGCTCGTACTTTCCATATCCGCTATTCAGATTGTATGCTGCGTTGCTTATGATGAACGGATTGTCAGGGTCTACCAAGTTCTTGACAATAGCCCTGTCCGAGTCATTATTAGTTTTACCATAGGCAATTACTACTGCTTTTAGAGCTTCTTTAACTTCAGGAGAGAGATAAGGTTTACCTCTCCCTGATGCAATGTTCCCAAAAGGAATACCATTGCCAATACCAATACCAGTTTTAGAAACCATATTGTAATGTATTAGCTTGTGCGTTATTAACTTGTTTAACTAACTCAACATTCCAACCGGAATAAATAGTTGTAGTAATAGGTTCTTCCATACCTGCAAGAACTACTTCTACTTGTATCGGGTCTTCGGTAACATTCTTTAATAAGAACGGTTCTTTACCACCCATTCCATTAGGAATAGAAAACTCTGCAACAGCTTCAACTTTACCCATTATAGAAATCTGTAAACTATTAGCTGCATTAGCTCTGTTATAAATACGATTATCCATGATAATTACTTTTAAATGATTATTAATTACTCTTTGCAACCTTCCCCCATAAAGAGATGTGATTACTGTTAATACTCACTCCTTTATGGGGGACGCTACAAGAAACTAAATTTTGTTTAATTACACAATACTATTATTAACTTTTTTAATCTGTCATTCCATTAGCCCAATCAGTAGGAATACTTTCAGAGTTACTAAGATTAGACTTTTTCATTGCATAGAATGTATTGGCTCTACTAGCAGCACCTAGAGCATTAAGCCAATTCCAAAATTCCGGAACACTACCAACAGTAGAAACGGCATTATAGAATAGTCCTGTAACATTATTAAGTTGCTTATGTTTATTAGCATTAAACAGTGTAGAATCTATTTTCTTAGGACTTCTACCTGACCAATCTCCTGCACTTTGTCCACTAGCGAAAGCATAACTAATGTTTCTAAGATTAACATTCTTACTAAATAAGTTTCCGTCTACTTGTTGTCTCATTACAGATGTTGATTCAAACTGTGCAGATAAGAACATCGAAGATATATCTTGTAACTGTATACAGTTTATATAAGAATCAACAGGTAAGTTAATATGTGCAGGAATAATACAAAAGTAGAACATATTAGATAACGATATTAACTTAGTTAACTTAGAGAACGTATCTGCCGAGTAGAACTCTCCGTCTTCTCCGTTAGTAACATTCCATTTATATGGATTTAACAATGGCATACGATAGAATGTATAAGACAAATCAGTAGCGTTACTAATAGGATAGAATAAATGTGGCGGAATACGTCCTCTTAATCCATAATCAAGATAATCATATCCAACTACTCCATTAACTCCACCACTACTAAAGAACACTCCATTTACTTGCATATTATTACCATTAGTGCAATAATAGAATAAGTCAGGAGAACATATATAGTTAAGTACCTTTTTATTAGTATTAGCATTAGAAGGTGGAGCAAAAGAACCAGCATTATCTTTAAATCTATCAGGTATAACAGGAGAACAATTAATATTTCCTGTACTAATTGCATTATAAAGAGCACTATCTCTAACTATATCTTCTAATCCACTAAGACCATCGACACAATATTCGTTCCAAGCAAGTTCATACTTATCGAAATCTTTATTCAAGATAACTCTATGAATATCTCTATTGTAGTTAGGCATAGTATGTTCATCATCTAACCATTCTCTAGGGTCATAATTTGGATTAAGAATATACTTAACTGGATTATACTTTTCATTAGGGACTATTATATCTCCGTAATTACTAGGAGTAAGATTACCATAATTCATAGTATAACCTTGCGCTTCTGTACTTTGAAATCTTTCTAAGCAATAAGATATATCAACTATTGTCTTTCTAGGAAGAGTTCGTTGTTTACTATAAGTAATCTCTACTGGCATTTCAGCACTTTCAATCCAATTACCGTCACTATCTATACCATAGTTCTCTGTAATATTCTGACTAGCTGCATCTACTTCATTCCAACCTTTATAGCTAACATTAGAAGTTTGTTCCATATAGAATAGTCCATAAGGAATAAAACCTTTCTTAACGAAGCTAGTTTCTATTTCAGAGAAGCATCTATGAACATTAATTAGTTTACAATTAGAGAATCCTTTACCAGTAAGCGAGTACTTACAATTCTTCATATCATAGTATAGATATGATATATTAGTAAGATTGTAATTAGTCTTAAATGAATTAAGAGGAAGCTCTATTACACTATTTGCAGGAAGAACTAGTTTAGAGAAGAATCCAGGTATTTCAACAATAGCACTACAATTAGTAAATACATCGTATGGGAATACTTCATCTCCTTCTTTAACAAACTCTTTAGTAAAACCTTGAAAACATCCTAATGTAGACCGATTAATAGCTTGCTGACTAGTAATGTACTTCAACGAATTCTTTAGTCTAGTAAACATTGAGTTATGAATCGGGAAAGTAATAGTAGAACTATCACCAATAGAAAATGAATCATAGATACCATATAAAGCTATTGGGAATCTAGTATTAGTCTTATTCTTAACAGTACCACCAAATATATTATATAAAGAACCTTTAGAACCAACAAGAGATTTAAATGAGTTCTGTATATATTTTAATTTAGTGTTTTTATAGAATAAAGGGCAATACATTACTCCGTCTTCTACATCTTCATCAGTTACTTGATTAAAGTTAATATTACTAATATTGAACATATTAGTTATATATTCTAAGTCAGGCAATTGTGCAAGCAAACTTCCTGAATCAGCTGCAACTAAATTATCTGCAATAGTTTCATCGCTAGGAGAATTATTAATATTACTTACAAATTTAATTGCCCCACTACTTCCAGTAACACTATCTAATCTAATTAACTTAGAACTTACATTTCCTTTAAACTTAGCTAAGAACGTAGGGTCGGTATATCTAGTTCCACTAAAATAGAAAGCTAAGTTCATAGACTGTAAACTAACTAGAGGACTAAATAAACCATTATGTTCAGTAGAGCCATATTCATAAGTACTAGTAAGTATCTTAAAATCTTGTGACTGTATTCCCAAAAATATAGAATCCATATTAACAACCTTAGTACAATGATTGAACATATTTCTACGAGGACTATCTAATAAATCCCATTTAATATTTTTAGCACTAGCAAAACAACTACTAAGAGTTGTAACATTATAACATTTATATAAGAAATAATAAACGTCATATATACTACAATTAGTAGCTCTAAACATACTAGTACAATCAGTAGTGCCAATACTAAAGTTAGTAGATAAATCAATATGATTTCTCCAATCAACAGAGCCTTGTTCAGTATTAGTATCTGGACCAAACCATTCACCATTATAATCAGGGGTAATACCTTCTACCTTTTTTTTGGGTTCATGAATATAGAACTTAGAACATTGATCGAATACACCATTACCATTAAGATTAATATGTCCAAATACTCTCTTTAAGTTAGAACAACCAACAAAGAATGCAGAACCTACATTGAAAGGATGTTCCTTATTATTATTAAACTTAAAGTAATGTACACCTTTGGCGTTTTGAACACTGAATTGTAAGTCGATTAATTTACTAACATCAAATATCTTATTACCGTTATAAGTAGGAATTGCAGCATTACCATATTGTATAGCTTCAACTTGACTATTAGTTATATTCAATGTCCTAAGTTTAGGAAGTTCAGATGCGGCTTGAATATCGTTAGCTGTATTAGTATTAGACATATTAAGTGTCTTAATATTAGGAGCACCTACAATATAAACAATAAGATTTCTGTTTGTACATGACGATATATTAATTGTTTCGACATTATTACAATTAGATACATTGAATGTAGTTAAGTTACCATTATTTGTACATACAATAGATTTTAAGTTAGGACATGAAGTAATCTTAATAGTATGTAAGTCTCCTAGATTACTAAGATTCAATTCAGTAATCTTATCACAAGAATCAATAGTAACTGTTTTTAATCGTTTGCATCCAGAGAAATTCAGTATTTCCAAGAACGGTTGATTAACAAGACTAATATTTTCAACTGTTGAATTAGTAATATTCAAAGATGAAAGAGAAGCATTAGGTAAAGATACAGAAGTTACAACAGAATTAGATATATTCAAGTCTTTCAACTTAGTATATTTTTCTATATTAACTGTAAATGTACTTTGTCCAGCATTGCCACTCCAAAACTTAGTATTACTTAAATCAATATGTCGAACATCAGAGAAGTCTTCATCGTTAACGAATATAGTTTCAAATGAAATAGGAGAATCACTAAGAGTATCAATAGATGATAAGTCTAGTTTAGAGAAACTAGGAAGTTTCATACTAGACATAAATCTTTGGAATCTCATTCCACCTAATCCTTCTATATCGTTAATTTGAGGAGTATTATTGATAGTAACTTGTGTATTAAAAGAACTAATAGGAGATAGTCTTATTTCAGTAGGTTTACCTTCTTCTAAGAAATATCTAGTATCAGTAGTATTACCAATGTTAACTACAAATATAGCCGAACAATTGGAAGTAACAACCAGCTTAGGATTAGTTGCTTCTGCACCGCCTGCCGAAAACGTTCCTTTATTATTATAAGGCTGAATATTACTAGGATTATTATATTTAAATACTCCATCAAAGAACCAAACACGTTTCTTTAACCAATCACGAACATATTCAATACGAGTACCATGCAAAAATTCTATATTAGCATAAGATGCTTCACCACCAGCTTCACCAATATAAGCTGTAAGATACTTAACATTATAGTCATAATTAAATAGTAACTCGCCACAATTAATTGTTTGAGCTGCGAAATAATTATCTATATAATTATTAATATCTTTGCATATATTATCATTATTTCTCCATAAGTCCCAAAGTCCTTCAAGAGAATTATCATATACACCAGTATTGGCAAATACAGTATCTCTTAGTACATCCCACATACGAGAACTATAAGTATCATATCCACCGTCAGCAGCGTTCTTAGTAATAACTAATGAATTAACGTTGTTCTTATCATTATTGCTAAACTTATCCAACCAAGCGGTTTTAGCAACAGATTCGAGAGCAACATTATCAAGTCCATTAGCCGTATCCATGTCATAGAATCTAATAAACCATTTCTTACTTCCATTAATATCGTAACATACAATAGTCATATTCTTACCAAGAGAATCGACAAGTCCGTATTTTACACATACTAATAAATAAGAGAAAGCATTTCTTATTGAGAACTTAGCATCAAGTTCAGCAGCAAGAGTAGACCAACTAGATTGTGCAGGATATTCACCTTCGGTTTCTTCATATCCTCCTACTGATTCATTCCAAATATACTTCTTAACTGTCGAAGTAGTCATTTGAGCAAAGATACTAAATAATTCTTGTAGTGCTCTCCAAACATTATCATCAGTAACAGGAGCAGTTGGTTCTAACCAGTTACCACCGTTATATTTAAACTCACCCACATGCTTTACAATAGATAAGTCATCTTGCATAAACAAAGCTAACGGTAATGTTTTATCACCGTCTACAATTATATTTGCATTTTCACCGAACTCATAAGAATAAACCTTACGTTGGTCTATGTTTCCAAACATCTCGTCTTGAGCATAAGTATGATAAGAAGTAACAAAAGCAGGTAACTTATTATCTACATATTCTCCGGCTGTGTTCTTTATCTTAGTAGTAAAGTCTTTCATAAACCGGAAACCCATATTATAATAAGCTCCACGACCTAAGTTAAAACTATATATACCAAGCATAGTTTGAGTTTCTTCACCGTCAAACTGAATAAGTAATATAATAGGGAATCCTTCAAGTGTTTGCTTAATAGTTACCTTATCATGAACTGTCTTATCACGAGTATCTACTGGACGGTGAGCTTCTAACTCTTCCATAGGTGGAGTTTTCTCGAATAAGAAATCCGAGTTATCATTAATCCATTTACCAATAGAAGCATTGTTAGCATGAGCACTATCTACAACATCAGCTTTAAGAGTAAACTGTCTTTCAGGAAACCAAGTCTCTTTAGGTTGGAATAACTCATAATCAAGATTATTTCCGTCATCGGCTTTCAGCATCTTATCAAATCTTATTTCTAAGTTCTTAATAAGGTTATTCATAGTAGACGTACCTTGTTTAGAGACAGCAACATCAGTAGTATATTCAGAACTTGATTTACCAGAAGTTGGACTAAAGTAACTCATAGTACAACCAGTGTACCAGTTATTGTTCTGTCCACCTATTTCCTCAAATACAGCACGAGTAAAACCAGTATTAGCGCAATTAATCAACATAATATCTACTGGAAGTACTTTAGTAGTATCAGAAATAAGACTATTAAAGTTAACGTTAGCATAAGTCTGATTAATATCATCCCAAAGTGTTGAGTTTGGTTCAGAATCAGAAGTAGAGAAGAAGTTTCTTAACTTCATTCTATTGTACTCTGTAAAATCTATACTACCGTCAGCTAATAGAGTTGCTCTAGCTTTTGAGTTCATTGCATTGATAACAATCTGTTTATCATTCGCAGGAACACGGAACAACTTAATATCATAGAAGTTAACATCAGCAAAATTCTGAATTTGTCCAGCATTACTAATATCACAACCTAGATATATCTTTGAACTAGTTCTCCAAGTAAAGTCATTCTTTATTTCACGAGCAATACTAAGAATACCGTTAATAAAGATAGCAACAACCATCTTTCCTGGATTCTTATTAACTATAAAATCAACAGTATTAATAACATCCTGTTGTATCTTACAACTCATAGTCTCTTTAATATTACCGTCAGTATAAGACCAAGTAATATCTTCAAGACCTATCTTAATACCTTCCGAGAATTGCTCATCTGTATTGTAATCCCCTATAAAGAAGACTGTTCTATTTGAGAAAGGATGTCTATCTGACTTGAATGTACATGATATACCAAAGCCTTGTCTTGACCAGTTATTAAGAGTAGTAGTATCATCTTTAAATGGTTGTACATCAATTACTCCATAGGCTTCTCCTGATATACGTAACATTGATTGTCCGTTCTTTGTTAAGAAGCCTGAAAGAACACCATTAGTATTATATACATTTAGTTCAGTTGTAGCACCACTAGGTTCAATAGCACCAGGAACTGTGAATGAAGGTTCATTACTTGTCCAAACTTTAGTAGTAGATACTTGTGGAAAACTTTCTTGGCGAATATGCCAACTAGCATATCTACTGTTATTAGGATTTTGGTCAGCAATAAGTGCTTGAGAACTAGATACAACTTCACAAGCTAAAACAGTATCAGTAATAGGGTCACCTTTTTCAGACCAACAACGAAGAGTTATATTCCAATTACCTAATACTTCTCCTTCAGTTGGAATAGCATAACTAAATACTTGTTGTTTGCCACGTTGAACATATTGGTTATCATTATAATTTTCTTCATCAAAGTAACCTATATCTTTAACAATACCATCATGTTCTATTCTAACAGCATAATAGATAAGACTTACTCCTGCAAGATACGGAGTGAACGCAAATGATATATTACCGCTTTGAGAGAACTTAGTTCTTTCAACTCCTGAATCTACTTCTGCCTTACTAGTAATGCCTTCTACAAGTACTACTAGGTTTACACCATCTTCTACTACTACACGATTTGTTACTTTATCTGATTGAACAGTCTGTCCATTCATTGAAGTAAACGCTTGTGCCTGTATAGTATAAGAACTACCAGCAATAATACTTCCTAAATCCCATAAGTTAACATTAACTTGTCTAGGAGCAGTAGAAGTAGTTTTACCTAATTCAATAGTTTTACTAGCACCATTAGTTACATTAGTAACTACAAGATTAACATCTGAACCAATAATCTTACTAGTAATACTATAAGTAAAAAAGTAATCAATACCAACAGTTGCAGTATTTCCTGATACAGAACTAGCGAGTTTAATACTTGCTTCTACTATATTTAATAAATATGATTCAGCAAAGAACCCGTCTGTATCACTAGCTGTAATTACAACAGAGTGATTACTATTAGAAGAGAATCTATCTAACTGCGGAATATTAAGAGTTCCAGGATTATTAGTCCATGCTTCTTTACCTTCGATAATATTATTACCGTCAAGAGTAACAGTAATAAAATATCGTTTATTATTCTTAGAAGAAGTAATAAGATATTCCAGTTTAATATTAGTAGTTACAGTAGAATAAAGATAATTAATATTACCTTCTTTTACTATATTACCATTAGTAAGTGTTATTTTATCTCCGGTAGCTCCTCCACCACCGCCACTTCCACCACCGCCATGTTCGGCAAGCCAAGCAATGTATCCACCATGTTTCTTTAATGCTTCATCGTGGCGAACAAGAACATCATTAAGACTCTCCGTAGTCTTACCTTCTTCTGCAAGTTCAGGGTCAATAAGACGAGGGTCATCAACTACAATTCCAGTAGCTTTACCTGAAGATGATATATCCCAAGTTCCAGTATTAGGATTATATCTTTTAATATTATCTGCCATAATTATCCAATATTATAATTTGGAAATTTAATATTTATAATATCATTACCATTATTAGTTTCACCATTACCACCAACAACACTGTAATTAGGATTAAGACCTTCTATGTTAACGTTGTATTTACCTGAATTATTAAATACATTAGATAATTTCCTAACAGTAGCAGTTAGTTTAGGATAATAAACAAGGTCGTTGATTTTACCTTTACTCAAGAAATACTTAATATAGAAAGGATAACGTTGACCTGCATTTACTTTAGCTGTAACATCTGTCTTACTATTAATAGTAATACTAGCTGGAAAGAAATACCTTAACCACGGAATATTAGGACTAGGTAGTTCTTTATTACTAGTATGTTTATATCCCGTAGCTTGACACATTAAATATATAGGAGCTGTAATTTCCTCAACTAGTTGAAACGTACATAAATGTTTAAGCATATCAAAGTTCGCATTATTCTCCCAAGATTTAGGGAAAGATTGCCCTTGTAAAGCTCCTTCGGCTGTTTCGGTATATAATTCATCCGAATTAAAATCTTTCTTTAGAACGTCCGCAGTGACCTGTATGATAGGCTTCATAGAGCTGTTTTCGTTCTCTAAAATGGGATAGCTGCAACTGTACGTATGTTTGTGTCCACCAAGACATAAACGGTAATTATGCGTCTGTAAGAACTTTGAGAACCAATAGGCATTAGCTTTAGTGGTATTAAAGTTCAAACGACTACCACTACGTTCTACGCTAGTATCTTCTTTACCGTCCCAATAGAATGAATTAATAAGATTTTGAGTAATAATAGTAAAAGGCATTTCATGACAATAAGCTATCTTAGCTTTAGCATTAATAGCTTTTGCATCATCTCTTTCACACCATTGTCTTATTAAGTCATACATTACTCCGGTAGTAGAAAGTCCATAAACACTTCGTTCAGTATTAGAACTTATCTCACTATTAACACATAAGAAATGAGTATGACCAACATCGAATGAGTATAATGATTCAACAAATATTTCCTTTCCTTCAACAGTAAATACAGAAGGATTTTCTTCATCCATTTCATAACAATAGAAGAAACGAATGTTAGTAGCATTGATTTTAGAATCATCTCCACCGTCACCAAGAACATAGACATTAGCAGGGGTAAGGTCATTGTTACCAACAGTAACCATTTCTGCAATATCATATAAAGATGCTCTACCGGCTTCGTAATCTAACCATTCATTAATACGATTACCATTCTGTGTCATATCACCAGTATTAATCATAAAGTAGCACACAGATATGTTACTAGTTTCATATCTATTAAAGTCCCTCTTTATTTGGTCGGCAGCTATTCTCCATACATTATATTCATCCCAATTAAAGCCTTGTTGGTCGGAAGTCTGAACAAAGTTAAGAACATCATTCACCATATTTTCACTCATAACTACAAACCTGCGAACATCACTCTTATAAGTTTCGTCTCTACCTACGTAATATTCATAATAGATATTCTTGTCTCTTGTATGAGTATCATATTGTTCTCCTAGATGAGTAAGTATTACCTTATGAGTAGTAAACGGAGTACCATCAGTAGTTATAGCTCTAATACGATTATAGTATTTACGAACACCGGTTTCATTCTTAAACGATTCTACTTTTGTCCAATTAGTATAACTATTATCACTACGGTATGCACGATACCATAAGTATTCATCATAATAACCTACGGAAACCCAATTAAAACATCTACTAGCATCATCATTAGGTTCGTTACTTTCATTAATAGTATAACAAGCCTTACGTCCTAAAGTCATAGTAACTTTATTAGGTTTGGTATTATCTAATAAAGTCTTATTAAAGAATATATTCTTATTCTCAAAACTAGCTCTAGGAGTATAAGATTCTACTCTAGGAATAACATCAGCTTCTAGGTTAACAAAGTACATATCATTAGCGTTATTTCTAGCACTAAGAGCTTTAGTAGCTTGCTTAACATTATCCATAGTATAATACTTAGTAAACAAATACTTACTACTAAGATAACCATAAGCAGTATTTTCAGCAGCATCAACTTTATCAGCATCACCAGCATTAGGTATTTGTAGTCCAACCAAATCAATATAACCTTTAGATACCCTTATGGGGGAAGTCGCGTTATTATAAGGATTTGCAACTGAACTAGGTTCTGTTCCCCAAGTCAAGAAGAACTTAGCTTTCTTATTATCAAACTTAATAGGATTACCATCACTAGCAATCCATTCCATATCATAGTTCTCAACTTTAATACGAGTAGTATTAGTATTCATTACTGAACATTGAGCACCTCTAATTAGGAATGTCGAACCCGCTTTGATATTCCCCCATAAAGGAAGTGTTTCCCAGTCTCCTCCTTCTGTACCATACTGCAACGATAATCCCTTTAGAGATATATCTTTACCTGTAAGATTACTAAGTTCAACGAAGTTATGAGAGCATGGATTATAACTATATTCATCACTTGTAATACCACCACAATATAATGAATTAATATATAACTTTTGTAGATATAATGTAGTTACATAAACCCAACCAGTATTAGGGTCTTCTTGTCCACCAGTAGGTTCGGCTTGAGCTGTATCTAGTTCTTTCTTATATACTACTAATTGTCCATTGTTATTTACCTTAACTCGATATATTTGTCCATTCGGTGCAACAAATCCAATAGTATCTAATTTGTCTAAAGCATCATAATCTATACTACCTCCACCTCCTGAACTACTACCAGTAAGATTAACAGGTTCTCCATTAATCTTAGTATATAGACGTTTTACATCGGTAGCAATAAGAAGTTCATAATCTACGAAGTCATTAAAATTATCTTGAATTTCTTTAAGTGTTCCATAATGACCACGAACAGCTTTAGTATTAGGTTCATATTGGTCTGTTTCAGGTTCGAGATTTTCACCAACAGCTGCAACACGAATAGCTAACTGTCCAGTATTTGGGTCAATAGGTTCGTATTCCTTTAGAATCGACTTTGTAAATGTATTACTAACATGACCGGGATTTATAATTAAGTCTCTCTGATGTACAATAGTATCAAGGTAGTTTTGTATAACTTGAATAGCTTGAATTATTGGAGCTAATTTCTCATCCTCTTCAAGAGCTGTTCCAAGACCAGAAGTATCTACCCAAAGAGAATTAATATTATCTGGCGGAGTATCTTGAATATAAACTGTTTGTACAGGTGTGTCTCCACCACTAGCTTGTTTAATAACTAAATGTTCGTTATCAGTACCACCATTAAACCAATATTCATTAATACTATTATTCTGTTTAACGCCAATAGTAAGTCCAATACTACGTAATTCAGGAGTAAGAGTTTCAAGAGCTTCTTTAATACTACTATAAGGTCCGTACTTAGCATCAATATCAGGTAGAGGATTATAGTTATCATCTACGCTGTTATTAATAATAGGTTGACCTATACTTATTCCTTTTCTCATATTACTTGTTTTTACAGGTTATACGAATAGCATCATCAAATACAGAAGGAGAATATAAGAAGAATACTTTATAATGTATATCGTCAACAGTACCACCAGGATTATTAGTCTTATAAGCACCGTCTGAACCGTCCCAAAGAGTAGTAACAAGAGTAGTACCATATTCAGCTTTAATAAGCGTCATAAGTGTATCAGGTATAAGAAGATAATGAATCTTCTTTTCTTGATGAATAGTAAATGTATTATTCTTATCTCCTGTAATAGTTCTAGGAGTATTACCTTCTAATGCCATAATATCACTAACAGACATATTTTGAAATGTCTGCGGTGCAATATCTGTATGTCCATAATACATAACGTTCATTTTAGGAACAGACTTACATTCTACAATAAAATCATTAGAATAATATGTTTCACCGTCTTCTCCTTCTACACTAGCTCTAAATATATAAACTTGTCCTACTTGAGCGTTAAGCGTTAGTTCATTAAACTTAGCTGGACTATTGATAGATAATCCCGAAGCTATAATATTCTCTCTTTCATTAATAACTTGATATATAGTAAGAGTATCTTTAACTACATATTCTTTATTAGCGATAACAAACGTAGCTTCATTATATTTTATCTGTTGAGCACCAGTAATTGACATAGGAATATTAAGTTCAAATGTCATAAATACAGGCTTCTCATCAGTAGTATATTCATCACAACCGAATTGTAGAGAACTATTAATGTAATTAATAAGTAAATCTGCTTGTTTCCAATACCCTAGAGTATAAGCTGCACAAGCAGATTGAAACATATTCCAACAGTTAATTACTTGACGATTGATACCTTTACAAGTAGAAGTACAATCTTTAATTATATCTACTCCTAAGTCACTTAACTTAATAAGTAGTTTTTTATAAACACAATTATACTTACTTGGAACATCAAGATAAGTATACATTCCATTTTCGTTCTTTCTCATTGCATTATTATTATTAATTCGTTATACATTGCAATTAGATTTTGTTGTTGTTCTTCACTAAGTTTAGATTCTACATTAGACATATTACTAAGAACAATCATAGCATTATATCTACATATATCTTCGTCAGTAAGAATGAATCCAATGTCGGAGAGGTGTACAACTTGTACACCTCTATCAACCAATTTGCTTTTTACATTATCGAAGTTTATGTCCATTACTTTAATATATTATTTGTTATATAAGTTATATAAGACTGAAACTTCAAGTTTATTTTATTATTAAAACTAGATATTTTATCTTCTTTACTAAGATTGTCATTAAACACTATTTCTATTATAGATTTCTCCACTGACGGCATCCAATCCTTTTTCATATTATCACTAGCTTTTACTCCATTAATCTTATATAAAGCTAAGCTAGAGAATACACTGTAAAACTCTGCATTAACTATATTATGGATATTAGCAAGTATATTATCTTTATTAGTATGGACGTGGTTATTAATAACAGTATTAGTAACGAATATAGTCAATCTCATTGCCGAAGCGAACATAGAATCTTCTATTGCAGTCTTACACTTGTCTTTATCTTTATCTATGATATTCTTTGTAATATCAGTGATAAACGTTGAGACTTGTAGCAATGATTTAGATACTTCATCAAGAGTACTACTAATAGAACTAACAAACTTTTCGCTTTCAGTCTTCTTCTTATTATCCAACCATTTATATAATAGTAGGAAAATAGAAATAGTTATCAAGGAACTCAAGCTTTGATTAAGAGCAGATTCGATAATTTCTTTCATCCCTATTTATGATTAAAGGGATTACTACTAATTTTAACATTAATAGCAACCCCCTTTATTAAACTATTACGAGTTATATTTACAATATTTTCTTTAAGCTCCTGCTGCTGCTGCCGGAGTATTAATAGATGCAAATATTGTTTCAAGAGTAGCTATTTGAGCAGCTCCTGTCGGAATAGCAAGATGAATAATAGTCTTAACATTTTCGGTACTACCACTACGAAGGTCACGATGAGGATAGAAGGTTAGTGTAAATACTGTCCAACCGCCTGCATTAGAGAACTCCGGCAAAGTATATAACTTACGAGCATCATTGCTAGTAGAATTAATACCTTCACCACCAATACAACGAATCTGCAATTCTTTAAGAGCAGCATCATCATTAATTGGTTTTACAGCTTTTGTAGTAGTAATAGTTACTCCAAACAATGAATCTCCTGCAATCAGATTCCATGCTTCATAATCAGTACCAGTTACGGTAATTTTAGCAGCGGCAACACTAGCAGTAAATCCTTCATTCTTACCAAGAGAATTAAGTTGAGTACTTAATTTCTTAGCAATAATAGCAGCAGTATCACCTTCACGAGCACGCTCACTAGCCGACCACTTATAACGTTCATTAAGAACAGTATGAGCTTTAGCCATAGTTAACGTATAATCCTTTCCTTCTACGGGGGTAGGAACGGTGATTTCCGCACTAAATTTAGTTCCGGCAGCATAGACACTCTTAACATAAGAGAAACGTCTAGTATCAATATCAGATACAATATTGGTATACTTGCTCTTATTAGCAAATGCTCCACCACCAACAAATAAGGTAAACATCGGAATGTTCTTAGTAAGAGCTTTCGAGATGATTGCACCTTCATTGTCGTAAAGAGCAACAGCACCCTCTGTAATACCTGCTGCATTAACAGCAGCTAGAGTAGCGGGAGTAGTAGCTAATGCAACATTATCTGCAAACAACAGTCTTTCCATTTTATTCTAATTTAGATAATTCGTTTGAAACTTTCTCATAACTATTATTATTAGAGATAGCATTAAAGGTATTAACAGCTCTCTTAATAACTTCGTGCATAGCAACATCTGATAGTTCATTCGTAGTATCGGTTGCAATACTAATTAGAGTAGGATACTTAATATAATTAACTAAGAACTTTTCTATCTCGAATGTCGCTATTACTTCAATATTAGATTCAGTCTTATAACATATAGGACTTATAACAATAGACTTTGAATGATAATCGTTCATCGTTTCACTCACTAAGTCTAAGTCTATTAATCTACAACGATAAGACTTATCCCCCTTAAAGGAGTAGACAGATGTGTAGAACATGGGTGTCGGATAGTCGTTCAACTCTATTTTATAGCCAGTACCAAACATTATATCTCCTTGTTCAGCTTCAATCTTAATACTAGTATGAAGAGGACTAAGTTCTGTCAATCTTATAACGTTATCAGAGATACCATCGAGTTCACGATTACCTTTACGAGAGAAAACATCTTTCACATATTCGATAGTCTCTAAATTGATTATTTCGTCTACCTGTTCAGGAAGTATTGCTCGCACAGTTTTCATGCCCATTTGTTGAGCTAGAAGCATGAACTCGTTATGTATCTCTGCTACTTTCATAATAAATAGTTATTATAATTTTAGTTTAGTTTTAAGTGCTCTTTTATAATCAGCATTTTCGGGATTACTGAAATAAGCTAATGCTTCTTTCATGTTAGCTCCGATAAATCCACCTTCGGGAGTAAGAACAGTTTGATTAACATCAGAACGAACTAGCTCACCTTTGGCAATCGCTTCTTCAATGAACGCTTGAAGCTCAATTTGTGAATTGTTAAACAGTTTGTTGAATTTCTCCGGCTCTTTAATTGCAAAGTCGTCAAGCATCTTTTCTTGAATAGTTCTATCAAGTAACAAGTTAGATAATACATCTTGTTTGTTACTAGCAGAATAACATACGAAAATAGCTTTGAACTTAGCATCGTTATCAATAGCGTCAAGATAATTACGTCTTGCCTTGTTAGCTTGAATACGATTACGTTTAAGACGATTACTTTCTCGTTGTTCATCTTTAATATAGAATTTAACACGAGGGTCAAAGCTAATAATAGCTACGTCTTTAGCTACAATCGGATAAAGTAAACAATGACGATATGCTAGGTAATCATCTACCTTAATAGGATGTCCGTATTGATAACGAGTTGCTTCAAGAGCATTAATCTTAGTTACATATTTAGCAATAGCATCTTTCAACTGTTTAGGATTAGATTTTTCAGCATTATCGTATTCTTCGATAATCTCTGTTTCATCTATCTTATAGTTCAGATAATCTTTTTTCTTATTCCATTGGAAAGAACAATTAAGTTTCTTTCCTTCACCATCAACAGGAATAGATATACTATTAAACCAACGTTGAACACGAGTAATGTATTCCTGTGAGTTAACGGAGCAACCAACAAGAGAAGGCATGTATGCTTCCATTTCTTTATAGTTGCTAGTTAGGATTCTAGCTGAATTAATACTACCACCAATGCTATCGTGACGGTCAACGATATATCTAGCATTAACTTGACGATAAACAGAATTAATAGTAATATCAGTAGCAAGAGCTATTGTAATATATCTTTCTTCTAAGAAGTCTCTATCTAAACCATCTTCTTTTTTAAGAAGTTGTTCATAGGTTTCTCTAGGAGTTTCCGGAGCTTTAGCCTGTGTAGTAACACTGGGACTATTAGTTGGATTATTTAGACTACTGCCGAATGTTCCGGCTTTTGGTGCTTGTCCTTCCATTATAATTTCAATTTTAATTGTTTAACTTAGAGTACGCACTCCAACATGAACATCTTCTCTTGTCTGTCTACTTGCAGACCACGAGACATTTTAACTTCATATTGAGACTTATCAATATCCGTAGATATAGAGTTACTAGGAACAGCACCCCAAGACGGTGGAATAGGAGTAAGACCTTTCAATACACCAACAAGGTAAGACTGACCTTTCATACGTACCATACGAACATTACGATTTCCGTTATATACAGAGTTGTCAATGAACATCAGTTTGTGAGATGTCATAGGCAAACCAGTACGAGGATGAATAAGTCCATTAGCTTTTGCTGTTTCAGCAATAGGAGATTTATCCAAGAAAGGAAGATGAATACAAGTAACAGTATGTCCGTCAATAGTCTTATATTTACGGAAGTATTTACCATAAGTAAGACCACCGCCTTCTTCACCAATCATTTTCTCTCCAAGTGGAGTAATAAATCCTTCGGACTTAACATCTTCACGGATAGCCATATCGAAATCTTCGATACCACCTTTACCTGCATATAGAGTAATCTCCATAGAACCAGTATCGGTATCTTTATCAACTACGTCACCAATAGTTCTTTTTAGCTTGCTAAGTGGCAAGTATTCACCATAAGTATCGTAGTTAGATTCTTCAAGGATTTCAAACATACCGGCAGTTTCAGGAATTGGTTGGTCATTATCCCAATCCTTCATATCAATAGTACCATTAACAGTACGATTGTAACGAGATGTCCATAAGTCAATCTCGTTAGAGATACGCATCTGAACATCGAACTGGCGCATTTCTTCGTTAATCCAACGAGTGTCAGTACCACCGCCTTTAGTCTTGAAAGCATAGCTAACAATAACATTACTAATGTTACCTGCAATTTCCTTGCTATAACGCTTGAATCCTAGCTGGGATTTCATAACACCAGGTCCCATTACATTAGTCTTGTTACCCTTAGAATAAGATTCAGGAATAGACGGAGCTAACATACACCAATACTTACCTTTTTCAAGATTAGTAGGGTCAACATAAGCACTTTTATCAGGATTCTTTAGCTGCAAAGAATACAGATGTCCACCATGACTACCAGCACCATGGTCTCGCATTACACGAACAGCAGTTTTACCATCAGGAGCAAGTAAACCGTACTGTTCGATAATAAGACCAGTAGCAAACTCAACCTTAATAGGTTTACCACCAATACCAGGAGTAGTATCACCAGTGTCAGACCAAACAATATAATCATTGAATCTCTGACGACCCATTGTCTTCCAAGTCCACTCAACAGTAGTAATATCACGAACACCAGCAGCACCTTGTCCTTCTGTAAGGAAAGTTAGCGGGAATCGGTCATCTTCCATACCATAAGTGTAAGTCAGGAAGTTGTTAATCTCTTCCGGTTTTTGAATCATTAAGGCAGCAAGAGATTGCTCATTAGAGTAACCTCTATCATCATATCTACCTCTTTCGACTTCTCTTAATTTGTACATATTCGTTTTAATTTAGTTAGTTCAAGACTAGTTGGTCATTATCAACTGTCTTAGAATTATTACCTTTACTATTGATAATAACAGTCCTTTTACCAGTAGTTTGTGCTGCGGTAGTTCTAATAGATAGAACTTTCTGCTTGTTAACAGCCATACCGACAAGACTAGCATAATCGCCACCAGTAAACCTAAGAAATGCTTTAAGTAAATCATCCTGCATACGAGCATTAGAATCAACTTTAGCTTCGTCTAACATATAAGCTGTATTACCTTCATTGTCAATAGGAGTAGACACATACTTCAAGAAGTCTTTGCGACTAAGCATTACCTTCTTTCCGTCTTTGTTACACTGAATTTGTTCAGGAATACTATAACCTAATAGTTCGCCTTTACTAATAGTCTTTTCTACATTATCCCAATATGCTTTCTCTTCGGCAGCAGCAGCGGCTTCTTTAGCTTCTACTTGTGCTTTCTGTTCAGCAAGTCGAGATTCATAAATGCTATCAACAGCTTCTTTAGATTCAACAGCAGTATCATAAAGAATACCGGCGTTCTTACAATAGTCAATGAATTTATTTACATCTCCTTTTTTACCACTAAGTTTCCATTCTTCACGAATGAAAGTAGCTTGTTGTTCTTCGTTATCTTTACTAACAGTAATCTGACTTCTATCAGGAATTTCTACGAAGTCTTCAAGAGTACCGTTAAGTTTAAGATGATTGATAACTTGTTCTACTTGTGGATAAGTTTCAAACAGATTATTAAGAGCAGCAGTTTGAGCTTCTGCAATTCTATTCTGAATTACTGTATCAACATAAGCAGCAACACCTTCTGTATTATTATCAAATACAATAGGATTACCATTTTCATCTTTAAAATCAGAACCGAAACGAGTTTGTAATTGTTCAAGAATACTTGGTTCAGAACCATTTTGAGATATAAGTTCAGCAAGTTCAGCAGCAGTACGGAACACAGTTCCATCAGCAGCAAGAGCATTACCGTTAGCATCAATAGTATAATCTACACCATCAACGTTTACAGTATCACCTTCTGATAATACCACTTCTTCCCCCGTAGAGGAGCTTCCTTGCTGTTCTTCTCCTTGTCCCTGTTGTCCCTGTTGGTTTTCACCTCCATTATCAACAGTACTAGTATCAGCACTTCCACCTTGTCCTTGTTGTCCTTCTTGTCCAGCACCTTGTTGTCCCTGTCCGGCAGAATTGCCGTTAGTATCAGAGCCAGTACCTTGACCTCCAGTATTAGTAGTATCGCTATTATCAATACTACCAGTACTTAAATCTAAATCATTATTACTACTAAAAGTTCCCATAATAAATATGTTTTGATTATTACTTTCACTCAAATGTAATCTAATAATATGAGAAAGCAAACTCTTACTAGTCTGAATACCCTTATTATTAGGTTTAGAATTGCCCGTATTCGTATTTAAGTATTACTAGAGCTAATCTTATTAGCAGAAATTTTGCGTTCGATACAGGGCAAAAGAATGAGCCATTTTAAGACCCGTCATGGCATTTTAATGCTTTCCTTTACAGTTCATCCATTTGATAGGGTAAATGCAACAGAGGCGAAGGAAATGCTATCTACGTCGATTCTATGAGTACGAAAAACCCTACGGAAAGTTCCGTAGGGCACGTCTGAATCATAGAGAATGGTATATAGCTAATTATAACTTAGTGTTCACTTCTTAGTAGAACTAGATTTAGACTTAGGACTATCATATCTATTCTTATTCTCTTTAGCTATCTTTAGTTCATTATCTCTATCTAATGCAGAATTAATCATATCTAAATCCTTAGCTCGTTTCTTTTCATTTAGTTCAGCTTGTTTCAATGATAGTTCGGCAGAATTATCTTGTGGAGCAGCTTGTGCAGGTTGATTAGCTAAAGCAGCCATAGCAGCTTCGGTGTCCATTCCTTTAGCAAGTAAATCATAATAACCTTTGATTTCTGCTAGTCTAGCGTCTTGTTCTCCCTTAGCAGCTATCTGTTCAAGAACAGCTTTATTCTTAGTTTCTTCTAACTGTTGGTCTAACTGTCTAAGTGATTCTTCGTTCTTCTGACGAATCTCTTGATAACGGTTAATAGCTAGTTTAAGACTAGATATATTACCGGAAGTAATAGCAGCAACAGCAGACATTAAATCCCCATTCTGACTAGCATTGAAAGCCCACTCTTTAAGTTGTTCAAACTTCTCTGTTTCTCTATCAGAGTTTTTAGCTTTGATTACATATTGTCCGAGAGTATGATTATTTACATTAAGAGAGACATATTGCTTTCTATCTGACTTATCATAGTAAGAAGTATCTAATCCATCTATCCAAGCTAACTTGGAATTATTTAAATCTATTAGATATTCGTCCTCACGGAACTTATCGAACATATAGTTAATAATAACTGTACCCATTGAACCACGAATAATAGCTTCTTCTGTTGTACCTTTACCAGCACTAGTAGCTATCTGTCCATAACGTTGTGGTGTCATATCCACCATTTCACGAGCACTAGCTTTAATAGATTCAATAAGATTAGATATTTCAGTAATATAACCAGATATATTAGCATCAAGCATTTTAATAGATTGTGCTTTAGTACTATTAATATCTTCTGCATCATCATACGGAAATATACCCTCTGCTGCTATATTATAGATAGCTTCTTCTGCATCTTCTCCAAATAAAGACTTAGCTGCAACAAGAATAAACATCTTGTTCTTAGCTATCATCATCTCTCTATGATAAGAAAAGATATTGATTAATATTTGGAAAGGAGTAAGTATTTCTACAATAGAAAATCTTCCCATTTGAGGAAGTACTTCTTGAAGCCCACAATACTGTAATCTAACATCATCATCTAATTGGAAAGGAATAGGTTTAGCACCACCTGGATATATACCAAAGCGTTGACCTCCTATACGATAACCTTCGTAAACTTGTGGTTTATATACAGAAGTTATCTCAATATGTCCGAGTTCAGGATTAAATTCAAAATCATCAGGAACAATCATTTCATCAACTAATCCTACTTCATTAACATATTTCAATATCTTAACTTGTGTATAACCTCTCCAATTAACATGCCATACTTCAAGTAGTTCTCCGTTTTTTAATCTTAAATCATAACCATCAGAAGGAAATATCTCTCTATTATCATTCTCATAGTTTTTACACTTTTCAGGGAAATAATAAGTATAAGCATTAAGACTAAGTGTACGAGTAGCACCAACTGTGCTAGGATTATAATACTTAGTTATAAACTCTAGTTCTTCATCTGATAATTCATCGGAGAATTGGTCTATTACTTGATTGTAACTCATTAACATTCTACGAGCTACAATATCATACTTAGATACCATTTGTTCTCCATTAGGAACAGGAAACATATCAGTAGTTGGAACCCACTCTTTAACTAGTTTTTTACCACGAACAGTATGAAAACTATAAACTTCCCCTGTAACGATATAGTTAAAGTACTCAACTGGAATTATTGTTTCGTTATTAAGAACATCATCAATAACTTCTAATAGTTGTTGAGCTTGCGCACTTATTTCATCTATATAATTATCAATGAAATTCTTTTCAAACTCTTCTGCATCACCTGCTAATTGTTCAGGGTCAACTTCTTGTGTTGGTTGTCCTTGAGCTTCTAGTTGAGCATTTTCAGCTTGTTGTTGCTGTATTCTTCTTTGAAGTTCTTGTTGAAATGCTAACATAGCTCGCTTAACTATATCTTCTCGAATAGCAGCATCACGAGCCATAATGATTTCAGGATTATTAGCACCAACAATAAATTCATGTTGAGATTTAACGTATTCTGATAAATAACGACGAACTACATCATTAATAATATCAAGATTCCTTAGAGTAGCAGGAAACCTTTTAAAGTTCTCCTTCGTAGCATTATAAGGATTAAGTGTTTTACGATAGAACTCGTCAGGCATTTCTCCATGAAGTATTTCAAGAAGTTGTTCTGTCTTAGTTCTATCATTACACGCTAGTCCGGCAGCAATACAGTAATCTATTGTTCTACCAGCCCAGTATTCATCCTTTTCAGAATTAGGGACACGTTGTTTAGGCATATCCCCAAGTCGAGCATTTAGCTTAGCATCAATCATAATAATTCGCTTAGTTTAATAAGTATATTAATGTACCAATCAATAGCACCCGTACTTATTACTATAACTAGCATTAATACGAATCCTATCATTCCGCCAAGCAATGTAGCTAAAATATCTAAGAAATCAAACTTACCGCCATACATTTTATCTTTAAATTCCATGCCTACGGCTAAACCTACTACTAACATTATTCCTAGTAATCCACATGGGATTGCGTAGAGGAAATGTTTTAACCTGTTACTTTCTGTTAACCAACTCATAATTAATAACGTTTACGATTCCAAAAGTTTTCTTTCTCTGTTTGCACTCTCTGTCTATGTTCAAGCTGCTTTTTAGCAAACTTATCATTAGCAGCCCATTCAATACCACGAACAATCATTTCAGATACACGGTCAAAGTTACCAGTATTAGACCATTTCTTTAACTCTAGTATAGACTGATAATCATATATAGTATGAAGAACAAGCATATCACGACCATCTTCGAACTTCCCTATGGGGGAATACAACATTTCTTTTAACATTCGAAGACCATCGAGTTTAACTGTTTCACTACTAATATCATAACCAATAGTATTAATCTTCTTAGTATTAATATTAGTATCCCATAAATGAACTGGGTGATAACCTAAGTATCTAATAGCTTTCCACTTCTTAAAATTACTAACTGTTTCACCACGGTTAATCTCGACATTAGTTGTACCAAGACAATTATAAGTAACTGCAAAGTAATAACAGATTCTATCTGCTTTCTCTAGTTCATCAGGACGACCATAATACACAGCGCATAATCTAGGACGATAACCATTATATATACAAGGATTCATCCAAACTTTAATACTATTATGTGAATGTTTATTAGTAAGTTCTTTCTTATCTTTATCAATACCAACAGGGTCATAACTAATACTATATATTCCCGAAGGAGTACCTTTAGTTAGCTGACCTGTCTTTTTATCTATGTATTCTACTTTAATTGGATTAAACCATTTACGAATACAACCTTCAGGGTCTTCATTAGAGTGACGAGGAACATTCTTAATATAATCAAAGTAGTCTTTCTTAAATACACCACCAGTAGCAGCAATACGTTCATTAGGAATAAACTCGAAATTATCTGAATCATACTCTACAAACTTACCATCTATATAGAAGTTATACTTATTAGACATCTTTAATTCTTGTTCCCATTCATCTAATATCTCACTACTAAATATATTCTCACTTACAGAACTAAATGATTCACTAGGCATATTAGCATACTGCCCACAATAACTAATAAACTTAGCGAATGATTTACTCTTAGCTTTTTCAGCAGCACGTTCTTCTTCTGCTATCTGAAAACCAAGAACTATATCAGAATTACCATCATCATCAAGAGAAGTAAGAGTAGCAATTTGATTATCATCACCAATCTTATAACCTTCAAGTCCCCAACAATAAGGTTTAAAGTAACCACATACTTCCGGTCTACTATCTTTATCCCATACATTTTCAAATGCCATAAAGTTTCTACCTCTAGGGTCATAGAAGTTTTGTTCAAATGTTACCCAACCTGCATTAGCTTTACCGGCAGTACCCCAAGCATTAAGAAAACCAGTAGTAACAGAGCCAGTCTTTAGAGTAGGTTCAGTTACATCCATAAAATCATCAAAGTTCTCAAACTCTGACATCTCTTCACATTTGATTTCTCCGGCATCCTTACCAACAGCGGCAGAAGGATTATTTTTAGTAGATACAGATATACAAGCACTATTCCAACTGTTATCATCAATAATAGCTGTACTAGGGTCTTTATAACCTAAGATAAAATCACTAGCATCAATCTTAGCTATACCTCTAGCAAAAGGAGTATTAGATTCATAGAAGATAATTTGTTTCTTCATAAAGTCAGATAAACCGCCTGATTGAACTAAGAACTTATTATCACTAGCAGCATGAATAACAGCACGGTTAGGAGTAAGATTGATAAAGTTAGCAGAACCAATAGCTTCCATATAACTAAATCCACCACGTCTAGTTTTATCATTGATAAGGAACAAACCGTTCTCTCGACAAAACTGTTTGATTAAGAAGTACCACCATTGGCAATCAATAAATCTAGGAAACCCTCTTATCTTACGACCAGTAACTTTACCTTCTTCTACTCTAAGTGTCTTAGTATCTAGTTTAAGAATACGACCATAATTAATAAAATTATAATGTTCACCAGTAATATAGACATCTTCTATCTCACCAGTCCTAGTATCCATAAGACATGGAGCTTTAAAACCAACAAGTCTACGTAGAGTTTCCTGTTTACGAAAGTTTATATGAGGCATACTATCTACTACAAACTTAGTATAAACTCCTTCTTTCTCATAAGTAACAGCAGCAGGACGTAAAAGGTCTGTATTAACAAAACGCTTATGTGGGTCAATATTCATTAAGAACCCTCCACTTTCTCCTATTAAGAAATGGTCGAATGGGTCTTTATATCCACAGTCTCTTGCGTGTTTATATTTCTTTCCTTTATCTTCTTCATAATAGAATTGATAAAAGGGATATTCACTAAGTTCCATACTTATAATTAGTTATTTTAATAGTATAACAACAAGAATAGCTAGCACACCTGTACTAGCTATGAATCCATTACGTTGCTTCTTATACTTTTTAGACTTATTATATTCCTTATTAAGATTAACAATAGCTTGATTACCTATTATTGTTATTCTCTTTATTTCTTCACGTTGCTTAGATATAATAGAATCCTGCAAGTAGCTATCTCTAACTTTTAGTTCGTATAACTTCTTGTAGGATTCATATTGACTTTTATACTCTTCTGAAAGTATTAACTTTGCATTGGCTATTCTTAATACTTCTTTATCTAGGCGTCGCTTCGCTCCGCCATCCCCCGTAAAGGAGTATGATTGCTGTAAGCTATCTACCTTCGTCTCCAACCTTTGGATTCTCAACTCCGATTGGTTTTGACACAAGATATATGAAGCGTTCGAGAATAGCAATACTATCAGTATCACTAATTGCTTTATCAAATTCTTTCTCATACTGATTAGTATTATTAAGAGTATTGAGAATAGAATCTATTACTAGTTGTAAACTATCTCTTTTTGTTTTTATTTCCTGATATATAGTATCAGGAACGATAAGCGAGACTTCTACATTTTCCTTATTAAAAACAAAATTGTTTAATACTCCAATTATAACAAATGGGATTACTACTATTAATAGTCCTATTCCAATACTCTTTAGTTTCATATTATTAAGTCTTTTTCTTCTAACAACGTGTAAGTAAATACATCGCCCCACAAAGGAATTGCTAAGTTGACTATATTCATAAGTTCTCTAAAATCCATACTTCTAGCTAGAACTTGACAACCAGCAGACCAACCATCAACAACAATACTTGATTCACCTGCTTTATGAATATTGATACCAAACATTCCTTCTTCTATTGTTGATTCATCACAATCAAGATAGAAATCTTTATTAGCATCACGGAATACTTTAACAGGTTTATGTTGAACAAGAGCAAGATATTGTCCCTTATGATAACCTTTCTTAAAACAACCACGATACTGACCAGGAACTAGAATTGCACAACCTTTAATATTAACAGGATTAGTAAGACTTTTATAACCAGGGTCAGTAGTACAAGGATATATAGGAGTATATCTCTTACCATTAGCTGTCCAATAATCAATTATAAAAACATCATTGAACTCATTACCATGTTCTTTGGAACGAACACCAATAAGATTAAGATTATACTTACCTTTATCAAAGTAAGAATAACCTTTATTCTCTAGTGTCTTTCTCCAATCAACAGTACGACACCTATCTATTAATAAATTATTATATTTAGACATGATATTACATTTATATTATACAAATAAATTCATTTGTTGTTTCTGACTTCCATTAACAGTTTGATAACGGATATTAAGCATAGTATCTATTTCAGGTTCTAATCTAGGAATCTTATACCACTTAGCTGTTTCACTTTTACTTTCATCAATATGAAAACCATCTTTAAATCTTTGAGGTCTACCATATTGGTTAAGAACAAATGGAACTTCAATATGACAAAGAGCTAAACCACGACAAGGCAAACCAGTAATAAGATGAACCATTTTAGCATATAGATTTAACTGCAAGGCATAAGTAGTACCATTACAATTAGGTAGACCACCAAATGGTGGAAGTAGAACATCTTCGGGCTTATGAACCCATTCATCTGTTTCTTGTACTGGACGAACAGTTTTATCCTTCTTATAATAACCTGCTTGAAATCTAAGACCTGTACGATTAGTTTTCCAATCAAGAATAACAAAACCATCTTCACGAATAGGAAGTATATCAATAGTACCACTAAGAAGATACTTAGGAAGAAACGCTCCTATCTCTGAATATATCTTATAATCTCGTTCAGTATAGAACTTAAATACTTTATATATTTCAGGATATTTGTTTTCAGTATGTTCAATGAAAGCATCAACATCGAGAAGTCTCACATGACTATCAACAACATCTAAATCAGCAACAGTAACCATTTGTTTACTTTCTTGTTTATTCAGATATTTAATAGCATTGAAGAACTTACTATTCTGACGAATACCATCTTCAAAACTATTATGATAGACATTACCCATATCACAGGCTTTATCTCGTATACTATCCCATTGATTCTTTATATCTTTAATAGAAGTATTTTCTTCTTTAGCTTTGTACTTAGCCCAATAATTAGAATCAAACTTAGGAACATACGAATGAATAATAGTAGTAGCACTAATATAAGAATTACCACAATTATCAGTATACTTATGAGTAGGTTCATCAAAGTATAACTTAGTTTGCTTATATTCAGGTTTAACTGGTATCATTTTGTACTTTCGTATTTCCCCCGTAAAGGAGTGTTAACAATACTATCACTTACCAATCCTAGCTCTCTCTTTTGAGCTTCTGCTTGAGCTTCCAAATCACTAGCATCTTTAGCAGACATAGAACTAGTAACTACTTTACCGCCACGAGCTTTCTTCTGTTCTATTTCAAGAGCAGCAGCTTGTTTAGCTTCACCTAAAGATTTAATCTGATTAGGAATGATATTAATAATACCATTTAACTTAGTTATCAAATCAATAACTGGTAAAGTATCTTCTGCTTGTAGACCAGCATTAAGTTTGTTAGTAAGTTGTTCACTAATTATATTAGCTGCACGAGAACTATTATGAACTGCTCTAAGAATAGTTTCAAGAGCTTCACCTGCTACACCCATCTTATCTTCATGGTATCTATCAATAAGACGAAGAATAAGAGCATCAGGTTGCCAATCATTAGGAAGAGCGTAATTAGCTCTAGCAGATGCTAAAGCTTCTGAACGACTATATCCCATTTGATTAGGCGGAGATTTAGGGTCGGCTAGATAAAAAATAACTCCGGCTTCTTTAAGATACCGAAGTTTATCCTCACTAGTATCACGAAGATATAACTCTCTTATATCTTTATCCTGTATCTGATAAACGTTAGGAGCAAAGGGATAACCTTGCTCGTCAACGCTAATCATACCTGTTAAATCCAAAGGGGCAATCTTCGTAATCATAACCTTTATTATTTCTTAGTTCAATATAGTAATCAGAATCATTAACTGGCTTCATCTTACTAAAGAAGTACATATATAATTTAAAAGACCTTTCATCTTGATTAAACTCTCTAAGTTTCCTTGCAGCTAATTTACGATTAAGTCTAACAGTTCGAGATATTATCGAAGTTCTACTTCTAAATTTACTACGTTGAATCATTCGAGTAGCAACTAAGCTCTTTTTAAATTTCCAATATTCTTCATTAGTAAGTTCTTGCCTTTTAGCCTTCATTACGGGGTGATGTTCTATTGCATCTAACTTGGCTTCATTAACAATAAATCCACCAATAAAAGGAATTGAAACTCGTTGTAGACTTTTAATTCTATCAACAATTTGGTCTTCGATATTATCTATAATATCATCTATTATTTCAGCTTCAAGAGGTGTAACACCTAATAAACCAATAATATCAGGACGAGTTACTAATAACTCCTTTTTCTCTTTTAAATCAATAGAAGGCATCTAGTTTATATATTTAGTAAATTAGTAGCTACTATAAATTTCTGCGGTTTACCACTAACAGGAAGACCTTCGATAGTATTCTGACCTTGAATATCAGAAAGACGAACAATCTTATAACCAATACAAACTACTGTTTCGGCAATAGTAGTAATCAACTTACCATTATCTCCTTTTTTTTCAACGGTAGCAGGAGTAACATCATTACCAAGTAGACTAATAACTGAACCACTCCCAACTTTACGGAATATCTCGCCACGAGCAATACTAAGATTTAAATCTTGGTCGCTACGAATAAATTCAGCAAGATTATAAGGAGTAAGTTCATTACTACGAGGATTGCAATCTATACCAGTAAATACGTCAGACGGAGCAACATATAAGAAACGATTAAGAAAAGCTCTATCTATCTCTTTAACATCGTCACCGTAATTAGCTTTAACTAATATGAACTTAGTATTACCAGTACCTTTCAAGTCAGGATTAATAATCTCACGAAGTTTGGCAGTCTGAACAATAGCAACAATACCAAAATGTTTGAAAGGATTAATATTCTTAACTCTATCAGAAACATATTGGAAATCAATTTCTGCAATGTGTTGAGGAACTAGGAAAGTTTCTCCTTTAGTTTTGTTCTCTAAGTGTAACATGATTACTTTAATTAGATTGTTAATACTATTAATTAAGTTGACTAGCATTACTAAAAGTAATATAAGCACCAGTCATTAATAGTACAAGTATACGAATAATATTCGTACTATTAATATCTAACTCGTTAAAAAACCTTTAGAATTGTATTCGCTATATAATTCACATCCGTTCACACTAGTTCACATTAGTATACACTCTAATACAAGTCCACTACTTAACTAAAATATCGACTAAATCTTACCATTCTATTTTTACAATCCTGATGCTAAATCTTCAAACTCTTCGATAGAAGAGGAGAAAGGGCTTACACAATAAGACCCAATAGACAACCAATACTATATAATATAAGTAAGACCAATTAAGGACTTAAAGGAATTGATTAGACTAATAGGACTAAGTCTATTGAAAATAGACTTTGGACTACTAATAACAACAAACAACGAATAGAATAAAAGACTTAAAGGAACTATTAGAAAGAAAGGATTTAGGAAACCTGATGTATAGAAAGTTAAGGATAGGACTGGAACTACTAATAAGAAGGAACTTAGGAATTACTGTTAGAAATACTATTGGAACTATTAGAAGAAATAGGATTAGAAGTATTAATAGAATTACTAATAAGAAGGAACTTAGAATTAGAACTAGAACTATTAATAAGAAGGAGATTAGGAACTATTAGAAAGAAGAGACTAAGAGGTGTTGTTAGAGATATTACTGTTAGTGCTGCTCCACAAAATAATATTTTTCGTGAGTATATTTTTATCGAGGTGAAGCTCCTACCCTGATAGCCCCCTGCTCTCAAACCAATTCCAATACCCCCGTCAAGACCAAATGACCTTAAACATATTGCTATTAATGTTTAATTACTAAAGATATAAGATATGAATAAGATGCGTAAAGCTGCGTTTGTTATTGGAGCTATGGCACTATTTGGCGGTGCGATTACTGTTGCTGTTGGTATAGGTGTTGCTTCTCTTACTGTTGCAAACATTGGATTTGTAGCAATGGTATGTGGTATTGTTGGTGTAGTATCAGGTGACCCTATCTAGTGGTCGCCTTACTATTAATATAAATGTTTAATTAAATACTTATTGTTATGATATTCCTATTGTTGTTATTTATAGCAGTAGCTATGACTACTGCTATTTATCTATCTGCTATTAGCAGACAGAAACGGGATTGGAGAAAATATGGTCGTGCAGGTGAAACCTACGATAAGTTCTGTTCACGTTATTACACTAGATACGTATGAATACTAGTGATAAACTAAAAGTGGCACACTTAGCATTAAGTATGCTAGGTGTGCCAGTATTCATAAATCTAAGTTACATTAAGTTGTATGATAACTATGTGAATAGCTTTCTAATACTATTAGTAGTGTTAGTACTGATACTAGATATTAACGATGTTGTTAAAGAACTATTGGCTTAATCAAACCAAATGACTATAAACATATTGCAGTTACTATCAAACCAAATGACTATAAACATATTGCCATTGTGTGTGTAGTCGGGATGCACATTGGTTGAACAGTTGCCGACTGATTTATAACATTTAATTTCATTTTTATTATGGAAACTAAAGTTAATGATGCTGCTAGAAAGTCAGCCGAAGCAGCTGCAAAAGCTGCAAAAGAAGCTGCTGATGCAGCAAGTGCTAACGCTGAAACAGTTGCTACTGATGACGCTACTGATGAAGCTATTGACGCTCGTATAGTTGACCTATCCGAGTATCAAGGACAGGATGCAGACGATATTACTCGTCTGTTGCTTGACCGTCCTGATTTTGAGAATCACGACAGCTTGATGATTACTAATATCATTGATAATAGTAGTCGTTATGCAGGTGCACTTACTGTTGTTGTTAATCGCAACATTCCACAGTTTGTTAAAGATGCTGCTAGTGGTACTTATGTCGAGTCTACGACTCGTAATATATTTACTACTCGTATTCAGCTATCTGCAATACTGAAAGGTCAAGGCGAACCAATGCTTGCCAATGCTGTTATGACTGCACCGTTGTCAGTGTTGCACGTTATCTTCAAGAAGGCACGTATTAGCGTGCTTGGACACGTACTTGCGCAAGGTGAAGTATTCGTTAATCCGTATGCCGCTAAAATGTCTCGTGAAGAACGTGTCAATGAACACGACCGTTACGAGTATTTCCCGTACGAACTTAGTATGCGTACGTTGTCCCTTGCGGACGAAATGCTCGTGGCTGACATGTTGGCTAAATACCAACCTGATGCAGAGGGTGCAGCTTAACCAGTTACGTAGGAGAGGGAAACCTCTCCTACTAAACTAAAGTTACACCATTCGGCACGTGTTCGACAATACTCTCGACTTATGCTCGCTGTCCGGCAAAGCCTTCGGGCACAGCCGTCCGGCAAAGCTAATCGGGATTGGAAACGACACTAGTCACCTGATAAGCGAAATACTACAACTGATAAGCGAAGCTAACCAACTGATAAGCTAAAACCCTTGCAAAACCACATCAAAACTTTAAGGGTCGCAGCAGCTCCACGTTAAGCAAGAGTAATGGACTAATAGCAGAGTTAGAAAGTCTGATGCAGAATCAGATGCGTCTATATTATATATATATATATTATATATCAATAGTATCAAGACTATTACTAGTATTGACAACATCAATGCTCGGAAGGGTCGCTAAGGCTCCTCGTTAAGCTAGATAGTAGAGTAGACAATAGAGTGAGATAATAGTAGTGGAGTAAGAATAGTAATAGGATGTAGATAAGAGCGATGAGTTGGTTAAGTAGTGGTACTATTCCCTCTCCCACCTCTACTCCCTCATTCTAACTCACTACTCTAACCTACAATGTTACGACTACTACTTAAACCATTTCGTTTATGGAGTTATGATTTTAATCCTATTTCTATAATAGACATATTATATTGTACTATTATATTGTACTATTATATTGATAGTTAGGATTTGAATCCTATTCTTATAATCCTATCTTATAATCCTATCTTATAATCCTACTATTAGATACTATCATACTCATAGTCCTAGTTCTATTATTGTTGCTATTATATTGATAGTTATGATTTTAATCATATTTATATAATAGTACTATTACTAGTTGTTGGTTGTTAATTGTCTAATCCAATTAGAACTTTGTTCTAATAGTCTTAGAGTTGAAGATATTATAGTCTTAATCCTTAGTCCACACTATTATTGTACCAATAGTCATTATTATAGTCTTAATCCTTAGTCCTTACTATTATATTATTATTGATTGTTGTAGTTGTTATTGTTGAAGCGTCACTACAATTGTCTTTGACAACAGTAGTTCGAGCGATTCCTGTAATAATACTATGTATTACAACTGATAACGGGAATAGTACTATTAGTAATACTATTATTAATAATTGTATTGTTGTGTAGCTTGAGTTGTCCCGCTCGCAAAGCTCGCTGTCTCCCCCATAAAGGGGTGGACATTACTGTACTTCTTCTGCTCTCTATCTTATCCACTTATTAACTTATACTATTATGTCTAACTACGATATTATTGTCTTAGCATTACTATTTATTATCGCACTTATTAAATGCAGTGAATTTCTTATTAACACTAAGATTACTCTTCTTACTATGTTATTCGCTTTAATAATAGTTGCGTCTACTTTATGTATATTCTTAATATTATTTGATATTGCTTCACCATGACAGATTATCAGTTCCATATATTTCTATCTTTAATTGGGATAGTTATATGCCTATGTTATTTAATGTTTAATTACCTTTCTTATAAGAAGGTTATTATCATTCGTTCTGTTATTCAAACTATAATAACTTATATAATAGTTATTAGTTTTATTCGCCTACTATATAGTACTATACTATTATAGTATGGATTCTACTTTTAAAATTAAATTCTTAATAATTAATACATGTATTTATGAAAGCTATTGTAATTGATAAAAATCATCTAACTCTTGTGTCTCATACTAATGGAGTTGTTATTGTTGAAGAAAGCGGTTGTATTATAGATTTAGATTTTCATGCACTTTCTTCTATTTTTGAACTTGCTGATTTAGGTAATACTTATACTATTAAAGATTGTGATGAGATTGAATCTCTTAAATCTAATAATAATGAGTTAACTGAACGTATTAAGTTTCTTGAAGGACAACTTACTAATAGCGGTAATAGAATTACCGAATTACGTAATCAAATCGAAGAGCAAGAAAATGAATATAAAGATATTATTGTAAAGAAGGATAAGATTATTGAAGAGAAAACTAATAGTCTTATTAAGTTAGAGCATATCGAAGATACTCTTAATGCTACTGTTAAAGTTAATGAGGAACTCAATACTCAATTAAGCCGTTCTAAAGAAGATATTGATAAGCTCGATAAACAATTGGAAGAAAAGACTTCCAGATTAGCTGAAAGAACTCATGCTTTAAGAGTTTTTAGACGAGCACTTTATGATATGAGACTTTATGTTCAACCATATAAAAAATACGAGCTAGATTTTGAATGGCTAACTATTCGTAATTCTATTGATTCTGGTTTCTTTATTCGATTTAAAGATACTGCTAGTGCTGCTAGAGCTATTGGTGATTGTAGATATTATATATCTCTTAAAGACGTATTAGATAAATACGAAAATGATATTGTAGACTTCAATGTCTCTGCTATGGATATTTATTATATTCATAAAGCTAGTCCTAATGTTGTTCGTAAGTTCAATTATGATAATTTTAATATCACTTGTAAAGACCAACATACTGCTAATACTATTAATACTCTATTGAATTGTTCTAATATATCTGTTTATGATATAGTGGAGAAATTCAAATATGAAATAGCTCATAGTAATGTTTATTAAATATTATCATTATTGTTTGGTATTTCCATTATTTATTGCTATACTTGCGTCCGTATTACAAAATTTAAGATTATGTATGACGAAGGTGTAGAATTTCCTATTTGTGGTTTGGTAGCTGATATAGACTATCTCGACTGTGAAATGGCTAATAATTGGAATACTGGAAATACTCTAAGCGAGGATAACATAGACCTCGACTTAGATATAACTCATATTGAAGATTAATTAAATACTAATAGTTATGAATGAAAAGAAAGAAGTCGATGTTCTTAGTAAGAAACGTCCAACAGTTAACGAATTAAAGTCAGAAGTTATTCGTCTACGTAAATCTAATGAAAAGTCTGATGCTGGTCTTAATCATTATAAGGTCATGTATGAGAATATTTGTAATGAAGATAAAGCTCTTCGTAGTATGTCTTCTAAATTAAGTGCTGCTAATAATCAATTGGAAGCTAATAATAAAGCTCTTAAAGACGGCATTAAATTTCTTGAATCTAAGTTAGATAAAGCTAATAAAGATTACGAAGAGCTTAAAGCTAAAAGACAGTATAATACTGTTGGTTTTATTATTGCTTCTCTTATTGCTCTAGGAGCTGTTGCAGTTATTATTTTACGTTTAGTATAATGCCGATACGTACTCTATTTAATTAATATCTGACAAAAGGGTTAAATAAAATGTCGGTTTCCACTCTATTAAGATTATTCAGGTCGTGAGACTAGAGTAATATTAGTAGAGTTTTTTATTGTCTAACTTATAAAACTTATTATAATGAAAGAAATTATTAAAGCTATTATTGCTGCCGCTATGTGTTCTGATTCCGAAACTATTGATAAAATTAAAGAAGCTTATCGTAAAAGTTTTATTTCCGGAGAATATAATAATAAGATTAAAGAAGATATAGAATCTATTAATGTCAAAGGATTAAATAATCTTCTTAATGATATTCTTGAAGCTGATTATCCTATTGAAGATAAGATTAAAGCTATTGAACAATGGGATGATATAATGACTAATTATGTCAAATATATGGAAGAACTTCGTGATAAAACAATGGAAGGTTATGATAATCTCTGTAAGAAGTATCACGAGAAACAAACTAATACCTATTCCGTATTCTATACTCATACTAACCTTGTTATTCTTGATAAGAATAATAGACTTAGAAATTCTTTCAATGGTGAAACAATGACTGTTTATGAAGGCAATAGTCTTGATGAAGCCGTTGGTACAGTTGAAGGATTTCTTAAAGTCAATACTAAGTATCACTGTGTAGATTATCGTAAGATATATAAAGATTAATGTTTTGTTTTGTCTGTTTAGTTAAACTAAAATTTTGTCGTATTGTAGTATAATAACTATTGTTCGTGAGAATTATAGCTATTGGTTTTATGGAATTATCAATCGAATAGTACTGTTCGTGAGAATCGTACTATTACTTATTCTGATAGCTCTGATGATGACTAATCTAAGTTGAAACATTAACCAAATGGTTGAAGTAAGAGAAATCCTCTTCGTAAAATGTCAGCTATAAATACATAGTATTGTGTTTGTTACAAGTTTATTAATTACTGTCGTGAGATAGAACAAAACTTTATTCAATTTTTACCCCTAGTTAAATTACTGTCGTGAGATAGAATTAGGACTTTTATAATGTTAGTTATTTAGCTTGGAGCAGAAGCGTCTGCTCCTTTTTCTATGATTATTAATTAAAACTATATACCGACATGGAAGAAAAAGAATTTATTAAACTAGTTAGAGAACTTCAAAAGTTACAGGTAAAAGTATTAGGTAAAGAATATCTATCTGTTGATATACATCTTGGTAGAGCTAAACCTACTACTTATGTTGGTTTCTATTTATTCATTTATGATGCTGAAAGCAATATCAAAGAATTATATAGTAAGACTTTATATAGTAATTCTTTGTGTAGTGATGAAGTAAGAAACAATAATACTATTGTTAATAGTAGAACTCTAAATGAAATAAAGAAGAAAGTAACAGAATCACTACTCCTTTATGGGGGAAGAAAGCGGAGCGAAGCGGAGCGGTCAGATGCTCCTATTAAATAATAATTAAATACTAAACGTAATGATTAAAAGGAAAGTAAAACTTGGAAGACAAGAGAAGAGCTATAAATTAGTAGCTTTTACTCTTAATGTATTTGAAAGTGTTAAACTCGTTAAAATGGAAGAAAGGAGACGTATTCCTAGTTATGCCGAAGTTAAACGAGTTTAAACAAGATAATGGTAGGCTCATTGTCACAACTGGTAAATGTCTAGTTTGTGGTGATGAGCTTATTGTATTTGGTACAGACAAGATATATGTTTGTCCTAAGTGTAAGGAAATACTAGATGGTGGTAATTGTTTAGTTCTTGAAACTATATTTGTTGAAGATGATAGAATAGTTACTGCTAGAAATTGTATTGTTCCTAAAGACCAAATGCATACTAATGCTCCTATTGTATGTATGCCTTCTGATGAATTTACTAAGTTATACGAAATATATAAAACTAAAGCTAATTAATATGATTGTAGATTTAAAACAATGTGTTAATCCTGATAGTACGTTTGATGTATATTTTGAAGGACTTAAAGCTGTTATATCTCATGATGAATCTGTTAATGCTTATCATTGTATTATTATAGATGTTCATAGCGATAGATGTTGTGAAATTACTCCATTACCTAGGATTATGAATACTGATAAGTATAAGATATTCCCCCGTAAAGGAGCGTGTTGTGTGCAATATTCTCCTAATCAAATTGTTAAACCTTAGTAATATGGGACTAAGTTTTAAACTATCTGCTGTAAATGAGGAAAAGAAGATTCCTCGTGAGAAAGTAATAATGCAAATTGTTATAGGTACTATCGTTCTACATAATAATGAATATAAGTTTAAACCTAAAGGTACTGATGAACTTATTACACTATCTGAACGTTCATACTCATGTAAAGGCTTTAAGACAATATATACTCGTGCATTAGATAGTCATGGTAGACCTACTAAGATTGTTAGATGTACTGATGCTTATTGTACTATGCCTAGTTGTTATATTCCATTTAAGATAGGATTGCCAGTTAAAGGTTATATTCTTAAATGTCGTGATAATATTGATAAATTTTTATTGAAATGCAATGAATTTTGAAAAGTTTGATGATGCTAAGAAAGATGATAGTGTCTTAAATAGTTTTACTCGTGACCAAAAGATTGCTTATGAGAATCTTGTAGCCTTTATAGAAAAAGGTTATGTTGAAGGTGATTATAGACGTGCACTTATTGGTGCTGCTGGTACAGGTAAAACTTATATGATACGTGAAGTAATAAAGAGATGTGGTTTAGCTAAATCTGTTATTGGACTTGCAGCTCCTACTCATAAAGCTGCTCGTGTACTTCGTGTATCTACTGGATATGCTACATCTACTGTTGCTAGTGATTTAGGTCTAAGACTTAATACCGATGTTACTGATTTCGATGTTAATAATCCACCTTTTGACCCATTGGCTGAAAAGAAGATTAAACAATATAAGCTATATATTGTTGATGAAGCATCTATGATTGGTATTAATCTTAAAACTCTAATAGAAAGAGAATGTGAACAGTTTGGTTGTATGCTTATTTATATGGGCGATAACTATCAGTTACCACCTGTTAAAGAAGCTCGTTCACGTTGTTTTGATAATATTAAGTTTTATACTCTTAGACAGATTGTAAGACAAGAAGAAAGTAATCCTGTTAGTGAATTATTAAGGATATTGAGAAAGGATATTGATAATAGAACTTGGAAGTTCCTAGAATTTATCAATAAAAATAGGTATGCTTTTGATTCTACTCAAACTAAAGGTTATTATACTTGTGGTGCATTTGAGTTTCAGTCTCTTGTAATAGACGGATTCTATAATGAAGAGTTTACTAGAGATGTTGATACTTGTCGTCTTGTTACTTATACTAATAAATCTGTATCTGACTGGAACAAATTCATTCGTAAGAATATTATTGAAGATAGTGGTAAAGCAATTCTAACTAAGAATGATTTAGTAATGTCTTATAATACATTTATTGATGATTTTAAAGATACTATCATTGTTAACTCCGAAGATTATATAATACATGATATTAAGAACTTTCGTAATAAAGATGATATTCATGGATTTAATGTAAGCTTCATACAAGTTAATGGTGGTAATAGAACTAAACCTTTATTTGTAGTAGACCATTCTGATTATAATAATGCTATGCTTTATTATAAGTTAGGTGAAGCTTATATTTATAATGCTGTTAATGCTGATAAATATAATAGAACTAAACGTTGGAAAGAATACTATGAATTTAGGGAGAGAAACTTATTATTAGTTAATCTATTAGATAGAGCCACTGGTAAGGTAAAGTTCAGTCATGATTTAGATTATGGTTTTGCTCTAACTAGTCATAAAGCACAAGGTAGTACTTATGCTGATGTATATATAGATATAAACGATATTGTATTTGATACTAGAACTGGTAATCCGTGGGGAGATATAGATAATACTCTTCGTAGATTATATACAGCTTGTAGTAGATGCAAAAATCGTTTATATTTGTGTTATGGACAATAAATAAAGTATAAGTATGAACTCTATGTGTTATGATGTCGAAGTAACTAGAAATTACTTCTCGGTATTATTTGTTGATTTACGTAGTTATCTCAAAGTATTTAGTGATTGTATTGATAATGATGGAAAAGCTATTCCTCTTATTGATAAACTTACTGTTGCAGAGATAAAACAACGTTTAGAAACAATACCTAAGAAACGTTTTGTTTTATATGAAGATGATGATACTGATTTATTCAGTTTATTATATTGGTTACAACAGAAAGCAGACTATTTCGGATATAATAATCGGAAGTACGACCGCTTAATGTTAAGTGCATTGCTTATGTATTATAATCAATTTGATAAGCCTAGTAAGTTAATTACATTCTTATATGAAACATCACAGAGAGTTATTCGTAGTTCTAATAATGATACTCTTTGGACTGATAACTTCACTTCTCTTATACTTCGTAATAACGTTGCATTTAGAGATTTAGATTTATTCCAAATATTTAGATTAGACCATTATCATAAGAGTCTTAAACAGACTTCTATTAATATTAAATGGTATAATCTAAAAGAGTATACTATGCCACCTATTGGTGATTTAGATAGACATTATTATCACGAGAGATTACCCGAAGCAAAGGGAATGACTGATAGAGAACTTAACATTCATTATCGTAATGTATTTGAGCGATTTATTCCTAAAGAATATCTTAATGAAATGGCTGATTATAACGACAATGATGTATATATTGTTGCCGAGTTAATCAGGATGAATCAGGAAGAAGTTCTTCTAAGGTATCGTATTAGTGAGGAATATAAAGTAGATGTGTATTCTGCTAGTAGAAGTACAATAGCTGATAAAGTTATTGTTAAACTATATAGTAAGTTCACTGGTCTACATCCTAAAGCCTTTATTGATACTAAGACAATACGTAGGAAAATCTTGGTTTCCGAAATCTTGTCAGATAAAATCGCATTTTCGACCCCTGAATTGAACGATATTTTGTCAGGCATACGTTCCCTTACCTTGAAGGGAGAAAAGGGCGAATTTGACCGAGAATTTACCTTTATGGGCACGTCCTATACCATCGCAACTGGGGGTCTACATTCAAATGAGATTCCATCTGTATATTTTGAAAATTCTGATAGTATTATTGTTGACAGAGATGTTGCAAGTTATTATCCTAATATGATACGTAGTCTTAAAGTATGTCAGAAACACCTTATTCCTAAAGCATGGTTTCGTATAGCTGATACTATTGTTGATGAACGACTAGAACATAAACATTTAGCCAAAGATAAATCTCTTGATGTTATGGAGAGAGATAAACATGCTACTGCTGCGGCTTGTCTAAAGATTGTAGCAAATGCTGGTATATTTGGTAAAATGGGAAGTGAAAAGTCTTTCTTATGTGACAAGAAAGCAATGTATCAAGTTACTATTAACGGTCAGTTATTTTTATTGATGTTAATAGAGAAACTTGAACTTGCAGGTATTCATGTTATAAGTGCTAATACAGATGGTATTGTAACTATTGTTCCTAGAGAATTAGAACAAACTGCTGATGATATTTGTCATTGGTGGGAGAAACATCTAGGGTTAGAGCTAGAATTTACATATTATACAAAGTATGTAACCGAAGGCGTTAATAGTTATCTTACTGTTAAACGTGGTGGAAGTAGTAAGTTCAAAGGTAGAATGAATCCTAAGATGTTCTTAGAGGATTTATCTAAAGGATATAATTCTCCTATTGTAGCTAAATGTGTTACTGAATACTTTATTAATGGAACTCCTGTAATGGAAACTCTTAGAAATGCTAAATCTATTCTTGATTTCTGTCGTACTCAAAATGTTAATCATAAGTATAGACTAGAGTTTACTCATGTTGTAGACGGAAAGATAAGAACAGATGTAGTGCAGAGGAATACAAGGTTTTACATCTCCTCTACGGGGGGAACATTGATGAAAGTCGAGAGTATGGGCTGGAACGAACATAATGAAGAACAAGTTAAGAAAAGTTCTCTATGTGCAGGTCAACGTGTTTCTATATGTAATACTGTTGATGATACTGATATATCTGAATTAAATGTTAATTACTTATATTATTATAATGAAGCTATGGCTATTATAGAACCAATAGAGCAAAGTCGTAATAATAAAGGTAAAGGTAAACGTTTAGTTAAGAAATACTATGGAATGAGAAATACCTTATTTGACTGATATGGATATAGAAAAGATATG
>QWCB01000523.1_pt1 | contig 95688 bp, 57 predicted proteins | sample 1972511 | NCBI WGS metagenome assembly QWCB01 (sample SAMN09866719, study PRJNA288562) | Human gut metagenome isolate term5_stool, whole genome shotgun sequencing... | isolation source: gut | host: Homo sapiens | place: USA: California | reverse complement strand
GATCCAGGTGATGGTGATCAATACGCAGGCGTTTAATGCCACGGGGAAGGATGCACGACGGATTACGATGGCTCTGGAGGCGTTTGAGTACCGACGCCCAATTGATGTGATTGCGGAGACGCGCCCGATCCTGATCATCGATGAGCCACAGAGTGTACTAGGGGCGGACAAGAAAAATAAGACGCGGCAGGGGCTTCGGAGCTTCCACCCGCTCTTTGCACTCCTCTACAGTGCTACGCACCGTAAGGATGATATCTATAATCAGGTCTATCGGCTCGATGCGATCGATGCCTTTAATAGGCGGTTGGTGAAGAAGATCGAGGTGATGGGTGTGGAGCAGGTGGGGACGACGGCAACAAGTGGCTACCTCTATCTGGATGCCATCGTGCTGGCGAGGAAAAAGGGGGAGGCACCGCGTGCCCGTATCTCCTTTGATGCGGCGAGCAAGGTGGGGCTACGGACTATGACGCGCTTGGTGAATGAGGGCTTTGAGCTCTATCCGGAGAGTGGTGAGCTGGAGGGGTATCGCGATGGCTTTATCATTGAGCAGATTGATGGGGCGAAGGGCTGTATCCGTCTGAGCAATGGCCAGGTGGTGTATGAGGGGCAGGCGATCGGGGCGATCACGGAGGAGGCGATCCGACGTATTCAGATCCGTACGACGATCGAGAAGCACTTGGAGCGGGAGCAGCATCTCTACCGGCAGGGGATCAAGGTACTGAGCCTATTCTTTATCGATGCAGTAGAGAAGTACCGCCTCTATGAGGCTGGTGGGGAGACGGAGAAAGGTCGCTGGGCGGAGATCTTTGAGGAGGAGTATCGGGCCGCAACAACGGAGGTGCTACAGAATCTCTTTTTGGACAAGGAGTATCGGGCCTATCTCGAGGGGATAGCACCGGAGTCGACGCACGCCGGCTATTTTTCTAAGGATAAGAAGGGTAAGCTGATCGACTCTAAGGTGAAGCGGGGGGAGACTGAGGCGAATGACCCGGATGCCTATCAATTGATTATGCGGGATAAGGAGCGACTCCTCTCACTGGAGGAACCGACGCGCTTTATCTTTTCGCACTCGGCACTGAAGGAGGGGTGGGATAATCCGAATGTATTCCAGATCTGTACGCTGAAGCAGAGTGATAGCGAGGTGAAGAAGCGACAGGAGGTGGGACGCGGGATGCGTCTTTGTGTGAATCAGCAGGGGGAGCGACAGGATAGCGACTTGCTGGGGGATGGGGTGTATGATACCAATATCCTTACGGTGGTGGCGAGTGAGAGCTACAAGCGCTTTTCGGAGGCGCTACAGAAGGAGCTGGCGGAGAGTATCACTTCGCGGGCGATGCTGGTGACGGCCGACCTATTTGCCGGTAGGCAGATGGTGCGTGCCGATGGGGTGAGTAGGGTGGTCACTTCGGCCGAAGCGGCAGGTATTATGGAGGAGCTGATCTCGGGTGGCTATGTGAAGAAGCAAAAGCTGACGCCTAAGTACTTTGAGGATAAGGAGCATGATGCTATTGAGCTAGATGAGTGGGAGGGGTGCAAGAAGGCGATTACTCAGGAGCTGGATAAGGTCTTCAACCCAGCGGCTCTGAAGGTGAGCGATGGGCGTGGCAAGACGGTGGCAAAGTTTAGGCAGGATCGCTTTGCGAAGAAGGAGTTTCAGGAGCTTTGGCAGCGGATCAATAGTAAGACTTACTATGAGGTAGACTTTGAGACGGAGCGCCTGATAGGGCAATCGATAGCTAGTCTGAACCAATCACTACACGTGACGCAGATCCGTGTGGCGCTAACCACGGGCTCTCTGGAGAATATCCACTCACGGGAGGAGCTGGAAGGGGCTCGGGCGATGCAAGTGAGTGAGACGCAGCATATCCGACTAGATGAGGCGGTGGCTAGGGGGGTGAAGTATGACTTGCTGGGAGAACTGGTGCAGCTGACGGGGCTGAAGCGGAGTACGATTGCGGCTATCCTAGAGGGGGTGAAGCCGGAGACTTTTGCTATGTACCGACAGAATCCGGAGGAGTTTATTATCCGTGTGGGGAATCTCATTAATGAGCAGAAGGCGGTGGCGGTGATTGAGCATATCGCCTATCATAAGATGGAGCAACGGCACGAGGCGAGTATCTTTACGGAGCAGGAGCTGAGGGGACGGATAGGTATCGATGCTATTGCGAGTGAGAAGTCGCTCTATGACCTGGTGGTGGTGGATAGCCAAGGGGTGGAGAAGAACTTCGCGGAGGAGCTGGAGCGGCAGAAGTCGGTGGAGGTCTACACGAAGTTGCCTCGGGGCTTTTATATCAATACGCCGGTGGGTAAGTACAATCCGGACTGGGCGGTAGTATTCCATGAAGATGAGGTGAAGCATATCTACTTCGTGGCGGAGACAAAGGGCTCAGAGGAGGTGACGCAACTGAGGGAGGTGGAGCGTGCCAAGATAGAGTGTGCTAGCCGGCACTTTGCCTCTATCTCGGATAGCACCCTGAAATTTGGCGTGGTGAAGGACTATAACACGCTCTACAACGTGGTGATGCAAGAATAATATTATGGTGAAGCTGATAAACAATGTAGAGGAGACTCTGTACGATGACTTGCAGAAGACGATCAAGGCGGGTAGCCGGCTATCAATTGCGGCCTCTTGCTTTTCAATATATGCCTATCAAGCACTGAAGAAGGAGCTGGAGGGGATTGAGGAACTCCGATTTGTTTTCACTTCGCCAACGTTTATTAAGGAGCCTAAGGAGAAGCCACAACGGGAATTTTATATTCCTTCGAAGGAACAGGCTATGGAGGAGGGGCGACTGGAGCGGGAGCGAAGTATCGTGGGAAGTGACTTTGAGATCTTGCTCCGAAATGAACTGACGCAAAGGGCAATTGCGCGTGAGTGTGCTGAGTGGATAAGGAGAAAGGTGCGATTTAAGTCGAACCACACGAATAGTGCGATGCCTGGGTATGCTGTGGTGGATGATTATCTATATTCGCCGATCTCGGGCTTTACTACTGTGGATCTGGGAAAGGAGAAGGGGAATATGGTCTATACATTGATTAATAGGCTGGAAGCACCTGTCTCGAGTGAATACACTAGGCAATTTGATAGTGTATGGAAGGATGAGGAGTATGTGGAGGAAGTGACGGAGAAGGTGATTGAGAGTATCGCTTGTGTCTATCAAGAGAACCCTCCTGAGCTACTCTATTATATCACGCTCTATAATCTATTTCGCCAGTTTCTGGAGGAGCTCTCGGAGGATCACCAACCGAAGGAGGGCACTCGATTTAGGGAGTCGGAGATATGGAAGAAGCTATAAAAGTTTCAGAAGGATGCGGCTCTGGGAATTATCCATAAACTGGAAAAGTATAATGGCTGTATCTTAGCCGATAGTGTGGGCTTGGGGAAGACTTTTACGGCCCTGAGTGTGATAAAGTATTACGAGCTACGTAATGGAAGGGTACTGGTGCTTTGTCCTAAAAAACTATATGACAACTGGAGCACCTATCGTAGCAACTATAAAAATAACCCGCTGGCAGCCGATCGACTGAGCTATGATATCTTACACCACACGGACCTTGGGAGGCGCTCGGGGAGTAGTAATGGAATAGACTTATCTAAGATCCACTGGGGAAACTATGACTTGGTGGTGATTGATGAGAGCCATAACTTTAGGAATGGGGGTAAGCTGACCACTGATGAAGAGGCAGGGGAACGACAAAAAAATAGGTATCTGATGCTGCGTGACCATGTGATCCGTGAAGGGGTGAAGACGAAGGTGCTGATGCTCTCTGCTACGCCTGTGAATAACCGCTTTAATGACCTCAAGAACCAAATTGAACTGGCGTACGAGGGGGATGAGAAAGACTTCTCGGAGCTACTCAATACGCAAAGCTCTATCAATGATATCTTCCGACAGGCTCAGCGGGAATACAATTACTGGATTAGGTTGCCAGAGAAGGAGCGTACAACGGAGGCACTGCTGGATGCCCTAAGCTTTGACTTTTTTGAGGTGCTGGATAGTGTGACGATTGCTCGCTCGAGACGGCATATTGAGCAGTATTACGATACGGCTGAGATAGGGAAGTTTCCAGAGCGTTTACCGGTAATTTCACGACGCCCACATCTCTCTACAGATGAGTCACTGATCTCGTATGAGGAGATATATAATGAGCTTTTGGAATTGAACTTGGCGATCTATACTCCATCGGACTTTATCCTTGCCAGCCGTAAGGACAAGTATGGCATCGCTCTGGATGATGAGGGGCGGGAAAGTGGTCTCTCACGCTCGGGACGTGAGAAGGGGACGCAACGTATTATGTGTATCAATATGCTGAAGCGTCTGGAGAGCTCGGTGCACTCGTTTAGGCTGACTTTGGAGCGTCTGCTGGAATTGGTGACCTCGACCATTGATAAGATTGGAAAGCTGAGGGAGGGAGAGTCGGTGAGCATCGTGGCAAAACCAATTGAGGAGGATATTGACTCTGAAGATTATGATGAGGAGCTAATAATAGGCGGGGGTACGACTTCTATTGATCTCCAAGATATGGACTATATTTCGTGGCTGTACTGGCTGGAGCAGGATAGGGAGATTTTGGAGAGGTTGCTAGACAAGGTGAGCTGTATCACCCCTTCACTAGATGCTAAGCTGGGCTTGTTGCGAAAGGATATCGAGGAGAAGGTAACGCACCCATTTAATGAGGGGAATAGGAAGGTGATTGTATTCACGGCATTCTCTGATACGGCTGAGTATCTATACCACTCTCTGGCAAAGGAGATAGGGGAGCAGCATGGACTGAATACGGTATTGGTCACTGGAGGTATTGACGCTCGGAGTACGTTGAAGCTGCGAAATCATCAGAGGATGGACTTGAATACTGCCTTGACGCTTTTCTCTCCAAAGTCGAAGGATAAGGTAACTTTGATGCCGGAAGTGGAGGAGGAGATCGATATTCTGATCGCTACGGACTGTATTTCGGAGGGGCAGAACTTGCAAGATTGCGACTTCCTCATCAATTATGATATTCACTGGAATCCTGTGCGTATCATACAGCGCTTTGGACGTATCGACCGTATTGGGTCGGAGAATGAATCAATACAGATGGTCAACTACTGGCCCAACTTGGAGCTGGAGGAGTATATCAACCTAAAGTCGCGGGTGGAGAATAAGATGAAGGTATCGGTACTGACAGCAACAGGTGATGACAACTTACTCTCTAATGAGGAGCGGGGGGATTTGGAATATCGACGTAAGCAACTGGAACGACTACAGAAGGAGGTGGTGGACTTGGAGGAGATGGAGAGTGGTATCTCTATCCTTGATCTGGGGCTCAATGACTTTCGTCTGGATCTACAGGAGTATACTAAGCAGCATGGCAATCTGAATCGGGTGCATCTAGGGCTACACGCCTTGCTCCCCGCTTCGGACAACTTGCCTCCTGGAGCAATCTTTATCCTGAAAAACCGAAATTCTGGGATGAATATTGACCGAAAGAATCTACTGCACCCTTTCTACATGGTCTATGTATCAAGGGAAGGCGAGGTGGTGGTTAATCATCTGCAACCAAAGAAGATGCTGGAGCTACTGAGGAAGGCGTGCCGTGATCAATCTTCGCCCTACAAGGACCTCTGTAAAAGCTTTAATCGTGAGACATCCGATGGCTCGAAGATGGGAACTTACTCTGACCTGCTGAATAAGGCGATTGGAAGTATTATTACGATGAAGGAGAAGAGTGATGTGGATAGCTTTTTGGAGGGAGATTTGGGCTTGCAATTGACGAAAAAGATTACAGGGTTGGATGACTTTGAACTGATCTGCTTTTTTATTGTACGATAAATATGGTGTGACTAACTATGTACTCGCTTCCTAAAGCTACGCAACTAAATACTTCAATCCCTAAACGGGCAATCTTTGAAAAGTTTAAGTTGACTTACCGGCAACGACAACTGATTAATGATGATATAGCTCGTATTGATATAATCGGCCGAATAGCTGAGGATACACTTCCTGCTATAGCAGTGGGAAAGGAGGTAAAGGTGATTTTTGTGCTATCAATAAGCCTAAAGCGTATGGACTATAGCAATGAGAGTCTGTTGCTCTTGGGGCGCTATATTCCACAAAAGATGCTATTGGTGCTAGCCTATGAATCAATGAGGAAGCTGGTGGTAATTCACAATGGCATTCACGCTAGTGAGTGGGTAGTGAGTGAGGAGCTGAAGATACCGCTTGGGGGACTGAACTATGATGCGGTTTGGGAGAATATGGTGGCTAGTATTGGGCAGATCTCACGAACGGAGGGACAATCTCTGGACGAGGGTATTGAGCGGAAGAGACAAGAGGAGAACTGGAATAGGCAGATTATGAGCCTACAAAAGAAAATAAAGAGTGAAAGGTCACTGAAAAAACAGATGACTTACTACTCGGAGATGATGGAGATAAGAAAGGTGGCAGAGAGTGAGCTACTATTTAAGCCATTGGAAAAGGGAGAGGATAAAACAATTAATAATTAGCACCGAATAGATCGGGTAAAAGACCTCCTCACGGAAGTCCTTGGGCGAACCTCTTATTGGGGCTGCCTTTGTCGGAGGTGCCTTTATCGGACTGGTCGGACAAGTCAGACTGGTCGGACAAGTCGGAAAACGATGCCACCGTCCGACTCGTCTGACTTGTCCGACTTGTCCGACTTGTCTGATAAGGTACCCATTCGATAAGGTACCCCGATCCGATAAGGTACCTCGTCCGATAAGCCACAAAGAAAAGAGGGTGTACTAGCGACTAGGCTAGCACACCCTCTGGTATTGTATAGGGAGGAGTGAATTACTTCTTTTCCTCGATAGCTGCTTGAGCTGCTGCTACACGTGCGATTGGCACACGGAATGGAGAGCAAGATACGTAGTTGAGACCTACTCTATGGCAGAACTTCACGCTACTTGGCTCACCACCATGCTCACCGCAGATACCTACCTTAAGGTTGGCATTGGTACTGCGACCAAGCTTGGTACCGTGCTGAACGAGCTGTCCTACACCCTCCTGATCGAGTACCTGGAATGGGTCGACTGGGAGAATCTTCTTTGCAAGATAATCTGGTAGGAAGCCATTGATATCGTCACGTGAGTAACCGAAGGTCATCTGGGTAAGGTCGTTGGTACCGAAGCTGAAGAACTGAGCGTGCTCAGCAATCTTATCGGCAATCAAGGTAGCACGTGGGATCTCAATCATGGTACCTACCTTGTACTCTACCTTTGCACCTTCCTCGGCGAAGAGCTTCTCGGCCGTCTCGTCGATGGTTTGGCGCTGTAGCTCCAGCTCCTTTACGGTACCTACTAGTGGCACCATGATCTCTGGCATCACGTTGATGCCCTCCTTCTGAAGCTCGATAGCTGCACCAAGGATAGCACGGGTTTGCATCACAGTGATCTCTGGGTAAGTATTACCTAGACGGCAACCACGGTGACCGAGCATTGGATTCACCTCGTGGAGGTTGTTGATACGTGCCTGTACCTGAGCAAGGGAAAGACCAAGCTCATCGGCCATCTCCTTCACACCCTTCTCATCCTGTGGTAGGAACTCGTGTAGAGGTGGATCGAGCAGACGTACAGTCACTGGGTGACCGTCCATCACGCGGAAGATGCCTAGGAAGTCTTGCTTCTGTAGTGGCAATAGATCCTTCAACGCTGCTACACGACCCTCGGTATCAGAAGAGAGGATCATCTTACGCATCGCCTTGATCTTAGTGCCCTCGAAGAACATGTGCTCTGTACGGCAAAGACCGATACCAGTAGCACCGAAGTTGAGAGCTACCTCTGCATCGTGTGGAGTATCGGCATTGGTACGTACCTTGAGGCGTGCATGCTTATCAGATAGCTCCATTAGGAATTGGAAGTCTGGATCGAGCTCTGCAGCCTTGGTAGGTACTTGCCCCTCGTAGATCACACCGGTAGAACCATTGAGAGAAATGTAGTCGCCCTCCTTGTATACTCTACCATCTACGCTCACGGTACCGGCCTTGTAATCGATCTCTAGGCTACCTGCACCTGATACACAGCACTTACCCATACCACGAGCTACCACTGCAGCGTGGCTAGTCATACCACCCTTAGCGGTAAGGATACCCTCTGCTACCTGCATACCTGCGAGGTCCTCAGGAGAGGTCTCGTTGCGCACTAGGATCACACTATCGCCGTGCTCATTGTGCATACGTGCAGCATCCTCAGCGAAGAAGCAGATCTTACCTGAAGCAGCACCTGGAGAAGCTGGTAGACCACGAGAAATCTCTACTGCCTTTGCCTCTGCAGCCTTGTCGAAAACTGGATGAAGTAGCTCATCAAGCTTATTAGGATCAATACGCATCAGAGCCTGCTCTTCGGTGAGTGAACCCTCGCGAAGTAAGTCCATAGCGATCTTCACCATTGCCTTACCGGTACGCTTTCCGTTACGAGTCTGGAGGATCCAAAGCTTACCATCCTGGATGGTGAACTCCATATCCTGCATATCGTGGTAGTGGTCCTCGAGCTTACGCTCAATATCCACTAGCTCCTTGTACATCTTTGGCATAGACTCCTCGAGAGATGGCATCTCATTAGCACGATACTCCTCAGTAACGTTAGCTAGCTTTGCCCAACGGAGAGAGCCCTCCTTGGTGATCTCTTGTGGGGTACGGATACCTGCCACTACGTCCTCACCCTGTGCATTGATTAGGTACTCACCATTGAATAGGTTTTCACCTGTTGCAGAGTTACGGGTGAAGCAAACACCAGTTGCTGAATTATCGCCCATGTTACCGAATACCATCGCCTGTACGTTGACAGCGGTACCCCACTCCTCTGGGATGCTCTCCATACGACGGTAGATGATAGCACGCTCATTCATCCAAGAGCCAAACACGGCACCGATAGCACCCCAAAGCTGCTCACGAGCATCGGTTGGGAAGTCCTTACCAGTCTGTGCCTTCACTGCCTCACGGAAGCGAGTTACAAGCTCCTTAAGGTCTGCTACCTCTAGCTCATTATCAAGCTTTACACCCTTCTCTTGCTTTACCTCCTCGATGATTCTCTCAAAGGGGTCAATCTCCTTCTTATCGGCTGGCTTCATGCCAAGCACTACGTCGCCATACATCTGGATGAAACGACGGTAAGAGTCCCAAGCGAAGCGCTCGTTGCCACTCTTCTTAGCAAGTCCCTCTACAGCCTCGTCATTCAGACCAAGGTTGAGGATGGTATCCATCATACCTGGCATAGATGCAGGAGCACCGGAGCGTACAGAGACAAGTAGTGGGTTTTCATTGCTACCAAACTTAGCACCCATGATCTCCTCTACCTGCTTGATATTCTTCTCCAGCTCGTCGGTCATCTCCTTGCGAAGTGCCTCCTCACCGAGGTCGTAATACTCGTGACAAACGTCAGTAGTGATGGTGAATCCTGGAGGCACTGGCACTCCGATTAGATTCATCTCTGCTAGGTTGGCTCCCTTTCCGCCAAGTAGCATCCTCATGTCTGCCTTTCCCTCTGCGGCTCCATTGCCGAAGGAGTAAATTCTCTTCTTTGACATCTTTGAATTAAATATTAATTGGTTGATTAAAATAAATACATCTATATAGCCTCCAAAAGTCGCTTACTCAAAGAGCGGGTCGATTCCCTCCTCAATAGGCTCAAAGGTAGCAATCACCCTTCCATCCTTCGACTTACAAGGGTCGGCATACTCCTCTGGTATCACAAACTTAGCCTCGGGGTCAATGCCCAGCTCAGCTTTGCGCTTCTGAAGCTCTTTATCATTAAACACTCGCTTAAAAAACATCGCCACAATCGGCAACGACATATTAGCACCCTGACCTAATCGGATACCATCGAAGTGGATGGAGCGATCCTCACCACCTACCCAGCAACCGGCACTGATCCTAGGAGTGAAGCCCATAAACCACGCATCAGAGTGGTTTTGGCTCGTACCTGTCTTACCGCCCATATCGGCTTGCACGCCATACTTAAATCGGGTACGGCTACCGGTACCTCCGTTCATCACATTGCGAAGCATGTGGAGGGTCTTGTAGGCGGCATCGGGGGGCAATACCTCGCGAATATCGGGAGCAAACTCGCCGACAACATTGCCGTACTGGTCCTCAATCCGGGTGACATAGATAGGCACTGCCCTCATACCGGCATTGGCAAAGGTGCTAAAGCCCGACACCATCTCTTCCACAGAGATATCTGGGCTACCGAGGCAAATCGCTGGCGTAGGATCGAGGTCGCCAGTCACTCCAAAGGAGTAGAGCAGGTCGACAAAGGTGACGGGCGACATCTGGCTCATCAGCCAGGCGGTCACCCAGTTGGAGGAGTTTTGCAACCCCCAATTGATGGTCACCACCTCCCCCACTCTGCTAGCACCGGCATTCTTAGGCGACCAGATCTGCCCTGTAGCGAGACGGATGTGCTGTGGCTCGTGCACCATCGTGGTACAAGGGGTAAAGCCCTCGCTCATTGCCATGGCAAAGAGGTAAGGCTTCATCACCGAGCCCACCTGCCGACGCCCCTTGGTCGCCATATCGTACTGGAAGGTACCGAAGTCCACTCCGCCCACGTAGGCACGGACATGGCCCGTGCTGCTATCCATGGCCATAAAGCCCGACTGTAGGAATTTCTTGAGATAGAGGATAGAGTCGCGAGGCGTCATCACCGTATCACGGTAGATAGTAACATACTTTCCGCCCTCCTTGGCATAGTCGAATACCGTCATCTCTGTCGGCTCATCAAAGGTCTTGAGGATCTCCTGCTCGCTCAGCCCATCGGCTTTGAGGAAGCGATAACGGTCGCTATTCTTAATAGAGCGATGGATGATCTTCTCCCGATCCTCTGCTGAGATACTGCTAGAGAAGGGTGCATGGCTACGCCCCTTCTTCTCACGGTCAAAGGCAATCTGAATATCGCCTGCCAGGTGCTGCAGCATCACATCCTCGGCATACTCCTGCATACGGGAGTTGATGGTGGTGTAGACCTTTAGTCCATCAGTGTAGATATTGTACGAAGAGCCGTCCGACTTCTTATTCTTATGGCACCAACCGTAGAGAGGGTTACTCTCCCACTGAGCTACATCGCGCTTGTAATCTTCCTCTTGCCAACCGCGGTAGTCCTTTTTATCAGGCTTCTCAGCCATCATAATCCTACGCAGATACTCCCGGAAATAGGGAGCGATACCAGCTCTGTGGTTTTGTCGCTTAAAGACAAGGGTGAGTGGCAAAGCCTGTAGCTCGGTCATCTCCGCCTTCGTGATATAATTGGCCTTTTTCATCTGTCCCAGCACCACATCACGGCGTCCTTTAGCACGCTCCGGGTACCTCACGGGGTTGTAGTAGGATGGGTTCTTACACATACCCACTAGAGTGGCAGACTCCTCTGTTGTCAGCTCGCTCGGCAACTTATTGAAGTAGGTCTTAGCAGCAGAGTCGATGCCCACTGCTTGATAGAGGAAGTCAAACTTATTGAGGTAAAGCGTGATGATCTCTTCCTTAGAGTAGTAACGCTCTAGCTTAGCAGCGATCACCCACTCAATAGGCTTCTGCATCGCCCGCTCCATGAAGTTCTTGGCATTAGGCGAATAGAGCTGCTTTGCCAATTGCTGGCTCAGGGTACTACCTCCGCCTGAACTCTTCTGTCGCAAGATCACCGTCTTGAAAAAGACACGAAAGAGGCCCCATGCATCAATTCCCGAGTGGTCTTCGAAGCGCTTATCCTCAGTCGCAATCAGTGCCTCCACCAATTCGGGAGAGAGCTCATCATAGGTGGTATAGATACGGTTATTGCCCTTCAATGCATAAGAGCCCATCACCACACCATCCTCCGAGATGAGCTGAGTGGCATACTTATCTATAGGGTTTTGTAGGTCCTCAATCGGTGGCATATAGCCAATCGCACCGCTAGCAATCAGCAGAAAAAGCGATGCGACGCCGACAACCATCGCCCCAAAATAAATCGCAAAACAACGAATATAATACCAGATCCCTCTCTTCATATATTGTCAAAGCTGTATCGCTTCACGCTCTCATCTTGTCATAATTTATTATACCTTACAAAGATACCAATTTTAGGTGAAATCGCTTAGCTATTCAAGCCCAGATTTAGATTTCAAAGAATATTTAAGCGACAAAGTAGCAACACCCAGAGAAAAGGCAGTCATTGAGGGGGCAAAGTATTGGAGTTATGCGTACCTTTACAGCAAACCAATTAAAAGAACCGACTAAAATCTTATGAGTTATGAGCAGTATTGAAAAACAAGAGCAATACCTTGATTCGAAACAAGTACTAAAGGATCGCCGATGGGTCGTTATCCCTATGAGCATTTGGTTTGTGCTCGGGATAGTGGCACGTTATTCTATGCGGGGCGGAGAAACCACCACCGCCATCATTCTCATCGCCCTACAAGCACTATTCACCGTGGCACTTGCCACCTATTTCGTACTATCCAAAAAGTTTAAGAGACAGGAAAAAGCCGTCGAACTGATCGCACTGACCGGCTTCTTAGCTTTCACTATACTGACCACATTGTAATGGCTTTGGCTACCTAGACACCATATTATCTCATCGAAAATAGCCGAAAAGCACCCGGCAGGGTGCCACTCAGCTAGCCCCCAGTCGGAGGGGCGATAGCCCCGAACGACTGGGGGGAGACGAATTATCATGGAATCAATCGACCCTTGTGGTCGCACAAACCCATCCAAGTGCGACCACAAGGGTCGTGGGTTTTGGGTCACTTGTCACCCCCAGTCTTCGGCTCTATAAGCCTCGACTGGGGGCTAGCTGAATGGCACCCTGTCGGGTGCTTTCGCCGTTGCACCAAATGAGATACAATTTATTGTAGTTTATTCAATTAAAAATGGGGTGGCCTAGAAAAGCCACCCCATTCGGGTTTATCATTACAAAATGAGACTTTGCACGAATGATGAGATGCAAGGCGCTGAGGGTGAGGGCGACGGGAGCGTACTAGCGTACGTGACCGAGCCCGAATCCCGAAAGCAACGCCGCAGATCGCATTCGTGCAAGGGCCTCAAAATAGTTACTTACGGCTCAAGAGCTCCATTGAGCGGGTCACGAAGCTATCCAGTGCCTTGCCCTTGAGTAGACCACTAGAAAGCAAGCCGAGGTCTATCAGCTGCGAGATGATCTTGTGCTCCTCGCCAAAGGAACTGTAGATCTCCTTGAGTTTTCCTTCTATCTCCTCAATCTTGGTGTGCGTAGATGAGAGATCCTCCCGAAGGGTCTTCTTCTCCTCATCACTCAGCTTCTCATCGCCCAACTGCTGTTGAATGGCCGAGACACGTGCCTCTTGTCCACGCTTATCGGCCAGCAGAGCCGAGTAGTCGGGGTGATCCGTCTCATTGAATACCAAAGCGATTCCCTGCACTAGAGGGTGGTCGAGATTCAGGTTCAGCACATAGCTATCGGGCATCTCGCCATAGAAGTTCATCCCTTGCTGCATTGCCGCCATCTCCTTCATCCTACGCATATACTCCCCTTGCACTAGTAGGATAGGCTTCGCATCACTGCCCTGATGACCCGTCTGCACCGAGATCATCACCTTATCTTCCTTAGGGAGCTGTGCCTCAAAGAGCTGACGTAGGAGCTCCTGATCCTCCTCCGAGACGTCACTCTCCTTCTTCTCATCATCCGCCTTCCGGATCAAGTTGTCCAGCGTATCGCTATCCACCCTCACGAAGTGCGACTGTGCCAGCTTCTGCTCCAGCATACTAATCAGGTGAATATCCAGCTGCCCATCCATCAGAAGTACATCATACCCACGGGCATTGGCCTCCTTGATGTAGCTATATTGCTGCTCCGTATCCACCGCATAGAGATAGACTACATGCCCCTCTTTATCGGTTTGGTTGGCCGAAATCAGCTCCCGGTACTCCTCGAGCGTAAAGTACTTCTTCTCCGTATTCTTGAGTAGGGCAAACTTCTCCGCCTTTTCATAAAACTTCTCTTGCGTGAGCATACCATACTTCACGAAGAGGTCCAGCACCTCCCACTTCTCCTCAAAGTTCTTGCGGTCCTCCTTAAAGAGCTCCGTCAGCTTATCCGCCACCTTACGAGTGATGTAGGCCGATATCTTCTTCACATTGTGATCCGCCTGCAGATAGCTCCTTGATACATTAAGAGGAATATCTGGCGAATCAATCACCCCATGCAGTAGCATCAAAAAGTCCGGCACAATCCCCTCCACCGAATCGGTAACAAAGACCTGATTGCTGTAGAGTTGGATCTTATTCTTCTGCAGATCCATATTGCTCTTCACCCTAGGGAAGTAGAGGATACCAGTCAGATTGAATGGGTAGTCGATATTGAGGTGTATCCAAAAGAGTGGCTTCTCACTCATTGGGAAAAGCGTCTCATAAAACGCCTCATAATCCTTATCCTCCAGCTCCGAAGGCGCCTTCGTCCAAAGCGGAGCCGTCTCATTGATCACCAGATCCTCATCGGTCTCCACCTCCTTGCCATCCTTCCACTCCTTTTTCTTACCGAAGACAATGGGCACAGGGAGGAACTTAGCATACTTCTCCAGTAGCTGACGGATACGCGTAGGATCCAAAAACTCCTTACTCTCCTCATCGATGTGAAGGATAATGTCGGTACCACGTGGGCGCTTCTCCGCTACCTCCATCTGAAACTCAGGGTTGCCCTCACAGCTCCAGCGGATACTCTCCTCCTCCTCTTTGTAGCTCTGAGTGTAGATCTCCACCTTGTCCGAGACCATAAAGCTCGAGTAGAATCCCAGCCCGAAGTGCCCAATGATATTGGCGGCATCGTCCTTGTACTTCTCCACAAACTCCTCCGCACCACTGATGGCGATCTGATTGATATACTTCTCAATCTCCTCCGCAGTCATCCCCACACCGTGGTCACTGATGATCAGTTGATTGCCATCGATCTTCACCTCCACCTTCAGGTCCTCAAGGCTACCCTCGTATTCCCCCTTATTGGCGAGGGTCTTCAGCTTCTGCGTGGCATCCACTGCATTGGAGACAATCTCCCGGAGGAATATCTCATTGTCGCTATAAAGAAACTTCTTGATGATAGGGAACATATTATCACTCTGCACCCCTATCTTACCATTTTTTACCTGTTCGCTCATATTATATATTGTATTGAATTGATGTTACACTACCCCATAATATGCAAACTTAGTGCCAATAGGGGGCCATAAGGGGAGCAACTGACAATATGGATAAAGATGACACAAAATAGACCGAAGTGGAGGTCTATAAAGGGATAGAGACTTTCCAATCGACCCTAACATATCACAGCAAGAAAAGAAAGAGGTAAATAACGGAGGGTGCTGTGTCAATAAAACTTGCAAGCAACACTTAATAGCACCCTCCTTGAGTAACCCATTAGGGGTAAGAACTTATACAGTGAGTGGAGTAGATAGAAGATCATTGGCAAACTTATTCACTGCTTGCTGTAGCTTATCTACTTGTGCTTTACTAGGCTTTTTCTGTTCGCTTTTGTAGGCAGAGAGAAGACTTGGATTGATACCAGAAAGTAAGGCAAGGCCAGACTGAGAGAGCATTCCTTCGAACTTGCTTAGAAAAGCTGGAATGGAGAAAGCCCAATCCACTTCATACCCTTGCTTCAAGATCAAAGGGGCATCATCCATTGATTTGACTTCCTCAATCACCTCTAGCATATCTTTCTTAACCTCATCAAGCGTCTCTCCCTGAGCAGTCAAAAGTACATCTGGCACATCACGAGAATAGGCACTATAGCCATTGTCCTCAAAGTTAATAGTAACTCTAATCTTCATCACTAGTCGCTAAAAATTGACATTCAACTTAAATCTTTAGTAGGTAAGGGATGACCCCTTACCCCCAAAGTTACTCTTCGATTCCAGCTTGCTTTAGAATCTCTTTCAGCAGAAAAGGCTTCACCTCGCTTGATAGGTTGTGACCTGGCACAATTACCATCTTCCCATCCTTCTTCAGCTTAGTGTGACTGCCTTTGCCACCTCTGACTATCTGCCAGCCATTCTTTTCAAGTAACTTCAGCACGTCTCTTTTTCTCATAGGAAACGGACTAAAGATTATTTGCCTCAATATTGAGACACCACAAAGGTATATATTTTATATCTAATAAGCAAACAAATATACACTCATTGGATAATATCCGAAGTGATGATTAACTGTTGTCTCATACGATATACTAGGCTCCACGAGTATTAGGTACCAACTGACAATTTGGGTAAAAAGACAGGCGAACCATACCATCACGGTACGGCTCGCCTCGACAAAGTTTTGAAAAAATCGTAGCGAGACCGGGGTACGATCCCGGGACCTCAGGATTATGAATCCTGCGCTCTAACCAACTGAGCTATCTCGCCATTCCAAATTTGCAATGGCAAAGATACATAAAATATCCAATGTGCCAAACCCCGGCCCATTATTTTTTCCAGGGGTTACCCATTAGGAGTGTATTCATAACTTAATGACCCTATAAAATAGGAGAAAGTAGTGGTTCAAAAAACCATTTATAACAAACTGATATTCAACATTATATAAACTCAAAAACTGAGTTGCAACTAAGCGATCGGCGAGTTGCAACTAAGCAAATGCCAAGTTGCAACTAAGCAAATGCTTTGTTGCAACTAAACTTTTGACCACATAGCTGTTGCTTTTTTAGGCTGTTGTACGAAGACCATCTGCCTTCTTATTTGTGGTACGGATTTGTCCGTGGTGTTAACTATGCAATCCGTGTACGTGTAACAGTACGAATAATCATATCCCAGCTGTTGAGGATAATGTAGTAATGACCTCCCCTCGCGGGAGGTCAGACGGATTCTAGCCCCGAATCGGAGGGGCGAATGCCCCGAACGACTCGGGGGTTATGAAGCCCCCCACAACTTACGACCCCTTGCGGGTCAGACAATAGGAGCTAGGACATCAAAATTAGTCCTAGAATAGGTTGTCCGACCCGCAAGGGGTCGTGGGATGGGCGGTGGATGGTCGTTAATCCCCCAGTCGTTCGGGCTTCGCCCTCCGACAGGGGGCTAGGATCCGTCGGACCTCTCCGAGGTCCTTAGCTATCTAATTGATACACGATTTAACTTTCTAATGCGTAACCCCTGTGTCTAATGCGTAAACCCTACAATATTTCAGATTAAATGGTTAAAGCACGAAAGGCAATACCTATAAGTAGGTAGCTACTAGTGGCGACCACCCACGAAAGGTTTCACCCACAAAGGCAAGCAATATTTAGTTAACAAAGAAAATACGGCAGACAAAATCACACAACACATCCCTTAATATCCAAAATACAACAACATAGTGGACGAAAAAGGAGTGCAAAATATACCCATTAAAGGCTATAGAAGTAGATTTGGATTGCCCGTAACTTTGCAATTTAAAGAAAACAATAGACAAATCATTTATAAAAGAGTTCAACTACATGATCAATCAAAAATTCAAGCACCACCTCCGTGTGATGCTAGGGTTATTTCTCCTTCTTGCGCCCCTTACCCTCGAGGCTGCCTCCGAGCAGAGTAGTCCACGCAAGTCGGTCACCGTCGTGGTGGTAGAGCAGGGCACCAAAGAGCCAGTTATAGGGGCTGTGGTCCGTGCCGAGGGAGCCACCACCCCACGAGTTACCGGTATTGACGGCGAGTGTACCCTCACCTTCACCACGGCTGTAAGCCGAGCTAAGTTCAAGGTAAGCTTCATGGGCTATAAGACCTTTGAGGAGGTAGTCCCCTTCCATTCAGAGACCATCACCATTGTCCTCACCCCCGATAATGAGGTGCTCGACGATGTGATCGTCACCGGACAAAAGCGATACACTTCCGTACTACAGCAGGCCGTCGCCATTGACACCAAGTCACTTGACAAAAGCACCTCCATCTCGCTCGGCAAGATGCTAGAGCAGATACCAGGAGTGAGCACCATCAGTGCCGGGAGTAGTATCTCCAAGCCAGTGATCCAAGGGATGCACAGCAGCCGAATAGTACTTATTAATAATGGTGTACGCCTAGAGAGCCAAAGCTGGGGTACAGATCACGCTCCCGAGATTGATCACACCGGTGCCAGCATCGTAGAGGTGATCAAAGGGGCAGAGAGTGTGCGGTATGGGCATGGAGCCATTGGCGGAGTAGCCCTTTTCAATCAAGCACCCCTTCCCTTTGGTCACGATCGCTTTTATATCAAGTGCAAGACCAACTTAGGTTATGCTACAAATGGTCGCGCCTACGATGGAGCCGGTTCCTTAGAGATGGGGTATAAGAATTGGGGCCTTCGTCTGCATGGGATGTATCAGAAGTCGGGCGACTACTCCACTGCCGAGTATCTGCTCAATAATACCGGCTTCAACAACATCAGCTTCTCTGGCTATGCAGGATATAAAAGAGATCGCCTCACCGCCACCCTCTTTGCCTCCCTCTACACTTCCCGAAGTGGTATCTACTACCTCAGCGCCATCTCCGATATCCAGCAGCTGCTCAATCGCTTCGAGATGGGGCGTCCCGAGGAGAGCACCCTCAAGCCCTTCTCCTATACCATAGAGCCCCCCTTCCAGCAGTCACAGCACTTCACTGCCAAAGCTGAGGTGGACTGGGATATCGCCGAGAAGCACAACCTCGAGGTAAAGGTATCCTACCAAAATAACCTACGTCAGGAGTTTGAAAACCGCAAGCGCGACGACCTCTCCTGGCTACCGATGCAAGACCTCGTACTCACCACCTACGCCTCCGATGCCGCATGGAGTGGCACCTGGAACGAAAACCACAGCTCCCAGGCAGGTGTGTCGGTGATGTACCAGACCAATTACAATAAGCCTGGTACCAAGCAACCAGCCTTTATCCCCAACTATGCCAGCCTCACCATGGGCATCTTTGGCATCCACAAAGCCACCTTTGGCAAGCTCCAAACTTCAGCAGGTCTGCGGTACGACTACCGTGCCCTCGACGTCTACGGCTACACTAGTGTCAATAGCTTCAAGAAGTACCACGAGTTTAAGCTCTACGCCAGCGTCACCGGTAGCCTCGCCGCACACTATCAGTTCAACGACCACTGGACCGCACGTGCCAATGTGGGGCTTGCATGGAGACCACCAGATATCAATGAGCTCTACGCCACCGGGCTTCACCACGGCACCTACTGGGTGGTAGGAAATAGGGATCTACTCCCCGAGATCGGCATTAAGCCGGTGATCGGAGCCACCTACCGCAATGATTGGATCATCGTAGAGCCCAGTGCCTTCTTCCAGCACGTACACAATTATATATACGATAATATCGGCCAAGGGCTCGACCGCTACCAAAACCACCCCAGTGGTAAGTACCCACGATTTATTTACGAGCAGGATGATGCCCGCCTCTTCGGAGGAGATATCCTCACCACCATCCGACCCTTTGACGGATTTAATATTATGCTCAAAGGGGAGTGGATCAATGCCCGAAACATCACCCACGATAGCTGGCTACCCTTTATGCCCTCCGACCGATATGGGCTAGGGCTCAGCTACGAGTGCGACTTTGGGAAAGACCAAAAGTGGCACGCAAGTATCGCCTTTGATAGTAGCTACGTGACCAAGCAAAAGCGGTTCGACCCCGATAAAGACCTCGCCCCCGACTCCCCACCAGCCTACTTTATCGCCAATGCCAATGCCGAAATCTCCTATGCCCTCCCCAAGGGAAGATCCGTTAAACTAATGCTTATGGGCGACAACATCTTCAACGCCCTCTACAAAGAGTATACCGATCGCTTCCGCTTCTTCGCTCACGCAATGGGAGCTAAGTACACCGTTCGTACCATCATTGAATTTTAAAGACCAAACTATATGAATCAAAAGATAAACCTACTCCCCTTCCTCCTATTCACCGCAGCAGTGCTGGTACTCAGTAGCTGCCAAAGATTGATGGAGGAGCTAGTCAAGTCGCCCGAGCCTTATATCGAGAATATCGTGGAGGGGCACGAGCAGATCTACTCTATCCAAGCCATCCTCCGACTAGCACAGCGACAGGAAGACCCCGACAACGACATCAGCTTCGAGCCCTACTACTATCGGGCTTACGACCTAGATGATTCCGAGGAGTACCCCTACCCCGTCTACCAAGAGATAGAGATTCGTAAAAACGACGAGGGGAGCCTCACCATCACCAGTGAGCGAGAGCACTTCGACGTGGTGAAGAGTGACAAATTTTGCTACGCTCTCGAGCTAAAGTACTACGACATCAATAACAAACTGATCAACCACCAATTCTCACGCTGGTACGCACTCAAGGGAACTCAGCAAAATGATGCTGGTGGAATTGATGACCCCAATTCTACCCTACTCGTGCACCAGCACTTCTTCACGGTAGATAACTACTCACTCTATGGCATGCCCAACCTTTTCCCCATGACCTTCAATCCCACAGATAGCTCTCAGGATAGCCTCTTCATCGGCAAGTTTACCTTCAAGCGGTCGGGAAAAGAACTGGTACCCGCCTCACGCACCTCTACCAACAATATCTTTGTACCAGTAGGGAAAGAGGAGGAACCTCTCCGATACAGCTACGCTATGTCGCAAGAGGCGGCCAAGCTCTATGCCACCAACAAGGTACTGGAGCCCTACACCCCACAAGGCTCCTCACAAAGCTACCGACTCTATCAGACGCTCGATAGCTACGATATGTCGTGGAAAATAGTACCACAAATCTTTAGCTACGAATACCGTGACACCGACCCTGTAGAGGAGTATCTCGGCACCGAGCTAGAGGACCAAGACGACCTCGGACGTATCCGAACTGGCCATATCGTGGGACTACTTAGGTTCCGCCGAAAAATCAATGAAGCGGGCGACCTCTTCCAAAAAGAAGCACTTGGATTTAAGGGCATCCTCAACTTCCACGAGGCACACATGCAATTCCAGATGGGCATCCGCATCGCACACATTATCAATGATAATGAGGCGAATAAAAAGAATTACCGCTTCCCCTTTGGTAAGTATCATCAAGACCTCAATGCCGAGGGCTCTGGGCTACAAGCCATGGCCCCCAATAAGTACAATGAGATCGATCGTGAGTGGAGCAGCTACGATATCAGCTTCCCTATCCCCTTCCGCGTCATTGCCGATGCTACGGGTGACCAAAGCACCTTTGTGCACGACATCAAGGCGGTCTACCCCAATGCCGATGAGAGCCAGCTTCGCCGAATGTTTTTTGACGACACCGCTCGCTTCTTCAATCGCAAAGCCAGTTTGATATTCTAATCACCTTTTGAGCAGATCAATAACTCTATGAAATATAAAGCAATCCTACTCACCACACTTCTAGCAGCACTCCTTCTATCTGGGTGCCAGAAGTTTGTATTCTTTGATGTCTCAGTACCTGAGGATCGCAACCCCTTGCTCATCTCCAAGGTACCTACCACCGAGGCCGATGTCTACTTCAATGAGACCACCCGCCTACTGATTGATAAAAATCGGCAGCCAGGCCCTAACCTCGATGAAGGTGGTGCCCTCGATAATTGGGCCACCTGCCTAGTGATGATCAAGGAGGGGCACGACCACGGACAGGGCAAGCTACACGGCAACTACGTCTACCCCAATGCCCCTTGGAAGCAAGAGCAATTTGCAGTGATTCGCAACACCACCTCCGGAATCACCGTAGAGGTCGATAGACGCTCCACCGCCACCTTTCTCGAGGCTACAGCCAATAAAGAGCTCCAAGAGAAGCAAGGCGTTGGTCCCGATTACCTCCGTGTAGTGGGTGGGCAAAAGCGCCTCTGGGGCCTTTGCTTCTACTTCTATAATAAGGATGGCAAGCTCATCAACGACAATATCTACGAGCACTCCGACCAATATCAGATCTTCTTCTCCATCAGCGACCTAGATGATAAGGGACAGCCCTACGACGTAATGGACGTACGCTTCCGCAATGGAGTGAGCGATGAAAATTATAGAAACCAAAATTACAAGCCGATGCCACTCAATATGGAGGCCTATAAGAATGAGAAGCCTATCCCCTCGGAGTATTTCCAAAACCGCAAGACCTTTGAGGAGCGGAGAGAGGTATCGCGTACAGTATTCCGCTACACCTATCGAGATACCTGGACTCAGGATGATATGGCCGATGGCGTTCGCACTCTCTACAATATTCGCCTACTTCCCCCCACGCTCCGCAGCGAGTACTTCCTAGCCTCTTGCCCACAGGATCAAGACAATGTAGGACTAAAGGGGCACCTCGAATTCGACTACCGCGGAGGCATCGAAAAGGTACTCGATGATAGAGAACCAATGATCGAAGACTTCGATGGATTGCTACACAATGCCTACAAGCACGATGAGGCGGTAGACCAAAGGAAGTGGCCACTCCTCCTCGCACCACGACACAAGACCGATAACGAGGGCAAAGAGATCCTCGACGAAAATGGCAAGCCTCAGCTCCTCCCTGCCGAAGAGTATACCCGTATCGGTGGCTCTACCAACCTGCTACCACAGTTTTTCCTAGCAGTGAGGGTGATGAAGTGCGAGAAGGGACGCAAATTGGTACTCCCTAGCCGCGACGAAAGCTACTCAATCAATAATAAGCCCCCACGCACAGGGTACATCTGCCAAGAGTTTGACAACCCCAAGATGGAGGCATCGGGCTGGCAAGAGGTGGTCCGCTTCAATATCCCGATCAAGGTCTACACCTCGGGCTTCGATAGCGACCCTGCCAATACCAATGAGCAAGAGCCCTACTACCTACACCTAGGGAGAGAGATAGGCCTTACCCCAGCAGAGGCCTTCCAAGCGGTTGCCAACCTCAAGACACACGGCGCTGCCGGCACTGGTGGCAATGGGTATGGAGCATGGTTCCTATAACCCTCCCCTTTTAAGTACTATTTTATCAGAAAGCAAAAAAGATTAGCATCTATGAATAAGCGAATAACTCATTTCACCCTCCCCTTCCTCATAGCAGTCCTACTCACCAGTTGCTTAGGGCTCAAGAAGGAGGAGATCGCCATGAAAGAGAAAAACCTGATCATTCAGGAGGTCTTCTACATCGGCACCGAGGACGAAGTCGTGTGGCCAAGTGGATTAAAGGGCTGGACCTCCTACAGCCACGATACCTATATACGTATCTACAATCCCACCAATAAGACCCTCTACCTCGATGGTCTTTGCCTGGCACGCTCCGCCTTCCAAAACGACGTAGCCATCGACCTCAAGGGCGATGAAAACTTTGCCTCTACCCACGTGGCGGTAGATAACCTCTGCATGTTCCCCGGTAGTGGCCAAGATTATCCTATCAAGCCAGGAGAGTACAAGACCCTCACCTCGGTAGCGATCAATCACACCTTAAATGTAGAGGAGCTATACGAGCGATACAAGTTTCAATGCTCCCTCAGCTACGACAATGGCGACGGAACCTTTGGCACTAATATTGACCTCGGCAACGGCGTGAAGTACGCCAAGCAGAGCTCGCGCAAAGCATGCAACCTCGAGGGGGCCGACTTTGAGTGGCTCTCCCCACAGCAAATCCTCTACAAGTACCAGTTGGTGGATGAAAATAGTGTCCCCAATATGATCCCCCTCTTCGGTTCCTTTGGCTACCTGGATCAAGAGTTCCTCAGCAGTGCCCCCTTTGGCATTCCTACCAATCGCTCCATCCTACTCCTAAAGCTAGGGGCAGCACCCGAGGAGCTAGACCAGCAAAAGTACTGGTGGGATTATGAGACAGGGCACCCCAGCCCCATGCACTCACAGGAGCTCCCCTACCACAAGGCACACCAAAAGGGCGATGCACACGCCATCCGAGTACCCAATGACTGGATCATCGATGCAGTGACCATCTGCGACCAAAAGGATTATAAGCGACAGCGACTGGCCGATAGCATCGACGGAGGCTACACCAGCGTACGGCAGAGTGACAATGACCCCAAGTCCTCCTACTACGGCTACGCCCTCCACCGCCGCCACGATGGCGAGGGTTTTGTGGATAATGATAATTCCACCATCGACTTCGAGAAGCAACCTGCATCACTTCTGACCGAGAAGCCCGAACCACTCCTATTCCCCAACATCACCCTAAAGACCAAGAGCATCACCCTCACCCTAGGGCAGGAGCCCTATCAGCTCAAGTGGGAGGTACGGCCACGCCGATCCAAAAACCGCAAGGCACAATGGAGTTCGCTCGATGAAACAATCGCCACGGTTGATGACAAGGGGCGAGTAACCCCAGTGGCTGTGGGAGAGACCGAAATCATCGCCACCCTCCCCAATGGCGCCAACGACCATTGTACCGTGACAGTAAAAGAGAATAAATAACAAACATTATATCAACAAAACAAAAAGATTAAGACGTATGAAACTAAAAAGCTTATTACTCCCATTAGGGATACTGCTCACCATGCTAGCATTCGGAGCCTGCAAAGAAAAGCCCGATGACACCCCTACCGTAAAGACAACCATCAAGCTGAGCAAAGCCACCGCTGAGCTGAAGGAGGGGACCACCCTACTGCTCTCTGCTATCCTCACCCCACAGGAAGCCAAGGAGGAGGTTACCTGGGAGAGCTCCGACAGCCAAGTAGCCACCGTGACAAAGGGGCTAGTAAAGGCGATCAAGGCTGGAGAGGCGACCATCACCGCCAAGCTAGCTAATGGCAACTCTGCCACTTGCAAGGTAAAGGTAACCCCTAAGGAGGCACCAGCACCAACGCCAACCCCCGATCCTAGTAAGCCAGGCAGTGGGGACCAACCAGGTAAGGGCGATGGTAAAAACATCATCTACAAGCTCCAATTTGAGCCAGCATCTTATACTGCCAGCATCTTATACTGTAGAGAAGGGCAAGTCCATACAGGTCAAGGCGATTGTCACCGCTATCGGCAATAACGAGCTACCCGAGGGCATACAGGCCAAGGTTACCTATTCTGGAGGCAAAGTAATGATAGAGGGGAAGGGTGAAGACCAACTCGCTATCGTAGCTACCAACGGTAAGGTGGAGGGTGTAAACCTCGGTAAGTGCAAGGTCAAGGCTGAACTCGAAGGGGCTGAAGCAGTGGAGTGCGAAGTGGAGGTGATTGATGCCAAGCTCGATATCCCTGCTGGAGCAAAGCTAGCATTTGAGTGCGAAGATGAACTAATTACCGAACTCAATTTCGGGCCATGGGACTCGGGAAAGTGGGTCACCATCCTCTTCGTAGATGCCAATAACCAAAAGCTGGAGATTGAAGGACTATCAAATGACGACTTTAAGATCGAGATCCCAAAGGTGAAGGATGCTAATGGCAATGAGCAAAACCTCATCAATGTCGGCTTCGACGGATGGGCACCCAATGGATTCAAGGGAACAGGCACCGTGAAGGTAACCTTCAAGAAGAATACCGATTACACTGGCCAAATCACCGTAACCGTGAAGTAACCCTTCCCCAAATACTTTAACTACAGAGGAGCTGTACAGGAGAGATACCTGCACAGCTCCCTTTTTCTTTACTCCCAAGGTATTACCCTCTGCGGAGAAGGTGGGGAGGGTAGGATAAAAAAAGTACGCCCACTGCCTCTCAGCGGTGAGCGTACACCCGTTCCTAGAAAACTAATGGAATTGTAAAAGCTCTATTTTTAGTTGTTATTATGGTTGTTACCTCCATAGGTTTTGGGGTGAGGTGGGGAGGGATTAGAACTTGAGCTTTGTCCACGCCAGCTTGCTGGTATCAGCTCCTGTGAGGCCTTCCTTCTTCTGGATATTTCCGTCGTTGAGCATTCCCTTCACCTCTGCATCGGCTGGTGCGGTGGTAAGTAGGGAGGTGTACTCCACCTTGGTGCGGGGGTCGGCAGCACCCTTTTTATCCGTGAAGTCGAGGACATTTTTTACCTGACCTTGTCCCTTAATCAGGGCATTTTGGATAGTAGCGATGGCACCACGGCGTATCTTGATCACATCGTCGCACATAAGGGTAGCATCTGTAGAGGGCTTGGCATTGAACACAAAGGTAACATCCTTCACGGTGAAGTTGGACTGTGGGGTTCCCTCAGGGGAATTCCCATCGTGATTACCATCGGCCTCTATACCACGTGGATCCTTCTCGGTACTGGAGTGGTTTTCGCTCCATAGACCGTAGGCATTTTGGAGGGTACCGCTGTAACCCTCGGTGAAGTCGAACATATCGTCGTCGGCATTGACCGAAACGAAATTGGTAACATTGACCGTACCACCAAAGAACTCGATGGCATCATCGGCACTCTCACGCACAAGTACATTGTCGATCTTAGTGCCATTACCTACAGCATTGAGGGTAAGTCCATTGTGCTCGGTATTGGCATCGTTTTTGGCTCCGGTATAGTCAAGGATAAGGTAGGTGATGACTCCAGAATTGTCATCGGCCTTATCGCCACCGTAAGGCTTGGAAGGGTCGATCTCGGTCTTATTGGTGCCACCATTGGTGATGGGGGCGTAGCCATTGATGATGAGACCACCCCAATAGCCTGAGTCGGCCTTATCGCTATTGGCGGTCATCACAACTGGCTTCTCAGCGGTACCATTGATATAGATCTTACCGCCTTGCTCAACGAGAATATACTGGTCAAAGCCCTTCTCCGCCTTGATCACTGTACCGGCAGGAATGGTGAGGCTAGCCCCAGCCTTTACTCTTACGGTACCAGAAAGGATATAGCTTTGAGCATTAAGTACCATTGCGTTGGTAATATCCCCTTTGAGTGGCTTCACTTGCACCTCGGGAGTGGGGTCGGGCTTTGGAGTTGGGGTTGGCGTTGGCTCGTCGCCATCGCATGCAACTAGTGCTACTGACAGCATGATGGCTGCCAAGAGTAAGGTCTTCAAATTGATCTTCATAATTACTTTTTTCTTTTTACTTGATAGTTATGTAATCTTGATTCATTCAAAAGTTGTAGGATAGTCCCACACTAAAGCTAACGCCCTTTCGATACTCGCTCACCACTTGGGCTTCGGAGCCATCATTGGGTTGTTGCTTTCGGGTGTAGGGGCTATTGAGTAGGTTATTGGCTTTGAGCTTCAGGGAGAGTTGGTGGCTCAGTTTGGCCGAGCCGACGAGGTTAAGGTTGGCTCTCCCTTGCTCCATAATATCGTATTGCAGTCCACCACGAGTGATGCCTCTAGAGCCATAAGTGTGGATGCGGTCGCTAAAGTAGCTGAGCACCATGGCGAGGGTGTAGTGGCGCCACCCCTTGGTATAGGCATAGGTGAGGTCGGTATTGAGGAGCCAAGGGGAGGAGCCTTCGAGGGTGGCATTGCGGCTGGTCTCCTCTACATTCTCGAGTGGAATATGGGACCAGATGTAGGAGCCACTGAGACCTAAGTCGAGGGTGTGCTTGGAAGCAGAGAGAAGGGCAGTCTTTTGCCAAAGGTTCTTTTTGAACTCGAGCTCGATACCGGCGAGGTCTACCTTTGGCGCCGGATTGGCATACTCTTGAGCCCCTGAGCTAATGTAGCGGTCGACGCGTGCCATGGGGTTCTTGAGGTGCTTATAAAAACCGGTGACGGTGAGTATCTCTGTAGGGGAGAGGTAGTAATCCCACTTGAGGTCTATATTCCAAAGATCTGACGGCTTGATATCGGGGTTACCGATGCTTACGTAACCTATATTGACGTACTGGTAGAGGGAAATCTCCTTTACCTGAGGGAGGGTGTAGCTCTTGGAGAGACTGAGTCGGAGTGCCTGCTTATCGGTGAGGTCGTACTTAAGGTTGAGGGAGGGGAGGAGGTAGAATTTATGGATTTGGCTATCTTGCTTCTCCTTATCTGCTTGTCCGTATTTCACGGTGAGGTCTACCCAATCGGCACGGAGACTGGCTTGTAGCATTAGCTTCTCTAGTAGTGGAAAGGTTCCCTCGAGGTAGGCACCGTGTATTTGCTTCTGTGAATGGTACCAAAACTCCTCGCCCTGCACTAAGGTAAAACCGCTAGGATTGGCCTCGGTGCGGAGGTTCTGACTATTGTAGAAGTCTCTATCCCAATCGAATTGGTCGATATTGCTCTCCATAACCGACTTGCCTGAGACAGGGTCGTGATTGTACTCTCGGGAGGTGAAGTGGTGGTCGACGTACCGGCCAATGTAGCCTAACCGCAGGTAGCTCTCCTTATTAAAGCTCCACTCAAGTGCCGCCTTGGCATTGTAGTCATTTTCGGTGAGGGAGGAGTAGAATCGGCGGTTGGTGTTGCTCGCCATGGTGACCCACTTAGTATCGTCGCCTTGGCCCTCGCCAGAGAGGTAAAAGAGGCGACGGTCGGGCTCTTTGGCTCGCATCAGATTGAGCGAGGTGCCGATATTGAGGTGCAACTTGTCGCTGAGGCTCCAATCGGTATCTAGCTGATTCACGATAAGGAGGTTGTCATTGGCCTGCTGTCGGTACATACGTACGAGGCCATCATTTTCATTGGCAACGTAATCATTACCTTTTAGCTGAGCTACGTACTGGTTATTGGAGTGGATGGTGAGGAGGTTGTACTCTAGCTGATGCTTTTTATGTAGGTCGAGTGAGGCATTGAGGAGTGCCATCTGCCGAGTGGTGATCTCGGAGTTGGGCCCTTTTAGATCGACTGAAAAACCTCCAATAGGAGCTAGGGTGCGATTGAGCTGCTCGGTATGTGAGTGGTCAATGCTGTGATTGGCGACTAGGAGGAGTGAGAGGGCATTTTCATTAAAGTTGAAGAGTTTGCCAGCGGAGAGCCCAAATCCGTGGTCGATAGGGCGGTTGTAGGGCTTGGGCTGTAGCTTATTTTGAAACTGATAAGGGGTACCGGCAGGGAGCTTAGTGAAGGCACTATAGGTGCCGTCGGCGGGCTCTTGTGTACGGGAAATGCCGAAGTAATTAGTGCCATCTTGGCGGTAGAAGGTATTTCCCATCACGGAGGTATTGACTCCGCCGGAGAGGCTGATATCTAGTAGTTTTTCTCCGAATAACTCTTTGGAGGAGATGTCGATGACGGCACCTCCAACATCACCTCCGTGGGTGGCACTAAAGGCTTTCTGCACCGATATATTTTGTATCATATCGGTTTCAAACATATCGAGTGCAATATTCTTGTACTCTGGGTCGTCGGAGGGGATGGGGAAGCCATTGAGGTAGGTGGCATTGTAGCGGTCGCCCAACCCACGCACAAATACATTCTTCACACCTTCTTGCTTGCTGACTCCTGAGATCTGAGCGACGGCGGCCTCGGCATTGCTGATACCTTTACGCGAAAGCTCCATAGCACCGAGGGCTTTCACGGCGAGGAGCGATTGCTTTTGCTCAAGGAGAAGGAGGTTTTCGGACTCCCGATTGGCCTTGGCGGTGACGATAAACTCTTGCAGCTGCTCTGTGCTGGCGTCAAGAGCAACCTCAATAGTAGTGATTTCATTGGGTCGGATTACGAGCTCCTCTACTTTGAGGGTATTATAGGAAATATAACTGATCACTAGAGTGACTGCGCCCGCTTCAACCCCTTCGATCTGAAAGTGACCGTCGAGGTCGGTGACGCCACCTTTGGTTTGCCCCTGAACCACTACCTTGGCTCCGATAAGGGGCTCTTTATTGCTACGGTCGACTACGGTACCTTTTATGGCACCCCCTTTATCCCCGTCGGGCTCAGATGCATTGGCAAAAATGGGGGTGAGCAGTAGGAGAGCTATGAAAATTCTAATTAGTTTCTTCGGCATACAGTGCTTGTGAGTTGGATAAAAACTTCTACTTCTTTTTTCACAGTGCAAAGGTGGCACTTGTATGTTACACTGACGTTAACTGCATCAGAAGTTTAGGTGACAAATAAAAGACCTTCAGGAAGCTCATGGGAGCGTTCCCGAAGGTCTCTTGAAGCCGGTTTATAAGTCACTGATATACAAACCCCTATAAAAGCAAAAGTTTAGTTGCAACTAAGCATTTGCTTTGTTGCATCTCGGCGATTGCTTAGTTGCAACTCGCCGATCGCTTAGTTGCAACTCAGTTTTTGCCTTGCTCATAGGGGTGTTTTTACGATGGGAGATGGATTGGAAAACAGGGGGCTTACCATGTGGATTCTTCGTAGCAACTATTAATACGGAGCTCCGCAGAGGTCCTTACCCGTTTCTTTATCCCCTCGTTGGTTCGGGGCCATCTGAATGGTGGCTACTTCCGACTCTTTTCGATCCGTCGGAGGGCCTCTTTGGCCGCGTTTTGGTGTGCTTTCTTTTTGGTACTTCCTACGCCGATGGTCTCCATTGGGTGGTCGGGGAAGTCGATTTGTAGCTGACAGCGGTGGATAAAGCCCTGAGCTTTATCGTACTTGGTATCGAGGTGGAGAAATTGGTAGGGCACCTTTTCTCGCTGCATCATGATGATCAGCTCCGTCTTGTAGTCCTCCTCTTTTTTCGCCACCACCTTCACATTTTTCTTAGAGACAATGAGGTGACTGCGGACAAATTGTGCTGCGAAAGGGTACCCTTTATCGAGGTAGATCGCCCCCACGAGTGCCTCAAGGGTATTGCCGAGGAGGTCGGACCCCTTGATCTGTAGCCCGCTATCAGCATAGATAAGGGGCTCTAGGCCTAGCTTCTCAGCAGTGGCATTCATATTGGTTCGGCTCACCAAAAAGGAGCGGATATTGGTGAGCACCCCCTCCGACTCTTCTGGATAGAGTGCGAAGAGGGTATCCCCTACCGCAAGGTTGACCACACTATCGCCAAGAAACTCTAGTCGCTCATTGCTCCCGAGATTGCCCACATTTTCATAAGATCTGTGGGTAAGGGCCTGCTCGTAGAGCTGGGGGTTGCCCAGTTCGGCTCCTACCAATTGTTCGAGAATCAATTGTCGCTCCGATTTGTGAGCCACTGGTTGCTTCCCCAGCTTATTGAGGTGTAGGAATCGCAGGATTTCTGCTACAAGGCTACGGTACTTCTTCATATTTATCAGGTGAGAACCCACGCTCTAGGGGGAGGGATTACTCCTCGTATTTCTTGAAGATCACCGAAGCATTGTGCCCGCCAAAACCAAAGGTATTAGAGAGGGCTACTCTGATGGGTCGCTCTTGCTTATGATTGAAGGTAAAATTGAGGTTATAGTCAATTTCGGGGTCTTGATCCTCCTCAGCATGGTTGATGGTAGGAGGAATGACACCTTCGTAAATCGCCATCACACAGGCAAGTGCCTCAATAGCTCCTGCAGCCCCTAGTAGGTGGCCGGTCATCGACTTGGTACTGCTGATATTGAGCTTGTAGGCGTGCTCCTTAAATACCTCTTTGATGGCCTTTGCCTCGCTGATATCTCCCACTGGAGTGGAGGTGCCGTGGACGTTGATATAGTCTACATCTTCGGGCTTTAACCCAGCATCATCGAGGGCATTTTGCATCACCAGCTTGGCCCCTAGCCCCTCTGGGTGTGAGGCGGTGAGGTGGTAAGCATCGGCAGAGAGTCCTCCACCCACGACCTCGGCATAAATGCGGGCTCCTCGTGCCTTGGCATGCTCATACTCCTCTAGGATAAGGGTGGCGCTTCCTTCGCCCATCACAAAGCCGTCTCTACTGCCACTGAAGGGGCGTGATGCGGTCTCGGGGCTATCATTGCGTGTAGAGAGAGCGTTCATGGCATTGAAGCCCCCTACCCCTGCTACGGTGATGGCGGCTTCGGCACCTCCGGTCACGATCATATCGGCCTTGCCGAGGCGAATGAGGTCGAAGGCATCAATGAGGGCATTGGTGCCCGATGCACAGGCGGATACGGTGGCGTAGTTGGGGCCGTGAAAACCGTACGCCATGCTGATATGCCCTGCCGCCATATCGGCAATCATCTTGGGGATAAAGAAGGGGTTGAAGCGGGGACCTCTCTCGGGGTTATAATCGAGCATCTCATCCTCAAAGGTCTTGATGCCACCAACACCACTGGTAAAGATCACGCCGATGCGGTTTTTATCGGCACTCTCTAGGTCGAGTCCACTATCTTTCAGCGCCTCCTCGGCACTGACGAGGGCAAACATGGTGTAGCGGTCGAACTTTCTCGCCTCTTTTCGGTCGAAATGCTCGGCCGGGTCAAAGCCCTTGACTTCACATGCAAATTGTGTCTTGTGCTTACTTGCATCCCAAAGTGTGATGGGGGCCGCTCCACTGCGTCCCGCTTTCATTCCCTCCCAAGTAGAGGCGAGGTCGCTCCCAAGTGGGGAGATGGCACCAAGTCCAGTGACTACTACTCTCTTTAGCTCCATAATATATAGTGTGTGAATATTTATATGTTGAACAACTTACTGACAACTCCAATATCAAAAAAGAGCCGAAGTGCCCCCAAAGGGTGCTACCCCATGCAGAACACTTCAGCCCCTTTTCTTTCCTCTCATAAAGACTGAAACACCAGCCTTTATGGAAGGCAGCAGAATGGATGATATGCAAGGCGCTGAGGGTGAGGGCGAAGGGAGCGTACTAGCGTACGTGACCAAGCCCGAATCCCGAAAGCAACGCCGCAGGTCGCCATTCTGCAACTTCCTATTACTTTTCTTCGATAGCAGCTTGGATGTGGCTAATAGCGTCGCCAACGGTCTGGATGTTTTGAGACACCTCATCCTCGATGTTGATGTCAAAAACCTTTTCAAACTCCATAATAAGCTCTACAGTATCGAGAGAGTCGGCACCAAGATCATTGGTGAAGCTAGCTGCCTCAGTTACCTCGCTCGCGTCTACGTTAAGCTTATCTACGATGATCTCTATTACCTTGTCTGCAATTTCTTGTCTTGTCATGGCAAATCTTTTGTAATTTAGTTGTTGTCAATATCTCTAGTTGTATATATTCTCCGCAAATGTAGTTATCTTTGACAATGATAACTCATCAATTACTCCGCAAATATACACATATTCTGCACAAGGGGTATATTGATGTGCATTTTTAACGTTATTTCACATGAAAACTATTGCAATATTTGCCTCAGGGAGTGGTAGCAACATGCAGAAAATAGCCGAATATTTCCAAGCTCACCCCGAGCTAGAGCTACAGATTGCCTGCGTGATCACCGACCAAAAAGAGGCATATGTACAGGAGAGAGCCAAGACCTTTGGCATCCCCTCTCATTATCTGACCCGTGAGGAGCTGGGCTCTAGTAGCACCCTTTTGCCCTTGCTAGAGGGGTATCATGTGGACGCTATTGTGCTAGCTGGGTACTTGCGACTGATTCCGCCCTTTCTCCTCAGAGCCTACCCCGATAGGATCGTCAATATCCACCCCGCCCTACTCCCCAAGTATGGGGGCAAAGGGATGCATGGGATAAATGTACATAGGGCTGTAAAAGCAGCAGGCGAGACCACCTCGGGGATTACTATCCATGTGATAGATGAGGAGTACGACCGTGGAACTACCCTCTTCCAAGCCACAACAGAAATCTCCCCCACCGATACGGCAGAGGAGATTCAGCAGAAGGTGCAGGTGCTGGAGCATCGTTACTTTGCCCCAACTATTGCGAAGTGGCTTACCACGCTTTGCTAAAGAGCGAAAGACGGGCCACTAGCCCCAGAGCACACCTGAATTGGTCGGGAGTACCTACGGTCAATGCCCCGCTGTGCCCAAAGGTTTGGTAGGTGCCACTTAAAAAGAAGTAGCAGTGCTGTCCCTCCATCGGATAGTACTGCAGTGCTGCTTGGTAGAGCTGTCTATTGAGCTGACTTCGCTCCGCTTGGTCGTAGATCTTGGCGCGAGCCGTGTCGTAGATCCCTTTGAGTTGCAGCTGCCACTGAGGAGAGAAGCTGTAGCGAGCCTCTAGTACGGTGCTGAGGTTGTCGCACCGCTCTATCGCCTTTGCTGGAATGCCATGCCCTCTCAGCACGCCTAGGTAATCAAGGTCGGAGTGGTAGTAGAGGAGATCAAGATAGATATTGAAGCGACCGAAGTCCAGCTTTTGTCCTGTGCCGATCGTGTACATCTTCTTTCCCTTTGCCAAGGGGGCAAAAGCGACCGCATACCTTAGCTGAAGTTGGCGGTCGAAGTAGCTACTATTCCACGCCATCGCTCCCATAAGGGGAAAGCGCAGTGCCACAATATCATCGTGCCCAAAGGCCTCCCTCTGCTCCCGAGTACGGCTATTGGTAACCTGCAGAGCCAGCTCCTGAGTTGGTGAGAGCTGAAAAGAACTACTCACTCCCGTGAGGTAGCAGGTGATTTGATTGCCATACCAGCTAAAGTCGTAGACGTCGATGGGGTACTCCTGAAACTCAAATCCCCCCACCAGTTTAGCGTGCCGACCCACTGTCACCGCCACTCGGTCACTCGCCTGATACTTCAAAAAGGCGTAGTCAATCGCATTGCTTAGGTTTTCGAGCCGATAGATCGTAGCATCTTTATTGAAACGTTGCACATACCGATAGGAGAGTTTCGGGGTAAACCGTCCCTCTACACCCACCATCAAGTGGTCAAAAGCGAAGCGACCGCCCGTCGTCTCCTTAAATGGCTCCACACCCTCTACCCTGTACCCTCCTCGGGTGTGTACCTCAAGATTGAAGTGACGCCCACTCTCCTGAGCATTTCCCTTCACAGTCAATGAAATTAGGCAGAGCCCAACTAACCAAGCTCTTCTAAAAACTCTTCCCAACATAAATCTTACATCATTCGTATTAAAAGACAAAGCACACAAGAAATACAAAGAAGCGAATTACCTCATTCAGTGCTCTCTCTGCATCGCTTGGAGGTCTTCAAGGGTAAAGGCGATGAAGACCATCGACATCTCGTCGTCTTCCTCTACAAAGTAGCCGGTCAGACCATCGCCGAGGTCCACCATATCGCTGTAGGCACTCATGCCAGGGTTGATCACCACTGCATCGCTCCACTGCTTACGGTAGGGGTCGTATCCGTAGAGGGCACCATCCCACCGCTTATTAGGTCCATATGGAAGCGAGTGGAGTAGCATCTTCAGTCCATTTTGCTCCATCAGAAGTGGGGCGCCATTGCAGGCAGGGTCGTGCAGACCGGCATAGTCCTGAGTAGGTTGCCACGTCTTACCCTCATCGTAACTGACTCTAAAGATACGATCTCCCTTGTGGGGGTTACGGATGCTCATCAGTATCGCTCCATCGGGCATCACGATCACCTTTGATTCATCGCCACCAGCATAGGCTCTTTCCGAAACCTGCCACGTCTCCCCCTCATCGTCGGAGTAGACCAGGTAGTTATCCAATCGGTAATTGGCATCGGGGCGAATAGCAGTGACAAACATGATACGACCACTCTCCGTCACGGCCCCTTGACCCGAAGCACAGAAGGCACTCCAGAATTGGCTCCTCTGTGGGTCGGTACATTCCGAGCCGTAGATAAAGTGGGTGATGTCGCGTGCGGGGCTCCAGGTGGCACCATCGTCGTCACTGGTCATCATATAGGTAGGCATCGGGGTATCGGGACGACCGTGCCAAAGCCCTTGCCCACCAATAAAGAGCATCACCAGCTTACCACTCTTCGCCTGCACAACCGCCACATCGCCATACCCTTTGCCGTGACCAGTGCCACGAATTAGGATCTCAGGCTCGCTCCAAGTCTTGCCATTATCAAAGCTGCGACGCTGTATAATGTCTATGTCCTCGGGGATATCGGTCTGATTGAACTTCCGTCGGTCGGCAAAAGCAAGAAGCACCCCACTCTGAGCCTTGTGAATCACAGGGATACGGTAGTTGCGACTACCTCCATCACCAGGCACAAATAGTGGCTTGTACGATCTGAAGAAACGGCGGAACGTCTCATCGCCCACCTGCTTTGCCTCCACAGTCTGTCCATTGAGCGACAGCTCCTTCATCCTACAGCGTAAGATGTGGTGTGGCGAATAGTGCTCGGGTGTAGCGAGGTTGGCGGAGAGGTAGAGTACCTTGGCCCCTTCGTACGCCTTTCCTGTTAGCGTTGCTTCGCACCAACTATTGAGTGGGTGAGTGGCATACTTCACTCGTCCCTTGTAATCATCCAAGTCACGCACCGCAAGAGAATCGGAGCTCAGAATCTCCAGACTCTCTATCAGTCGTTGGCTCTCAGTAGGAATGGCGAAACGGAGCTGTAGCTGATCGCTACGCTTCAGCGGCTCCTCTAGCTCAATGGCTAGGAGCGTCTTGTGCTGCGCTCCCGCCTCCACTCCGTGGCGAGAGGGATAAACCTTGATGCCCCCCTCTTGAGCAGAGAGTAGGCAGGTAGAAAAGAGTAGTAAGGTGGCGAATAGGAGTCCCTTTTTCGTCATCATATACTTATAGTGCTAGATTGTCCTTCTCAATATCCTTAAAGTAGCGGTAGGTAGCCACACGTAGTTCGCCACAAGCTGCTTCGTCGCAAACAATGATACCGTGAGGGTGTAGCTGTAGAGCCGAGATGGTCCACATCTGGCTGATGCCGCCCTCTATTCCTTGTTTTAGTGCCGTTGCCTTCTTCTGTCCGTTGGCAAGGATCATCACCTCATTAGCATCCATAATGGTGCCTACGCCCACGGTAAGAGCGGTCTTAGGCACTAGGTTGATATCATTATCGAAGAAACGAGAGTTGACCTCGATGGTATCCGAAGTGAGGGTCTTGATGCGGGTGCGTGACGAAAGTGAAGAGCCAGGCTCATTGAAAGCAATATGCCCATCCTCGCCGATGCCACCGATGAAGAGGTCGATGCCACCGTAAGACTTGATCTTCTCCTCATACCGCTCGCACTCAGCCTGCAAATCAGAGGCATTGCCGTTGAGGATATTGGTGTTCTCCTTCTTGATATTGATGTGGCTAAAGAAGTTGCTCCACATAAAGGTGTAGTAGCTCTGCTCGTGCTCCTTAGGGATACCGATGTACTCATCCATATTGAAGGTGACTACATGCTCGAAGCTCACCTTGCCCGCCTTGTTCATCTCAATCAGCTCGTGATACATACCGAGTGGAGTAGAGCCAGTAGGCAACCCCAGTACGAAGGGCTTATCGGCAGTAGGATGGGCATTATTGATACGCTCAGCCACGTGGCGTGCAGCCCACTTAGCTAGCAATTCTTTGTTCTCTTGGATAATTACTCTCATAACCTTTCTTTATTGTATAGTAAAAAAATAGCGATGGAGTGTAGCGGCACCCCCTTCTAGGGCACGCTTTCTTCTCCATCGCTTCTGTATCAAAATATTATTTCAGCACCGCTTCGGCCATCACCCGACCTAGCTCCCATGCGGTTGCTTTATCCTCGGCTGAGGGTGCTTGGGAGAGCTTGATAGGGTCTGCCACCTTAGTCCACTTGCGAGCCTCAGCCCACTCCTCTAGTGGCTTGATGGTATTGGGGTTCCATGTACCCGAACCAAAGACTGAATAGAGGCGGTCGGGGATATTGCGCTCTGCCAATTGGTAAAGCACATCTTGTACATTGGGCCACACTCCATTATTATAGGTAGGTGAACCGATGATGACACCCTTGTAGCGGAATACATCGGAGATCACCTGCGAAGCACTAGAGTAGCCCATGTGATGCAGCACCACACGATTGACCCCGTGTGCCCCTAGCGAACGACCGATCTCCTCGGCCAGCTCCTCCGTATTGCCATACATTGAGCCGTAGATCACCACTACCCCAGGCTCTGCCTCGTAGGTAGCCATCTGGCGGTAGAGCTCCAGGATCTCAGGGATATGCTTCCGCCATACCACCCCGTGGATAGGGGCAATCACCTCGATATCCAGCTTCAGTGCCTTATCCAGCGTCCGCTGCACAAAGCTACCGTACTTACCTACAATATTGGTATAGTATCTGTGTGCCTCGGGCATATAGGTAGCAAGGTCATGCTGCTCATCCCAAAAGCCTCCATCAATCGCCCCAAAAGCACCAAAGGCATCGGCCGAGAAGAGGGTCTTTTCCTTGGCATCGTAGGTAAACATTACCTCGGGCCAGTGCACCATAGGAGCGAAGACAAACTGTAGCTCACGGCTACCGATATTGAGCGGAGTCTTTTCATCTACCTCCATAAACTTATCGGTGCATACGCCATACCCCTCGAGCATGGTCTTGGTCTTCTTATTGCCCACTAGAGTCACCTCGGGGTGCCGACGAAGCAGAAGACCGATCGAACCAGAGTGGTCGGGCTCCATATGCTGTACAATCAGGTAGTGCAGTGGCTCCCCATCCAAGGCACTATCTAGCTGCGAAAAGAAACGCTCCGAAAACTTTACATCTACGGTATCTAGCAGTACATTCTTCTCGTCTTTGATGAGATAGTTATTGTACGCCATACCGTGAGGAAGGGGGTAGAGATGCTCAAAGAGTGTCTGTGTTCTATCGTTTTGACCAAAGTAATAGGTCGAATCATTGATTTTGAGTTGATACTTCATATAGATAAAATAACTTTGCCTACACTAGGCAGGTAAATAACTACTTTTGGTATATGCTGTTGCCACCTCGGCGGTACTCCTTAATCGGCTGCTTGAAGCTATAGACAATCGAAGCTATCCCAATAATCACAAAGGGAATGCTGAGCCACTGGCCCATATTGAGGGTCATACTCTCCTCAAAGCCTACTTGATCGTTCTTCACAAACTCCACAAGGAAGCGCCCCACAAAGATCATCACCATCGCTACGCCAAAGATCAGCCCCTCCCGCTTCTGGGCATCACGCTTCCAGTAGAGCCACATGCAGACCGCAAAGACCAGTAGGTAGATCGCTGCTTCGTAGAGCTGGGTAGGGTGCGAAGGGGCGGAGAAGATAGGCTCTGCTCCTGCTTGCCACTGATGGATATTCTCAATAAAGCGGAAACCCCATGGCAGGTCGGTAGCATGGCCATAGATCTCGTGATTCATCAGGTTGCCGAGGCGAATCATCGCCGCCACTAAGCCCACTGGCACGCAGAGGCGGTCAAAGGTCCAAAGCATACTCTGGTGGCTCACCTTCTTGGAGTAGATCCAGATGGCGATCATGATGCCAATCACACCGCCATGGCTCGCCAGTCCCCCCTCCCACGTCTTGAGGATCTCAACGGGATTGGCCAGGTAATAGCTAGGTTCGTAAAAGAGGCAATGCCCTAGCCTCGCCCCTACAATGGTCGCAATCAGCACGTAAAAGACCAACTGATTGAAAGACTTCTCGGTGAGGTTTTCGTGCTTCCACATCTTGGAGAGAATGGTCCCACCAAAGACGATCAGTCCTACAGCAAAGAGCACGCCATACCAGCCAAGTCGCAAGCCCCCCGATTGGAAGATGATCGGATCAACCGTCCAAGTAACTACGCCAAGCATCGCTCGTTAGAATCGCTTACCGATGGAGAAAATCGTATTCCAATAGACATTTGGGGCGTCATTATTGAGAAGGTTTCTGCCAGCAACAGCACCTAGCTCAAAGCTCCACGCACCCTTGGTGATCCAGCGGTAACCAGCACCCACACCGAGACCAAACTGATTGGCTTTCGACTTCTCAGTGGTCATTATATGCTCAGGATCATTCACATTAAGGATACGATTAGAGACGTAGGTGTAATTGGTGTATGCCATATTACCCTCTACATAAAAGCCTCTGAGGGCATTACCACTGGTATTCTTATAGAAATGCCAACGCACGTAAGGAGAGATCTGGAAGTTGCCCAAGGTTTCATCTGCCTGATCGTTGTCGTTTTTAATATTGAAAGAGACCCTACCGCCCACCGATAAGTCGGTATTGATAGTGTAGTCGTAAGCCACCTCAGGGTGAAGCATCACAGTAGAGGTGATAAGATTGAGCTTCACCTCGTGAGGCTTCTCTGTGAGTAGGCTAAAGCCATTATTGCCGTCATCGTAGCTAAGGCTAACGGTCTGTGCAGTAGCACCAAATGAGGCAAGCGCCACAACGGCAAGGGCAAGTATCCACTTTTTCATAACTTATGAATGTGATTGATATTAAACATCTAAACATTTACACCACAAATCTACTAAATTCCTACCACATTCCACTTCAATAGAATCGTTTTTCATAACGCTGACGCATCCACCCTCCATACTAGGTGTCTTTTATAGGGTTTACGTATCATTCAACGCGGGTAAATTCAAGGCAATTTTAGGCGCCTTGTAACCCACTGATAAACAACACTATATAAAAGCAAAAAACTGAGATGCAACTAAGCATTTGCTTTGTTGCATCTCGCCAATCGCTTAGTTGCAACTCACCGATTGCTTAGTTGCATCTCAGTTTTTGCCCTCCTACACCACCCCCAACCTTCCCCTCACTGGTAACCAGCGAGGGGGTGCTCTGAGTAGAAGTAGGGTTGGACTATCGTTGGTAATCCCAGATTTGGGTATTCGCCTAGTGCGACATAGGTATATTTTATCTATCTTTGTAAGGAGAAGGAAGTGAAATAACTATAGATATAACAACTACCATGAAACCAAAGAGAATCGGGATCCTCTCCTCGGGTGGCGACGCCCCTGGAATCAATGCCACCATACGTGCGGTGGCGAAAACAGCCATTCATGCACACGGCATGGAGGTACTGGGATTTATGGGCGGGTTTACCGGCATCACCACGAAGAATTATATTGAGCTGAACATGATGAACCTCTCTAGTCTGCTCAGTATGGGAGGGACGATTCTGGGCTCCAGTAGAGACAAGGCTTTTCGTAAGGCGCTGCTAAAGCAAGATGAAGCGGTAGAGGAGCTAAAGAAGGCATGGAAGGAGCTGGGGCTCGATGCTATTGTCTGCATCGGTGGCAATGGCACACAAAAGACAGCTGCCGTGGTCTCGGAACTCGGTTTTAATGTGATTGGAGTGCCCAAGACGATTGATAACGATATCTATGGCACCGATATCACCTTTGGCTTTGACACAGCAGTGAGTATCGCTACGGAGCTAATTGATCGCATTCATAGCACCGCACAGAGCCACAATCGGGTGATTGTGGTGGAGGTGATGGGACACGAAGCAGGTTGGATCGCTCTCCACTCGGGTATGGCGAGTGGGGCGGATGTGATCTTGCTCCCTGAGCTAGGGTGCGACCTAGAGTTGGTGAAGGCGGCCATCCGCAAGCGCTATGAGGAGGGAAAGAACTATGCCATCATTGTGGTGGCAGAGGGGGTTGTCTTTGATGAGCAAAAGGAGCAGCCTGAGGCGGAGCGTGAGTCGGCTGGCCATTACCTATCTCGTAAGCTACGCGAGGAGGCTGATATTGATAGCCGTGAGACGGTTCTGGGATATGTGCAGAGAGGCGGAGCCCCCTCTTCGTTTGACCGCAACCTTTGTACCAAGTTGGGCGGACACGCTTCGCAATTGATTGCCGATGGCGTCTTTGGTGTGATGGTGAGCATGCGGGCAGGGAAGGTGACGCATGTACCTCTTTCTATGGTTAGGGATAGGCTGAAGTTGGTTCAGGCCAATGACCCTCTAGTGGTGGAGGGGCGTCGGATGGACATCTCCTTTGGCGTCGACTTCTCTAAACTACGATTGACCACAGAGGAGAAGTAAGTTCTCTTTTTTACATACCATATTATATATGCCACAGATCAGCTTTGTGCTGCCTTACTATGCGGCTGACCCGATGGTGCAGATTTACTGGGTGGGGACGATCAATGGGGTGCCCACCGAGAAGCCTCTCACGCCCGACAATGGTCGTGCTACGTGGCGACTACTGCTGGACCTTGATGAGACGACGTCAGTAGAATTGATTTACCACTACCGAATTGAGCGGGAGGGACTTTTGCAGAGAGTAGAACCTCCAAGTTCGCCCCATACTCTTCGCCTTTCTATCAATGGCGAGGGCAAGGCGACGGTGCACGATTATTGGATGGAGGCGACTCCATGGCATCGCTATACAGAAGCTCCTTTGGCACATCTCTTAAGGGAGTGCAATCTGAGGAAGTATCGGATGCCTTCGTTCTCCACTACGTCGCGAGAGGCCTATTTGGTTCCCATCCATCGAGCTTATGATGGCGACCTCCTTTTGGTGGGTGCCGACCCTTCTATCGGGGGGTGGCATGTGGAGGAGGGGATGCCTCTTACCCTTTGTCGGCACGGCTATCTACTCCAGTTCCCTAAGGCTATTGAGACGGAGTACAAGTTGGTCTGGAGGCGACCCGATGGGGAGATTCTTTGGGAGAAAGGGGATAATCGATATTACCGCCCCTCGGAAACGGGGCATTTTACTCTGAGCCCGCTTCCGGAGCCTACTTTTGAAGGCTTTGCAAAGGAGGAGCCACTGCCCCGCACCTTAACTGGCACAGCGGTGCCCCTCTTTTCGCTACGAGGAAAGGCAACGCAGGGGATAGGTGACTTTTCGGCAGCGGTGGAGTTGCTGGATTGGATGCAGAAACGAGGGCAATCGGTGCTGCAACTTCTGCCGATCTACGATACCACATTCACTCATTCGGAGCGAGACTCTTATCCCTATAGTGCCATCACTACCTATGGGTTGCACCCTATCTATATGGATTTGCGGAGGCTACCGGGTTATCGGACCGCACCCGAGCGACCTCTATGGGAGCATAGGGCAAGGCTTTTGGATGCCCTTGATGCGGTAGACTATGTAGCGGTGTCACGATTTAAGGAGGAGGTAATCGAGCTACTCTTTGACCGATGGGCTCTGCAGAAGCGAAGTCGGGAGTACCTGAAGTTTATTGAGGAGGAGCGGTCGCAACTCCTACCCTACGCACTCTTTTGTGCGATACGCGACCTTTATCCGGAGCGAGGTGTATCGCAGTATCCGCCCTATGACGAGGTGTTGGCGGAGTGGCAAAAGGACAAAATCTATCGTGGGTATCAGCTGGAGCAGTCGGTGGAGAAGTATCAATTTATCCAATACCATCTTTATCAACAATTGAGTGCTCTACGAGATGAAGCACATAAGCGGGGGATTATCATCAAGGGGGATCTCCCGATTGGGGTGTCGCGCGATAGTGTGGACGTTTGGGTGGCACCGCATCTCTTTTGCCTCGATAAAGAGGCGGGCTCACCGCCAGATGCCTTTTCGGCTACAGGGCAGGATTGGGGCTTTCCGACCTATCATTGGGAGGCGATGGCACGTGATGGCTATCAATGGTGGCGACAAAGGTTACAGACCATGTCACGGCACTTTGATGCCCTTCGTATTGATCATATCCTCGGCTTCTTCCGCATTTGGAGCATTCCAGTAGGGAGTGGCGATGCCGCTACAGGTTGGTATGTGCCAGCAAAGGGGTATGCCGAGGAGCAGGTGCGTGGCTTGGAGCCTTTCTTCAATAAGGACGAAAGGGGAGCGTATCATCCGCCACTAGAGCCGGCAGGTTGCCAGAGCTTCGAAGCCCTTTCGGAGGAGGAGCAGCAACGGCTACTCGGGCTCTCTTACAACTATTATTATAAGGAGAATGACGCCCTGTGGACCGCTACCGCCTTGGAGCGACTCACGAGCATTCTTTCGGCGAGCGACCTATTGCTTTGTGCCGAGGATCTTGGGGTATTGCCCCAATGTATCCATGAGGTGCTGAGGGGGCTTGAAATCATTTCGCTAGAGGTATTGCGGATGCCGAAGCTACTCGGTCGCACGTTTGTGGAGCCTGAGGATATCCCCCAGCTTTCACTCGTCACCACCTCAACGCACGATATGCCTTCGCTACGAGGTTGGTGGCATACGCTATCAAAGAAGGAGCGGAAGGCACTGGCTGAGAGCTACCACTTTGAAGAGGATATCTCGCCTCGTGGGTTGGTGAATGCGTTGCTTCAGTCGCCCCGCTCCATTCTACTTGTCCTTCCGCTACAGGACTGGTTTGTCCTCACTGGCTTTGGGTCAGAGGTTCCACCCGAAGCGGAGCAGATCAATATTCCACAAGACCCACACCACGTCTGGAACTACCGCCTCCCCAAGGGTCACCTCACCGATTAACGCCTGAGGCGGAGACTATTGAGCACCACGGTGACGGAGCTGAACGCCATCGCGGCAGCAGCAATCATCGGGCTAACAAAGAGGGCGGGGTAGAACAAGCCGGCAGCTATTGGCACCGCCAACATGTTGTAGAAGAAAGCCCAGAAGAAGTTTTGGTGGATGATCCGACTGCTCCGCTTGGAGAGGGCGATCGCCTGCTCAAGGGCAAAGGGCGAACCCGAGACAACGGTGAGCTGTGCCACCTCGGTAGCGATGTCACTACCACTGGCAATGGCAATGCTAAGGTCGGCAGTTGCCAAAGCAGGAGAGTCGTTGATGCCATCTCCCACCATTGCCACCACCTTTCCTTCCGATTGCAATTGCTCAATGTATGCTTTCTTATCGAGGGGCGAGAGCTCCCCTTGGGCCTTTTCGATGCCTGCTATCTTGGCGAAAGACTCCACCCGACCTGTTTGGTCGCCCGAGAGCAGATGCACCGTCACCCCATGGCGGGTGGCGAGCTGAGCCATCGCTTCTGGCACCTCTTCCCGTATCTCATCCTCAATCACCAGCACCGCCAGTAGCTGATCATCGGTGGCATAATAGACCATCGAAGCGAAAGGGTAGTCTCGCTCCAATGCCTCAATATCGACCGAATCCATCGAGCTATCGGACCAGACAAAGGCACGACTGCCGATGCGGTAATTCTCCCCATTATGGCAAAAGAAGAGCCCATTGCCAGGTACCTCGGTGAGTGATTCGGGGGTGGCGTCGCTGCCCATTGCACTGTAGGCGGCAATGATGGCGGAGCCTAGGGGGTGGCTACTCATCTGCTCGGCACGTACGAGGAGCGCTTCATTCTCGGGCGTTCTTGCTAGCCACTGAGCTGCCACAATGGTGGGGGTTCCTTTGGTGAGCGTCCCAGTTTTGTCGTAAACAACGTCGGTCACCTTGCCCAATTGCTCCAGGGCGGTAGCATCCTTCACTAGCAAACCGAGGGAAGAGGCTTTGCCCATCGCTACGGTAATGGCTGTGGGGGTGGCCAATCCCAAGGCACAAGGGCAGGCGATCACCAACACACTGATGGCGAAGTAGATGCCGTGTAACCACGGGGTTTCACCTCCACCCAATCCCCACGCCAGTAGCGTTGCCAAGGCAAGGAAAAGGATGGTAGGGACAAAGTAGCCCGCCACCTTATCGGCAATCCTTTGGATAGGAGCTTTGGTCGCTTGGGCATGGCGAACCGCTTCTACCACACGGCTCAGTAGCGTCTCTTCGCCTACCTTTGTGGCGATAAAGGTGGTTGCTTTACCCACGGAGATACTCCCAGAATAGACCTCTTCACCCGCTACTTTGGCACGAGGCAACGGTTCGCCAGTGATACTACTTTCATCAAAGGAGCCCCCCGCCTCTAGCTGGCCATCCACCGGCACACTATCTCCGTGACGCAAGCGGATCCTATCCCCCACCACCAGTTCGCTTAGGGGAAGTTCCAACCAAACCCCTTCTCGCTCCACCATCGCCGAGTCGGGAGCCAGTGCCATTAACTGCCTAAGGGCGGTATTAGTGCGTTGTTTCGCCCGCTCCTCTATATAGCGACCGATTAGCACAAAGGAGACGATCATCCCCACCACGTCGAAGTAACTATTGCCAAAGAGGTCGCCACTCTCCACCTCTCCTAGAGCCAAGTAGCGTACTAGGCTAAATAGATAGGCGGTGAGCGTACTCATACTGATCAGCGTATCCATCGTGAAGGAGGCGTGCCGTAGTTGCTTCCATGCCCGCAGATGGTAGTCGCCTGCCGACCAGAGGAGTATTACCGTAGCAATCACCGCATTGATCCTCAGCACCCACACCGAGGAAATACCCCAATGCGCCCCATACATATCCACCACCATGGCGATGCTAGCGAGCAGCACCGTAACGATCAACCGCCGTCTCAAAGCCTTTAAAGCGCGGCTCTCTCCCTCCTCACGGATCGCTTCCCGCTCGCTCGCCTCAGCCTCTATCAGCATATCATACCCGATGCTTCGGACAATCCGTTGTAGCTCCTCGGGCGAAGTCACTTGGTCGTCATAGGTAACGAGAGTCCGCCCCTCCATCAGATTGACCGATACCTCCTGCACCCCACTTGCCTTGCGGAGTGCTTCCTCCACCGTAGCCACGCACCCAGCACACATCATGCCAGTGACCGTAAACTGTCTCTCTATATTCATCTCTCCTTAATTTTTGATTGTGCTTGCAAGTTACTGATAATTCCCCGCAATCCATTTGCATTCTCATACTTCATAATATTAACAGAATTGTATCGTCAATATTAACTGTATTGAAATACTAGTACAGTACATTTGCAAGAAGTTAATAGCGAATAATAATAATAGGCGTATGTTTAGAAGAATTGCTCTACTTGGTCTGCTACTTATAGCACTATTCACCTCTGCATCTGCACAAATGGTACCCTTAACTGGGAGGATTATCAGCACGGCAAATAAAGAGGCCATTCCAGATGCCACTCTATTCGTGGTGGGGACGAACCCTCCTATCGGTATAACAACAGATGCCCATGGAAGGTTTTCAATCAATGCCCCTGTAGGGCGACACAATCTCCGAGTCAGTTGTATTGGCTATGAAACAAAAGAGATAGAGATCGTCCTCACCGTAGGACGATCGGAGTACCTAGAGCTCTCTCTAGAGCCTGCTTCCTACACACTAGACGGAGTAGAGATCGTTCGGATTCACGATAAGAGCCGACCCATTCAGCCGCTTCTCTATGCTGGCGCTCGTAGCTTTAGCGTAGAGGAGGCTGACCGCTATGCGGGGACCTTGGGAGATCCAGCACGTATGGTACGAAGCTTTGCTGGTGTGATGCCTATCAATGACTCTCGAAATGAAATAGTGGTCCGAGGGAATTCGCCTCTTGGCGTACAATACCGTATGGATGGTATTGAAATTCCTAATCCCAACCACTTCAATGCAGGTATTGGCATGACGGCAGGGCAGGTAACAGCACTCAATATGAACTTAGTGACCAACTCAGATTTTATGATGGGTGGTTGGCAAGCATTGCAGGGGAACGCCCTAGCAGCCATCTTTGATCTCAATCTTCGAAAAGGAAACCCACACCAGCATCAGATGCGCTTTCAAATGGGATACAATGGTCTAGAAATTATGAGCGAAGGCCCTATTGATAAGAAGAAGCAGCTCACTTACATTGCCTCCTATAGGTATTCCATACCCGAACTCATGAGCTACGCTATGAAGCTATTTAGCAAAGAGATGGCCACCGTACCCAAGTATCAAGACCTCACCACCAAACTCCATTGGCAACTAAATGACGAGCATCAATTATCGCTCATCGCGTTGATGGGGACCAGCGGGATAGATATTCAATTGAGTAATCTTAACTCTGGGTCGACGGTAGAGGTGGAGGAGACTAGCTTTGACCAATTAATAAAGCTAAGAAGCCAACTGGCAATGGTTGGGCTAACCTACCAAGGGCAGCTCAGCCCTCAGACCGACCTCAAGGCGACACTCTCATGGAACTACAATAAGGTTGATATGAAGGTAGATACGGTAATGCTCCCCAAAACGAGTGATTGGAAAATGATCTACCTAGATAGAAGCCGAGAGCATAAGCTTTCATTGACAGCCGATGTACACCACCGTTTCAGTTCACAGCGTGACCAAGTCTACGCCGGGCTAGTACTCGACTATTATCTCCTCAATGCTTACAACCTCTCCTCCGAGTATCCCTTTCCACTCAATGATTTACGAAAAGGCTTTGGTCTTCTAAGAGCATATGCACAGTATCAGCACCTCTTTTCAGAGAGAATATCAAGTACCATAGGGTTACATAATATGTACCTACCCCTCAATGGCAGCTACTCAATAGAGCCACGTGCAGCGCTTGAATACCGGATAGGCTCACAGCACACACTCGGTCTATCAGGAGGACTGTACGCTCAGCTACCACCCCATACATTCTTTTTCGTGAAAGATAGCACGGGAGAGCTTGACCCCCTCAGCCACAGCCTAGGCTTCTCTAAAAGCTGGCACATCAACCTATCCTATAACTATCAATGGAATAAAGATTGGCGATTGAAGTCTGAGCTCTACTATCAAAGCCACTTTGAGATACCTACGGAGGACCGTGCCTATGGCACCTCCTTGCTTAATTATGGAGCCGGGGAAAACAATATGGAGCGGATCCCTGGGCTTAAGAATATTGGCAAAGGAAGAAACTATGGTGTGGAGCTGACTCTTGAGAAGTATTTTAGCCACAATTACTTCTTACTCATCTCTGGAACGCTATACCGTTCGCTCTACACCGACCCCATACTTCAGCAGGAGTTCAGCACGGCATTTGATGGGAAGTACATCCTTAATATCACTGGTGGCATTGAACATCCCTTCAATAAGAAATGGACGCTATTCGCTGCTCCACAGGTGGCTCTGGCAGGCGGACTTCGGTACACACCAGTGGACGAAGCCAAGTCTATTGCACAGCATAAAATTATCTACCAAAGAGACCAGTGGATGGCACACCAGCTCCCCGCATATCTACGCATAGATACTCGATTTGGGGTTCGTCTCTACGGGCCAAAGGCTACGCAAGAGTGGGGAATCGATCTTGTCAATATCACCAATCGCAAAAACGTTGCTGCCAAGATGTATGATGTCGATAGGCAGAGGTACGTTACACAATACCATTTCACCTTCTTCCCAATGATCACTTATCGAGTCAACTTCGGAGTACCATCCAAATAGACTTCTAGAAAGGTCGAAGTGATGATTGCCTTTTTCTCCAACTTGTAGGTATCTCTGGAAAAAGGTAACTTTGTAGATATTGTACGTAATATCGAATAAGTAATGATCCAAGAAGATATCAATAATATTGGCACACACTACTCCTCGCCTAGAGCCGAGGGGTTTGCTGCCAACCGCAAAAAGAAACTTAGCGTCTCCGACTACCTCCGCGATCTCCCAGAGGGGTGCAATAGCGAGGAGTTTGTAGAGGTGCAATTCAAGAACACACGCAAGGGATACTTCCTCAATAGCCTGGCACTAGACCTCCACAAGGGGGATATGGTTGCGGTAGAGGCGTTTCCCGGCCACGACATTGGAGAGGTAACGCTGACCGGAAAGTTGGTACAAAAGCAGATGGCGAAGGTCAACTACCGCCACCCCAATGGCGAGCCACGCCGCATCTATCGTATTGCCAAGCCCTCAGATATGGAGCGGTATTACGAGGTCAAAGCCCTAGAACAAGAGACGATGATCCGCAGTCGCCAGATCGCCGACGCCCTTGGTCTAGAGATGAAGATAGGCGATGTAGAGTATCAGGGAGATGGGCAAAAGGCCATCTTCTACTACATAGCCGAGGGGCGAGTAGACTTCCGTCAATTGATCCGAAAGCTGGCAGAGGCCTTTCATATCCGTGTGGAGATGAAGCAGATCGGAGCTCGACAAGAGGCGGGAAGGATCGGAGGATTGGGCCCTTGTGGCCGACAACTATGCTGCTCAGGCTGGATGACTAGTTTTGTATCTGTAGGCACCAATGCCGCTCGTCTGCAAGATCTATCCCTCAATCCCCAAAAGCTAGCAGGTCAGTGTGCCAAGCTCAAGTGCTGCCTTAATTTCGAGGCCGACACCTACCTCGAGGCACAGCAGCAGCTCCCCCACCGTTCCATAGAGCTACGAACCTCCGTTGGCGACTATCGATTTATGAAAGCCGACATCCTAGCAGGTCAGCTCACCTACGTGCCAAAGGCACGTGACCGCCGCGAGGTCTCTGAGCCCATCACCATCTCCAAGGAGCGAGCCCATGAGATCATCGCACAGAATAAAGCGGGCAAGCTCCCCTACAACCTCCAAGGCGATGAGGAGCTAGCACCTAAGGCGACCGTAGAGGAGACGCAAAACGACCTCCTACTGCAGAGTAGCATGAACCGCTTTGACGACGAGCGAAAAGAGCGCAGACAGAGACGGAGCAAGGGCAATAACCGAAGGCAGAAAAATAGAGAGAAGCAAGCAGCTCCCAACGCACAGAGCACCAGCCCCGCTAAGGAGGGTGGCAACAGACGGCGCCGTAGGCGGAATAACAACCGCCAGCCTCAAGCTCAAGCCTCTGAGGGCACCGCACGAAATAGGCGGGACCGAAGAGGTCGCAACAATCGTGACGGGAATCCATCGGACTAAGTAGGTAAGAAGAGCTGCCAAAGGGGATATGAAAGGTGGTGGTATGGCGAGTGCCAAACTTGTAGTCCACGTGGCATGGATAGTGCTTTGGATAGTGGTCAGCGTTGGCTGTAAGCCCAACGAACCTCGGTACCACTATTTTGAGCAGCTTCCCGATGAGGCGTGGTCACAAGATCAGGAAATATTCTTCAGCACAAGCGACCTCGATAGTACACAATTGTATGATGTAGACCTCGTCCTACGCCTGAAGCGCGACATCCGATACCAGCAGCTACCGTTAGGGGTTGCTTTCGAGACCCCCTCTCGGCACTTCACCACACGAGTGGTCAATGTGCCCTTATCTCACCTTCGGCTAAGGAGTGGAGGTTTTGCGATCTACGAGCAGAGCCTTCGGATAGAGGAAGGCGTGCAGTACCCCGAGCAAGGGGTTTACACCTACAGCGTCCGGCAACTCTCCACCGACTCCATCGTCAAAGGAGTGGTAGAGGTAGGGCTCACAATGACCCCTCGAGAATAATTCACGAGCGACTTAAGGCATAGGCAAGCGGTATGAACGTGATATTTAGGCAGAGCTTCAAAGGTACCCTCACCAATTTAATCGGTGCGGGGATCGGCTTCCTAAGCACCTTCTTTGTCATCACCCGCCTACTAACCCCCGAGGAGATTGGCCTCACAAGGGTGTTGGTCGAAGCCGCAACTTTGGTATCGGGCTATGCCCTTTTGGCAACCAATAGCTCCAGCATTCGCTATTACCCCTATTTTCGTACAGATGATGGACGAGATAGGGGTTTCTTTCGTCTGCTACTCACCATTCCACTCCTAGGATTATTGATATTTGGCGGTGCCTACCTCCTATTCAAAGAGCCCCTGGTCGCCTACTTCTCCCCTAAAGGAGGGGAAGAAGACCTCTTCCGGCGGTACTATTATATGGTCCTGCCACTGGTGCTCTTCATCCTTTACCAAACCCTACTTGAGGTTTACTGTAGCCTAAGGCAGCGTATAGTATTGCCCAAAGTGAGCCGCGAAGTACTGCTCCGGCTCCTGCTACTCGTGGCATACATCGCTTATGGGATCGGCTGGATCGACTTCGACCTCTTTGTGATCGCCTTTGTGCTCTCCTATGGAGTAATGATGTGCGTCACCCTCTTCTACAGCCTACGGATATCGCCTCAGGCACTCAGAGCACCTATCGAACCCATCGCTCCCGACGTGCGGAGAGACTTCCGACGCTACACCCTCTTCACCCTCCTGAGCGCTATGGGCAGCAGCATCGTGCAGCGCCTCGACCTCTTTATGGTCTCTGCCGAACTCGGGATGGCATCAGCTGGTATCTACACCATCGCCTTTTATGTGGTGGCGGTAATTGAGATGCCCTCACGCTCGCTCAGTGCCATGTCGTCGCCCTTTGCCTCAGAGGCGATCCACAGTGGCGATACCGCTCGGCTCAATCAGCTCTATCGCCGAGTATCGTGCTATCAGCTATTGGTAGGGGCATTGCTACTACTGGCGATTTGGGTCAATATCGACCTGCTCTTTTGGCTCATTCCCAATGGCGAAACCTATGCACTCGGCAAAGGAGTAGTGCTATTTTTGGGGTTGGGGAAATTAATCGACCTCGCCTTTAGCTTCGGCAATGGCATACTGAGGTACTCCAAGTACTACTTCTGGACCCTCGCCTACACCATAATAGTGGTAGTAGTCACCATCCTGCTCAATCTCTACCTGATCGAGCTCTGGGGAATGGTCGGAGCCGCCGTGGCCACAATGATTACCTTTGGGGTGAGCTACACCTTTCAGCAATTGGTGCTTTGGCGAAAGCTACAAATCACCCCGCTTAGTAGAGAGCTGGTGCGGATTGTAGCTCTCTTTGGGCTATTGATGTTGGTCAATTATCTACTCCCCCACGCAGGGCATCCGTTGCTCGATAGTGTGTGGAGGTCGTTGGTAATTGGTATATTTGGCTGGTGGCTCATGCGTAGGCTAGAGACGTTTAGAGGTCTCGAGGCACAGGTAAAGGAGCTAATCATGGATTTTTGGACTAAGAAAAAAGGAGAGTAAGCGATGAGTGAGGTGGTAGAGAAGCAAGAGGAGAGCAAGCTACAGGCAAAGGGCATCACACTAGTGCCCATGGGAGGAGTAGCAAGTAGAGTACGGACGGTGGCTTCGATGATTTACTTGGCAGAGAAGTATCACCGCCCTCTCGAGATCATTTGGCATACCGACGAAGAGATGCCGGTCTCCACAGACCGACTTTTCACCCTTGTCCCCAGACTAGCCACGAAGGAGATCACTTTGAGAGCCTCTGAAACATGGGATACACTGCTAAATATGCCACCCATGATCAATAACCTGTACTTCTCCTACCCCATCGTATCACTGAGGTACGATAGAGTACTCTTTGGCAGTCATCTCGCACGGATGATTTCACGCGACCGAGACGAGCTAGAGGCTCTTCTCAAAGATGGAGAGAAGTCCCTGCTGATTGCCACAGACCAGAGCTTCGGCAATTATTACGGAATGTACGATGTGCTAGAATCGACCGTGGAGGTCAATAACGTGGTACTCTCCATTATGGCAAGCTGGAAAAATAGCGTGGTAGGAGTGCATATCAATCGAAGAGCCAACTCCCGCTCCACGTTCAACGAATGCCCCATCGAACTATTCATCAAGCGGATGCAAGAGATGATAGAGGCCGATAGAGAGACCAACTTCTACATCGCCACCACCTCCAAAGATGAGCGTGAGCGGCTCGCCACCATCTTTAGAGAGCGCGTCTATGTACCCCACAGCGTTGCCGACCCCGACACACTGAAAGGAGTAATACAATCCCTCGGCGAGCTACTCGCCCTTTCGCACTGCGACCGTATCCTCACCACCCCAGAGAGCAACTACTCCCAAGTCGCTTCAGAGCTCGGCAACGTCCCACTCGAGACCCTCAGCATCTACGCCAATATCTAACCACCCCCCACCCCTCCCAATTAAAAAGATAGGTGACCAGCCACAGTCACCACCCATCCATCTATCACAGCGTCCGACCTGTCCGACAGGCACCCAGCATTGTCCAACCCCGAAACACCTGCTATATAGTAGGGCGAAAACTGAGTTGCAACTAAGCGATCGACGAGTTGCAACTAAGCAAATGGCGAGATGCAACAAAGCAAATGCTTAGTTGCATCTCAACTTTTGCTCTCATGAGAATGTTGCACAAAGTGCCATTCTCGCACATTTGCTTCAAATGTGCTGAGACTTTGCACGAAGGATGAGATGCAAGGCGCTGAGGATGAGGACGCGCTGAGGATGAGGACGAAGGGAGCGTACTTACGTACGTGACCGAGGCCCGAATTCCGAAAGCAACGCAGCAGATCGCCTTCGTGCAACAGTCTCCTCATAGGTGGAAGGTTTAAGGAGGTGCTTAGAGATACCTTTTTTGTCCTGAATAACATGATCCGACTCACAAGGCTTTGAATGAAGACTAGGAGGGCAGATGGATTCTCGCCCCTAGTCGAGGCTCACAAAGCCGATGACTAGGGGATTGAAAGGTAATCCCCCAGGATTACTTTACCTAGGGGGCTTCTCTACCCCCTTAATCGAGCTCCTTACTTACTTGGAATAACAATAAGGCAAATGATGTAGGCGAGTAGGCCTGATCCTCCCATTAGGGAGAAGAGCACCCATAAGAGACGTACTAGCGAAGAGTCGATATTAAAATACTCTGCAATGCCTCCACATACGCCTCCGACCATTCGGTCGTTACTGCTTCTGTACAATTTCTTTTCCATAATACTTATTCTATTAAATGAATAGCTGTCTTTAGCAAAGGTACCTATAAAAAAGTTACGAAAGTGACAGTTGCACAAAGTGGGGCGTCTTCGTGCAACCGTCTCCTAATTGTATATCAGGTATTTGTGTCGATGTCATATGGGTAATATGAGGTCCTGATTACGGGAAGCGTCACTATTCGTTGGCAATATCTAGCTCTATAATTGGTGAGATCAACTCTGGCTTCTCTTGTTTATCTCTGAAGATATATCTATCTTTGCACATATTTAGAATATATGTGCCATAGATTATAGAATTATGATACAGCAGAACTTTATTAAGCTCTACGAGGAAAAGTATAAAGAGTATTGGGTGCTTCCCGCTTTTTCCAATTATGAAGAGGGGGTTACCTATAGCTTTGCACAAGTGGCTCAGTGGGTGGCACGTGTGCATCTGATTTTGGAGCATAACGAGATAAAACGGGGCGACAAAGTGGCTCTTATAGGTAAGGACTGTGCCGAGTGGTGTATGACGTGGATGGGTGTTGTCACCTATGGGGCGGTGGTGGTTCCTATTTTGCCAGAGTTTCATCAGGATGACATCCTTCATATCATAGCGCACAGTGATAGCCAGCTGCTCTTTGTGGGTAAGGAGCATGAGCGGTTTCTGAGCCTTGAGACACTTCCGGAGGTAAGGGGTGCCTTTAGGATTAAGGATCTACAGACGATAGCTGAGCTTTCACGTACGGAGCTGGCAAAGGGTACGGATGTGGCATCGCTGTTCAGTGCCAAGTATCCCGATGGCTTCACACGGGAGGATGTGAAGTATCCTGAGATTGGCAATGACGAAATGGTCTTGATCAGCTACACCTCGGGTACTTCTGGCTTTAGCAAAGGGGTGATGGCGACGGCGAATAACTTGATTGCCAATGTGCAATTTGGGCAGGATGCCAAGCTTCAATTCCGTGGCGACGACTTGCTCTGCTTTCTTCCCAATGCCCACGCCTATAGCTGTGCTTTCAACTTCCTTTTGCCACAGGCACAGGGTACGCATGTCTATATCCTTGGCTCGAAGCCTACGCCACGTATTCTCTTGAAAGCTCTTCAGGACATTCGCCCAAAGCTGGTGATTTCGGTACCGCTAATTCTAGAAAAGATCTATAAGAATGTCCTCGCTAAGAAGCTGAAAGATAAATGGCTCTCACTGGCTCTGAAGCTACCCATCGTGAAGGGGGTGGTGCATAAGAAGATACGCAAAACCCTGATTGACACCTTTGGGGGCAATGTAAATGAGGTGATTATCGGTGGGGCGGCACTCAATCCAGAGGTGGAGGCGTTTCTGATGAAGATCGGCTTCCCCATCACGGTCGGCTATGGCATGACGGAGTGCTCCCCTATCATCTCGTATACGGGGAACCGACAGTTTTTACATCACTCCGCAGGGCGTATTCTCCATAAGATAGAGGAAGTGCGTATTGATGGTGCCCAATCTATTGAGGGCAAAATGGTAGGCGAGGTGCAGGTAAGGGGCGAGAATGTCTGCCTCGGTTACTACAAAAACCCGCAGGCGACGGCCGATCTCTTTACAGAAGATGGCTGGATGCGGACTGGCGACCTAGGTTATATAGAGCAGGATACAATATTCCTCCGCGGCCGCTCTAAGGCAATGCTACTCGGCTCCAACGGTCAGAACATCTACCCGGAGGAGATTGAAGCGAAGCTGGCTATGCTCCCCTATGTGAATGATGCTATATTGGTGCAGCGTGACAAGCGTCTAGTGGCGCTACTATCAGTAGATAGGGCAGCGCTGGAAAAGGATGGGCATGCTACCGAAGAGGCGATAAAAGCGATTTTGGATGATCAGCGAAAGCAGGTCAATACTCAGATCGCTAGCTACGCACAGATCGCTGCTATGGAGATGATTGATGGGGAGTTTGAAAAGACCCCTAAGCAGAGTATCAAGCGATACCTCTACCACTAACAAGACCTTTGTACAAAGAGGAGCCATCGATTTAAGGGGTCCTTATCGGACAAGTCAGACGAATCGGACAGATCGGACGGATCGAACCAATGAGCGGATTTTTGGTTTGGCCTTTCTGAATTGTCCGATTCGTCTGATAAATTGCCGTGCAACATTCTCTTTTTGTGTCAGTCTTAGGTGACAGATTTGGCACGTTGGGAGGGTTGGCACATAGGTTGCTCTTATCTTGTCAGAAATAATTAAATAAAATACTGATTAAGATTATGGGAAAGATAATAGGAATAGACTTAGGAACTACAAACTCAGTAGTGGCCGTCCTCGAAGGCAATGAGCCAGTGGTGATTGCTAATAGCGAGGGCAAGCGTACCACCCCTAGTGTGGTGGCTTTTGTGGAGAATGGCGAGCGTAAAGTGGGTGACCCTGCAAAGCGTCAGGCCATTACCAATCCACAGCATACCGTTTACTCTATTAAGAGATTTATGGGTGAGCGTTACTCCGCCGTGAAGGATGAGGCACACCGCCTGCCTTATAAGTTGGTAGAGGGGGAGAATGACACCCCACGTGTAGATATTGATGGTCGTCACTACACTCCACAGGAGATTTCGGCTATCATTCTGCAGAAGATGAAGAAGACGGCCGAGGATTATCTCGGTGCAGAGGTGACGGATGCGGTGATCACCGTGCCAGCATACTTTAGCGATGCTCAGCGCCAAGCTACTAAGGAGGCGGGTGAGATCGCAGGGCTCAAGGTACAGCGTATCGTGAATGAGCCTACTGCTGCTGCTCTTGCCTACGGACTAGATAAGAGCCATAAGGATATGAAGATTGCGGTATTCGACCTCGGTGGCGGTACCTTTGATATCTCTATCCTAGAGCTTGGTGATGGTGTCTTTGAGGTGCTTTCTACCAATGGTGATACTCACCTCGGAGGTGACGACTTTGACCACGTAATCATTGATTGGCTGGCTGAGGAGTTTAAGAACGACGAAGGGGTAGACCTACGTAAGGATCCTATGGCACTACAGCGTCTGAAGGAAGCAGCTGAGAAGGCCAAGATTGAGCTCTCAAGCAGTACTTCTACCGAGATCAATCTGCCATATATTATGCCAGTAGATGGTGTACCAAAGCACTTGGTTCGCACCCTCTCAAGGGCTAAGTTTGAGCAACTCAGTGACCGATACATCCAGGCTTGTCGTGGTCCGGTAGCACAAGCCTTGAAGGATGCTGGCTTGGCACCTAGCGATGTTGATGAGGTGATCCTAGTAGGTGGTTCTACCCGTATCCCTGCGGTACAGGAGATGGTGGCTAAGATCTTTGGCCGCGAGCCTTCTAAGGGTGTGAATCCTGATGAGGTGGTAGCTCTTGGTGCTGCTATTCAGGGTGGTGTATTGAGTGGTGATGTAAAGGATGTACTGTTACTTGACGTGACTCCTCTATCTCTCGGTATCGAGACGATGGGTGGTGTGATGACCAAGCTGATCGATGCTAATACCACTATCCCTACCAAGAAGTCGCAGATCTTTACCACTGCTGCCGATAACCAGCCTAGCGTGGAGATCCACGTGCTACAGGGTGAGCGCCCAATGGCCAAGGACAATAAGAGCCTTGGTAAGTTTAACCTCGATGGCATCCCAGCAGCGATGAGAGGGGTACCACAGATTGAGGTGACCTTTGATATTGATGCCAATGGTATCGTGAATGTTTCTGCTAAGGACAAGGGAACTGGTAAGGAGCAGAAGATCCGTATCGAGGCTTCGAGCGGTCTGAGTGATGCCGATATCGAGCGTATGAAGGCAGAGGCAGAGGCCAATGCTGAGGCCGATAAGAAGGAGCGTGAGCGTGTGGATAAGATCAATGAGGCTGATAGCGTGATCTTCCAGACTGAGAAGCAGCTGAAGGAGATTGGCGATAAGATGCCAGCTGATAAGAAGAGCCAGATAGAGGCAGAGCTAGAAAAGCTAAAGGAGGCTCACAAGGCTCAGGATGTGGCAGCTATTGATTCCGCTCTCTCAGGACTCAATGCGATTATGCAACAGATGAGCCAGGAGATGTACGCCAATGCTGGTGCCGATGCGGGAGCACAGCCAGGCCCTGATATGGGAGCTCAAGGTGGTGCCTCTGACCAAGGCACTAAGGGCGATGACCATGTCACTGATGCCGACTTTGAAGAAGTGAAGTAAGCGTATTGAAGACTTACTAGAGGCAATAGGGTGAGCCAAGTTTTTGGCTCACCCTATTTTTATGCATTGCATGGCGGTGAGGGGCATCTACAATCAATGATAATAGTCACTATAAGCTTTTGGCTGTAATTATGTTGGGAGAGGGTTGCCCGATATCACTATTTTTAGGTATCTTTGGCAGGGATAGGCAGTTGTGGCTTATCCAGTGATATTGAAATATTTCACAAAACATAAAATAATAGGAATATGCAGAAGTATATTTGCGAGCCATGTGGCTATATCTATGACCCAGAACTGGGTGACGAAGATGGTGGAATTGCACCAGGTACTCCATTTGAGGACATTCCTGAGGATTGGGTTTGCCCCGTTTGTGGTGCAGAGAAGAGCGACTTCGCTCCTTACAACGAATAAGACCAACCCCCTGGTAGGGTAGAAATTATTTGCTGAACAGCTACATGGTTTATCTATGTGGCTGTTCGCTATTTAGAATGCCACGACAGTCACAATATTAGAAGGACAATGGTTTAATAATGTGGCGTAAAATGGGTATATTTGTAACTGCGGAAATTATTTACGTTTTAATTATATAAGTATTTGACTTTATGAAAATCAAGAATCTCCTGCTGAGCACACTCTTTGTAGCATTTGTAGTGCTGATGTCGTCGTGTGCAGGCAAGTTAAAGCCACTGGATGCTAGGCAAGTATCAGTTGATCCTCAGCCACTTGTACTAATTGGCGGTGAGGTGCCAGCAACCATTAACATCAACTTCCCAGCTAAGTGGTTCAATAAGAATGCCGAGGTGAGGGTAACGCCAGTGCTTAAGTATGCTGGAGGTGAAGTGTGGGGAACCACTTATAACTTCCAAGGCGAGAAGGTACGTGGAAATGCCACCACTATCCCTTATGGTATGCCAAAGAGTGTGACCATCCACTCCAACTTTAAGTACAAGCCAGAGATGGCAAAGAGTGATCTTATCCTGATCTTCTCTGCACGCATTCGTGGCAAGGAGGTACAGCTTCCAGATGTTAAGATCGGCGAGGGTGTTGTGGCTACTGAGGCTCTTGCTAGTGCGGCCTTTACCACTCCTGCGATTGCGCCCGACGCTTTCCAGAGAATTATCAAGGAGAAGTACGATGCTGATATCCACTTCCTTATCCAGCAAGCGAATGTGCGTAGCACTGAGCTCAACTCTGCCGATGTGCGTGAGTGGAAAGGGATTGTGGAGAGTGCCAATATCACACCTAACCAAAATGTAGATGTAGAGATTCAGGCCTATGCTTCACCAGATGGTGGTCGCGAGCTCAATGAGAAGCTCTCGGCACAGCGTGAGCGTAACACCACTGCTACCATTGGGCGAGACCTCAAGCGTGCCAAGGTAGAGGTGCCTATGTCAGCGCACTATACTGCTCAGGACTGGGAAGGTTTCCAGAAGCTAGTGGAGCAGTCCAATATTCAAGATAAGGAGCTGATCCTATCTGTCCTCTCAATGTACAAGGATCCTGAGACCCGTGAGCGCGAGATTAAGAACATCTCTTCTGTCTTTAGTCAGTTGGCCGATGAGATTTTGCCACAGCTCCGTCGCTCTCGTCTGATTGCCAATATCGAGATCATCGGTAAGAGCAATGAGGAGATTGCTGCGCTTTCAAAGAACGAGCCAAGCAAGCTGAATGTAGAGGAGCTCCTTTATTCTGCGACTCTAACGAATGACAAGGCAGAGCAACGTAGGATCTACAATCAGGCGGTGGCTCAATTCCCAGCCGATGCACGTGCCTACAATAACCTTGGCGTGCTAGCCTATGAGAATGGCGATTACGCTACAGCAAGTAGCTACTTCCAAAAGGCTGCAACCAAGGCTCAGCTCCCTGAGGTGAAGATGAATCAAGGGCTATTGCAGCTACTAGATGGCAACCTCGAGGAGGGTGAGACCCTGATCGGGCAGGCTACTAATGTGCCTGAGCTAGGTGAGGCTCTTGGGCTGATCTATATACAGAAGGGTAAATATGCTGAGGCTGCCAAGGCACTTTATGATGTAGCAACCAATAATGGTGTATTGGCTCAGATCCTTAATAAGGACTACAATCGTGCCAATCAGCTACTCAACCAGATCGTAGCTAAGGATGCTACCACCTACTACCTACAAGCATTGATGGGTGCTCGTACCTCTCAGACCGATGTAATGACTGAGGGTATACGTCAGGCAGTACGCCTACAGCCAAGTATGGCTACTAAGTTCCTCAACGATAGAGAGTTTGCCCGCTATGCTAGCCAGAACTACTTCCAAAGTGCACTGAAGTAAGTACTTCTCTTTATCAAATAACAAAGCTAGCCAGCTCCCCATATATGGAGAGCTGGCTAGCTTTGTTTTGGTATGCCACATTAGGTGGCTATTCTATTCTTTAGTCGATGGGATGGTAGCGGACGAAAGCCTCAATAGCTTCGTAGCTAGCTAGGCCAAGGTCTTGGTAGAGCTGTGCTGTAGCACGGTTGCGATCCTCGGAGCGCTGCCAGAAGAGGCGCTCATCATCACCTAGGAAAGGAGCACTCTCCATCTGCGACTGATGCTTGAGGATGCTATTCCGCTTGAAGCGAAGCTCCTCGGGGCTCATAGGCACTGCCATCTCGATATGGTCGATCTCCCACTCAGCCCACGCACCACGGTACATCCAGATCCAAGTATCCTTGAACCACTCCTCGCTCTTCACTTGGTCAATAGCTGCTAGGGCGACATCTAGGCACACCTTGTGAGTACCGTGTGGGTCGGCAAGGTCACCCGCCACAAAGATTTGGTGAGGCTTCACCTCGCGAAGCAATTGGATCACGATATCCACGTCGGTCTGAGTCGGTGGGTTCTTTTTGATGCCTCCGGTCTCATAAAATGGCAGGTTGAGGAAGTGTACATGGTCTTCCTTAACTCCAATAAAGCGGTCTGCCGTACGAGCCTCCTCTACACGGATCGTTCCTTTCATAAAGCGTACCTCGGGCGTTTCGATAGAGCCCTCCTCCTTTTCGTATAGCAAGAAGTGTCGGAGCTCCTCGGCATGCTGGTGGAGCTTGCTATCAGCCATTCCCAAGTGCTCTGCGGTATTGCGAAGGAAAGAGAGATAACGGATCACCTCCTCATCACCCACGGCGATATTGCCCGAGGTTTGGTAGGCTACATGCACATCGTGCCCCTGCACCACCAAGCGGCGGAAGGTACCTCCCATAGAGATCACATCGTCATCGGGGTGTGGGCTAAAAATAAGCACCCGCTTCTTAGCAGGCAAGGCACGCTCAGGCCTATTAGAGTCATCGGCATTGGGTTTGCCCCCTGGCCAACCGGTGATGGTGTGCTGGATATCATTAAACACCTTGATATTGGCATCATAGGCAGAGCCATAGACCGTAAGCAGCTCTCCCAGTTGATGGTCGGAATAATCTTGATTGGTCAGCTTCAGGATAGGCTTATTGACCTTCTGGCAAAGCCATACAATGGCACGACGAACCAGCTTAGGCGTCCACTCAATAGAGGTGACCCTCCAAGGGTGATTGATACGAGTGAGCAGACTGGCCGCCTGTAGGTCGGTGTAGACTCTTACGTGGCTGTGAGATTGGAAGTAAGAAGCAGGCAAGCTCTCCGTCATAGGCTCCTCCACTGCCTTGGCGATCACCTCGGCCTTGGCCTCGCCCCATGCGAGAAGGATTATCTTACGTGCTTCACTCAAGTTCTTTAGACCGATAGTCACCGCTGTAGGAGGTACATTCTCTTTAGTATTAAAGGTGCTAATGGCCTCCTGAACCGAGGTGCTATCCAGTACCGACAAGTGCGTACCCTGCGACCAGATAGATCCGGGAGAGTTGACCCCCACAGAGCCTCTACGACCCAACCCAGTAATAAGGAGGTCAATGCCCCCTAGCTGATGAATACAGTCGTCAAACTCCTCAATGGCACAACCCACATCCTCCTTGGAGAGCTGGCTATCCAAGCCATGAAGATGCTCATCGGGAATACCCACATGTGTGGCGAAGTGCTCTTTGATCTGTGCTAGTACGCCTGCGTCTTTATTGGGAAGGGGTACAAATTCGTACATAGGGAATAGGTGTACATTCTCAAAAGAGATGCCCTCTTTTTCCCGCATCTGTATCAGTGCCTTGTAGATAGGCTCAGGACTAGTCCCAGCCGAAAGCATAATGGTGTAGGGTTGGTTGCCTTTGGCCTTTATATCATTGCAGATGGTTCGGGCGATGCTCTCCGCCGCCTCCTCTGGGGTGGGCGATATGGTTACCGGCATACGCTCGAAGCTAGTCAGAATCCCCTCTTCATACGCATTGGAGGGTCGGTACAATCTTTCTTCTACCTGAGTGAGTGCAATCTGATTGCTCAATCCAAATCTCATAATCATCTCTATTTATTGTGCAAGCTTGATAGTTATTATTATATGACGACAAGATACTTAATATTTTTCTAAAGGCAAATGAATTAGCGATAAACTTCGGGGGTTATGCATTGTAGAAGCCTACCCTGGGGACTCATCTTACAGAATTTTCACCCGCGAAATAAGGCAAAAACAGACGAAAAAGGGGGTGCAAAGGCCCTCTTCTCAACCGATTGGAATTCAATACTATACAAAAGCGTTTGCCGAGATGCAACTAAGCAATCGGTTAGTTGCATCTCGGCAAACGCTTAGTTGCAACTCGCCGATTGCTTAGTTGCAACTCAACTTTTGCTCTACTTGTATGAGACTGTTGCACGAAGGCGATCTGCTTCGTTGCTTTCGGAATTCGGTCTAGGTCACGTACGCGAGTACGCTCCCTTCGCCCTCATCCTCAGCGCCTTGCATCTCATCCTTCGTGCAAAGTCTCAGCACATTTTAGTAAATGTTCGAGAATGGCACTTCGTGCAACATTCTCTGTATAGAGGTTTTATGGAGAGCCCAAGACTGCGTAGCCCCGACCTTCGCTCCAATACAATGAGAGCCATAAGGCTATTGCCCTATGGCTCTCATATTAAAAATAGACTGGCTCAAGAATCAGAATGCCGATACCCAACGAACATAAGCAAAGTCCATAGGGTGAGCCATTAGCTGGTGCGTAGGAGAGATGCGGATGGCGATCTTCCGGGTACCAGGGTTATTGATCATCTTTCTTAGCTTGTAAGTGCGTCGACTACCTTCACTGCTCTCTAGGGTAAAGGCATAGTTGTCTACAAGTTCTGTCATCATATTATCGGCATTGAATTCAGAGATGACTAGTTCTACCTTGAGGTCAGTGGAGAGCTGATGTAGGTCGAGCACCACTTGCAACTCCATCTCTTCGCCTACTTCAAAGCTACGACTACTGAGGTCCTTGGTGCTCTTCACCTCTATTACCTCCAATTGATCCCAGGTATTGGCTACACTTTGTTTCCACTCCACCAGAGTATCGACTGCTGCATAGTTGTTTTCCGCAAGCATTGCTGAGCGTGTAGCAAGTGGCTGGTAGAATCGAGTGATATAGTCATTAATCATCCGTCGCATCGTGAAGCGAGGGAGGATCTCCGCCATAGAAGTCTTGATCATCTTCACCCAACCAGTAGAGTACTCCTTGCCATCACTACGATCGTAGTAAAGCGGGATGATCTCATCCTCTAGGGTCTTGTAAATCGTCACGGCATCTAGCTTATCCTGCTGCCCCTGATCGGTATAAGTGCGTTTGTCGGTCAGTGCCCAACCGCCTCCAGGCACAAACCCCTCATACCACCATCCATCGAGTACTGAGAAGTTGAGCACTCCATTCATCAGCGCCTTCATGCCCGATGTTCCCGACGCCTCTAATGGACGTGTAGGGGTGTTGAGCCATACATCCACACCAGCAATCAATCGGCGAGCTACACGGATATCATAATTCTCTAGGAATAGGATCTTGCCGTGGAATTGTGGCATCTTAGAGATCTCTATGATGCTCTTGATAAGCCCCTGGCCACCACCATCGGCAGGGTGCGCCTTACCGGTATAGATAAACTGGATGGGGCGCTCGCTGTTATTGACAATCTGTGCCAAGCGATCGAGGTCGGTAAAGAGCAGATGGGCACGCTTGTAGGTGGCAAATCGGCGTCCGAAACCGATGAGAAGGGCATCAGGATTCAGGGCATCGAGCACCTCGTAAGTAAAGGAGGGGTCGTTATTACTCTTGGAGAGACTTGCCTTGTAGCTTGCCCGGAGATGGCGAATAAGTCGGCATTTCATCTCTTTACGCATCTCCCATATTTCGCTGTCTGGTACCTCTTTGATCTTCTTGAGAATGTCAGGATTATCCTGATCATCAAGTATATTCTCCGAGATATATTTCTTGTAGAAAGGGATCCACTCCACAGCAGTCCACGAAGGGAAGTGCACCCCATTAGTCACATATCCCACATGTAGCTCGCTTGGGAAGTAGCCCTTCCACACAGGGGCAAACATCCGCTGCGACACCTTGCCGTGAAGCCAGCTAACGCCATTGGCCTCCTGAGCCGTATTGAGTGCCAAGACACTCATGGAGAACTTCTCGTCGGAGCCAGGGTTTTCACGACCAAGGTCAATCAACTCATCAAACGAAATCCCTAGTTTCGCGGCATAGTGACCCATATACTTATCGAAAAGGCCCTTATCAAAGTAGTCGTGACCAGCAGGCACAGGCGTGTGCACTGTATAGAGCCCCGAAGAGCGAACGATCTCCAGAGCGTGGTCAAAGTCCATACCACTCTGGGTGAGCTGTGCCATACGCTCAATATTGATGAAGGCAGCATGCCCCTCGTTGCAGTGGTACACTTGCTTCTTGATGCCTAGCTTCTCTAGTAGCATAATGCCTCCGATACCCAGCAGATACTCCTGCTTCATACGGTTTTCCCAATCGCCACCGTAGAGCTGGCTAGTAATTCCCTTATCCCAATCACTATTCTTAGGGTGGAAGGTATCCATCAAGTAGAGCGGGATACGCCCTACATCTACTCGCCACACATTGCAGTAAACGGTATGATCTCTGAAGGGAACCTCCAAAGTCACCGGTAAACCCTGCTCATCAGTCACTTGCCTTACCGGAATATTATTAAAGTCATTCTGCTTATATTGGGCAATCTGATCACCATCGGCCGAGATGACTTGGTCAAAGTAGCCATACTTGTATAGGAAGCCTACGCCTACCATGTCTATGCGAGAGTCGCTAGCCTCCTTGAGGTAGTCGCCTGCCAGTACACCAAGACCGCCAGAGTAGATCTTCAGCACATTGCTGAGCCCATACTCCATACTGAAGTAGGCCACACTAGGGGCATCGCTACGCATAGGTGCCGCAAGGTATTCCTGGAAGTGCTCATAGGCCTTGTCGAGACGAGCCATAAACTCCTCATTCTGTAGCAATTCCTCTTGCTTTGCACTGCTCAGCCCATTGAGGATCTCAATAGGATTGGCCTGAACAGCCTCCCATTTCTCCTCATCTATCTCGGCAAATAGCTTCCTTACCTCTCTCCTCCAAACCCACCAGATATTGCGGGATAGCTCCTCTAGCTTCGCTAAGTTCTTTGGCAACTTGGAATGAGTGTATACTTCATTCCATACCGCCTCATTACAGTTCTTATTACGAATCATAATTATTCAAACCTAATATATTTTCTTAATTACCTATGCAAAGATACTCAAATAATTATACACCAGAGCCCCCTCCTCCTATCGGTCTCAATAGGAGGAGGGGGCTCTGCTAAAAGTCTCTTATCAGATAAGGGCTTCCGAATCCTTATTTATAGAGATAGCGCTTGATACTCTGCTTAGGCGTCTTCTCAAAGTCACCCTCCAGCACTTCAAAGCTGGAGATTTGGGCAAAGGAGGCAAGGCTCTCATTGAGTTGCTTGCGATTACTTTCGAGTAGCTCTTCCACCTTCTTATCGTTCTTATAGCCCGCCTTTTCGAGTGCTTTTCGGTCGATGGTCACAATCGCCACATTACGTTTGCCCTCTCGCTGTACCACCACTGCTTCATTCATAAAGGGGAGCATCGCTATCTTCGCCTCTATCTCCTCAGGGTAAATATTCTGCCCATTAGGCCCTAGGAGCATCGCCTTGGAGCGCCCTCTCAAAAAGACGCTGCCATCCTTGGCAATATAGCCTAGGTCGCCTGTCTTCATCCAGCCATCCTCCGTAAAGAGCTCGGCAGTTGCTTGTGGGTTTTTGTAGTATCCGAGGCAGACATTCTCCCCCTTCACTTGGATCTCACCCACCATCTGCCCCTCAATCTCTTGGGCATCGGCAACACGTAGCTTCTCTATCATCTTTAGCTCCTTACCACAAGAGCCAGAGACATAGTTTTTATACTGAGCATAGGAGACCAGTGGCGCACACTCCGTCATACCATAGCCGACGGTGTAGGGAAACTTAATACGGTCGAGGAACTGAGCCACCTCGGCATTGAGGGCTGCCCCACCAATGATGATCTCACCTAGATTGCCCCCTAGTGCCTGGATCAATCCCTCTCTAAACTTCTTGTATACCGAGTTGCGGAGGATCGGCGTCTTAAGTGCCAACCGTACCGAAGTCTCCTTGAGCTTAGGCGTCACCACGCTCTTGTAGATCTTCTCCAATACGAGTGGCACGGAGAGGATCAGTCGAGGTTGCACCTCCTTAAGCGCTTTGAGGAGAATGGTAGGGGTAGGCTTTTGACCAAGGATATAGACGTGTGCACCCGAAAGCAAGGGGAGTAGGAAGTTGAATGCACAGCTATAGGCGTGGGCGTTGGGGAGGAAGCAGAGAAGGCGATCACCGCGGCTCTGCATCTTTTCCGTCACTGCATAGGTCATATTGGCTGCTAGGTTGTTGGCAGTGGTCATCACTCCTTTACTAAAGCCCGATGTACCAGAGGTATAACTAATGAGTACCACCTCTTCATTGCTCTCCTCGGGGAATTTCACATCCTCCCGAGTAAAGTCATTGGGGTATCGCTCCTTGAATAGAGCATCTATATTGAGTGCCTTAGTTGGGTCGTTGGAGAGTAGTCCTAGGAGTGGCTCCATACTTTTAATCCTATAAAGCCCCAGTACATTGGGGAGCAGTGCTCCCTCTAGGTGCTTCTCGTGCTCTGGCCCCACGAATACAAACTTAGAGTCACTATGCTCAATAAGGTGTAGAAGGTCGGCCTTAGGGAAGTCGGGCAGTATAGGTACCACCACCGCCCCATAGGTAACGATGCCCATCCATACCATACACCACTCGGCACAATCCTTACCAATAAGGGTCACCTTATCGCCCTTCTTGATGCCATTCTGCTCCAAGATAAGGTGTACACGTGCTGCCCACCGTGCGACATCTGCCACAGTATAGGTTCGCCCCTCCTCATAATTGGTAAAGGCAGGAAGCGCCCAATTTTCCTTCAGTACCCCCTCATATAGCTTTACAAAGTTCTCCTTAATCATAATCCTCGTGGTCTAATGTTAATATTCATTACAAACATACAGATTCTACCGTAAACTACCAACTATGTACCAAATAACTTTAGTATCTTTGGGGTATGAAGAGAAACAATATATATAAGATGTTTGGGAGTATCCTTGCGGTACTTCTTTGTTGCCCCGTTGTAAAAGCGGGCACCCCACCAACGATGATCAAGGATCCTGCTCGTTCTGTTGCGGCCTATGCTTATGCCGATAGCGTGATGCAGGGGATGACGGATGAGCAGCTTCTAGCTCAGCTGATTATGCCAATGGTCTACCCCAAAGAGGGACAAAAAGCCCTAGAGGAGTGGGACCACCTAGTGGCACGTGGCTTCGGGGGCGTCCTTTGGCAAAAAGGGACGCCCGAGCGACAGCTCTTCCTCACCAATCGCATGCGACAGAGAGCCACGATCCCGATGCTGGTGGCGATGGATGGCGAGTGGGGACTCTCGATGCGTCTTTCTGGCACTATCCGATGGCCTCGAAACATTGTGCTGGGGGCGACCAACAACCTCTCCACTGCCTTTGAGTATGGTAGAGCCACAGCAGAGGAGGCGAAGCGGATGGGCATTCAGGTCAATTTCGCCCCTGTTGCCGACGTCAATAATAACCCCCTCAATCCAGTCATCGGTACCCGTAGCTTTGGCTCCGACCCTCAGCAGGTAGCGAAGCTGGTACTGGCTTATGGTCAAGGGCTAGAGAGCCTAGGGGTGCTGGCGGTAGCGAAGCACTTCCCCGGGCATGGCGATACCAAGGTTGATTCCCACAAAGCTTTACCCGTGATATCGCACGACCGAGCACGGCTAGAGGAGGTAGAGCTCTACCCCTTCACCCAATTTATCCAGAAGGGCTTAGGGGGTATTATGACAGGGCACCTCACTGTTCCCGCACTAGATAGCAGCCGAAAAGCGGCCAGTGTAAGCCACGCCATCACCACCGAACTACTGCAGGAGCAACTCGGCTTCGAGGGGCTCATCTTCACCGATGGGCTAGCGATGCAAGGGGTGATAGACAATGTAGGCAAAGGCTCTGTCGCTGTCGCCACTTTCAAGGCTGGCAATGATATTCTACTAGCACCGCCCTCACCCCAAAAGGCATTAGCAGAGCTGCTCACCGCACTAAAAGCGGGAGAGATAGACCGCAGTGAGGTGCTACGTCGTTGCCGAAAAGTACTTGCGTGGAAACATCTCCTTGGGGCAACTAATCGGGCGCTACTGCCAACCACCGCCCTCTCTGCCGACCTTAATAATGAGCAGAGCAAGGCACTCCGTACCAGAATCTATGAGGAAAGTGTCACCCTACTGAAGAATAATGAGTCACTCCTTCCTTTCGCTGGAAAAAGTGAGATAGCCCTCCTGCGTTATGGAGATTCTAGGACCCCTCAGCTCCTACAAGTACTCCGCAATGGTGGCACAGTTAGCAGCCACGGCATTGGCGTGAAGGCAGGCAGTAAGGAGCGACAGGCTACCTACCAAAAGCTACGAAAGAGCTCCGTGATACTGGTTGCCATCACCTCCGAAAGGGCACGGCCCGATGCTAGTCTCCTCCAATTGGCACGCGATAGGTCGGTAGTCTTGCTTTTCCTCACCAATCCCTACACCGCACTGCACTTCAAGGAGGTGATCACCGAGGCAAAGGCGGTGGTGATGGGCTACGATAGTAGTGTCAATGCCCAGACAGCCGTCGGACGTGCCTTACTCGGTCAGCTACCCATGAGTGGGGTGCTACCAGTTGACCTACCTCCACTTTTCAAGGCGGGAGCAGGCATTCCTCTGGAGCGAAAAGGGCTCACCTTCGCCAAGCCAGAGGCCGTGGGTCTCAATAGCCGCCTCCTCTCTAAGATAGATGATATCGCCCTCGAGGGGGTGAAGAAAGGCGCCTACCCCGGTTGCCAGGTACTAGTGGCAAAGGAGGGAAAGGTGGTTTATTGCAAGGCCTTTGGCTACAAAGATAGCGGAAAAAAGGAGCCCAATAACACCGCCACCCTATACGACCTCGCCAGTGTCACCAAGGCAGTCGCCACTGTGCCACTGCTGATGATGGCAGAGGACGAGGGGCGGTTGTCTACAAAGGATCCACTAGGTAAGCACCTCGATTTCCTCAAAGGAAGCAATAAAGAGTCGGTAACACTTGCCGACCTTCTTTTTCATACAGGGGGGATGCCCGCGGTGATCAATTTTTATCTCTCACTCATCGACCAAGAGAGCTACCCTTCGCCACTAATCACCTATCGGTGCCAAGCAGGCTTTCCCATTCAGATCGCCCGAAAGGCGTGGGCAAGGCGCGACTTCTCCTACCTTCCATCATTGGTTAGTAGAGGGCAGAGTGAGGACTACCCTATCCGCTTCGCCGAGGGATATTACCTCCACCGTTCGGTAAGGGAGATGATGCGTGAGGAGATCCGCGATGCACAGCTCCGTCGGCGGGGGTACCGGTACAGTGACATTGACTTTCTGCTATTGCAAGAGGTGCTCGAGCAGTGCTACCAGATGCCACTCGATCAACTTTTTATGGAAAAGCTAGCCACACCACTTGGACTAAAGCGACTCACTTACTGCCCTTTGGCACGATTTGCCCCTTCCGAGATAGCCGAAGGGCAGAAGGATCAATTCCTTCGCCACCAAACCCTCCGTGGCGATGTGGATGACGAAGCAGCAGCGATGCTAGGAGGAGTATCGGGCAATGCCGGACTCTTTGGCTCAGCAGAGGAGCTATTTCCACTCCTACAGATGCTCCTCAATGGTGGCACTTACGACGGTCATAGGTATATTAAACCCAATACGGTACAGAAGTTTACCACAGCCCGCCACCCTATCTCCCCCTATGCACTCGGCTTCGATCGTCACCGTGGCAAAGGCAAGGTAGGCAACGTGGCCGATATTGCACCCCTCTCCACCTATGGGCATACCGGCTTCACCGGCACCTGCTGCTGGATAGATCCCCAAAATGAGATTGTCTACATCTTTCTCTCCAATAGAGGTGCCCCAAAGCGGTGGAACAACCAGCTCTCACAGCTCCATATCCGCACCCGCATCCAAGAGCAAATCTACCTTTCACTAAGGGGATAATTACTGACCCACAAACGGAGCCGTAGCCGATGTAGGGCTCTCATCAGTCCGACTTGTCCGACTCGTCCGACCTGTCCGACTGGTCCGATTAGGCACCCAATAGGTAAGGTGGATGTTGCACAAAGAGCCATTCTCAATAAAAAGGGAGAAAACTGTTGACTACACTTTCCCCCTTTTCATCAAAAAAACCGACATATTCCCCACTAAAAACTTCTTAATTACTTGGATTTTACGCACTCTTTGGGTAAGTTTGCGAGTACTCTAAAAAAAGAGACCCAAACCGACAAAAGAAAAGAATGAATATGAAAAAGTCTTCGATGAGACTAATAGGGTTAGTGGCTATAGCAGTTGCGGCACTACTACCCATAAGTGGTTGTGACACGAAAAAGGGCGGCCAAGGGCAGCAAGCCGATGGCACCACCTACACCGTACGAGAGCTGAAGGAGCAGCAGATCACTTTACCATCTATCTACCCCACTACACTTCGGGGCAAACTGGATGTAGAGATACGCCCACAGGTGGCTGGTCCCATCACCCAGGTGGCTGTAGATGAGGGGGCTAAGGTGCGTAAGGGGCAGCTCCTCTTTGTGCTGGACCAGGTACAGTTCCAAGAGGCGGTCAATGCTGCCAAGGCAGCTGTGGCTGTAGCTGAGTCGCAAGTGGCAACTGCCGAGCTAACGGCCAAGAACAATCGCCAACTAGCCAGCGAAAATATCATCGGGGACTACGCACTCCAATCAAGCGAAAACCAACTCACCACCGCCAAGGCCTCACTTGCCAGTGCCAAGGCTCAATTGGCGAGTGCCCAGAAACAGCTCTCCTACACCCGTGTGGTAAGCCCTACCGATGGCGTAGTGGGTAGCATCCCATACCGCGTGGGGAGTCTCGTATCTCCACAGATGCCACAGCCCCTTACCTCGGTGAGCGATATCAGCGAGATGTATGCCCACTTCTCTATCACCGAAAGGCAATTCCTCGCACTCTCTCGTGCCCATGGAGGGCTCAAGGAGGGCATCTCCTCTATTGGCGGTATTGAGCTCCGCCTTATTGATGGCACGCTCTACCCACACAAAGGCGTGCTAGAGACGGTGAGCGGAGTACTCAACCCCACCACTGGTTCGCTCAATGTGCGCGTGCTCTTCCCCAACCCAGACCGCATACTTCTCAGTGGTGCTACGGGCGAGGTGATCATCCCCAACGTGATTGAGAATGCTATTGAGGTGCCACAGCTAGCCACCTTCCAGCTACAGAAGAATTCATTTATCTACGTTGTGGACAATGAAGGCAACGTCACCGCACGAGGGATAGAGCTACTGCCACAAAATGATGGACAAAACTACATTGTTACCTCTGGTCTGTCGGCTGGCGATAAAGTGGTACTCGATGGTGCTGTAACCCTCCGGGAGGGCATGAAGATTAAATATCAAATGGAGGAGCGGTAATGAAACTAGACGGATTTATCAAGCGACCAGTCCGCTCCTCGGTCATCTCTATCATCATCGTGCTACTGGGACTGATAGGCATCACTAGCCTACCAGTAGAGCGCTACCCCGATATAGCACCACCTACCATATCAGTCCAAGCCTTCTATCCAGGAGCCGATGCCGAGACGGTGGTGAATGCAGTGCTCTCGCCCCTTGAGGAAGCGATCAATGGCGTGGAGGGTATGACCCACATGACCTCCAGCGCCAGCAACGCTGGCTCTGGCTCGATTACGATCTACTTCGACCCAGATATCGACCCCGATATGGCACAGGTCAATGTACAAAACCGTGTGACACGTGCTCAGGCACTACTCCCAGCCGAGGTGACAAGGTCGGGGGTGAGTGTCAATAAACGACAGAGTAGTACACTGCTCCGTATTGCTATCGAGGATACCGATGATCGATACGACGACCTCTTTCTGCAAAACTATGTAGATATCAATATCCTCCCCCAGATCATGCGTGTGCCTGGTGTGGGAGAGGCCTCGGTACTAGGAGCCAAGACCTACACCATGCGTATCTGGCTGAAGCCCGATGTGATGGCTCAGTATGGATTGATCCCTGCCGATGTGATGATGGCACTGCAGGAGCAAAATATTGAGGCGGCTCCTGGTCAGTTGGGTGCACAGGGCAATCAAGCTTTTGAGTATGCCCTCACCACTAGAGGACGCCTTAAGAATGCCGATGAATTTGGCAATATCATCCTACGAGCCGATGCCAATGGTCAGCTCCTCCGCCTCAAGGATGTAGCGGATGTGGAGCTAGGGGCCCTCTACTACTCAGTGGTGGCATCGTGCGATGGCAAAACCTCTATCAATATCGGGGTTAACCAGATTGCAGGCTCCAATGCTACCCAAGTGGTAAAGGATATAGAGGCGCTGATGGAGGAGGTAAAGAAAGACCTCCCACCTGGCTTAAGTATTTCCTACGGCATGAATGTCAATGACTTCCTCTACGCTGCTATGGGCAATGTGCTACGGACCTTGCTTGAAGCATTCCTCTTGGTGATGCTTGTGGTCTACATATTCCTCCAAGACTTCCGAAGCACCCTTATTCCAGCTATTGCCATCCCTGTGTCACTGATAGGTACCTTCTTTTTCCTACAGCTCTTTGGCTTCTCCATCAATCTACTGGTGCTGAGTGCTCTGGTGCTAGCGATTGCTATTGTGGTAGACGATGCCATCGTGGTGGTAGAGGCGGTACACGCCAAGCTCGACCATGGATACAAAAGTCCACAAGCTGCCTCCATTAAGGCGATGGAGGAGATAGGTGGAGCGATCCTCTCTATCACGATGGTGATGATGGCTGTATTTATCCCTGTAAGCTTTATTGGCGGTGTCTCTGGAGTTTACTACCGGCAGTTTGGTATCACCATGGCGATCGCGATAGCCCTCTCTGGTGTCAACGCCCTCACCCTCACCCCAGCACTATGTGCCTTATTCCTAAAGCCTGCTAGCGACGAAAGTGGCAAGAAGCCCAAGTTTATAGAGCGCTTCCACATAGCCTTCAACACCTCCTACAATCGCCTGCTCGGCAAGTACAGAGGTGCCCTAAACAGGATCGCCCCTCGCAAGCTACTCACCTCGATTGCGGTAGTGGCAACACTCATCATCACAGCACTACTAGTAGGCAATACCCCCACAGGCTTTGTGCCTGAGGAAGATAATGGTGTAGTACTGGCTCAGGTAAGCCTTCAGCCAGGTGCTTCACTAGAAGAGAGTACCAAGGTACTCTACGAGGTGAGCAAGGTGATCCACCAATTCCCAGAGGTAGAGTCGGTAACAGAGTTTGCTGGATTTGGACTGATGAGTGGGGTCGGCAGCTCTTATGCCACCCTTATCGTACAGCTCAAGCCTTGGAGTGAGCGCCCCTCCAAAAAGAATAGTTCGGCTGCCGTGCAGCAGAGGATCATGCAGAGGTTTGCCACCCTCCCCAATGCTCGCCTTATGGCCTTTGTGCCACCGACTATTCCAGGGTATAGTGCCTCGGGTGGTGTGCAGATGGACCTCCAGGATACCAATGGTCGGGAGTTATCGGACTTCTATAATATTGCACTAGGCTATATTGCCGCCCTCAATCAGCGACCCGAGATAGCAGCTGCCTTTACCACTTTCAACCCTAGCTTCCCTATGTACCGCGTGGATGTAGATGCAGCTAAGCTCAAGATGGCAGGGATCTCGCCACAGACCATTTACTCCACCCTTCAGGGCTACATTGGCGGTATGTATGCCTCCAACTTCAATGCCTTTGGGTACCTCTATAGGGTGTACCTACAAGCCGGGCCAGAGGATAGGGCCAACCTCTCTGATCTCCAAAAGATCTATGTGAGAGGGCCTCAAGGTATGGCTCCTATCAGTCAGTTTATCTCGCTTGAGAAGGTATATGGCCCGCAGGTGATCAATCGATTTAATCTATTTAATTCGATCAACGTCAATGCCACGCCAGCCCCTGGTTACTCATCGGGAGAAGCTATCAAGGCGGTTGAAGAGGTGGCCGCAAGTGCCCTACCATCGGGCGTGGCCTACGAGTTCTCTGGCCTTACCCGTGAGGAGCAAAAGGGTGGTGGAGCAGGCTCTACCGTGATGGTGCTACTGCTCTCACTTGTATTTATCTACCTACTTCTAGCTGCTCAGTACGAGAGCTTCGTGCTACCACTTGCGGTGATACTGTCAGTACCCTTTGGGCTGATGGGCACCTTTATGTTCGCAATGATCTTTGGCGTGGAGAATAATATCTACGTACAGATTGCAATGATCATGCTCATAGGCCTACTCGCCAAGAATGGCGTGCTGATCGTGGAGTATGCCCGCCAGCACCGCCACCAAGGCTATAGCATACTGGAGGCGACCATCACGGCTTCTGCAGAGCGTATGCGACCTATTCTCATGACCTCCCTAGCGATGATCATAGGCCTCCTGCCACTTATGTTTACCACAGGTGCAGGTGCCGCAGGCAACTTCTCGCTCGGTGTAGCTGCTGTGGGTGGTATGCTGATAGGTGTGCTATTGCAGGTAATTTTTGTGCCTGGGCTTTACTACATTGCCCAAAACTGGCAAGAGCGGATCCACCCCATCCAATTTGAAACTAAAGATGATTCGAAAGATGAAAAATAAGTATTATATCCCATGTCTCTACCTATGTCTCTCCCTGATGCCACTCCTCCTCTCTGGTTGCGGTATCTATGGGAGCTACCAGCGCCCAGAGGAGATCACGGCGGAGCGACTTTTCAGAGCACCCCCTCTGCCCAATGACACAGTACCAGCAACGGATCAAAATATCGCGACCCTTTCGTGGCAAGACTTTTTTAGTGATCCTCAACTGAAAAGGCTGATCAAGACCGCTCTAGAGCGCAATGCCGATATCCGCATCGCCCAGCTAGGGCTAGAGCAGTCCAAGGCGGCATTGCTATCCGCCAAGCTAGGGTTCCTTCCCAATATCTCTGCAGCACCATCGGGGCAATACAGCTATAATACCGAAGTGTGGAGCTACAACCTCCCCATCACCGCCAGTTGGGAAGTTGACCTCTTCGGGAAGCTTCGCAATAGTTTGGAGCAACAAAAAGCTCAGACCCGACTTGCAGAGGCTCAGACCTATCTGGTACAGACCAATATCATCGCAGCAGTGGCCAATAGCTACTACACGCTATTGGCGCTTGATGCCCAGATAGGCGTGGCAGAGAAGACGGTGGCTACATGGAGAGAGAATATCAGAGTGCTCCGACTGCTTAAGAAGACAGGGAGAGTCACCGAAGCTGCTATTGCACAGGCAGAGGCACAGACCTTTGGACTACTTGATGTGCTGGCAGAGCTCAAGACTCAGAGGAGAGTGACAGAAAATGCCCTCGCCACCCTACTTCATCTTCCACCACAGCAGATAGAGAGGGGATCGATGGATAGCGAGAGGATCCCTCACTTCGACACGGACCTTGGAGTGCCAGTGGACCTCCTAGCCCTTCGCCCTGATGTGCAGATGGCTGAGGAGCGACTAGTGATGGCCTACTATGGTGCCAATAGAGCTCGGGCCGACTTCCTCCCCTCTATCAAGCTAACCGCCAATGGCTCCTGGACCAATGCCCTTGGTGGGGTGATTGTAGACCCCTTCACCTTTGTGGGCAATGCCATCGGTTCGCTCTTCCAGCCTATATTCAATAATGGCCGAAATGTAGCCCAGCTACGTATCGCCACGGCTAAGCAGAAGGAGGCAACGATACAATTTCAGCAGACCCTCATAGCGGCTGGTGCTGAGGTGAGCAACCAGCTCTATCGGATAGAGGCGTACCGCACTAAGATAGGCTTCCGCAAGAAGCAACTAGAGTCGTTACACCAAGCTACCGATATGACCATGAAGCTGATGACCCTCGGCAATGGCACCTACCTAGAGGTGCTCACCAGCCAGCAACAGCTCCTCAATGCCGAGATGGGCTCTTATGCCGACCAACTAGGGCTTCTCCAATCCCATATCAACCTCTACAAAGCCCTCGGTGGTGGCACCAGATAATAGGGGTTACGCATTAGAAAGAGCCCTGCATCTCATACTCTGTACAACATTCTCATGAGTGGTAATACCCCGCCAAAAAAGCACCCGAGGGTGCCATTCAGATAGCCCCCGGTCAAGGCTCGTAGAGCCGAAGACCGGGGGGAAATGGATTGCGGTTTATCCATCGACCCTTGCGGTCGCACTAGCCTATCCAAGTGCGACCACAAGGGTCGATGGGTGTGGGCGTCTCGTACCCCCCCAGTCATTGGGCTTCGCCCTCGACTGGGGGCTAGCTGAGTGGCACCCTGACGGGTGCTTTTTTATTTAAAAAACTACCGTCCGATAAAGTCATTTTATCGGGCACCGAATTGCGCGCCACCGCATTTTCTATGGCGAATATTATTTATTTACAAAATTCTTTATTACATTTGTGGAAGTATTAGATGACGGTATTATTTTCACAATATAAAGTTTATATCTTATGAGTTTTTTGACTGACGACAAGCTCGTGATCATCGGAGCAGGAGGTATGATTGGTAGCAATATGGCACAGACAGCAGCTATGATGCGCCTCACCCCAAATATTTGCCTATACGACCCCTATCTTCCTGGTCTTGAGGGCGTGGCAGAGGAGATCCGCCACTGTGGATTCCAAGGTCTCAACATGACCTTTACCGACAATTTCGAGGAGGCTCTAAAGGGAGCTAAGTACATCGTATCCTCAGGTGGCGCCCCTCGTAAGGATGGCATGACTCGTGAGGACCTACTCAAGGGTAATAGCGAGATCGCTGCCGACCTCGGTGAGCACATCAAGCGCCTTTGCCCCGATGTAAAGCACGTGGTAATCATCTTCAACCCTGCCGATATCACTGGTCTCGTAACCATGCTACACGCAGGCATCGACCCACGCCGTGTGACTACTCTTGCAGCACTCGATAGTACTCGTCTGCAGAGCGAGCTAGCTAAGCACTTTGGCGTAGCTCAGTCCGAGGTTACTGGTGCACGCACCTTCGGAGGCCACGGTGAGCAGATGGCAGTCTTTGCATCAAATGCCAAGATCGCTGGCAAGCCATTGAAGGACTACATGGGTACCGACAAACTGACCAAGGAGCAGTGGGAGGAGATCCGTACCAAGACCACTAAGGGTGGTGCTAATATCATCAAGCTACGTGGTCGCTCATCATTCCAGAGCCCAGCATACTGCTCTATCGAGATGATTGCTGCTGCTATGGGTGGTGCTGAATTCCCATGGCCAGCAGGTACTTTCGTGAACAATGATAAGTTCCAAAACATCATGATGGCAATGGATACCAAGATCGGCAAGGATGGTATCGTTACCTACAATATGCCAGAGGGCACTCCAGAGGAGATGGCCGAGCTAGAGGCTAGCTACAAGCACCTTGTAGACCTACGCAATCAGGTGATTGAGATGGGCGTGATCCCAGCAGTAGAGGATTGGGGCACCATCAATAAGCACTTTGCTAAGTAATCTCCCCATAGAGAATAACGAAATCTAAAGGGTCGGGCTCCTCGTGATGCCCGACCCTTTTTTCTATAGACTAAAAACCCCTGCTGTGCGGTCAGAAAAAGTGACCATCTATGAGAGCAAAAGTTGAGTTGCAACTAAGCAATTGGCGAGTTGCAACTAAGCAATCGGCGAGATGCAACAAAGCAAATGGTTAGTTGCAACTCGGTTTTTGCTTAGATGAGAGCATACCCAAGGGGTGGCTCATTGGACAATGGGTGCCTCATCGGACAAGTCGGACAGGTCAGACACCCGTACCCCATCAGCAACTTATTGGGGCTACGACTCGTCCGACCTGTCCGACTTGTCCGATAAGGTACCCTTGATTAGGCACCTCGACAAAGGGCTTTGGGCACTTGCCAACCCATGGAGACCTCTAGGGGCAGTCGTTACTTAGGGAATACAGAGATGAAAAGTGGTTGTTTGTTTTGCAAACTACCGAATTCTTCGTATCTTGCAGTCGGAAAGTAATTAACTACTCATTAAAATATTATGCGTATGAAGACAATCGTTAGAAGACTACTCGCAACAGCTCTTGTGCTAGTCGGAGTCATGGCACTGAGTGCTCAGGCACAAACCCCTATCACTATCTCGCTCAATGATAGCCCTACGAGGCTACAGGTGAGCCACTCTATTGAGGTGAAGATTATCCCCTCTACCAAAAACGAGATGGTAGTGGTGGAGGAGGGCAAGGGTGGTACTTTTAAGTACACCTTTGAAAATGGCAAGCTCACTCTATCCCGTGAGAATAAGTCTCGCCGTAGATGGTTCAACTTTGGGGAAGATGATATCGAGGTGAAGCTCTATGTAACCGATGTGACCAAGCTAGAGGAGGTAAGTGCTTCGGGTGCTAGTGAGGTGGATATCAAGCAGAGCCACGTCCTGAATATCCGTAGGGTAGACCTTTCGGGAGCAAGTAACTTTGAGGCTCAGGGCTCGCTAAAGTCGACGAGTGTGATCCTATCGGGAGCTAGCGAGTTCGACTTTGATGGATCTATCCAGCAGCTCATTGTTGATGCCTCTGGGGCTTCGGATATTGAGGTAGATGGCGATATCACAGGTAAGCTATCTGTAGATCTCTCTGGAGCCAGCTCAATGGAGTATAAGGGGTATGTGAAGGAGGCAAGGATTGATGTCTCTGGTGCTTCGAGCTTTAAGGGCAAGCGTGCCACTGCCGACACTGCTTGGCTAGAGGCCTCTGGTGCGAGCAAGATCACCCTCCCCACCAAGGAGTGCAAGAGTTCGTCCGCATCAGGGATGTCCTCTATCAACTCCTAATCCCTCAACCAACTAAATAAAAGAACTCTCCCCCATTTACCCAAAAGGATAAATGGGGGAGAGTTTTCATTTATGGGTAATTAAGTATTTCCTTAATTATTGAAGCTTGTATCGACCTGCTTTAAGGTCTTGGTAGGTTGGGTTATAGAGGTTGTTATTGACTTTGTTGCTGGTCCAATTGGATTCATTAATCTGACCATTCTCCACTAATTGCTTGATCCCAGTGTAATCAAGCAAGCTTCTACAATATGTAATCTTGATACTCTGGATTTTCTGTAAAGAAGAGAGGAAATTAATATTGGTCAGCTGAGTATTAGCATTCCAGGAACCATTACTACCGATAAGTAGAGAATTCACATCATTCAATTTAGGGAAGTTAGCATCCTTTAGGTTCTTGGCCTGTAGATTCATCGTACCACTAATGGTTTCTAATAATGGCATATCAACGTACTCTGTATTTGAATTACCAATATTCACGCCACCGGCTTTGACAAGTCCCTTTGCCGTCACCTTTCGTATGCTATTACTTACCACCAGCTCTCCATTAATGGTTTTAAGAGTCTCAGGAAACTCTATGTCATAAATATCACTTGGGTACTGAATCTTAAAGCTACCACACTCCACTAAGCCCTCCATTTTTGGAGCTATCTTTGCAGGTCTACTATTATAATTAAGGATAATTTCTCCCTCCACTTTTTGAGGGAATATCACCCGCCTTAAGGTACAAGGATTGATGGTTACATTCTTAAGACTTGCAATACTGCTGATATCTATTAGCTCGATTTCTTCCTTATTTTGACTTAGGTCGATTTGTAATGTACCCACCTCTTTAAGGTGCTCTACCACAGAGGGAAGATAATCTCTCATCGTTATCCACAATACCTTTTCAAGAAGAGGGGCTTCGTAAGTGATCAACCCCACTGGTAAATAGATGACTTCCAAATTCTTCAAACTTGGCATTCGTAAAGCCTCAAGCTTACCAAATGTAGACTCAGCAAAATTGATACTATTTACTGAGGATAGCTTAGGTAAGTTTATCTCTTTAAGGACTTCATTCTTATAATAACCATTCCAATCCGAAGGAAATTGAAGGGATTGGATACTTTCGAGATTTGAGAGATCCAATGCGGATAACGATTGGATATTATTCAGAAGTAGTTCATCCGTGACTTTCAACGAGGGGAGATTAAACTCCTCAAGATTAGCTACAGTAAATAAGCTAATCTTTCCTGAGGTTTCCAGCTTTGGCATTGAGAACTTAACCAATTTACATGGCTCCATTGTCCGACTAACGGTCATCTCTTGTGCCGTAGTAAGTTCAGGGAACTCCAGCACTTCTATCTTTTCAGACTGTAGCCCGAAATTTCCATATATAGCTTTAAGCACCGGCATATTGATAGTAGCACAATTATCACATTTGATAGAAAAGCCACCTATTTCCTCCAATGCGGGCATCGAAATACTTTTCAAAGTACTTGAAGTTACCGACATTCCTTTAGGCATAACGCGAAGTTTTGGAAGGTCAAGTGTCTCAATATTATCATTTTGCCCTACAAACTGAAGTGAACCGATACGCTCTAAGCTATTGAACAAAGGTGAGAGATCTGCTTTGACATTATTATAAATAATGAGATTATAACGCACCTCTTTAAGCTTGCTGAGCCCCTCAATATGCTCTATTGTGGTCTCGGTATCGTTTGACCCAATGATAAGGTTACCATTGATGACATCAATACCTTGAGTAGCAAATTGTGCGACCTCCTCGTCAGTTGTTAGCTGAACGACGTTATCGGCTTGCACATCTGTCGTCTGAATTTGTACGGAATACGTTCTTTTGACACCTGAATAGGATGTAACGGTGAATGTCTGCTCTTTCGCCCACTTCTTCATCTCTTCAGGTTTCGGAGATACCATAGCGAGCTCGCTAAGGGAGTATTTGGCTTTAAGCGACATAAGGGGAACGTTTGAAGGCACACGGACAATTATCTTATCACCCATGATATCTCCCCTATAGCTACTTCCATCAACAGAAGAGAGTTCAAAGGATAGGAAGAAATTGTCTTCTCCGCTAAAAGGGTCTACTTTTTTACACGATACTAACGTACATAATAGTAAAAGCAACCCTAATAATATCGTCTTTGTATTGTTGTGTATCATACTATTCATTTTACTATTCTTGAGTATATTTACCTGCTTTAAGATCGTCCAGCGTAGGAGCGTAAAGGCAATTCTTAACGCTCAGAGTAGTAAGAGTACCTTTCTCAACTGCCTTCTTAAGGAACGTATAATCCTGGAATCCGGTAAGATTAGCAAAGACAACCTTTGGCACCTCTTCCAGAGACTTCAAACCGCTTAGATTCGCAAGAACTTTATTCTGATTCTTAGGATGATAACAAGTGATGGAGAGATTATCCTTGATCGACTTTAGTGCTGGCATATCCAATATTTCGAGATCATAAACATTGAAACTCAACCTATCTATTGTTTGGAGTTTGGGAGCCACGAGCTTCCTTAAAGCACATTTAGCTTGTATCTCTTTTTTATTACCATCGTGAGCGGCAGGGATATAAGAGTAGTCTATTTGTGCCGTTTCTTCAAGGTTAGGCAAAACCAAGCTATTGAGATTAGAACACTTAACAGATATCGTTTGTGCCTTAACGAGATCAATGGTTACATCTTGAGCCTGAGCTAAATGGTAGGCATTGATGCTAAATATTTCGGATACTTTTTGTAGTCCGGATATTTTTACCATAGACTTAAATTGCATCATATTGTCGCCCTTAATGTCGACACTCACCATTTCTTTTGGCAATATCAGCTCTTGGACATTACGGCACCGCTCAATATTTAGTTTTTGGACTTCTGTACTGCTAAAGTCCCACTTCCCATCGGCGTTAATATCAATTAGGCTCACCTCCTTTACCTCTTTAATCTGACTGCTAAGGCTCTCCATGTCTTGGAAGTTGGATAAGTTGGAGAACGAAAGTTTACCATAAATCTTCTCCACTCCCAATTGATTAAGATTAGAAACTCCACAACCTACCAGTGAGAAGTTCCCATTTATTTCTTTCAGATGTGGGGCTATAAGGGTTCTTAATGACGTAGCATTAATGGATAATTCACCGCATCTCTTCAGTTCGTTAAGGTATAATTCAGTAATATTTACACCTAAGAAGGCGACATTTTCTACCGACACTAATTTGTTAAGACTTAGCACACCAAAGACATGCAAATTGTTGAATGTCATATTGCCGTTTATTGTCTCTAACTTAGGAGCAGTTAGGGTGCCTAACTTATTAAGTTTTTCAATATTCAAGTTGCCTGATATAGACTTAAGGCTTCGCAGGGATATGGTACTTACCCAATCGCAAAATGATATATTAAAAGCTCCTAAAGTCTCTAATCGTGGTAATGAAAACTCACTAATAGCGACTTTGGTTATTTTTAATATGCCATTGATATGAGTAACCTGAGGCATACCAATTTGCTTCAATGCGTCCCCCGTGATATCAACGTTACCATATACCACATTAAGGTGCTTAAAAGTGGCATCTTTCAGTTTCTGGCTTCTAATGAAAATACCCCCAGCTTCCTTTACATTACGCAATCCTGAGAGGTCTGTCCCCTTATAGGTTGGGTTGATAATGATATCGTAGTCGACTTTTTCAAGGGAAGTCAGGGCATCTATATTGCTGATTGAGTCTTTACCCGTAAGTGCACCTACTATAAGATCGCCCTCAATGTGGCTCACCCCTTTTGCGACAAAAGCCTTTACCTCATCATCGGTAGTGAGTCTAACGGTATTCGGCAGTTCGGTACGCTCCCTTATTACTTGCACGAGATACGTCCTGCGTTGTCCTGAATACGAACGTACTTGAAAGGCTTGGTCGCTATTCCAATTCTCCACATCTGTTGGCTTAGGTAAGATCTCAGCTTGATCGCTAATGCGGTAACTCACTTTTGCCCCTGATAGATCTGTATCAGCAGGTATCACAAACTGAAAAGTATTCTCACATGTAAGAGTGGCAACATACTTCTGCCCTTTACTATCTGTGAGTGACAATTCCAGTATCCTATTATCATTACCCGTAAATGGAGTGTTTATCTGATCCTTGCATGCAGTAATGCTAATTGCAAATATCAGCAATAGCAAAACGCGAATGTTCTTAATATTCATATTTTATTTCTTCTCTTTGTAAATATCGATGAACTTGAAAACCTCAGTGGAATTCTCACCTAACCAACCAGCTTTTGTATTAAGTCCGGTCTGTACCTTGACAAAGTCAATGTAATCGAGCTGTATTGGTTGCATATTATGATCAATAGCATGGCTGATCTTAAAGTGATTAGCATTTGGTTGAGCATTGTAATTAATGTCATCTGTGAGCCGATCAATAGGGCTGAAGTTATCGGCATAGCCCCACTCGAACTCGGGATTTACCCAATAAGTGCCTTGCCCACTTTGGTCAAAGGTTTGGCTTGCTAAGCAGGTACCTCTTAGCATATATGTGTCATTTTTTACCCAATTAGGATAATAGAAATCTTGTTGGTGGAAGCCAAGCCAATCCACTTCGCCTCTATTGCCTCTACTATCTGTCCACATCGTATTAGCCTTTTTTGCTAATGGGCGGTAGTAGGTTATCTCATAGTCTTGTATGGTTTCTGGCTTGCCCGTTTCGCTACCCTTCAATTCATACCACGTATCATTTGGAAGCCCATCACCATTCTCATCCTGCATCACCCACACGATTCCTGGCTCAGAACTGCCTTTAAAAGAATTGCCCTCAATTGCAAAGTCATAATCACCTGTATTCTTAACACTGTGATCAAAACCCACAATGATGTAACCGCCAAAACCGCCAAGAGATATGTAGGCATGCTGCTTTAAGCGTTCTTCGGCATAGGCACAAGCCTCTTCCATGGTGTTAACAACATATCGTTCATTTACGAATTGCCCAGGAGCTGGCAAGAATTCAAATACCTTTACTACATCACGCTTGCTGGTGCCCTCCACGAATGGGCGGTAGTATTGGTTGGGTTCTACGACTTGAAGCGTGAGCGTGGACTCTCCCTTCTTATCTCCCTTTTTTCCAATAACCTTGACTTGATGATTGCCCGTCTTCGTCGCTTCATAGGTGAGGATAGAGCCCTGCTCACCCTCTACTTTCTTGCCATCTACGTACCATTCAAAAGTCATATTTTTGGTGGATGGGACATTCGCTGGGATACGGATCGTTCGGCCCACTGTGGCGGCACGAATAGTACTATCAAAGCTGACCTCTACTGGGATTTCATTGAGCACAGTAAGGCGAATCAGATACTCATCCTCTCCATCTTCATTCGTTGCATTGAGCGTCACGAAGTAAACACCGGGTTTAGTCTCAGTGAAGACATAATTAAAATCTTCAGAGACAACTTTATTGTCTTTCGTCCAGGTGAGCTTTAGCCCCTCCTTGTTATCAATGATAGGGGTAAGTTCGTACTTCTCACCCACCTCTACAATCGGCTCTCCACCCCCTTCTATAGAGATAATGGGGAGCTGAAACTCAACCACCTCCACCTTGGCATTGGCTTTTGCCGAACCGCTAGGTGTGGTGACGGTAAGGGTGAGATGGTGCGTGCCTAGCTCATTGGAGCTAAAGACAAGGGTGGGCTCTGTGCCCAATATCTTTCCCTCTTCACGCCAAGCATATACCGCATCCTCCTCAATATTCTCAAAGGTAGGAGTAATCTTGATGAGTCGGTCTGGCTTGGTTTGGTAGTTAGCCTGCTCCAACCTTACTATTGGTGGAAGCACTTTTTCAATCTTGCGGCAGCTCGGTAATATGAGCGATGCTAGCAAGAGAAAGCTCAGAATGTACTTAATTCTCTTCATTTCTTGAGTTGTTATTATTCATTAGTTGTCTTATCTTTTTTACGTTGCTCGTAGAGGAAGGCGAAATGCCCTGGGATGTCGCCAGTATCGACCTTCCACTTGAGTCGGCCAAACTTGCTATAGCAGCGCAAGGTGCCTGGCGTTACATAGTCAATAGCATCGGTAACGTAGATATCTCCATTCACAGGGTTTACCTTTACGCCATAAGGAATAGTAATGTCTTCGTCGGTGCCATCTTTGATAAAGTTGCGGCTCACCACCTCGTGGGTTTTCACATCAAAAATACCATAGGTGATGGTATTGGTATTGGTGAGGTAGCTCCATTCTACCGAGTAGATATAGGCGAGGTCGCCACTGATGTCCAAATTGGTCACAGCTAGGTCGAGGGTATCTGTCACTTCCTCTGTATCTAGGTCAACAAAGAAGGTCCGAGAGGGCACATAGTAGTAATCTCCTCTGCTGGTACAGATCAGCTCGTTGTAGGGTGTAAGACGGAGACGGTGTAGATTGATCGCCACCTCAATGGTATTGACTACTTCAAAAGTCTCTAGGTCGATAACAGAAATGGTATTGTCGTAATTAGGAAACATATAGCCTCCAGAGTTGGCGACATAGATCTTGCCATTTGTGATTACCAGCTCCTCAGGCTGGTACCCCACATTGCACTGGCGTGTCACTTCAAGGGTGGCGGTGTCAATTTCACAGACCATTCCCACCCTTGCATTTTGATTGAACTCAACGGGTGCCACATAGGCCGAAGCGTATGCCTTGCCATCGTGAAACTTTATATAGCGGACGTTGGGTATCTTGACAACTCCTAAGTGCTTTGCCGTATAGGCATCCATCACCTCGATGAAGTTGGAGACATTGATCACCGCATAGAGTTTTGAGCCATAGATACCAATGTCATTGCCGACATCTCCTAGCTCTTTAACCATCGTCGGATTGGTCTCGGCATAGATATTTCTGTGATAGGTCCCTGTCGCGAAATCAAAGTAGTCAAGGGTAGACTTATTGCTACCCATATTACCTTCATTGAGTAGGTAGAAACCTTTTAGCTGGCCTAAGTTTTCTTCCCCCACATTGGTCTCATGGGATAGAGAGTGGATAATCTCATACTCTCCTCTACATCCTACCACTAATAGGAGTAGTATCCCTACAACGACACTGAGGGGCTTATAATTCTTTCTCATAATTGGTAAGTAAGAGTTAGCTTATAATTACGTCCTGGCATAGGGTAGTTGATCACGACGTCGTAGTGCTGGTTGAGGAGGTTATTCACATCAAGGTTGATCCTCAGCAGGTGCTTCTTCCCGAAAAGGAAGTCTTTTCGAAGCGAGATATCGTGCGTATACCATGGGAGCATACGGCTATTTTCATCATTGAATTTAGCATTATACCGCTTTCCTGTGTAGATAAAGCTGTAGTTGAGCCCCCACGATTTGTACTCTGCTCCAGCGATAACCGACCCACTATGCTCTGGGATATAGACTATCTGATGACGGTAGTTCTTAGCTTTGGGACTCGTCACATCAAGAGCCTTCTCATACGTATAGCTTAGCCGAAGTGTAGTGACTAGCTGCTCAATAGGCTCCACAGCGAGGTCTAGGTTGGCTTCGGTGCCGAATATATCCACTTTGCCTAGATTGAGCATGGTCCATCGGAACATATTGCCAGCGGGTACGGCTACAATCTTATCCTTAATCTTATTGAAGTAGCTCTCCACACGAGCATCAGCGTACTTCACGACCGATGAGCCCTTGGGTCGCCATCGGTAGCTTATGCCGAAGTCGTACTGCTCAGCATACTCTGGTCGGAGCACAGCATTCCCAATAAAGGTATAGTAGAGGTCGTTAAAAGTGGGCATCCTAAATATGTTTTTGTAAAAGGTATGAATCTTTAGATCCACCTCTTTGAATGGCTTGAGAGATAAGAAGAAAGAGGGGGTCAGCACATTTTTTGGTGGTGCCCCAACATTGCGCTCTACACTCTCACGCACCATAGTGCCCAACAAAGCTGCCTGAAAGGTAATCCACTGAAAGCTTACCTCACCAGAAACTACTCCCATAAGAGTCAGACGCTTAGGGTATGAAAAGTTGACAAGATTGGCATTCAATGTGTTGTATCTAGCATCTGTCGAGAGGCCAAATCTTAGCCACTTAGTAGCAATAAACTCTTGAGCTATGGTAGCATAAACTTCGTGCTGCTCATATTTATTATCCACATAGAGGGGGCTGGTCCACTCTTCATCAAGATAGCGGGTGTAGTCATTGGCATACTTTGCTTGAGCCTGTATGCTATACCACTCATTCACCTTTTTAGTCAGCTTCCCTTGGAAGAAGAAGTTTTGGTCTTCTAGCCGTTGTCCGTGCTGAAATACGTTACGAATAATGGGGCCAGGCAATCCTCTTTTAGAGTGGTAGTAGTACCCTTGCAGATCCCATTTACCCTCTTCCATCTTCTTGAAAAGAGCCAGTTCCGCTCTAAGTGCAGTGATATCGCCATTCTGCCGAACTGCCACGGTATCATAGGCAATGGTGCCATCCTCAAATACTCGCTTGTACCTAAATGGGTATTTACCACTAGAGGAGACAAACTCCACATTGGCACTCAGGGCAAAGTCATTGGGGAGCTTTTGCTCTACCAAGACTGATGGAATCACCGTGGCAAAGGAGCCGGCACGAAGATGTGCCCGAAGGTTGGTACGCTTACCTTTACTGAAAGTCGGCTGCCTAGTTTCAATATAAATGGAGGAGGCCGAAGCGAAGTGCTGAGCTGGCTGAAAGAGATCGCTCTTCTGCCCATTATAAAGGCTTACCGCTTCCACATTGTCTAGTGAAAACTTACCAAGATCAATTTGCCCATTTTGTGCATTTCCAAGCTTGATCCCATTGTAAAACACGCCGAGATGATTGGTACCCATGCCTCGCACATCTACCGTTTTCAAGCCGCCTAGTCCGCCATAATCCTTAATCTGTATTCCTGAAAAATACCTTACGGCATCAGCAATTGATATGCTACTCAATTTCTGTAGCTGTTTGCCTTCAAGCTTCAACCCTGGAATCACCTCTCGGTGTTGCTGTGCCGTTACGGTAAGGTCGGGTAGTAGATACACGCTATCGAGCTGTGCCCACGCCGAGAGGGTTGTGAAGCATAGCAAAGTGATCGTTAATACCACTCCCCTTAAAGCTTTAGTTGCTTCTATCAACTTTAACATACTAAGTATAGAAAAAGATAGGTGTGCAGACTAGAGTAAGAATAATTACTCTAGTCTGCACACGATATTTCAATATAAAAACAAGTTATTTATTGATAAACTCATCACTAAATCTGTAAGCGAAGTCAATACCTGCCGTACTTGCACCCCTTTGGGTAGGGTAGTGATATTTATTCAGTTGTTTGATAGGATCAACCGTCACATCATACTCAAAGATATCAGAGTCAACATACGCTGCCGTTCTACCTACCCAGAGATGCCCAGTGGTAGGATGCACTCCCATAATTCCATAAATATTATAGATAGAGTAGCCTTCCTTGAAGGATGGGACATAATGGAGGTCGAGCTTCTTTGTTTCATAATTGTATCGTGATGCTGTAGAAGCGTTGAATTCCGCAACATCCACAAAGTAGAGATGTGGCTCAGTAAAGCTAGCACAAATGCCAATTGCTGGACTCCAGGTAGCCACAGGGAAGACTACAGTATTTGGCATCTTATGCTCTTGGATTACTGTCCCTTCATGATCCATCTCCACAATGATTGGATCGGAGGTAAACTCTGTATTCCACTGCTGATTTCCCTTAAACTCACCCGCGAAGGGCACAAATATATGTCCATTAGCTCCCTTTACGATACCTTTCGCCTGACGCCCCTTGTACTCTAGACGCTTGCTGATAGAGTTAGTTTTAGGATCAATGATAACCATCCCGTGTCCACAGGCAGCGTAAACTTTTCCGCGAGAGAAGACGAGACGGGTTTTGATAGCCCCCTCTGTGGTAAACTTTCCAAAGGTTCCCTCTACGGTCTTATCTATCTTTAGTTTCCTATTTTTATAGACAATCTTGATGATACCAGAGGTCTGCTCCATATTGCTATCGGACCATTGTACATATCCAAGAGAATCATTGCAGATCACTATGTGCTGTGGCCATGTGCCCTCTCCCTTAGGAGATTTGAATACAAACGAATCGGCATACTCCATCTTCATAGTACGGGCATCACACACCACAAAGCGTCCAGCACCATTCAAGCGGTCCCCATTTTGTGTGATGAGATAGATCTTGCCATTTGCCATATACATGTCTTGGACCACATTGCCTATCTCCAAATGGTTATTGGCATTCTCAAAGATATTGAGATACTCATTATTATTCTTGTCGTAATAGACTATGGTACCATTGACTGTGGTCATATTCCCTTCGCATACTACAAAGGTACCTGCAGGATCTGTATAGTCAATCGATGCAATCACCTCAATTGAAGCAAGGTAGGTAGCACCATTTCTTCCTAGCCCCATCAGGGTGATGATTCCACCATTGTATGATTGCCCTGGTGTTTGCTTTGGAGCTTTGATGCGAACCATTTTCTTTTGGGCATTGACTTGGAGGCTCCACCCTTCTGGTACCTTAATCTCCTCAATAGTAGCTATATCCTCAGCGGTCAGCTTAATATTCCTTGCTTCATTGAATTTGAATACGTGATAGTGGTACTCTCCTTCAGGCTTCTCAAAGGCAAATATCTCAAATCCTGTTTTTGGGATAGTAATCTCCTCACCATTGGCAAGGACAAATACCACTGCATTGCTTTCATTTCGGACAGATTGGAAAAAGGAGTCGCCATCTTTTCCCACAGCTTGTACCTCCTTACCCTGATCGTTCTTGATCCTTTCGCCATCTAGGGTCCAGTAACCATCTTTATCCACCCCTATAACAGGTGAGTGACCATCTTGACCATCTACTCCATCCTTGCCGTCTTTTCCAGCAACAGGAATTTTATTGCCATTCTTATCTTTGAGCCATTGGTCTTTACCACCAAGTGTCCAGTAATAGATGCCCTCTTCCTCTTGGATCCCAAGTTCAGGGGCATCTAAGCCATTTTTGATGGTGACTTTTGTTCCGTCGTTGAATTTGATTTCGTAGCCGCCATCAATCTCATTGATCTCATCAATGGTCTTTTTCTCTTGCTGAGCCTTCACCACCTTTTGCAGGTTGGAGATATCAGCTTTTGTTTGGGCAATCTCCTTCTTGATGTTTTCAATCTCTCCCCATAGGTCGCTATCATCATACCGATAACACCCCGAGAATAAGAGGCCCACTAGTGATAGCAATAGCCAGACTTTCTTCGTTCTCATACTCACTACATCTATTCAAAGTTTTCACAATCAGCCGTCACCATTGGTATGGCGATCGCTGAATACATTTATTCAGTGTCAAATGGCTTTCGTGCGGAGATGTAATAGAGTAGCAGGTTGACTAGAGTTTAGGAGTTAATTATGTTTTTGTTTCTCTAGAATTAGCCGTTGCCAATGCAACATTGTAAGCTTAATAAGTATCCCTCTATCTCTAATGCTTCAGTGCCTCGGAAGCCATTAAAGCAGTTATCGGCAGGTCTTCTGACTTACTCCAGCTTTCGCACACCTTCCCAAGAGACACTATGCTCTAAGTGGTATTTTGATAGATTAGCTAAGCTATTTGGAGCTTACAGCAGCGGGTACTGTCTAGGATTTGCACCTAGTTCCCTTTTCACCAATCGCCCTAAGGATAGGGTTATGGCACCGTTAACATCTTCTATTCTTTGCAAATGTAACCAAAAGATTTCAAATTGTCCTAAATATCAAAGAGAATAGTTAGGCCGTAGATTCAAATGATCTATTTGAAATTTATGTTCTGTAGAGTGCATCTCACGTAGGCGAGCTGCTTAAATATAAAGGGGTGGTGCAACTGTTGGTTGCACCACCCCTTTTTGTATGCTAGGCGACGTCGCTTACTCTTCAGCAGCGGGAGCCTCCTCTGCTGGAGCCTCAGCTTCGGTAGCAGCCTCTGCCTCAGCCTTTGCAGCTGCTTCAGCTTCTGCCTTTGCCTTCTCCTCCTCGGCTTTCTTCTCAGCTAGAGCAGCCTCACGAGCCTTATTCACCTCACGCTCAGCCTCTAGTGCTTTCTTAGCTGCTTCACGCTTAGCTGCCTCGTCCTTGCTCTTGATCTGAGCTACCTCAGAGTTCTTGCCTTGCTTCCACGCCTCAAAGCGCTTCTGAGCCTCTTCCTCTGAAAATACACCCTTCTTCACACCGCCTTGTAGGTGCTTCATCATCATCACACCTTCGCGTGACAGGATGCTGCGTGCGGTATCGGATGGGGTGGCACCCACGTTCACCCAATAGAGTGCTCTATCGAACTTCAGGTCGATAGTTGCTGGGTGGGTATTAGGGTTATAAGTCCCCAAAATCTCTACGAAGCGGCCATCACGAGGGGCACGCTTGTCGGTCACTACAATCTTGTATACAGGGTAACCCTTGCGACCGTGTCTTTGCAATCTGATAACTGTTGCCATCTTTGATTTGTAAATAATTAGTGATTAAACTCTGCGCCCCACGGTCTCCCGACACGGGTACACGACCCTACGGGGTGAAACGCAACCGCAAAGGTACCTATTATTTTGCAAGTAACCGACTGTTTTGCACAATAAAATGGGGCACTGGGTAGTGGCTCTGATAATTTTGGTAGTTTTGTGGATATTTCAAGTGTATATATATAATGAATGATATCATACTTAAGGGGGTAAGGGTGCATAACCTCAAGGGGGTGTCGCTAGATATCCCGCGCGACCAATTGATTGTGATTACAGGGCTGAGCGGTAGCGGTAAGTCGTCGCTCGCCTTTGATACGCTCTATGCCGAGGGACAGCGAAGGTATGTAGAGAGCCTAAGCGTCTACGCACGTCAGTTTGTCAGCAAAATGGCAAAGCCCGAAGCCGATCTGATCAGCGGCATTCCACCGGCCATTGCGATTGAGCAGAGGAAGTTTAATCGTAGCCCTCGCTCTACCGTCGGCACCGTCACTGAAATCTACGACTACCTCCGAATGCTCTATGCGAGGGTAGGACATACCTTTAGCCCCATCAGTGGGCAGGAGGTGAAGCGGCACACCACGAGAGATGTGCTGGAGTATGTCAATAGTCTTCCCGAGGGGAGTAAGTATATGGTTTGTGCCCCCATCACACTGCCACAAGGGCGTACGGTGGCGGAGCACCTGGAGCTACAGCTTGCCAATGGCTTTAGCCGTGTCTTGGTGAAAGACAAGGTGGAGCGAATCCAAGACCTCTTACAGGAGGGAGCAAAGCTGCCTCGTACCACGAAGGACCTATCACTCGTCATTGACCGATTAGTGGTGCAACCAGATAACGATGCCACCAATAATCGACTAGGAAATTCAGTGGAGACCGCCTTCTTTGAGGGGAGAGGAACAGCACTAATTGTGCACGACGAAGGAGTGGCTACCTTCAGCGACCGCTTCGAGCTGGATGGCATCACCTTTGAGGAGCCTTCCGATAAACTCTTTAGCTTCAATAGTTCCGTCGGTGCCTGCCCCACCTGCGAGGGGTACAGCCAAGTACTGGGGATCGATGAGGATTTAGTGATTCAAAATAAAAACCTCTCCCTCTACGAGGAGTGCGTCATGCCGTGGCGTGGAGCCAAGATGAGCGAGTGGCAGAAAGACTTTATCCGCAAGACAGAAAAGCTCAACTTCCCTATCCATCGCCCCTATCGGGAGCTGACGGAAGAGGAGAAAGACCTCCTATGGAATGGCAATGGACTGCCCGAAATCCATGGCTACAGCCGAGATAAGATCTATGGTATCAACGACTTCTTTGACCATATCAAGGAGCGACAGTACAAGATGCACTACCGAATTATGCTGGCGCGCTACCGTGGTCGCTCTGTCTGCCCTACCTGTAAGGGCAAGCGACTCCGCAAGGAGGCCCTCTATGTGCAGGTGGGTGGCAAGAATATCTCCGAACTAGTCACTCTCCCTATTAGTGAGCTCAGGAAATGGCTCAAGGCACTACAGCTCTCCGAGCAAGACCTCAAAATCGGTCGTCGACTGCTGGAGGAGCTTCGCTACCGAGTGGGCTTTATGGATGATATCGGTTTGGGCTACCTCACACTCGACCGTGTGGCGGGTACCTTGTCGGGAGGCGAAGGGCAGCGTATACAGCTCGCCACGTCGCTAGGCGGAGGGCTGATCGGCACCCTTTATATTTTAGACGAACCAAGTATCGGTCTGCACGCTAGAGACACCCACCTCCTTATAGATATCATGCACCGATTGAGGGATATGGGCAATACTGTGGTGGTGGTAGAGCACGACGAAGAGGTGATGAGAGCAGCCGACCTGATCATCGATATGGGTCCCGAGGCGGGAATTGGCGGCGGAGAAGTGGTCTTTATGGGACGCCCTGATAAGCTACCCGCCCGCTCCAAGAGCTACACCGTGAAGTACCTACAGGGCAAGGAACAAATTCCGTGGCCCAAACGACGCCGAACCTCCAAGAGCACCATCACAGTGGAGGGTGCCTACCTCCACAATCTAAAAGACATTGATGTGACCATCCCACTTGGGGTGATTACGGTGGTAACGGGGGTGAGTGGCTCGGGCAAGAGTACCCTGGTGCGGGAGATATTTTACGAAGGGGTAGAGCGGCTGATAGACAAAGCGCCGCTCACCAAGATTCCTTGTCGCAATATCAAAGGGAGTATCTCTAGCCTCAAGGCAGTGGAGTATGTAGATCAAGACTCCCTAGGCATCTCCACCCGCTCCAATCCCGTCACCTATATCGGTGTGTACGATGATATCCGTCGATTAATGGCGGCTCAGCAACTCTCTCGCCAGATGGGCTTCACGCAACAATACTTCTCATTTAATACAGAAGGGGGTCGGTGCGAAACCTGTAAGGGTGAGGGCGTCATCACCATTGAGATGCAGTTTATGGCCGATATCACCATCCCTTGCGATGAGTGCCACGGCAAGCGCTTCAATGAGGAGGTACTGGAGGTGACCTTCCACGATAAAAACATCTCCGATATCCTTGAGCTATCAATTGATGAGGCGATTGAGTTCTTCACCCACTACCAAGATGAGAGCCTCTTTATCCCCAAGATTGTGGAGGGGCTACAGGTGCTCTCCGATGTAGGCCTCGGGTACATTAAATTAGGGCAAAGCTCCAGCACCCTTTCGGGAGGTGAAAGTCAGAGAGTGAAGCTTGCCTCGCACCTCAAGGACAAAGGAAAGCGACCCACCCTCTTTATCTTTGACGAGCCAACCACAGGGCTACATGTGCACGATATCCATGTGCTGATGAAGTCGTTCCAATCGCTCATTGAGCACGGGCATACCGTGGTGATCGTGGAGCACAACATGGAGGTGATCAAGTGTGCCGATTATATTGTAGACCTCGGACCCGAAGGAGGTGATAAGGGTGGGCAACTGGTTTACCAAGGCACGCCAGAAGGACTGATGGAGGTGGAGGAGAGCTACACAGGCCGCTATTTGAAACAAAAGTACGAGCAAGACCACGCCAAGAAATGAGACCCGAGAGCGAACTACATTTCATCTGGATGAATCGCCTCTTTAGGCAAGTGACCCTCAAGGGGGAGCCTATTGAGGTACTAGATGTGGGCGAGCTCAATAGTCACGATGGCCCCGACTTTGCCCTCTCGCGAGTTCGGGTAGGCAATATAGAGTGGGCTGGATCGGTGGAGATTCATCGCCGTGCCTCGGAGTGGGAAGCACACAAGCACCAATACGATCCCCGCTACTGCACAGTGGTGCTACATGTAGTATTGGAGGCAGATCGGGAGGTCTGCGATCAGGAGGGGCGACGGGTGCCAACGGCGGTGCTGGAGATAGCACCTGAGATGCTAGAGTACCTAGAGCGTTTAGTACAGGGCAATAAAAGTCTCCGCTGTATGCCCGAGATGATGGCATTGGGTGAAGAGCCCTTCTTGGATGGGGCCTTGGAGTTGCTTCCCGAGCGCTTGGAGGAGAAGCTGGCACGTCTGCGTGACCGTTCGGAAAGTGACCACTTCAATAGCATTCTCTACCACACCTTGATGAGGTATGTGGGAGCACACCAGAATAATGAGGTGATGCAGCAGGTGGCAGAGAGTCTGCCCTATACCTACCTCAAGAAGCACGCCTCCGACCTCGTGGCACTCGAAGCGATGCTCATCGGGCAGGCTGGTCTGCTGAGTGAGACCCCTCGTGATGAGTATGAAGCAAAGCTACTAGAGGAGTATCGCTTTTATCAGCAGAAGTTTGGGCTCACCCCTTTACCTGCCGGTAGCTTTCGGTATCTCCGCTTGCGTCCACCCTCCTTCCCCGCACGTATGCTGGGCATAGTGGCAATGATCCTCCACCATGAGGAGCTGTTGCTCTCTGCCCTCTCTCGGTTGGATAAACCGATAATTGAGCAGACACTTCGATTGGCTCCTAGTCCCTATTGGCAGGAGCACTTCGACTTTGGACGACGGTTGGACGGGCGTCGTGCTGGCGTTGGTCGGCAAACCCTTACGTCATTGATCATCAATGCCATCGTCCCCTCTGCCTACTACTATGCCCAAAAGGTGGGTGACGCCCACCTAGAGCAACGGGCACTCGACTGGCTCTACCTACTCCAGCCAGAGCAGAATCAGTATGTGAAGCTCTTTGAGCAAAATGGGCTACACCCCCGCCATGCTGCCGACACCCAAGCCCTCCTCCAGCTCTACCACCACTACTGCCAGCCACTCCACTGCCTCCGTTGCCCCCTTGCCATCGCGTACT